>JAAUXT010059735.1_pt1 | contig 39154 bp, 45 predicted proteins | sample 7278171 | NCBI WGS metagenome assembly JAAUXT01 (sample SAMN14350112, study PRJNA611818) | marine sediment metagenome | isolation source: surface marine sediment (1.8m) | place: French Polynesia: Moorea | collected 2018-08
AGCTTGTGACACCATAGAGGAAGGTAGCCTAAACCACTGAGCTCCAACTCATACTCTACAATAAACTATACTACAACATCACTACTGGGGCTTCACACATATATACAACAATAACACTCGAACTTGTGCCTAATTTTCTTCTTTTTGCAATGGAAATTTGTTGGCAGACTGACGACAGGAAATCAGGGAGTTGTGAAAGAAATGCGCAAAATACGAGGTGACTTCTGAAACATTTTGTGTCGAATCCAAAATGCGGCGAGTGTTCAAACTTCGTACTCTTGGTTGAATACAAGAATCGTTTGACGACAAAGCATGCGTGGACGGTGGAAGGGCTGCCAGACAGCTTTCCCGCCACATCGAGTTTGCGATGACTTTGCCACTGTCAGTTGGAACACAGCGGTTCACCTGTGAGGGTTACTGCAGATGTTTTTATTGAGCTGCTCCATAAAAGGACCTAGAACTTGGATGCAGCGGCATTGAACCGACATTCCTTACGGACATTCGTGAAAGTCAAAGATGGCAGCTGCACCGTCATTCGTTTTGGAAGGAAAACATCTCAAGCAAGGTAACCCAACCAATGTCCACTCAGGTACACGAAAACCGTGCATTTTACTTTGGCCAACGAGCTGGATTTGAGATTACCAAATCGGATGCACATTTGACTTGCGATGTGCGTGAAAAGGAAGACGTCGACCGTGGGAAAATTCTGTGTTCCACTACGCGATCGACGATTTTCCAAATTCACGAAGGCGTGCGTGTTGTGGATTTGTGAAAATCTGATGTATCTTCCATGTCGTCATGTAGAATCTATACAGGTGTAGCAGGCCTACGTGCACGAGTCCGCAGGTGCATTGGGGCTGAAAATTTTAGCATGTATTCTTTTGTCGTTCACGCTGTTTGATTTACGTAATGCACAATGCAGATCCTCTGGCAAAAGAACAGGTGCGCTTGACCAAACCGTGAGCGGAGTGGTTGTCTTGCTGACCCGCAGGTCTGACAAACCTGATCGTGGGCTGGACCACCTGCTGTGTCCCAAAATGGTGGCTCAAGAATGAAAATTTTAAGTTTGTGGATTGACCTGTTCTGCACGTGTTTGTCCAGATCATGGGCGGGCGGCTCCACCAGAAAATGACCAGTGATCAATCAGAGAAAGCGGTCTTGAAAGTCACTCACCAAACCGTGTGTGAGATTCTGGTGTTTGTTGGTGCTGTGCTGAGTGCAGATCATGGTGTGGATTTCTGAACGATCAAAAGTATCAAGTGTTTGTGGACACATCAAAGTCGCGTGTGCATTGTTCGGTTCCAGATCCATTTCAGGGTCACTGTACCCACACAGTATCACTGTGTGCACCTCCAGTTGCAAACACGATACTCGTGCCTTTCTGCAATTGGCATATGGCATGATGGTTGAGTCGCTTGTCAAAGTGAGAAAAACAGGATGTCAATCTCTTCTTCCATTCGTGTTGGATACGTATTTTGCTGGTCCCGTACATGCACATTTCCGGTGATAGAGTTTCTCTGTAGCCATTTGGTGTCGAGGTGGCGGCAGAAAGTCTTCACTATTCCGGATGAACAACTACAACGCCTCACCAGACCCATCATCGACCAGCAATCTGCAAAAGGCAGTATCCTCCCTCTCTCACAAATTTCATTGAATTCAGGGAGCTGTTCTCTGCCATGGGGTGGAACAAGCCTCTGTCTTCTCGCAGTTGTACTCGCATTCGTGTGTGTGTGTGTGTGTGTGTGTGTGTGTGTGTGTGTGTGTGTGTGTGTACCCATCTGCCCTCTGTTGAGACTCTCAGAAGAGAGTACTGATGGAAGAGATGTCTGCAGGTAAATAAGAGAAATATGTTGGGAGCGAGCCCCTTGAGGACCTGGGTGGGGATGGGGTGCAGAGTTTGACAGTAAGTCATTCTGAAACAGAAACTGGTGTCATTTAGACTCCAACTTTCTGCACGTGGGCTTTCCAAAGGGCATGTTCACCTGGGATAGGGAAATGCCTCAGGATTCCTCCCTCCTGAAGGATATTCCCATGACAGAGTGACCCAAAGCCAAGACCCAGGACGGAGAGAGTATCAGTGTCTTCAGAGTCCTCCTGTGGACATGCATGAGAGGTGGAACGCAAGAATGCCACTGCTTGCCAGCTTCTTTCGCCAAATTCGGAAACATTCGGAAAGAAGAAGTCTCTCTGAAATGACTGTGAACCAGAGTAACGCTTCGGACTTCAATCCTGTGTGTTTGATCTGCAGCGAGTTTTGTGGGATTTCAAAGAACAAGTGTTGAAATCTTCCCCAAATCCTTCTGTCTGCTTGGGTGCCTCAACTATGCTGGGAAACAATCTGTGATCCTCAACAAAGGAATCTCTAAGCTCACAAGTGTTCACAGCAGCAATGGGTAATCAAAAACCAGTTGCCGCAATGTTATGTTGTCAAGCATCCTTGCACTCCCACTTTGGAGGAAGGGCTGAACGTCTCGTGACTCTTGCGCGTCTGTGTAAAGCATCGAAGTGAGGAGCATCTCACAGCCTCTCCGTTTGGTTGGAAGAGACATTCGACTTTGATGTGGGGTAAACGTTCGATGTTCCGACTGTAGATTGTGTTGGCAGGCTCAAAGGCACCTCTTGCAGTGCCGAGCGTTCTTGCACTCCAGCGAACTCCCATCTGCTCCCCCTCTCACAGCACTCTACCATCTGAATGCGCATCTGCTGCTTGTTGCTGATTTGAGTGACACACAGAACGGATGGCTGCAGCAATCCCCTCGACCAGATGTCAGTCGTGGCCGGCCAGGGTTGTTGCTGAGCATCGCGGGTTCCAAGCAAACCAAGGGTCATCCACATCTGAGAAGGCACATGGGAAATACGTACGCAAAAAAGCCTGCAGGTCTATTTTTCTGGACGAAGGTGCTGTCACGTGAACAAGAAAGCCCTCGATAACAATTGCCCACTGGGGAATGGACAACAGTAGACGGTAGATCTACGTAACAGGGGTCCTCAGGTCCCCCTGAAAAGAAAACACTGTTCTGTCAAAAAACAGTTTTGTAGCTCAGGGGTCAGACTGAGAAAGAACTTTAACTGACAGCAGCTGAAAGCACACGGACAAAAGCAAAGCTGAAAGCCTGTCTCTGGTTCTGAAGTTTGACAATGCGGCACAAATCAACGAATCGACAGACTGCAACGGAGAAGACACTTTCAGCTGCAAGCCGGAGCGTGCGTGTGTGCGTCAACGACAGAGTTGTGCTTGGTGACATTCTGCAGGTCACTTTGCTGTCTGCTCTGTTGCAGGGGACGAGCTTCCTGCGGCGACGCCCGGACTGCTGCGCATCTACAGCATGAAGTTCTGTCCGTTCGCACAGAGAACGCGCCTTGTCGCTGCGCACAAGAACATCCCGTGAGTTCATCCTCGTGTTTCTGCGCACAGTACAGCTGCAGATAGTCGCACGTGCAACAAAAGATTCCCAAACAACACGCGGCCGTTTGTTGGTGTTTTTCGGCAGTAGGTTGTGAACGCGGTCCCTTCTTTTGCGGGTGTTTGTCTTCAAGCGCTTGGGATGGGAAATGATTGAAAGCGCGGCTGACAGTGCACGGAATTCCGTGGAACAAAAGAATCGCATTCCAGACCTGTGATCTAGTTCGTCGATTGATCGAATCAAGGACTCCGGAAATTCGCTTCGGCACAACAGACGCCGACTTCCGGCAAGCTTGTGCAGCTGCCAAAACTTTACTCGGTTCCTGGAAGCATTTCTGTGCTCATCTGCGGTACACGAATGCAGCGAAACAAGTTACGCGTGGTAGGGCGCGGTCAAGATCACGTCCAGCACACTCTAGTGCACGTCTGTGTCGCATCTCTTTGCAGGCACGAAATAGTGAACGTTGCTCTGGCTGAGAAGCCCAACTGGTTTCTGAAGAAAAACCCGAAGGGAACGACTCCGGCTGTTGAAATTGACGGCAAGGTTCGTGGTGCAGCCTGCCTTTCACTCGTCAATCTGTCAGCCTTTGGAGAAGACAAAAGTAATTTGAAAAAAGTAGAGAACAAAGGAATGGAATTGAAACTTTTATTGAATGAATGTCTGTTTTCTTCTCAAATCAGGCGTTGTACGATTCGATCGTGGCAAGCGACTTTCTGGATGATTTGTCATCAGAGAATCCATTGCACCCAACGGACCCGTACAGAAAAGCCAGAGACAGACTGCGAGTGGAGAAGTACTGCAGCAAAGTAAGTGCTTTCGGATGTTGCAAACAAGCACAAACAAATGTGTTCGTTCACTTCTCGTCGAGACAAACTCGCTCAAGTTTTCGTCGTCAATTTCTTGGACGCACAGACTCAACCACACAAACGCTTGGATTGGAAATTTTGTTTGTTTTACTGAAGGAAGCGATCCTGATTCAGAATTTTGGTTTGAAAAAATAGAAGTCCTGTTTGAATCCGAGCTCAGTTCTGGAAAGCGAGAAACACTGGACGTGGTGTGTTGGCCGATCAGTTACATTTAGAGGCTGCGCTCTTGGGTTGTGTGCTCAATGCTGTTTGCTCTCGTCCTGACGGATGCGGGAACGTGCTTCCGTCAAAGTGTCGCGTTTCATTTTCATTATCTGTTTCAGTTGTTTGCTTACTACCCGATGATGTTTGACAAGAACCCAGCCAATGTCAGATCGAAGACGAGCGTCATTGTGGAAGGTTTCGAGGAGCTGAACATGGATCTGCCGGGAACGTTTTTCGGAGGTTTGTTTACGGAATCATCCTGATTGATTACTTCTCTGCCTCTCAGTCTCAGGGTGGAGTTTACGTGCATATATCCACACACACACACACACACACACACACACACACACACACACACGCACAATTACACACTTGGAATGCCACACGGTGATTCTCCCGAATTTCACTCATTGCAGGAGAATCTCCTTCGATGTTGGATTTCATGGTGTTCCCTGTGGTGGAAAAGGTGATCGCTTCCAGCATGGGCGTTCTTCCGTCGCTGAGAGAGGCCGTCAACCTCGAGAAGCATCATCCTAAAGTGGCGCAGTGGTACAAAGCGATGCAGGAGACGGCAGCGCACAACGCGACGAGCGTGCCTTTGGAGCAGGTGTCCGATTTCCTCGAGGGGTACGCCCAACACAAGCCTCAGTACGACATGTGAGCATGACAAACACCCGCAGCATTGTTTGATATGTTGAAAATGCGACTGCGACTGCAATGAGATTTGTCTGTGAACTCAGCGAAAGTGAAGTTCGACCGCTTGACAAGATTGGGGTCTTTCTCAAATTCTGTTTTAGCGATGAACTCATTGGAAATACTTTTCGTGTTTTGCACAATTGACTACTTCGCAGGAAGGCGACGCGTTTGTGTAGAAATGTAGCGAAACAGACGAGCGTGAAATTTCAGTGTGAACCCACACACGCGCCACACTAGTCGTGGGCATGTTCAGATACTGAAACCCTGTTGGTGGCGTGGGTTTCAGTTTAGTTTTGCTTGTGTCATCTCGCCGTTCAATGTACCGATTTTCGTTTGTGTGACACTTTTGTCACCAGTTGTGTTCCGTCCTGGTGTACAATCTTGACTTTTTCACAGTTGGAATGACGATTGGAACGTGTATTTGATCACTTCTTTGTGCTTCCAGAAGACAACATCTGTTTCACGTGTTTTCCTGTGTGAAATTGTGTGGAGATTCTTGTCCACAAAATTGGAGTGTGGTGAAAGATTTTCCAGACGGATATCAAAATTTCTGCTGGGTCTGCACAAAGGTTTAGAATCGTGTGAAATCAAGTCCAAACCACTGACATTAGATTGAGGAGGTACTCGTACAGTTGATATCAATGAGTCCAGGGGACCGTCAAAAATGGGACCGTATTCGCCCAAGAAAATCGCACTCAAGTGTTGGTTGCACCCCTTTGCCTTGTTTGGTACAAAAGTCATACTCATGTCAAAGACGAACCCAATCGTTTGATGTTCAATTTCAAGGTAAAATGGTGCGCCGAAAACCGGGACAATGCGGTATTTTTGAACACCCATGCGGTGTCCCGTTGCGATTGAAGACGATGAAGTTTGTGATATTTGGCATTGTCAATGATTGTCTGGTTTGTGAAGCTTGTTTTCATTCATTTTTCACAGTAAGGAAAGCGTCACAAATGGAACTGGAATGTCAACGGTTTTGAAATTTTATCACGGGAAGTGTTTGCAGCATAATTTGTGCGCAATTGGCACAACAAATTTGTCTTGAAAACCGTACCTTGCTGTGTTCTGCACGTCTGTTGGCCAGCGGAAGAATTGTACACAAAAGACTGTTGGGTTTTTTTCGTTTGTTGATGCTGAAGAACGCATTTCTCACGAAGGCCGCAGTGAATACCATTTCCGATGTGGCCCGAATCCAGACGTTCGGACGTGAATGCTTCGGAATCGCTTTCGATTTCCAATCTCAGTTCGCCTTCTGCAGGCCCAGTGTACACTTCTCGAGATTGCTTTGGCATAATCACGCAATTGAAACTTGCAGCAAAACCAGCCATGTCCAGCTGTTTTGGGAAATTGATTCATTCAGCATGATTCGCAGGCGGCACCAAAACATGCAGAGTGGATGGGTAACTGAATCCTGACGTTACATCATTCGAGGGTTGAATTTCAATGACGGCGCGTCTGATGGGGGATGATGCAAGGAGAAACTTTTATTGATGAACTCTCTTCTTGCCTAATTTTAGGAAGAAATCCATGTCCGACAGGTTTGATCGTGCAACAACCTGGTTTCAATCTTCACTCCGCTTGGCGGGTGCCAAGCGAGTGAGATTCATTCTCTGACTTTCATCACAACATTGGCAAAAACACAGCGAATGCGCTTTGAATGGTCCACGATTTGCTCCAAAGCTGTCGCAGCGATGGTGTTGTGTCTGGGGTTCGTCTTGTGCATGACGGCGCTACACGCCAGACCCTTCAACTCGGCGTCGTTCCTGAGGCCTGTGTGGATCCCTGTTGTGTTGGGAAACTTGTGCTGTTCCCTGTGCCTGCCTGTGCTGGCGTGGTTTGCAGCAGTGTGGTGAACCAGGTCGTTCTGGGCGTCCCTGGCGTACCCCGACTCGGCGGCGTCGACGTGTCTTGTCGCGGCGTCACAGGAGCTGTCGGCGTTGTGGTGCCGACACGTATCGTGGTCGTGAGCGAAGAAGGGGTCGCGTCTGGTTCGACAGTGGTTGAAGAAATAATTTGAGGTGTCGAGGATGACAGTGTCAATGGTGATGGAGACGACAAAATCACTGAAGACTGGCCAAAGAGCGAAGTTGCTGTTGTCAAGATAGTTTCGCTCGTGAATGGGAAACTTGATACAACAACGAAGACACTTGAGGATGAACCAAACAATGTTGTCTGTGACGGCAAGACGCTTGTTGGAGCACTGGCGTTGAAATCCGTTGGCCTGGCAGGTGTGGTGAGCGGTGTTGTCGACATAATCAGTGTCGTGAACCTGGTGATTGGCGTGGGGAATGTGGTGCCATGAGCAGGAAAGGTTGTGAGTTGCGTCGGAAGAGTTGTGGGGAGTGTGGTGGAAAAATTTCCAGGATACACTGAAGAAGGAACAAGATTTGAAACTGAACTGGAGGCGATGCCCGTCACCGTGGCGTGCATGAGTTCACTCGATGTCGCTGGTGTCTTTGTTGACAGAAAATCACTTTCCGTAACTGTTGATCCTGCAGCAACAGAGGTGGCACTCAAGCTTGGAGTTGTGGAGCTTGAGATTTGCTCGGTGAACGTGGACGATAATGTGGGCCAAACCGTGTCCGAGCTGTTCTGGCCTGGAACCCACGGACTCGTGGGCACGTTCGTTGTGTTCGAGGTTGTTGTTGTTTGACCTGGGGTCGTGGTCTGGAAAGGACTGGTGGTCAGAACTGCCGGAGTCGTGGAGGAAATGAGGGTTGTGAACCTCGTGAGTGTTGTGGGGAATGTGGTTCCTCCGGTCGGCACCGTTGTGAACTGGGTTGCACGAGTGGTCGGAAGAGTCGTGAAAACTGCAGAAGGTGACACGTCCAGAGACGTAGAAGTTGGGGAAAAGTCCGCGTCGGTGCTGGGACCAACTTCCATGAATGAGGATGCGGTAGAAGTTGACGTCAACATCGCAGTTGCAAGGCTGTTCGGATGAGAGCCGAGGAAGCCTGCTGACGAAACTGAAGGAGCGGTTGGCTGCGGAGATGAAAGTTGGAAAGATCCTGAAGAAGTAGAAGCTGTTGGTGATTGACTGAAAACACTCGGTTGGCCATCCTGCGATGAAGTTGGCAAAAAGGAATCTCCAAGAGAAGAGGTCATTTGCGGCACAAAGTGAATCGTAGACACAGCTTTGGTTGAAGATGTCGAGAAGTCGGAAGAGGAAGCACCTGGTTGTTCAGTTGCGCTGTCACTGGGAGCAAAAGTGGAGTGTGTCAGTGTTGGTAGGGAAGAAGCTTGTTGTGATACAGAGCTCATTTCTGGCTTCAGTGTCGTTTCAAAAGTGTCAATGGTTTTCGAGTCCGACTGAGTTGTTAAAGCTGGGATTGGTGTTGTTGGAAACACGAGTTCAGACGTCTCAAATGATACTGTGTTGAGTCCTATTTCTGTTGTGCTTGGGTTGATTTCAGGAAAGTCCGACACCGAAGTCTCCCGTTGGGCACTTTGGGTGAAATAACTTTGAATGGATGAGGTCCGAAATATGTCCGCCGAGGGCGTCGTTGCACCAACGAATAGTTGCGTTGTTGTTGTTTCAAAGTCTTGGGATGAAACCGAGAGTGTCTTCGCCCCGTCAGACGTTGATAGGAACAAACCATCTGATGATGACCGTGAGGAGCCTATAGTTCCAGAAAAAAGACTTGTGCTGCCCACGTTTGTGCGGAACCTTGTTGTTACGGACTCGGACAGGTGTTCACTGCTCACTGTGTCAGTTGGTTCCAAGACAGACACGGATCCAACGTGTTCTGTGATTTGGGTTGTTTCTGATGACGCGGTTCCCTGCGCTCCGCCGGGTTCCATGCTCGACAAGGTGTCCATCGTGTCAGTAGCACTTGATGTTGATAGAATCTGAGGCGATGAACCGGGTGCTTCTGAGATGGGAGTTCTAGATCGGAGTTCTGGGCTGTCGGAGCGCGAGTATGTTGACGTGTCAACATTCCTCCAAAGAGACACAACTGACGATTCGGAGCTTGAGAAATCTCCTGTCGCAGCTGATGCATCAGAGTCGGTTACACCTTGAGTGGCAGTGATCGACAATGCTTCAGACGAGGATGTTTCGAGATGAGGAGTCTCAGCTTCATCGTGACGCACTCGTGTACTGAACGAGACTCCGGGAGAGGTGATCGTGCTCGAGATGAACGGATCAAATGTTGATGACGACGGGTGCAGTGTCGCCGGGACAGACGTCTCGTCTGAGGGTAATGTGATGAGCATCATGTTGGAATCGTGCAGGTACACAACCATTTCTCCGTTGTAGAAAATGCTGGAGTTGCCTTGAAGAGAAAAATGCTGGGTCACACAGCATGCCATGGTAGTAGACTTTGCACGACGGTGAAAACCCAAGCTGCTTCACAATGATTTTTCTCACCAACAGCTACTTGAGGAATGCCATACCTTTCTTGAGATCACTCTCAATTCGCCTGAGAATATCTTGGCCCACAGTCCACCTCTCATTGAAAATTGTCTGAGTGCTGGCTCGTTCACCGGTTGAGAGCCTGTAGATCAGCTCAAAGTGGACGATAACGCTTCTTCCTTCCCTGGAACCAATCAAACGTCCGCTTTGAAGACGGAAGATGTGAAGGCACGAAAAGGTCATGACTGCCAGGCTTCTGAACCACATTAACTCACTGGAATGAAGTGACTCTGCAGGAGATGAATCTGCCTCGTGACGGGGTCGTTTTCAACAAAGTGCGCATCTACGAGACAGATAGATTCTGGTGCAGTACGTGTTTGTGTCTATCTGTCTGGCGCTTCTTGGTGAAAGGACATGGGACTGAAGGTGCATTGTTCGAGTGAGTTCGATCTGTTTGCTCTTACCTTTGAGCAGAACAGCTGAGAAGTCTCATGAAACAAAGCACTTGTGGGATGAAGTAGATCGACGTGAAAAACTTCACCCGTCAAAGTTGCGTTGCCGTAGTACGTGGCTGTCATCAGGGAAAGGAGAATACCTCAAAGCTTCACAAAACGGACACAAAGACAAAGCTGACAACAAAATAACACAGCGTCCTCACCTGAGAATACTCTGGAACTGGTGTCATCGCCTGAAAATGTACAGATCATGCATTATGCTCCCCCTCCGATTTTATCCACGAAGGTGCACTTGAATGTTTGCAAAGTTTGGAGTCTACCTCTCGAAAGAATAATTCCGAGAGCTGTGGCCAGCACCGCCAGGACGAGGATGATCATCAGTGCGGCTCCAAACCTTCTCTTGAACGAGCTCGACCTCCTGCCTCGCGGATACACGACACGTTCTAGACAAGTTTTGTTTGTTTGTTGTTTGCTATTTGGCTGATGTTCTGAACCTGATGATCAACACATGTCTTTCTCACTGACTCACCTTGAATCAGTCACAGAATGTTTCAGGTCATCTGTTTCTGATGTCCATCCTTGTGAGGTGAGTCCCTGCAGTTAAATAATAAATCAACTGATGGAGGGGACCTTTTCTGTTTCAAGACCAGCGTTGAAGGACTCTGTGCTCACGTATGCGCGCTGCAGACCGAAGCTTGGGGTTGTGTGTCTGTAGTCGGGGTACATTCTGCACGGCAGGGGCCCTGCGGACAGTCGATTGCTGCCTGATCGGTACCTGCAGTCCAAAATCTGACATTGTTGGGACTCGTCTTTTTCCACGTCAGAGCCACGATTGCTTCTGACGTGCGGAATCATGCGGCTGGCAGGTATTAGACAACTTCGTGCGTTGCACGTCAAATTACGTCGTACTCAATGACGGCTCCCAGCATACGAGGAAAACGTGGCGTACAGCCTTGAAAGGTGAGACCTTTCGCAGATACAAAGATATTGTCTTTTATTGGAAGACGCGATTGCAATGCCATGTTGCGAGCTGGCTGCAACTCACCACGCATCTGCGAGCAAGTCCGGCGCCGGATTCCTCTGCGCATCGCTTCTCACAAAGACAGCACCATTGGCAGCTGGGGCAAGAGGAACAAAGGTTCTTCGCTTGTTTGTTCGCCGAACAGTGCAATCGTAGCTTCAGAAAAGAGCCGCTGACGTCTTTTGTAAGCAAAGGACAATGCGCCTTGCTTACCATGCGGCTGGTCGTACGTAGCGTTGTAGTATCTGTGCTGGGACGATTGGAGCCAAGTCGCACCCCTGAATGCCGCACCGTATGGAGTTGTGAGAGGCGCTCTTGTTGGTCTCTGGAAATCGACAGTCACGCATTGCAAACGTCTTGGCATTTTTATTGACATCGTCCCCTGGATATGATCAGATCTGCTTTCGTTTTCGAGGGCTTCATTCACTGAGGCAAAGACCGAGTGTGAGCGACTTAAGAGTCAAATTTTGGTCCCTGGACGACGCACGCTCGAGGTTGAGTCTTCTGCCATCGAACAGTGTCACGCCAGAAATACATCAGCCTGGATTCCGTTCACGGATGGAACAGAGTTTTATGAAGCCTTCGGGCAGAAGAAACTCCAGACTGTTCTTTGTTTCTGTCATTCTAGTTTGGAGCTGCAACACGATTGAATGTCTCGGAAGAAGCCTGAGCACCACCTGAGGAACTGTACACATGTCCCTTGCAAGTGCTTTGGCTTTTCTCAGCATGGTTTTTTCTTCTTCTGAAATTTGCTAGCAAACGGCCTGAACGTTCTGAAACTAAAACATTGAACAAACAATTTACCCCATTCGGGTAGTACGAAGGCATCGAGCCACCCGTGCGGCTTCCATCGCTGAAGCGACTTCTCGGAGGTGTGGCCACCTGGAACGTCCGGTACGATGTCATGATCTTCTACATGTTTTGTGGCGTAAAATCCACGGAAACTTGCAAAACACCTTGTCTTTGCACATGGGGCTACCGTCAAGGTGCACGTCCTGTGTCGTGGAATTGAATTTCAAGGACTGCGAGCAGAAATGTTGTGTTGGGATCAAATCGTGATCAATGCAAAGCTTTGATCCAATGAAACTTAAGGATAGCGCTTGCATGTTGTGGCGTCAATGCAGTCAATGCTTCATGACAAAATCAAAAGTTGATCTGTTCCTTTCTTGATTTGCGTGACCCGAACATTTTGGTTTATTGATCATATCTAAATCAAGTATCATCAGTGAGCGTGCAACGTGCGTGCACGACGAGGTTCTGCAGATTCGGGAGAAAGACTTGCCTGGACAAATCTGAAGTGCCAACTCGAGGAAAAAGCAGGCTTGGCCTTGAGAGCAAATCGACACCGAACGTTGTCTCAAGGAACAAAGTCTTAACGCATTGACTTTTGTGTTTCATGTTTGATTTCACACAACTTTGTGTGTTCATGAAATGCTGCGAGAAAACCCTTGAGCGTACGAGAATTCTGCGTTTTGCATAAATTTGGGCTTTTCTGCTGAAGAAGACAGATTTGCTTGACGGCAATCGATTGGAGCAACGAGAATGCGAAAAGAAGTTATGGTCCCAAAAAGAACATTGTCAAAAACAAAGAATATCATTTGTTTTACTGTGACAGACGGTTCATGACGTGGTCGGTCTCTGTCTCAAATCATCGCGATCTCTGCTCGTGTACTCGTACACAGTTCCGTTCTTCACAAACTCCCCAAGGGCAACGTCGTCAAACACGCACGCACACCGCAGAATGACACGGGTGCGAAACTCTTGCACGGGAGTGCAGTACTCAGCCAACGCTGCAGACCCTGTTCTGTCCTTGAGGCAGTTGCGTGCAATGAGATGAACAAACGTCTCAGTCGAAAACAGGAAACTTTCTTCTTCGTTCCACCGGGTCGTCCAGGTTTGATCGAGTCGGAGCACACTCACAATCACAAATCAGGATAATCGGAGAAAGTTTTGTTGCAACTCGCTGAGCAGGAAGTCGCACGAATTTACTTCAGTTCACGGATGATGAGGGATCTGACGCGACTGTGTCAACAGCAGAACTGGACACAGATTCAAATCCCCTGAAGCTGGATACAAAGTCGGATAGGAGCTGCGCATCTGTTGAGGTTTGTGTTGGTGTTCCTGTTGATGCCTCAGTTGAGGTGAATTGCTCCGACGTATCGGGAGATGTTCGCTGGGATTCGTCAGCTGTGAAGGTATCAAGTACGAAGGAAATTGTGTTCAACGAGGCCGAATGTAGGGCCAAACTTTTGCTTTCCAATGATGTGATTTGCAGAGCAGTCTCTTTCGAAGTGTCAGGTGTCACGCGACCTGAACTGAAAACAGACTCTGAAGCACTGAGCCCAACTTCCAGTTCGGAGGACGGAACCTGAGATGACGACACGACATCGGAGCTGGTGCCGGGAGCTTCCGGTGTCTGAGCGCACGGCAAGTCTTCAATGTAAACGCACTGATCGCTGTCTTCGTCAAACACCAGCCGTGCTCCACCCCCGATACGTGGACACGGCCGTTCTACGACGTGTTGCCCATTGCAGGCGACGTACTTGTGACAGTCGACAGGGTGAGTGTGAATCGTGTTTTGATTCTCAACAGGTTGACAGAAAGTGTCTGAAATAAGATGACGAACAGCTTCCGGGACATGCATGCACATGCATTGAACACAAGAAACAAAAGTTACGGAGATTGCAAAAGAACAACAAATCGTATGTGCGCATACCGAATGTGCAGTCCGGTGCAAGTGTGTACTCGGAGCAGCCACACGTGACACAGTCGCAGGTGTAGGAGTTGATTCCGTTCCTGCAGGAGCCTCCGTTCTGACATGGGAAACTCGCGCACTCGTCTATCTCTGGACAACAAGGCTTCTGTTAACATGTGTGAGCGTGTGAATCAAGTGGCAAATGTTTCAAGCAAAAAGCTACGTAGAGAGAAGCAACACCTGTCTCACAGAAGGTTCCAACAAAGCCAGCGGAACAGTCACACCTGATTGTCTCCCCTCTGGCCACGCAGAACCCCCCGTTCTCACACACGATATCCTGACACGGATCTGCAACATGTGTGCATAAATAAATCACTGAATCTAGCTGCAGCTCTTCAGCTCACTCAGGAATACCGGAGTCTGTCATGGTCAAGAGGCCGAGGCATTACCCGCGACGGACGAAGAAACCTCAAGGCTGGTCTCAGCAGGTTCCACCGACGTGAGTGATGTGAAGTTTTGGAATGGCGATGTGGACAGCGAAGTTTCAGTGAGTGGACTTGTGAGTTCTGGAGTCCGTACAAAGTGAGTTTCAGATCTCTGGAACTCAGTGGAACTTGGAGAAACAGCTTGAGATGATGGAGGAACCATGTCATGTTGGCTTTCATTCGGAGCGTAGAAACTGGTCTCATCCTGTGCTGTGGCAACGCTGACAGTGAACAAGGATGAGCTGGAGAATGGTATTGAGGAGTCTGACTTGTAGTCTGGATGGCGAGACTGGAGAAAGGAAAGAAAAGTCGTGGTTGTTGCTGCTGTGTCTTGGCTTTGTTCTGTTGAGATTTCCCCTCCTTGCAACGAAAATGAAGTTTCATGTACCAAGGAAGCCGTGCTGATGGATGTTTGATTGCCTTCTTGAACAGGTGAATGGGGCACTGCAGAATCAGAAAGGTTCACTTCAACGGAACCAGACGCAAACCCCACTGCCGTCGTCAGTTGAGAATCACCCAGAGCTCTTGAAGGCTGAAAAGTTGAAAACGCTTGCTCTGTTGGATGAACACTGCCTGCTTGAGATTCTCCACCATTAACTGTGGCCGTGTCGTCGATCAGTGCTGTGGAATCAGCTGCTTTTGCTGTCGACGTTTGATTCTCGATTGCTTCCATTGAAGGTGAGAGTTCAACAGTGAATTGACTCGCAACAGATGCAGCTGTGGTTTGAAAACTAAACACTTCCGAGTTCTCTTTCTGGGTTGAGATCTCTGCAGAAAACGCTTTTTCAGTCTGTGGCGTCGACGTGACAACAGCCGAGGCAACATCGAGTGCGAATGTGGTTCCAGCTTCTTCAGAAATCAGTGTTGGCTGGGCGTCTTCAAACGCACTGCTTTCGAGGAGTTCAGTGGCAGCTGTTGTTTGTGTCACAGCAGAGTCGTCAAATATTGTTGTGTCCATGAGCTCAATGGCAATTGTTGTCCGAGTGTTTTCACGAGGGTCAGTTGTTTCTCCTGCTGTAGTGGCACTGTCTGAAGTAACCTCAGGAAGGAGCGACTCGAACGAAGTGACTTCAAGTTCGCTAGAAATCGTCGTTGTCTGGATACTCTCGAGAAGACCACCAGTCTGAATCGCTGGAGGAACAGACAGAGTATCGAGTTCTTCAGACAGGGGTAAAACGGTCGGACTTTGAAACAGGCTTTGCACACTTCGGTTCATGGTGCGAGAACTCCTTGAAGTTTGCATGTGAGTCATGGTTGCACTTTGAATGTCTGTATCCAAAAAGGATGATTCCTTGGCATCTCGACTGCTTGTGATGAACTGTTCTGTGAGTTGGGATACGCTGTCCCCGGATGTAGATGATGCTTGGTTGTTTTCAGAACCGGAAGAAGTCAGCAGCCTCGTGCTGGTTATTAGACTTGATGCTGTTTGTTCTCCGAGGAAGGACGATGGAGCCTCGTCAGCAGAGACTGAAGCGCTCGCTGAGGAGAAACCTGTGAAGGCGTCAGAAGAGAAGTCTTGAACCGTGCTTGTGTCTGTTGCCATCTGAACATGAGAGGAGGGTGCTTCAGGTGAAACACTGGGTGGAAGGCTTTCCGAACTTGGCACTGGATTTGAAACACCCGAAGTGGGAAGGGGAATGGATGTGACCCTAGGTCCTGTGTGCGAAGCAGAGGACACACCATCCAAGGACAAAGTTTGGGTTTTGTCTCCATCGGAGAGCGAGAAAAATCCAGGAGGCGAGGTGGTCTCCGTCTCACTGAAATCCAGTGTCTCTTCTGTGACGCTGAACGTCAAAGCCCGCGTCAATGTTGACACGTTTGAGCCAAGCGTGAGATCTTCATCCGTGCTTGAAGGAAACACAGTTGTACCGATATCAATTGGAACGTCAGCTGTGTTGCTCTGAATGGTGAGAGTTGCGCTTGTCATTTGTCTCTCCGATGTTGTTTCATTGTCACTCCTCGTTTGACTGCCAAATTCAGTTGACAAGATCGTGTTTTCAACTTTGCTTGAGTGGATTGCTGTTGCACTTTGAGGATGAGTTCCAGAAGGGAATTGCACATCAGATTGTGCACTCGCAAGTTGCGTGGAACCGAGACTGGAAGAAACATCTGCAGCCACCCGTGTGTGTGTTTCTTCCAGACTCGGTGTGTCCACTGAAGGATTGGCTGATCCTCCAGGGATTGAGTCAAACAACATTGTTGCAGTTGAAATTTCACTTGGCTCTTGCAAAGAGCCTTGGCTGGTAGTACGAGGTTGCACAACAGGCGAAGCCGTTGCATGCTCCAGGACGGTTGTGTCTTCGAATGAAAATTGCGATGAAGCATTGGCTGCAACGGACGAGACGTCAACAGAGGAGGTGACAACTTCCATCATTGTGTTTGCCCCAGAAGATTGTGGCAGCAGAATTGATTCTGCGGGTAGTGAAGGCGTAACAATTTGAGTGTCTCCAGCCTGCGACATCAAGGTTGCACTGTACAGTGGTGACGACTGGAGCGTGGTGCTGATATCAATTGCAACAGTAAAATCAGACAAGGTGGACGTTTGCACGACTGTCTTTGTTGTTTCGGTCCCGGGCATGTCTTCAAGCATCGTGGCTCGTGTGATTTCTTCTGAGGAACTGTGTGGACTTGCAGAAGGCTCAATGCTCAGTGATGCAGCGGTGCTCACAAAGGTTCTGAGGCTGTTCGACGTTGTAACTTGTGTGAAAAGGATTCCAGAGAAGATTGACACAATGGGGAGCTCAACCGAGCTGGCCACAGCACCAGGTGAGAGCCCTGGTGTTGTTTCAGGTGAAAGTGAAGATCCTGTTGACACTGACTCCAGTTGTGTTGGGGCTGTGCTTAGTGAGCCTCCTGTCATTGGTGGTAAAACCATTGTTGATGATGGCACTGGTTCCCCAACTATTGTAGATGTGAATACGACCAACAGTGATGATGCTCCAACTGTGTCTCTGGTTGTCTCTGGAGCAGAAGCAGACAACAAATCTGAGAAGGTCATTCCTGTTGTGTTCTCAGATTTATGTTGGGATGAAGTTTCTGTTTCTGAATACTCAAATGAAGAGACTTCAGTGGAGAAGGTGATCACTGTGTTCATCCCAGCTGATTGTTGTAACAACAAAGTAAAGTCTGAAGTTGGAGGAATTTCTTGGTCAAATGTCACTTGGGGAGAGGAAGCTGCTTCCAGTAAGATCGTTGGTGTTGTGAAATCACCAGCAAGTACTGTTGTTTCAGTTTGTGTGTCTCCAGTTTCCGATGTCGAGGTTTCGAAGACTGTACTGTGATATCTTGTTGATGGAAATGCTGAGGCAATGTCTTCTGTTCCCGTAGAGAATGGTGAGCTGGCCACTGCAACAGTAACATCCAAAATAGTGGAAGTCCTCAAGGATGACCTTGTTGATGAGCTGTGTGGACGCGCACTGGATTCAGTGCTGAGTGATACAGAAGTGTCCCCTGTTGTGCTGAGACTGTTTGCTCTTGTAATTTGTGTGGTTCTTGAGAAGGTTGATGCAGTGGGTAAATCTGCTGAGCTGGTCAAAAAACCAACCGATAGTCCTGTTGCTGTTTCAGGTAAAGGTGAAGATGCTGCTGACACCAGTTGCGTCGGAGCGGTGTTTTGTAAGCCTCCTGTCATTGATGGTGAAACAAATGTTGGTGATGGCGCTGACTCCCCAATCATTGTGGATGTGAATGTATCCGACAGCATGGATGTCCCCACTGTGTCTCTGGTTGTCTCTTGTGCAGAAGCAGACAACGAAACTGTAAAGATCATTCCTGTTGTGTCTGAAAGTTGGGATGAAACAGCTGGATATTCATGGGAGGAGACTTCAACAGGGGAAGTCACAACTTTCATCACTGTGTTTGTCTCTGAGGATTGTGACAACAACAAAATCATGTCTGGCGTTGAAGTGACAAATATACTGTCAAGGGCCACGAGGTGTGAGGGAGATCCTTCGAGTGAGATTGTTGGTGTCAATGTTGACCCACCAACCAGTGTCATTCCAGTGTATCCAGATTCTGAACCTGAGGTTTGCAAAGTTCCACTGTACGAAAGCTGGGACGAGAGAGTGGTAACGTCCTGTTCGGTAGAGATTGATAAAGTGGGTGCAGCAGTTGCATCCAAAAGGGTGGAAGCTTGCAAGGCTGTTGTTGTTACTTCGGTCCCAAACAGACCTCCAAGCACTGTACTCGTATCTGTGGTTGGCGACGAGCTGTGAGGACTTTGAGTCGGACCAATGCTCATCGCTGCAGCAGTTTCCACTGTTGTGCCAACGCTGTTTGTCACCTCCGTGGCTGCGAAGGTTGTTGAGAAGTCTGACTCAACGAGTACTTGCATTGAGCTGGTCACAGCAACAAAAGCGAGAGATGTGGCTGCTTCAGGTGAAATCAGTGAAGGTTCCGATGAAAACAACTGTGTGGCAGCTGTATTCAATGGACCTTCAGTCGTGGGTGGTGTGATGAGTGCTGCTGATGACAAAAATTCGCTGTTTGACGTGTCCATTGGTGATGATACTCCCACTGAAGTTGCAGAACCAGCCGGAGAATCCGTGGCACTCGGTGCAGTCTGCGTGGTTTGTGGAGGCTGTGTTGTGCTGTTCCCTGGTGATTGGTCTGGTGGACGGCGCGCTGAGCCGATGAAGTTCCCCCCGGATGTGTGGAGATGAACCACCACGTCTCCTCCGTACAGAATGCTTAACTCACCTGTGGACATGAAACTCACAGGAAACATGGACTTTCTCAATGTCTTGTCGCAATGAGAAATGTTGCCAATTTTGATCTCAGATTTACCGTGAGAGATGTCCTCAGAAATGGTTTGAATAACTTGCCGACCCAACTCCAGTTCCAAGTTGGGCAATGAAAAAGTGTCACCCGACTCCGACACAAACCGCAGGTTAAATTGCACAACGAGACTCCCTGCACCGAAGCCTGTGACCTCACAAGTTCTTAAGGCGCCGGACAGGGCGCTTGATCCAAACAGTGCACTCATCTGAAATGCAGTGGGCATTGGACAGCACTGGAGTAATGAAGCTGTTCCAACTTCGACTCCGTTAAACTGTCGGTTCTTCGGTAAATCAACGTACCCTGGAGCAGAACTCAATGGAAGTGAGTCTGAAGAGAGTGGAGCTGACGTTGCTGAGATCAGTGGAATACTGCTCGGTCTGAATTGTCGCGTTCGCCAAAAACACAACTGAAAAGTTTGAGATCCTCGTGAACAAATTGTAAGACAGTGAGTGTACGAGGGAGGTACAGGAATATGCAGTTTCTGTCCAAAAAAAAGGCATTTTTGCGTGTCCAAAAATTGTTCCAACACCCTGATGAGACTCTGGACATTCACCTCCTTTTGTGGCTTGCGAGTAACTGCATTGAGCGCATGTTTGGCTTGCTAAATCAGTCACTGAAGTTCAGCTGGTGTGTGTCATTCGGCGATTGGCCGCCTTCACGCGCAGACATGGGCTTCCCATCATTTCTCCTTGTTTTGTCAATGTTTTTCATGCCTCCCCGAGTGTCCATGGATGAGAAGGTGGAGCAGAGAACTGTGTTGCATTTTCTGGCATGATCTGGCAAGACACCTATCGAATGTTGGAGGCAAATGGTGACTGTTTTTGGAGCTGAAACCATGTCCAAAAGTTGGGTGCGCGTCTGGCACAAGAGATTTCAAGAAGGCAGGAGCAGCTTCAAGGACAACAAGCACACCGGATGTCCGAAGTCATCCAGGTCAGCACAGAATGTGAGAAGGGTGCAGAGGTGCTTGGACAGAGACCAGCGAGTGACTGTGCGCCAGTTGGCTGAGGAGACAAACATCAGCAAGTCTTCAATCCACTCCATTCTCAAGAAGGATCTCGGCCTCTCCAAGCTTGCCCCGAAACTGGTGCCAAAAGTGCTCACCCAGGAACAGAAAGATTTCCGGGTGCGGTTGTGCCATGAAAATTTGGAACTACTGCGAGACCAGCCAAACCTCATGGACTTTGTGATCACAGGGGATGAATCCTGGATTGCCACCCTTGAAATTGAAACCAAACAGGCTAGTTCAGTGTGGATTCCTAAAGGTTCAAATGCTCCAAGACCAGCCAAGGCTCGCCGACAACGTGCAGAGAGGAAGTCCATGCTGACAGCATTTTTCGACAAGAAGGGTGTGGTCCATGCCGAGTTTTTAGCCCCGGGAGAGACAATTGACTCTGACCAGTACTGTGACACTTTGAGAAGGCTCAAGGAATCCATCCGCAGGAAGAGACCAACCCTTTGGTCCAGGGGGTGAGGCAGGAGAGTTGGACCACGCCCATTCTTACTCCATCACGACAATGCCAGCAGTCACACAGTGGTGCCAACTCTTGCCTTCATTGGTGAGTCGGACATGGAGACACCCACCATACTCTCCTGACCTTGCCCCCTGTGACTATTTCCTCTTCCCCAGAGTCTAGAATGAGCTGAGAGGTGTGAAGCACAGAAATGTCCAGGACATGCAGGAAGCTGTCAGAAGAGTCTTGAGAAACATCCCTGCAGAGGACTTTGAGACTGCCTTGATGTCAATGCCCATCCGGTGGATGAAGTGTGTGGAGGTGGGAGGTGAGTATTTCGAAGGGCGGCACCTCACCTTTGACCCTGCTGACCACGGGATAGAAATCTTCTTTGGTGAGGATTCGGACAGTGACAACACTTCCAGTGATCAGGGAGAACAGTCTGACTCTCAGGATTCTGAATGATGGTGATCAAACCAGTTGCTCTGCCATGAGCCGATTTTTTCATTCACTTTAGCATGCTTTTTGAGTATTTTACATTCGTTGAATTTGAACATTTTATTCTTGGTTGCATGTTATTTCATCTTCTTGTTGTCCAATAAATTCCAGGACTTTCGCAATGCACCCGAAATGCCTTTTTCCGGACAGAAACTGCATCATATTCCTGGACCTCCCTCGTACCTGCTGCTCTACCCTCGTTGTCGTTTGAGATTTACCTGTTTCTGTTCGTTGTTCGCCGCTACTTTCTCCTGTGGGAAAAAAAGAATTTGTCTGAGTTGCACTGTCTCGAGAAATCTGGGGGTCACATTTTGGTTCTGGACTCACCTCTCGTCAGAATCAGCGTCAGAACAACGACGATGAGAAGAACGACCGCAGCGACCAGAACCACCGTCCCAACAATGGTCGTTCTCCGTCTGCGTCCTCTTCTGAGACAAAACAAGTGTTTTTTGCCCACTGCTCAAAACATGTCCAATTGTCATGCGAAACATGTTCACAACAATGTGATTTTCGTACGCGCCTCAAACCAGACTGACGAAGAACTTCCGTCTTTCACACAATTCCGGACTTTATTCACCCCTCCACGGATACTCATTCAGCTCAGACCAGAGAGAATGCAGATTAGTTCAACGTCTTTCACTTGCACACACCTTGTCTTGTCGTGGCTGTATCTTTCGTCTTGGTGTGATTCACCCCCTGAAGAGTCCTACAAAACCAGGTGAAAAGAGTTTGGAAGAATCTTCGATTCAACGAAAAATAAATCTGAAACTACTTTCCTCCACATTGTAAGTGGCTTGTCGCACCTCAAACTGGTGATAGTTGGGCCCGACATGGTGAGATCCTTGTCTGTAGTGAGGGTAGATGAAGATGGGTGCGCCCACCAGGTTCGACGCTACTCTTGGCAGCAGTCGAGCCCTGGTCTGACCCAGTGTGTTGAAGTCATTTCTAGAAAGAAATGGCAAGCTCCAGTGGGAACCATTTGACCCATCTGTAATCCCATCGCTCACATTCGCAAAAAGCTGAAACCACCGTCGTCACTGTTGGTCTCAGGTCAAAATTAGGCTGTTGGTGTGCGGACGTCGCGTCAAATATGCCACGACCAGAACCCGCCAGCCGTGCACTGAGTTCGTGTTCGGCAGTTCTTTTTTGCATGAGGCCAAAGAAAGACACAAAGGAAGTCAAAGTCAGATTGATCTTGTCAACGTTCGTACCCTTGAACATAAGAAGCCGGACGAGTGAGTGGGCGTGCAGAAACCTCCGACTGCAGGGGCGAATCGGGCGGAGGCCAGGGTATGACGGCTCTCTGAGACTCTGGAAAAGAGCGAGGCCACTTTGAAACAAGTGTGTCCATTTGCATGTGTGCGCTGTCGTGCGTGTGTCGAAGATTTCAATCATATCACCTGCACACATCCAGGTGTAGCCGGGCACAAACCCAAACTGGAATTGGCCACGGAAAGCAAGATCGAAAGTCTTTATCCTCAATGTTGCTCACGCACGGACACAGCTGTGGGTAACCAGCTTCAGTGCCGGGCTTTCCTTGCGTGTCTGTTTCTTTGGAAGAAAGTCCGTGGCCGATTCAGAATTAAAATCGATATCAGATCCTTTTAGGAATTGCACGAACATTTTACATCTTTGAAAACATCCCTTGGTTTCTGGGACGAAACTGGAGCTTGAACAACAACACGAACACGTGACGAAATAGATCCGTTTGAAAATTGTCTGACATTTTTACCACAGGCAAAAAATTCCTCTTGAAGAAAACGAAAAGCGTCGCTGATATGATAGTGCATCTCGCGCCTGAGAACACACACTTGTGCACGCACACACACAAAGGATTCAAACACAGGACGCAAACAAATAACGACAAGAATCACCTCTTGAAAATTGCTGAGGATCGGAGGCTGTGTTGGAGCCGGACGCCCACCAGGGCGCAGGGCCGAATGGCCTCTCGAAGAACGGCCTCGGTGTGCCGTCCAGGGAGAAGTGAGCTGGCTAATAAGTTACAAAGTCGTTCGTTCAAAAACACAAAGACAAAATCCTAAAATGCCCAAAGCTTCAAAACTGTTTTCAGCTGGTGCAGCTTGACATCGCGTTCGTGGGTCAGCGATACCGACTGCACGCAGCCTTCGAGGAAGGGCAGATGCGGTGTGCGAAGAATCCTTCAAATGATCTACGGCGTTCTGAAGCTTCCAGATCAGTCAGTGAAAAAATTGCGTCTGCGATGCAAGTGGACTGATCACGCAGTGCTCCAGTGTGAGAGAAACAAGCGTACGCCCATGTATGGCCGACAAGTTAATGCAGGCCCTACACACCAACTTGTGTTGACAAAACAACCCATGGTGCAGTTGGCGCATCCAGTGCATCTTACCTTGTTTCGCGTATTTCTGGTGACATGTTTGTTGTAGTCCTCAGCATCAGTGAAAAACATTCTGCAAACTTTTGCTTACTCCGTGAATTGATTGAGAAACTGTGTGGTTGTCTTGTCGCTCTCTGTGCAACTTTTCATCGATTATTTCGTCAAGCTTCTTGGTGCGAAGAAAGCTGTTGATCCAACAACACGATTGCGTGGTCGTCAAAAGGTGGATCAAGTTTGTGGTGGTATGGGTCGTACCTTTCGCCGAGAAAACGATTGAACATGTCAAATTACAGGTGGGGTTTTGACATGTTGGGGCTTCTTTATGGTGCTGAGCACCGGTTTTGGCACAGACTTCCCTTCCCTTCAGCACATTCTACACGGACGGAGAACAAACACGCTTGCTCCCCTTGAAGAGGATGTCCTCCCATTCAGACTGCCCGAAGTTCTGGGAACCGTTGTGGTTCCCTCATTTTGAACTGTTTTTGGTGAGTTCGTTCAGCTTCAGAACAAAACAGTTGCGCTCTCCTCAGTGTCAGTGGTGTCGATTGGTGTTTCACTGCACAACGAGGTCTCAAAATCTCATGTTTCCCAACACACAGCGAACTCTTTGACACCGTTCAGGCGCTGCCTTCCTCTTGTTTCCAAATTAAAAATTCACAATTCATCTGGAGCAGGAATGCAGGAATACAACAACATGATCATTCTGACAAAAGCCAGATGAATTTTTCCGCTTCGAAACAAAAGAAGAGGCATTTTTACGAAGTGCATGAGGTCTGTCTGGTTCTCGTAGACGAACGCTTGGGCAATACGGCAACAGTGTCCCAACATAATTGGAACGTGGAACTTTGTTTCTCGAGTCATTTGATTCCTCGCCAACATGTTCCCCAAATTTGGTTTGAATACTTTTTCCCTTGTGTGTCGGACTGTTTGTGGCAACAGGTTTCCACGCGTCCGGGTCGCTTGGTATCCACTGCGCTCCTCCCACTGAAAAAATCGGATCAAAGAAATCAATCACGATTTTCTGACAATGTATTTTGCGGATCATGAGTGGAAACTCCAAGGAGTTCCAAACTCTGAGAGCTCAGGGGCTCGGGCCTGGAACAGTTACGTTCAAATTTTGTGCTGTCATAATTTCATTCCGTCACAATTGAGTTGAGCCCTCTCCGATCCTGGACCCACCAGAAGGCTGAATGCACTGCGAGTGAAAAGGGTGTGCCACTCACTGCACGATCGTTGCACAACATCGTGGTAAGTTTGACCTCGTAAGTCTTCGACCAAGTCATCGCAAAGAGTTCTTTCTTTCCCTGGACAGATCAATGGAGAAAATATTGCCGACGGAGCTGGACTCGTCTTCCCTTCGAGTCAACGTTTGTGATGCAGACTGATTTACTGTCGCATGATTTGGTTTGAGTAGTGAGTGGCTCTTTCTATCCAGCTTCACTGCAGAGCTGAGGCACTCGAGCAACAGCATCAGGACAGCGAAGGCCAGACCCATCGCTGTGACGAGAAACAGCGACGTCAATGACGTCATGGTGATGGGCCTGGCGAGCGTCTTGTTGAACTTCCGCTCCCTCGCGCAGTTGTCCTCGGCCCAGTACTTGTCTCTCCAGTGCTTCAGCAGACCGGCTGTCTCCATTGTCTGAATTCTGCAAAGTGACCAATACTTTACTTTGTGACTTTCCTGAAAGGAAAGTTCTCAGAAACACGGAATACGGTGGTCGCTCGAAATTTTTAGAGCCGAACAAGTGTTTCTCCGTCAAAAATTTACGCAGAACCGTACGATGGTCTGTTCTCGAGACTCACACAGTGTCGATGTGTTGTTTGTAGGGAGAGTGTTTGGGCAGCGCGAGACCAAATCCGCTGAAGAAAAACTTCTCAGGAAGCAGCACCATGTCGCAGTAGCCTCTGGAGCGCACCCGGTTCTGTCGGGAGAGGCGAAGCTTGCGCAACAAGTGGGCTTCCAGAGAGACAGGAGAAATTGTGACCAGCTTGTGCGAACTTTGAAGTCAGCCTCAGGTTTGTGAGGGAAACAGGTTATGTCTGGAGACGCAGATTCCCACCTGCCCACCGAATACTTGCCTCAAGACTGGTCTTGTCGTCTATGAGTGTGTACTTTTCGGGATACTCGTAGACAAGATCAACTCCCCTCCAGCTGTCGTCAATGTACGACTGGTCCCGAATGGTCTTCTGCCACAGTTCCTGGTAGATCGTGCCCTCACCTGAAGACTGTGTGAGAAGGCGATAGCCTGGTTTGGCTGTTTTGTAAAAAATGCGAGAAACAGAGCACGCAATCTCACAGTCCTGAGTCCAGTGGTGATGCAAATCGCTTGTCAACGTCCACAGAAAACAGTTTCTGATGGAAATATCACGAACGCCACCTGTGTATACCTCAAGCAGCGTTGTGTGACTGGTGTCCTGTCGGACTAACATCTGATACTGGGCGCTGTCGACGAGACCGCGCAGGTCGGTGAAGGGCAGCTTGAACGGCTTCACCGCGAACGTGGCCACCAGCTGACTGCTGTAAGTTGCCGTGAGGATGACGAAGCCGACCAACACGAAGCTGAGCACCACCCTGGTGGAGTGTTCAGAGCCAGGAAACTTCTGACCTGCAGAAGAGCTGCAGTTCGCAAACATGCAGTCGGGTTGAGTGTGACATACACAAGGCCAAAAATGCTTAGTTAATGTGTTTCTGTTGAAATCTTCCACCAAAATTAGACAAATTTTACACAGAAGCTGTTTTTGGATTGGAAAGACCTCAATGAAGGCGAAAAAAAACGAAGTCTTCGTGTCTGAAGGTTGGCTTTTTGGCAGCAATCAGCTCGCTGAGAGCTGTGACGTTCTGAGAACTGTGATGTGACCCCTGGTTTCCACGTAGCTTTCTAGCTGTTTTGACAAAACTCTCTCTTTGACGATTGTTGTCTGCAGAAACACATCTCACTCACTCAGATTGCAGCAAAAATCAAGCTTTCACAAATTGCAACTTGCTTACTCTGGTTCAGCAACGTGGCGAACATGACGATCAGCACCGGTACCAGTGAGGATAACGTTTCGTGAGAAGTGCGCCAGACGACGAGAGCTGACAGAGCAACAGCTCCAAACACACACACCCAGACCTGGAGTGTGACGTTTTTCACATGCACCGGAAAGACAGACGTTCGCAAAATAAAAACCATGTTTCTGATCCAGCACAATGCTGCACCATCAAAACCCGACTACGCCGCACAAGGCGAAATCTTTGTCACAGATCAGATGACAAAATGGTGAGGGCGGCACTCACCTGCCATTGGAAAACGTCGAACACGAAGGAGCGCCGGTCCCGTTTTATTCTGATGAGAATAGACGAAGGTTCCAACCAGAAAGGATAACTGAAACAGTTTGAACAAAGCAAGAGAGAAAATTTCAAGAAATAACTCAAACGTCGGCTGAATTGTGCCACGGCCTGGTGGATTCGGAACCCAGGGAGGGGGCAAGCGGAATCGGACATTTGGGACAAAAGTCAAACAAAAGTATTGACATCAAGACACAAGCATTTTGGGTTGAAAGAAAAGGTTTTGGGACCGAGCCCTGAGCTCTGGATCTGCTGAGACTGAACGTTGGTGTTTGGGAACAACCTGAAGTCGATGATGGTTCGTCTCTGAGATGTTATCGTCAGCCCCGTGACCACAATGTCAACATCCTGAAAGTGTTATAAATATGGATATTTGAAGGGAATTTGAAACCTCAAGAGAACAATAAAAAAACAGTCGTGCAGCCAGAGCCTTGCTGCCAGGCTTCATGACAACTTGGGACGAATCGGACGTTCTTGCTCACCCCTGACACGACACTGGTGATTGCTCCAGTCCACTCTCCGTCTCTGACGTGACCAAAGCCCATGTGAGTCAGGTCTGTGAGGGAATAACTGCAAGTGAAATTTGCCTTGGTTTCAAAAACATGAACTGCGAACTGTTCAGGATAAATGAGCCGTTTTCTGTCGTTGCATTGTGATGAGATTGTGCTATGTATTCTGTTTCAGCAAAAGAAGAGAACGACTTTGATCTCAACAAAAAAGACGTAGCGACAGTTTCACAAAAGAAGGAATGTGAGAACTTCATGTTCATTTGAAGAAACTCCAAAATTAGAATTTTGTGCAAAAGTACCTGATGTTCAAGTGTTGCATGAGCGTTTCCACAATTTCTAAACAGTATCCAGAGAACAAGTCTTGTCCGTTATTTCCCTCAATTGACACAAACGGATCATACTGTAAGAGACACAAACTAAAAACCTGAGAGAATGGACAAGTCAGTGTTGACAAGCAATCACTGATTCACCCAAAATGATTCAAAAACTCGTGCACAGGGTCCAAGCCCCACCCCTAAATTGGAAAAATTTTCACCAAGTTGAGATGCGTCTTGAATCATTTGACGGGTTTGTGCCTGTACGAGTAATTGGGCACAGACTTGCACCAAAACGGATGTTTTAATCAGAAAGTGAAATTTCTCCGCACCTCAACCAGCCCAATTCGAAGAGGCCGCACGATCAGGCCGCTCCCACCCGACTTCAGTCGAGCCATGCTGGTGATCGTGAATCTCCTTTCAGACGCATTTGTTCTGGGAGTGCAATGCTTTGTTGGTTCGGTCCAACTTTTGAAGGGTTCAGTGCTGAACGGAGCAACTGTGAGTAGGAAGTCAGCCTCAGAATCGTGAAATTCATTGCTGATGTTGCGCGTCGAAGCCGGGTGCACCAGCACGACTGTGACTTTGGGTCTGCTGAGCACAGACTTGTGGACAGGCAGAAAGGAAGACACGAGCTGCAAGTGAAAGCGATTCTCACACAATCTCTCCATCATGCAAAGAAGCTGTTCTGAAGTTCACGGGCGCACTGATGGGGTCTTTCCTTCTCAGGAAACCAGCAAGAAGAGGAAAAGAAGTTTTACTTTGGGCCAATGCAGGCTTGTTTGTGTGATCGTGTTTTGTGACTTCCTGGATAATTTGACTTGAGACTTTGAGTTGCCTTCCGGTGCCATTAGGGCGTTTTTGGTAGCATGATGTCAACTTCAATGCCGTGAGTGGAAGGAGTTTATGAAACTACCTTCAAAAGAAAGCCATCTTGAAGGCACGAAAATTGCAAAACCAGATGCTGAAAATGGGAAAAGTCTGTGTCTGTTGAGTTGAAGACGGTGAGATTCTCGCAGAGGAAGAGCATCTGTTTCCTGACGAAGGTGAACTGATGCGGAAATCCGGTTTCTGTGAAGTTTTGCAGAACAGTAATCCACAGGACGGAAGGCAATGGACCCAGTTCCCGTTCCAAGGCAGCTTTACACTCCCCATCTGAAATTCAACTCTTGTGTCCAGGAAAAGGATTCAGGGTCTTGTGGCCGGTGGGGGGCACCCGTGGGGGTCGCTGGGGGTCGATTTAAACTTCAAAATATTTCCAAGTGAAAATGAAAAATGTGCATTTCCGGTGTAAAAAGAGACGGGTTGATTGCTTGTCCAGGCGTCTGGGGACCCAGACCCCCTGGATCCATCCATGCCGTTTGTTTGCGCCGCATGAACACTCGTCAATTTTTATGTGGACTGTGGCGAACCCTATTTCACGCACAAAAAGGAATCTTCGCAGATGGAGTCGGCGCATGTGCATGTGCTTTGCATGGGTCCTACGCTTCAAACGGGAGGTCCAAGGTAATTTTAGATACAAAAGTACGTACCTCTTTCAAAGCAGTGAAACTTGTTCCCAATCAATGTCAGCGGAAGACCCATCAGCAGTGTGAGTGTGATCCATATCAGAACGGTCGGATCCATCTTGGTCTCATTTCATCTCAGAAATGCAAAATTCGGCAGAATGGAATTGAAGCTGTGAATGTGAATGTGACACATCTGCAATAGCGGCTTCGGTAGCTTGTGCGTTACACGTGTTTTGTTATTTTTTTATGGAGAGATCCACGACAAACACACGTGGTTGCGTGACCAGAGACACTTGGTTCTCAATGCGCGGTAGATAATCCTTCAAAAACTCGTCTGCTGTGGTGTCCTCCAGAATACATAACATGGTTGCGACGACAACGAATACAAAAGTCAATACTTTCGAATGAAGGTCTGATTGCTGGGGATGTGATCGTTGTGCATTCAGGCTGAGTCAAACAGAGGATGTCGTTTGTCGGTGTGTACACCCACAGCCAACAAACAAGCTGCATTGGAGTGCGCATAAAGAAAACGAATCATCAAGGAAATCATTTGTGATCCTTTGTGTTTGCAACATGCAGGCACCAGTGTAGTTTGTTTGATCAGCCCCGCGAAAAAAAGTAGCAAATGTCAGATCTCGAGAGTATGAAAGCACAAACAACTGAAGACTTCCCGACGTGTCTGTTTCGTCTTTCAGTGGTTGTCAGCTCATTTGTCAGATTGTCCGTTGATTTTGCTGAAATGTTGTGGCGTCTTGCTTGACACATAACAATGTAATCTTTCAAGTTGTAGAGTCTGTCCGAATTGCAGAATATTGACAAAAGTTGTGAAATTTCTGATAACGTGTATCTTTTATCGAAAGTTTGTTGACACGTGTGGTCGACGTGAATGGGCATTTTGTGCAAAATTTATTCCACGTGGCATCGGTGACGCAAGAAATCACTGCGAAATCTCTACTTCTGCAGCAGATGCTTCCACAACCAACGAGCCGCTGGGAGACTTTTCCTGATCACTGGGTCAAAGAAAACTAGCCCGTGCTTTTCAAGGAAATATTTTGTTGTCAAACACACGGGACGCTGCACGAACAAAAACGTACATGTGACGTCGCAGCGACAGCGAAAAACGAGAGATAGATCAAGATCCGACTGATATCAACCCGAAGCCAAGACAAGGCCATGGTATCAACAAATCTCGTCAGACGTGTCGGAGCGTCGGTGTCGTGCACTTGTGAATCTGTCCGCCACACGACGAGGGAACAACCGAACGGTCAGACGGAACGCCTCAGCTGTAGAGTATCGCCTGAAACCTTCTGGCGACTCGCTCAATTGAAGTTGGAACAACATGGATCACCTAGACGCTGCACTGGTGCCGAACGAATTCAACCAAGGAGACATTTGCCCGGACAATGTTCTCGACATCTTGGCTGACGAGATGGAGAGGAGATCACGGCTCACAAACACTGCACAAGGAGTTGTGAATGAATCCGCCAATGGTGCACACACAGAGGAAGAGACAGAGAACACAGACAACGCTGTGCCTCCGATCGAGGACCTGGAAGCTGGAGCGGAGAATACCGCAACGACAAGAGGCAGCGAAGTTGCTCCAGAACCACCCCCAATCTACTCGGAAATGGACCCCAGGGCCTCGTGGTGTACGCGCAGCTGCCGCAATGGTCCCCTGCGCTCCTGCAGCAAAAGCTGTGCTGCAAAAGTCTGCCTCGTCTGGATCGCTGTTGCTGGAATCAGCTTCAGTTTGGCCGTTAGTTTGAAGCTTTTGGTCTTCAACTCGTATTCGTTCAACGCCTCACCGTCAGATCAGAGGCAGCTCCGGACTTACGCAGGGACCTACTTCTGTCAATCCGTTGAGATCATATCAACGAGTAAATTCAACACCTTTGTGCTGCTGTTTCCACCGTATATTGAAGACACTGACCTGGTTCCTTTTCAAGATAATGTGAATCTGGGAATTGCCCCTGGAAACTTTCAGTTTTGGTCGCTGTACTTGCTTGAAGGATCCACAATACAACTGGGCATTTGCACGGACCAGTCCATTGAAGTGCTGCTGTTCAAAACTGCGGAGAATTTCAGAAAATACCAAGATGGGTGTTTCACAAACTCTTGCCCCTTTGCATTCAGCCAAATCATCGCCAAAAATAACTGTGACACAAATTGCAATTCAACAAACATATCAATTGACATCAGTGAGACCAACGAGTACTATGTTGTTCTGTCTGCTCAAGCCAGTCTCAAAACTGTGGTAGCGGTGGTCAACTTACAGCTGCAGAGAGCCACATACTCCGTGTCTTCAGTGGGGGATTCCCTGTGTATCTCCCAGAGCAGCTGCGTCCTCACTGGAACCTCGGGCACCTTTGGAATCCTCTTCGTCGCGCCTGCAAACTCTGCCTACAACTCTTTCGTTGAAGTGACGTGCTTGGCAGATGCAGAAACGTATCTGTTTCTGTTTCTCATCATTCCCATCATGATAGGGTGCGTGGCTTCCGTGTCCATGGCGTTCAGAAAACGAGCCTCACGGGACCAGGATGATACGAGCACCCAGACTCCTCCCAGGGCCGGCAGGAGACCTCGCCTCGTGAGCGGTCCTCCTACCTACGAGGAACTGTTCTTTGAAGCTGAAGTGGACAGTACGACTGCTCACGGGAATGGAACAATGCCGGTCCCACCTCCGTACCAGGAGCAAGAAACCACAGCATCTTTGGACAGGGATGTGTTGAACGCGCTTCCTGGGCGCACTGACCTCGAGCCAGGGAACATGGAAGGTGACGATCAGAACCGCAGTGAAGGACAAGGCAACGCGTGAACTTGCTGTGAAACGGGAGACACAATCATGTCACAAACAACAGCGCAAAAGTATCTCAGATTTGTGCATCGAGAACTCCCGTTGCAAAACAGCGGAAAAATTGCTTGTCTGTTCTGCAAAGACTGAGTTGTTTCATCTCGTTCGCTTTTGTGCGGCGCGCATACGATTCGTACACGGATTTCTGTGTCGTTGTGCGACAGAACAAAGCAACTGCAGTGTTCGTGCCTTGAAAAGGGAAACCCTAGTTGTGCTGTGTGTCAGAGCAGACAAATGCTTTCAGAGTAAACCTGGCCCAATTACTCCCAAACGACGGATTGGTGTCTTGTTTTATCTTTTCCTCTGTGTGTGTTTCTTTACGTACTGATTCATCACGATCAGGGAAGATAGCAAACACATCCCACTGTTCACGTGTCTCAAATGTGCCATATCTTCGCCACACGGTTGCGATTGTCGTGGAAAAGGTTCTTTGGAACTGGGCGTGTCACACCTGTAAAAGGAAGGTCTTGGTGCAGAAGCAAGTTTTGCATTGCACATGCATAATCTCCAGAAACAAATTTTTGCGCTCCCAGAACCAATGGATCTGATGAATATCATAGTACATGTGAGTATCTGTTCACTTTGTGCTCGAAGGAAAAGTTCGCACATGTGAATGAGATTGGGAAAAAAGTGAGTTCCTCTCAGGCGGGGTGGGACACGAGCAATGAGTGAGTGTGCGTGCGTGGCGAGAGAGAAAGAGGGATTCTTTGGGCAATTTCTGACTTGGGTATCCTCCTGTTTTGAACAGATTCATTCACCATCACCAACATTTGTCCCGCACCCTCCAGTATGCTGACCAGGTTCTGGGTTGTCGCACTTTGTAAATTACATATTCACCGAAGACAGCCGAAGTGTGTGACCTGGCTGTCAACAGACAGGCACGCCGAAAAATGTTTGGATGAATTGCAGACTGCTGTTCCGACCCCTTTTAAGTTTATTTGAAGAAACATTGTCAGTTTACCAACACCTGCCCCTGCTGAGACAAGTTCAGTGCGAATACTGAAGAATGACTGAGCTAACGAAAAAGCAGATAAACTTCATCTGCAAGAGAAGTGCTTGAAAGGCCTCCGTTCAAGCGTCTTTGTTTTCTTCATCTTTGTTTTCCTGTCGGTTCTCGGCGTTTTCCTCGCCATCGCCCTCGTAGCCGTCCTCGGCAGCGTCGCCCTCGCTGCCGCCCTCGGGGTCGGGTGGGGCGGCCGGGGACTCGGGCTCCTCCTCCATCGCGCCCCGCAGGTAGGCGGCGAGGCGCAGCATCTCCGCCCCGACCGCGTAGTCCCCCGCCACCACCGTCGCGCCGTAAGGGTCCTGCCCGAAGATTTGCAAACAACGATTGAAGGGTACATGTATCTGTGCATTCACAGAAGTTTTGGGAACCTTTGTGCTTCGAAAGATTCCTGTTTCGGCTTTCTTTGGCTGAGATGCTTGAAAACAATTGCTGAACATACGAGTAGTTATCAGTTCAGGACGGACGTGCATGTCCGAGAAAGAAACGTTGTCTTGATGTTGTGGGACCAAAGAACGCTCTCTCCTTGCCTCCCACTCACCGTGATTTTTGCTTCCATGTCAACGTTGCAGGATTCGACAAGAAATTTGACTAGATCTTCTCTCTTGGCGTCGATGGCAATTCTCAAACACTCCCCATCCAGGTCGTATCTGGAAAGAAGTGCTTTTACGTGTTTTCGTAAATCTGTGTGTCGTGTAACCTTTCGTTGCGGTGCAAGATTATGCTTTCCTCTGAAGTCCTTCTGTTCAAGACAACATTCGTGCAGATGCGGATTGTTTGCTTACTCCAGAAAGCTTGACAAGACGAAGCCTGGTTGTGCCATTCATGAGCTGAGGCAGAGACTTGCTGCACAGCCACTTGAATACAAAACTGGTTTTCTTGGTCGTCGGCAATCAACAATACACTTTACTGCTTTTCGCTGCATTGTGACACACGAAACACCTGTATGCTTGCACGACCAAGTCAAGACTCATGAACAATACTTCACGCCAAGTCCATTTCCTTGGCCAGCCCATTCTGGGATCGGATCACTTTGAGCCAAGCAGCCCAAACGTACTTTGAGAAGTTTATGGGTGAGAGGTCGAGCTCGTTCGCCAGCGCTTGAATGTCCGCGGCTTGGATGGTCTCCGCCTCCTCCTCAAAGCGCCTGAACAAGGTGAACACCTTCAGCTTGTTGCCGTAGTCGATGTGTTTCTCCGTCTCTATCAGGGTCCCGGGCTGAAGTGTGGATTAAAAAACACTTTTAGTGTCCGTGTCTTCTGCGCAGTTTTGCAGAACAGATTTTCTTTGCAAGATGCGATTTGCTCTGCAGCACAGTACTCCTTCACCTGGTAGTTTCTCGCACGTCTGCCCCTGGGTCTGTCCTTGACTGGCGTCGGGGTCTCACATTCCCGCACATAGTCGTACACAGACAGGTTATTCTGTACAAATGCAAAAAGAAAGGCTGAAGGCGTGGGCGCATTCAAATGCGCCTCCGTCAAAATCTGAAAATTGACCAGCTGTTTCGTCGTGACACAGTCTGCAGGTGTTCACACAGAATTCCTTTTTCCGACCTTCACATGGATTTGAATGAGAAACGTGAATATTGTGACACCAGTGGGGAAGAAAAGCAAATTCGTGCCACCTTCACCTGCATGCCCCAATTGCTAGATTGGGGACACGTTTGGTCACTTGCATTGGCTCTCAGTGTAAATTTTGTCCTCTGCCAACTGTGACACCGATGTGGCCGCAAAACCTCGGTCAGAGCAGCTCACCACGTCGGTTTGGTTCGGGTCGGCGCCGCCGTCCTGCAGGATGGGCCAAATGACTCCGCGCTCCTTGAGCGTCACGCAGTAGTGCAGCGGAGACCGACGCAACTGCAGGGGGATTGTTTGCATTTGGTGATATGTCTGTCATTCAAGGCCAGCTGACTGTTTCTCACAACAGTTCGCTTGCACTCAAATTCATCGTCAAACTTTCCAACCCTTTTGTTTCGTTCAGAGCGTCCAACTTTACACAGACCCAGAGTTCTCTCTCAGGGTTGCCCGCATGCCCCGCACTCACACTGTCTCCTTGGTTGATGAGATGAGGAAATTGCTCGACAAGAAATTTACAGATCTCTGGATGTTGGTAGAGAACGGCGTTGTGGAGCAGCGTTCTTCCAGCCAGATCTTTACCTGAATGAAACAACAACCACGATGAATGGTCCGTTGTTCCTTCACGGTCAGAGGGGAATGCAGTGCCACACTTGTATCTGAACTGCTTGTGGCCGCGCAGATTCTCAGTGACTTCACAAGCAACGTCTGTAAGTTTCCGAGACATTCTTTCCACGGGATAGCAAAGAATCCAACAAAAGAAAACACGTTGGTGGAAGGACTTGAAGACTCACTCCAGGCACAGCGCTTCTCCCCGGCCAGTTTGGAGATGGTCAGCAGATCTCCTGACTTGGCCGAGTCGTGAAGCAGTTTGATCTCATGCTATGGACAGAAAAACAACCACGCAGTTTTGTGTTCCCAAGTTGAATTTTTGCCTTCGTGGAATCGACAATTCAGATGCGAACGACGAAATTTTGAACTTCATATCTGTGCCTCTGGATGCTTTAGAAATCTTTGGACAAATGATCAGGAGGAGCACTCACCTGGTACCTCGCGAACTCTTTGAACAGCTGCACGGTTTCCTTGTACTCCTTCCCCTCCGCGATCTCCCGCGCGCTTTTGTTCCTCTTGGTTCCCCTGATGTCGGTGATGTGGTCGTAGCCTTCCAACAGCAGCGTCTCCAGGATGTAGTGCTGGTCCGTCGCAGCCAGCTCCAATATGTGGTTGTCGATGACTTGTCTGATTTGCTGACCGTTGTCGACGCCGTAGATGACGATGTAGTCCCTGGGGCTGCTGCCCTCGGAGTCGCGGGCGGCGACGCTCGCTCCCCGGTCCAGCAGAGTCTGAACTATGGCCGCTTTGCCTTCGGAACGCTGCTTCTTGATGGCTCTGTGCAGCATGGTGCCTGAAACCATCGCACAATGTCAGAAGTCCAGGATACACGGGGGAAAGGATAACAGTTTGCTTCGGAAAGTGAAACTGGAAGGACACAAGAAATGGAGAATGAGAATGCGATGACACTCACAACCCAGCTCATCGCGCAGATCCACGTCAGCGTGTTTCGCAACGACGAGCGCGTTGTCGTTGGAGACGTGATCACGAAACGCCCAGAACGCGATCGGGCCGCACGGAGCGCTCTCTGCGAAAACCACAAATTGCTGCAGAACCTCATCGAAATGCAAACAACAAGCTGTGCTCCGCAGCTCGGATGCTTTCCACGGCCCAAGGCAAAACCCAAGGAAAGCCCCCCGTCATGGTCGCACCTTCGTAGTCCTTGCTGAGGTTGGCGCCGAAGTTGAGCATGAAGTCGACGACGTCGGCGGAGCAGATCTCGAGCGCAGAGATGATGATGGGGCGCGGCATGAACTCGGCGTGGCGGTCCCACGTGAAGCCGACGTGGAAGAAGTCGTCGATCGTGTTCACCTTGTGCGCGCCTGGGCATTACGAGTACGTTGAACAGTACAGCGCTTACACAACACACAGAGACAGAAAAAAGACACGCGTGTAATTTGTGAATAAAAAAATCCAAGCCTCAGAGTTTTCCTGGCAAGATTTTGAACTCATCAATGCAAGGATGAAGCAAAGCTCCACGCAGCCACTCATCTCACGTACCTCGGCCGAGCGCGAGCAGGTTCATCATGGTCTTCACGTCGCACGCGAACGTGGCGCACACGAACTCGTTGATGTGCTCGTACTCCTCGAGGAGCCGCGCGATCTCGGCGCGCCGCAGCGCCCGCGCCACGTCCAGCAGCCGCCGGTCGCCCTTGCGCGTCGCGACGCGCGCCCACGACTTGAGCCAGCGCTCCGTCTTGGCGATGTCGTTCGTCTCCACTGGAAATACCGTGAGAATCAACGTTGTGGATCTTTGTTTTCTGCTTGACGAACAACAGTCTACGTTTACTCCGTGTGGGCTTTTTTCTCGCTTCACATTGCACAAAAATTGGACACTTCACTTTCGTACTGAACGATTCCGAGGAACGATCAGCAATTGGACTGGGTGATGCAGGAACAAGAAAATGTCATTCTGCAACACACGTACGAGCTCGTACCTGCGACCCAAAGCCCGGGCAGATCCGCCTGTCGGTAGCGTCTGTTGAACACAAGTTTTCCTTTGTCTTCGTAAACCTCTTCGTGAACCGCGCAACCGTCCGGTGAGGCGAGCGAAGGGTCTCCTCCTGCATGAGACTCTTTGTGAAGATTGAGAAGAACCACATCGGAAAACAAGTTAGGAAAGCTGTTTTATACACTGGTGACGCGCGTCAACTTTCTTGACGTCGTGAAGGTTGACATCAGAATGGCCTGCACCAGTTTTTCTGATACACTGAACATTGGGTCCCATGCTAAAATTGACGTCGACAGTGAAGTTGACGTCGACATTGAAAATTTCGACGTTGACGCCAACTGGTTTGATGCCGACAGCGCCAATGTGAAAACCCCTGAAAGGAAACTCAACCTCTGGTGAGCGGAGGAACAGAATCAGGGACCCCCTGAACTCCAGAAAAATTCCTTATTTGTACTTGCTGTGAAAATTGTTTAATTTTCACGTGTTCAATTTTTCAACGTTGGTTTCATACTCCCTGTTTCATACGAGGGATCATCCTGAATTGGCAGTTTCCTGGCGATTGTCGCAACATTTTTGAGATAATTTTGTTGATGTTTGACACACCTGATCTCGACCCATGTCTCGATCTTGGGATCATGTTGTGTTGAGTGCAGGTGACCCTCGCTGCTCAGAGTGCCACCAGACAATTGTGTCACCTGTCTGGTGTGACGATCACATGTGTTTCTTACGGAGCTTTTACTAAAATGTGGGTGTGTCAAACTGTTTCTTTTGCTGTTTTTGTTGCATTTTGGTTGAGTTTTGTTTGTGCAATGGAGTCTCGAGTTGAGCAGCATTGTGTTTTGAAGTTCTTGGTGAAGACAGGGCTTACCCCGATCCAGTGTTGGAGGCATTTGAACGAGGTGTTCCAGAATGAAGCAATTTCAAAGAACACTGTGTGAGTTTGGCACAAAAAGTTTGTTGGTGGACAGCACAGGACCAAGGACTTGAAGAGGCCTGGTAGACCATGCTCTGCAAGAACTGCCGCAAATGTGACACATGTCCAGAATGCTGTGCAAGCTGATGGGCATCGCACCTTGCAGGAATTGTCTGAGGAAATCAGGATTGGGGCAACCACAGTGCAGCGGATCCTCAAAGATGACCTCAAGTTTGGAAAGCTCAGCCAAAAGTTTGTGCCTCGTCTTCTCACAGATTAACAAAAACGTTGTCTGATGCAAGCTTGCCAACACAATCTGGACTGGCTGAGAGATGACCCAGACTTGTTGTGCAAACTTCTCACTGGAGATGAGTCTTGGATCTCAGTCTTTGAGTTAGAGACAAAGGAACAATCAAAACAATGGATCAGGCATGGGAAGCATGCTGTGCACCCTGAGAAAGCAATCCAGAATCACCCTGTCCGCAAGTCAATGGTAACACTGTTCTTTGACTTCCAAGGAGTGGTCTTCCTGGAGTTCCTGGCACCAAGACAGACTGTCACAGCTGAAAATTATTGCCAACTGCTTGCCAGACTTCGGGAGACTGTGAGGAGGCGATGCCCTCAGAAATGGCAAGTCATCAGCCTGGCGGGAGGAGGGATTGGAGCAGAGAGGAACTTCATTTTTCATCATGACAATGCCCCCCCCCCACACTGCCATTCCAACTCTTGCCTTCCTGGGAAGCAACAACATGACCATGCTCCATCACCCCCTGTACTCACCTGACCTTGCCCCCTGCGATTTCTTCATTTTTCCGCAGCTCAAGAATGCCTTGCAGGGGGTGAGGTCACCCAACATCCCACAGCTGCAAGTCAATGTCTGAAGAGCACTTCGAGCCATCCCCCAAATTGACTTTGAATCTGCCCTGTATGCTCTCCCAGAAAGGTGGATGAAAAGCATCATGGCACAGGGAGGCTACTTTGAGGGAAGGCACTACCAAGTGAATCCTGAGGACTTTTGAATAGAGTTCATCCAGGACTCGGATGAAGAAGAGGAAGACTGACTGACTGTCTCACGGACTGTCTCGCCATTGTGTTGTGCCATTGGTCACTTTGACCCAAATTTTTGCATGTTTCTTAGTGTTCCTGCATGACTTTTACATTGGATTTCATTCCCCAGTATTCATTTTTGGATGCCTGTAATAAATTTTTAAAAAGCAGAGAAGAGCCCCCCACTATGGGGCAGAGATAATGAGGGCGGGAAGGCCTCTGATTGGTCTAGAATTCAAAATCCAGCCTTCTGATTGGTCCAGAGGCCAAGTGCCCC
>JAAUXT010095432.1_pt1 | contig 39153 bp, 41 predicted proteins | sample 7278171 | NCBI WGS metagenome assembly JAAUXT01 (sample SAMN14350112, study PRJNA611818) | marine sediment metagenome | isolation source: surface marine sediment (1.8m) | place: French Polynesia: Moorea | collected 2018-08
GAGTGGAGCTCAGTGGTTTAGGCTACCTTCCTCTATAGTGTCTCAAGCTATTGTGTGTTCGCAGTCTGGGTCATGTGCCCAGCTTAGGATAGTGGCTCCATCTAGGGAATGATATGATTGGTTGTGGCTGTTGCTGTGGCTATGGAAGGCCATGGCAGTACTTAGGTGTTGGTCATGGTAAATATATATAACATTGCAGAGACATTGATGTCGATTCTATCGACAGAGCGACGAGACATAATGGCCCGAGGACGTTTTGTTTGGAGCTTTGTGAATCAATGTCAAAGATTTTTGACGAGATCAACGCGATCACGCCGGGAAATGCCAATTGTTGCTTCAATCGATTTCCCGCTGTAACTTTGTGATTTTGTGTCCATTCTGGAAGAAATGCAGCGGCAAGGTAATGGGACTGATCTTCCCTCGGCAATCACGACCATCGATTCTGCCCTGACAATAGAAATAATGTAAACAGAACTTTACAATTCAAAGTTTCCAGCACAATGCAGCACCAGTAACAACAGCACATCTGAAGTGCTGCCCTTTGTCGGTCCTGTGCTTCGCATGCAGTCAGGTGAATGGCAGGTTTCGGCTCCGAACGTTGCCAGTGTCGAAAACGCCAAATTTGACAGACGGACCAGAAATTTCTCGTTCCTCGTACCAGGCAACGAAAGTGACCTGCGTGTGAGCACATCCAAAATCCACAAATTCGCGTGCTGCACCACGGGTGGATCAGCACAGGGCAATTCACCCACCCACTACAAAACAACGAACTTGTTACGAAAGAACCAAACTTCCATGAGTCTGTTTTATTTACACCATTTCAATTTCCGTGATTTCAAAACAAACGCTGAACAAAGTGGGGACTTGTCATCAGTTCCAGGAATGACTTTGAGGTCAGCAGGTGCATCTCCACCAACAAGACCACCTGCCGGTATCGACACGTGCCGCACAAAGCGGCATGCTTCAAAACTCCGAGCGTGTGCGAGCTGGTGAAAGAATAACATCACCGAAACAAATTGCGCACGGTCACTTTTCTTGAATTTTGACAAAATTTTAAGAATCAGACCAAAAGTAACAAAGAGGCGAAAGCCAATTTTATCTCGGTTAGAAAAACTGCAGATGTATTCAACGCACTTTCCAAAAGGAAATTCGTTCAAGTTTTTTCCTTGACAGAACTTAGATCATTGCATCGTACACCAAGCGATGAATCTGACATCGAGAACGACTCGACGAGAACGCGCTTGTCGCCAGCATTGCACAAACGCTGGATTTGATGCTGTCTTCCCCCATTGTCACAACGTCGTTGTCATCGCTTACAAACTCACACATTTACAAATGCATCACATCCAGATTGTGTTTCAGACACGAGAAAGAGAAACGTCTTCTCTTCAGAGCCAACCAACTCGAACCTCCCCAGCACAAAACCCACCGGCTTCATCGATGTTAGTCAAATGGAAGATTCACAGCTTTTCGCGAACGACAATACTTGAATACTATTTCGGCATTTTCAGCGTACATTTTGCTGCAGGTGCTGCTCACCAATTCACCAATGTCGACAATTGCGAGGCCGAAACACGACCTGGTTGACCGAACGCACTCGAATTCCCCCCCCCCCTCCTGCAGTCAATAATGCCCGAAAGCTCGTTGCCTGGCTCTACAAGCTGAACTGTCACAGGCCTCACAGTGCTTTCCATGTATAAATCCCCCCTCCGTCAGCCCCATCCCCTGTCAGACCAGCAGCCATCGAGACGAACACACGTCCGCAGCCAGTTCCCGCAGTTTGCTCCCTGTTCAGGTGATCACTGTTCGTAAACCTAACAACCCTTCACTGGCAATCCATATCTTTTGGCACACAGAAAGCGAACTGAAATGTAAACTTGTTGCATTCCACAAGAAAGCTAAGCTTTAACAGCCGCTCCTGCCAAGAGCGCTACAAGCGAAAGGATAAACACATTCAGCGGGATGTCAGGCCAATTTTTGGTCTGCAGTGGGGCGGGAGGCAACGTGCAAGTTCGGCCCAAGCCCAAATTTGCCCCCTCCCCCGACCAAAACAAAACGTTTGGTCTACCTCACCCTGAGTATTTAGCTCAACCCCAACCTGACATTTCAGCCCGATGGGAATCGTCGGGGATCAACCCAAAAAACTTTGCCTGATCCCAGCCAAAAGCTTCAGGAAAACCACAAAGCTGCTGAGGTTTGTCAACACCGCTCCAGGCAAGATGGTAACCGGTGATCCACGGCAGCCTTCCGCCTGTCGGCCAGAGCGGCTCAAACATGCCGACGAGAAAAGAACAAAACTAAACATTCACGAGAAACAGGGAAACTAGTTCTACTTCTACTGGTCTCTTTCCCAACGATGAACTTGAACAGACCAACGTGCCGTACAAAAATATATTTGAAAATAAAAACTCGCGCAAGTGAGTGTGTCCGTCCAATTCCCGTGGGCTTTCACTGGCTCAGCCAATCAGCAACGAACAGATGGGGGCGACAAATTTTGGACTGTTCACGTTCGGTACAAAGGACATCAAGGCTCTATGTTGCCCACGTGTCCGTCACATCTTGTCATCGGTCATTTCAAGAAACTGCGCGTAAACGTCTCTCGTGCACTCTCCCTTGCTGTTGAACAAGAACTTGTAGTACGATCCATCTGCGCACACAACTGCAACACAAAAACATCGAAGTGTCAGAAAGGTGAGCAGCTCGATTGCAAAAATGTTGCTTGTGGACAGACCCAGTGTCTACCATCAAAATATCAGCAAACTATGTAACCTGTCTTACCTGTCCTCGCAACAGGAAAACCAAACAGAACAGCGAAAACTCACCAATCACAGACTGCGTATCAGGCGAGGATTGAGCACCAAATGCGCAGATGCACTGGGAACCTCCAGGCACCTGGAACTTTGCGTAACTCCACTTGGAACTGAAATACTTTGGCAAGAAACTTGCCGACGCCAAGCTACAAAGAGAAAACAAGCCGAATGTCAGACACGCCTCTGTGAAGCCGACAGGTGTGTTTGATGCTTCAACTAGAGCACAAGTCCTGACAAACTGAAGCTGTACAGTCACCTAGATTGCTTGTTCTTCTTTGGGTCCTCGATGGAAAAAATGTGAACGGTGCCATGGTCACTGGAAACACACACCAACGACGAGTCCTGATTAAAGTTGATACTGAAAGACGGACAACAGTTCAAGTTGAGCTCTTTGTTTGAATCCCTGATAACAAACACGCGGGTCACAAAAGGTTCAGACAAAGTAACATGCTCACCAGTATATGACAGCGTGGTTCGCACCTCGTCGAAGTTCGTGCAACTGAGCACCGTTGCTCGTGTCAAACACCCGAATCAACGTTCCCTGGAACGTACACAAAAGTCTTGAGTGATGCCCTCTCGTTTCCACTGACAAACCCAGACACCAGAACATTTTCCCACCGAAGACAACTGAAAGTGTAAGCGATGCCTGAAGCAGCACCTTTTCCGACGTCGTGGCAAGTCTTGTTCCTTGTAAGTTCAGAGATATGCAACTCAGACTCGCTTCGTGGGCTGCTATGTCGAGTGGCGGTTTCTCCGTGTTGGCCAGGTCGATGATCTGCACGTGCCCCGTCTTGCGCCCGGGGAAGGCCAGCAGCGAGTTGTTGCTGTTGGGGCACATGACGCACAGCCCTGCACAATGCAAATAAAACACCAGTGAATGACAAGTTATCTCACACACACGGGCTCACAAGACACAGAAACTCGACTCACTTTTTACCTTTCGGATTTGGACTGGTTTCAAACACGTGAAGTTGTTGCGGATTTTGCGTGAATGTGTAAACCTTGATCATAGTGTCCAGCACTACAACGATTCTGCAAACGAGGATACAGAAATGAGAGCAAGTCCAAAATGAACCAATGTCAAAACTGCCGCAGGAAAGCGATCTCGAGTCCGTACCTGTCCCTCCTCAATCTCACAGATCGAACTTCGCTTGAAAACTCAAGTTCAATCACATGTTTCTTCTTCAGGTCGTCCCAAACCAAAACTGAAAAGAGAAAACCAGAGAAACTGGACTTGCAAGTATACAGCAGCCGCGTGCCCTCACTACCAGAACGTGATTCCTTGGACGACAAAGCAACCTGTAGGTTGGTTTGGTTTGAAATGAACACAGTTTCAAAACAACCTTGGTTGGTGAAACAACCTGGGTTGGTTTGGTTTGAAATGAATTCTGCTTTCAAAACAGCCTCAATAGCACAACATCCCTCACCCCAAATTAAGCAACTGTCCACAGATGGCAGCGACAGACACCGACACGCGGCCAAAACAACATCAACGCTCGCGGCTGATGAAAATTCATCTCACAGACCACAGGTGACGTTTCACTCAGGTATACACACCCACCCCTTGCTGGTAAATGGTGACATTTCCCATGCCCGACCCACTGCCTTGACTGCAGAATCGCCAGTCATTTCATCGGTGCCGACCCTGCCCTTTGTACGCAAAGCGGTAGGACAGACGATCGATTACGTGATTGGATTCATGCTGGATCTACGTGGTGAAAACGGTGCAATCAACCCCCCAATTTGTGCCGCGTGCAGCGCGGGCTGGTTTCACAGTTATCGGTCAGTATTCAGACCCGTCAATCTTTTTTTCACCATTGTTAGCACCTGCCTGTTTTCAGCAGTTTCGTTTCCGTACAAACAGTTGCGACCGCTGTTATCAAAGTCGTGCCTCATTTTGGAGTGACCAGATGACCTTGGTCACTGCACCGGTCAGTCTGAAGTGACCGTTGGTGACTGCGGTCCCTCCTCCATGTCGACAAAAAACACTACCTTTGCTTCGAACATGAACACAGGCGCGTCTCCAAAAGGGCCATCTCCACGAAATCAACCACAAATTCTTCAGACCATGCAGACGCCACTCTCCCTCACAAATAAACGATCATCAACGGGTGAAGGACATTTGGATGTCTGCCACCCTTGATCTGCAAGCGGGAGAGCGGGGGGGGGGGAAGGGTTGTGAGGCACATCAGTCAAGGGAGGTGGACATTCGGGTGTCTGCTTCAACCCCCCTCCCCCGCAATGATTGGTTTTCTGGGTGACAGACAGCCGGTTTTCTCCTTTTCGTCCTGCACTCAAAGTGCCAACTGACAGAGGGTGTGTGATACAAGGGTGACCGTCACCACTCCACGGACAATTGCTTCAGTTTTGCCAGTGCATCACTCCACTCAGGCCGGACCTGGAACTCGCCTGTGCATCGGAGCGCGAAAACTCCAAGCAACAGAGTCTGACCTTTGTTTGGTGGATATTTTGGCTTTTTCCCTCCTCCTACGAGAGCAAGGTAGTTGCATCTGAACAGCATTTCCACGTGGCTGATTCCACCATCCGAAAAGTCTGCAAACAAGAAAGCAAAGGCTTGAATATAGGGGCGTCTTGAGAGCGATCAACACTGAGTGATCGCCACTCTTTCTTAGCTGTTACCCTGCTCCTGTGTAGCCACTGGTGGAAGAATAATCACCACCAAAAAGGGTGGGGGTGTTGCGGGTGACAGTGACCAATGGTGATGACCACGACCTCTGATGACAGCTGAGAAGTTCTCATTTATGACGCCACCCCCCCCCCCCCGCGCCTTGAGCCGTGACCAGGGTGGTTGCTACTGCCTCAACTTATTGCAACTGCACATGAACACTGACCCGATCCGAAGGATGCGCCTGTGTAAAAGTACACGGACATGTGTTTGAAACAATGGGAACCACCACACCAGCCACTGCAAACGTGTCCCATTCATTGCCCCACAGAAAATTGCGACAAGCGTGAATCATGAATCAACAACTTGACACCACATGTCTCTGGTCACGAAACAATTTACCTTGCCGCTCTTTCTCTTTCAGCGGGTCTGAATTATAAACACGGAAACCAGTCTCCATTCCACAAGCGAAGCAACCTGCAACGAAGAAGCGCACATTTCAACGTAGAGTCTGCCAGATTCGTTGTCAGCATCCACCCAAACGCGCCTTGAGCAGAGTGTAGATCTACATACAAGAATAGCGGATTTCAATTCTCCTACATCAATGAATTGTCCCACAGTCTCAGTCAAAACAGTTTCACAAAGCTGTGGTCTACCCGGTGGGCGTTTCTGCTTCAGTCGCAATTATTGAATTTCATGACACAAGGAACTCCGACAAACGGTCAAATTTCTGGGCTTCCTGTCAGTACCTTGGTCTTGGTTCCATCCCGCGTACAGCAGCCGGTTTCCATGATTGTTTTCCAGTCCTAAATTCATAATTTTGGCGTGTTTAAGCACAATACAACGGTAAAATTAGGAGCAAAAACACATTTCGTTCAAGGGGTAGCCATGAAGTTTTCCGTTTCCGGTCGGGGTCTGGTGACCTTCATTTTCCCAAAAATTTCTTGGTTTGTGAAGCTGTTGTTTTTTCTTGTTTTCACACATTACAACAAAAATTATTTAAGAATAATTATATTTGTTGTTAATATTTCGATTTATGTTGTTGAATAACAAGAATAAGGCAAGTTTAATTCTTTGTCACCTTCGCTACAAACGATTGCGGCACTCAGTCAAGATGTCTGCTCAGTGGAGGCCTGTTTTGACGTGTGCGAGGAAAGTTTTTGCCAATATTTGTGCACAGAATGCTGGAAGGACAACATATTCCATCGCTCCTGTGCGATTGATGTCTTCCGGTAAGACATGCATATTTCTAGTGCTTGACAGACAAATAACCTCCAGCGTGCAAGCTTCAAAAGTATCGGTGCGAAGTCCATGCTGAATTCGAAACCTTTTTCTGTAGGTTCTTTCGAGTACATCAAGGTTGACAGGCGAGGCGAGAAGAAGAATGTTGGTTTCATCCAGCTGAACCGGCCCAAAGCGCTGAACGCGCTCAACTCGGACCTGATGAACGAGGTGAACGCTGCGGTGAAAGAGTTCGACAACGACGACGGCATCGGCTGCATCGTCCTCACGGGAAGCGACAGGGCGTTCGCAGGTGAATTTGGGGGTGGGGAGATCATGAGCGCCAGCAAAGTCTTGGGTCAAACCCCAGGGCGTACGACAACATTCCTTCACTTTGAATGAAAAGTTGCTGTTTGACCCAGGGCGTACGACAACATTCCTTCACTTTGAATGAAAAGTTGCTGTGACTGATTTGTTCAATTTCCTTCGAAAGTTTCCGACCCATGACAAAAACAACTTTCTGGACGACATTCGTGCTTCATTTCAGCTGGAGCTGACATCAAGGAAATGCAGCCGAAGGACTTCCCACAAGTCTACAAAGAGAACTTTTTGTGCCACTGGACTGAGTTGTCCAAAGCGAGAACCCCGATCATTGCAGCAGTGAATGGCTACGCCGTAAGCTGATCAGAGACATTTCCATCGTGTACTCAAGGAACTCGGTCGGAACCGACGATTTCATCTGGTCTTATCACGTTTTTTGCAGCTTGGTGGTGGATCAGAAGTCGCCATGATGTGTGACATTATTTATGCTGGCGAAAATGCGAAATTTGGGCAGCCAGAAATTCTCATTGGGACAATACCTGGTAGGTAAAAGAATGCTCTCTCCGGTGAAAACTTGGCAGACATGACCTCGGTGTTCTTTGCTCACCTTGCACGATTGTTCTTGAAAACAAAAGATGTTTGATCAGAACAAAGCAAACGTTGTCAAGAACTGCAAGTGGATTGCTGAAGCGTTGCTTGCAATATCAGGTGCTGGGGGAACGCAGCGCCTTCCCAGAGCTGTCGGAAAATCCAAAGCCATGGAACAAGTATTAACTGGGGAACAAATGAATGCACAAGAAGCAGAAAAAGCAGGTGAGATTTTCATGGTCCTCGTTTCGTGCTGGCAACTGCAAGCACATGAAACCGGTGAAGTTTCAGCGACGACTGGAATAATCTGTGGATCTGTAACACAATTTTACAATTTTCAGGTTTGGTCAGCAAAGTCTTCCCTGTGGACCAGGTGGTCGACGAAGCGATCAAAACAGCTGAGAAAATCGCGAACAATTCCAAAGTGATGGTGATGATGGCCAAAGAAGCCGTGAACAGAGGTGCGTTGCGTGAAATAAGTATCCGTACGTGCTGTTCTGTTGGAGAAAACGCAGACTTGCAGAGTGATTTGTTTTCAGCGTTTGAGATGTCTCTGGAGGAAGGTCTCAATTTCGAGAAGAGGTTTTTTCATCAAACTTTCGGAACGGTGAGATCTCCCTTTGTCTTGGCTAAGTTCAGAACTGCAGATGGGCAAGATAGTTTCAAAGAGGCAGATTGCAACAAATGAAATTTCTTTCAGTATGACCGGCAAGAAGGGATGAACGCGTTTGTGGAGAAGCGGAAGCCGGAATTCAAACTCAAGTGAACAGATTCTCCTCGGACCAGTTGGAGGTTCCACGACATGCTGCGAACAGTTTGCATTTGCAAAGCTCAGGATGCTGTAACGGCGTGACTTTCGTGCCATCACCGACATTTTCCCTTGAACACAGAAATCATCTGTGACACTATCCCATCTGTGACAATGTCCACGAAATCAGAACAGCTTCAATAAAAGTATCGACGTGATTTATTTTTTATTTGTCATGGACTGTTAACAAAGTCTACAAAATATAGCTGAATTTGGACGCAACACGAATTGGTCCCTGCATCAGTCACCGAATACAATCAATGCACACCTTGTCAATACGAGGTTCCTACAACAAGGTTCGATAAGCTGCGTCCGTTTCAACCAGCCATTCCGGAATGCCACTTTCTTTCGTCAGCAGCCTGCGTTTGTGCTGATCACTCAACAAGAAAGTCGTTTTTCAAAGAATGCCAGACTCCTCCATAAATGCCGCCTAATCTTTTCACCCCTGACATTCTGCATCTTGGTCTCCAGAGCGTTTTGCCACAAATGCCATCTGCTCCACGTTATGTTTGTGAGAGGGCCGCATCACGTCGCAGGCAGTGCGTCGACAACGAGTATTGATAACAAACAATGCCTTTCTTGAACAGAATCGCCAAGTACGCGTTGCTGTCAAAAGGACAATAAAATGACGTTGCATAACCAGTGTAGTTTACGTACAGCCAGGACCTGCTGATCACTGCAAACGCATAAAAAGATTCCGCTGTGCTGTGGACATAAAATTGGACTTTCTGCAATTTCTCCAATCTAAAACAACGCTAGCTACTTCAGCACCGCAGAATTCCTGTTCACTGCCTTCGTCATCAGCAGCACTTGGCCTTGATTAGCACCAATCGTTCAAACACAAAATACAAAAGTTTTGTCTGGCGAAACGCGCCACTGCTTGCAATGCAGAGGGGACGGGGCTGGTCTGTCGGGTGTCATCGGAGCAAAGAAATCGAAGTTGTTGAAAATTCCAACCTCTCAAACTTTGCTGCTGGGGTGACACCGCTGAACCAACCAACTCATACTTAAGAATTGAAACATGTACCTGAGAACTTTCAGGTTTTGTCAAAGAGAACCGAGTTTTAAAACCGAATAACCCGCAAAAATGCATGATGACTCCGCAACAAGAAGCCCACGTTAAATTTGGCTAAAACAAGGTGAACAACGTTCTGAGAAAGTTATCAACGCCCCAGCCGTACACTCTAGGATATGTACACGTAATATTATCTGTTAAGTACAAAATGTTAAGAGTTTCTGGCCTCATTCACAGTCAGTAAAAGGGGAATACAGTGTGCACACCTTGTCTCAGTCGCTTTCGGACTGCACTTGAGACCCGAGTTCGATCACAAAGCCACGCTGAACGCAGGAGTGGTCCTGTTGCGTTCCCTGCTGCCCGCCAGCGAGCGCGTGGCGCCGTCGTCTCTTCTCGAGTTGTCGCTGGAACCCCTTCGCGCTGAGGTCGCCACGGCGCTCGTCGGTCGCTCCTTCCTCCCCGCTGCGGGCGGCTCCGCCTCGTCCCGCGCAGGTCGCTGCTTCGCCTCGGCGTCCGTGTCGGGGAAGGACAGGCGGGTTCCCGAAGTAAAGCCCGGGTTGCTGCGCGCCCTCTGTGGATCTGCGGAGAGAAATTGGCTTTTGTTGACAAACGTTGCACGTCTTGAAGGGACAATGTTGTGTTCTGATGAATTGTGATCGAATGACTGTCCAACGCAGCAATTTTCGCAACAGACTGAACGTCCTGACAAACGCACAGTACAATCTGAACAGGACAAAAAACACGAATTATCGGCTCACTCTTCTGCCTCCAGAGCATGCGCCTGACGTTCCTCAGCTCGGCCGGTGGGTGACGCGGGGCGGCGGTGACGGCGGCGGCGCTGCGGTCGCTGTCGAGGCTGCCGCCACCGCTCGGCAGGAATGGACTGTGGCTGCGGCTGCTGGCGCCGCTCGTGCTGCTCAGATCCGCGTCCGGTGAGATGAACACTCGACGGGCAGATAAAAGCAATCAACAACAATGTAATTCCAAAGATGTGCGTGCTTTCGTCAAAATTTTCTGCGCGTCTCTTCTCACCTTTCTCAGCAGGGGGAGCGCTGAGTTTTGCGGTTTTGGAGGCGTCGAGTTCGGCGGCTGCCTCCTCCAGTCGCCTCCGCAGTTCGTCGATCTCCTTCTGGTACTTCTTCTTGATGATCTCGTGCTCACCACTGACGTCCTTGTAGCGCTCCTCACTCTCACCCAACGCCTGCGAAATCAACCCAGGGAGTGAGATGATTGGGTGCGTGAATAACCCAGCGACCCTCCAACACCAGCCTGATTGCTTCTCGAGTCAACAAGTCGAGATCAAATACACCAGTGTTTCTGGCACATTTCCACAAACTGAAGAGAAGCGTTCGCCCTCCGAAAGTCCACCGGTGTTGTAAACAGTTGAAATCCCTCAACTAACTCACCGCATGTGAGTGTCCTGCTCTCTCGCACACAGAATTTTTTGCGCTCACTGACGCCCCTTGACCCGTTGAGAGGTTTACCTGCTGCGCGCGTCTCATCTCCGTGTTCACGTTCTGCACCTCCTCCTGCAGAGTTTCCACCTGCAGCACCTTCACCTTGAGAGCAACCTGCACAAAGTACACCAGACCAAACCACCTCAGAAACCAAGGAAGACTGCACAGACCGGGCCACCACGCTGTGACAACACCAACACACACACACACACACACACACACACACACACACACACACACACACACCGGAACACAAACACGCACGCACACACGTGTTTCTGTGCATGCAAATACAGAGCATATCGCACGGACAAAAGTCAGCTGCATTGTATTTGCATGCACATAGAACTGAGGCCATCAAACTGTTCAGAATGTGAAACATTTCACTGAACTTCAGGATGTCAGGAAATGTGCAGACACTTGGAAAGAAGCATTCGTAGGTCAGATTCGGACAAACACAGGCCAACGCCACCTCACACCTTGTTTTCCGTCCAAACTAGACTATTCACCGACTGAATTAGCAAACAGACACAGAGCCCACATGAGGTGTTGGTACCTTGAGGTCGCGCACCTCCGGCGTCTCGCCGTCCTTCTTCGCGGGGCTCGAGCCGGGCGAGTCGTTGTTGATCATGCGGTTGAGCCGCTCGATGTCATGCCGCAGCCGAATACTCAGCTCCTCGTTCCTGCAGCACGAACATCGCGTCAGTCCGAGTTCACACCGCCAAACACAAACTGTGCAGTCGAGTTCTCGTGACGCCTCAGCGTGAGTGCAAACACAATTTCACAGCGTCCTTTAAGTGAGGATGCACGAGCGCACCTGCCCATGAGTTCGGAGACGCGGCGGCGGTTCTCGGAGACGGCCTTGGTCTGGGCCTCGAGGCGCTCCTCCAGGGACGCGTTCTCCAGGCACTTGATGGAGTACTGCTCCGACAGCTGCCGGATCTCGTGCTGGATCAGCTCCAGGTCCTCCCTGCCGCCGCACAAGAGCACAAAAGACAGTTAACCTCACAGACGAAGCTGTTACTCGCATCAACAAAATGACTGGGTGTCAAAGCCTGTCGTTCACTTCAGAGAGATTCAAAGTGCGGGAGCAAGCGATCGCACTCACTCGTGCTGCCGTTGGAGAGACTCGACGTCGTTCTGTGAGAACGTCTTGGCGATGACGTCGAGGAACTTGCTGCGTTCTTTCTGCAGCTCCGCCTCGTGCGCTTTCCGCATCGCGTCCAGAGCTGCAATTCACCAGTTCTTTGTTTACGGGAAATAGAAAACAAGGAAATACTGTGTTGGTGTGAGATGGTTCATGCGAAAAGATGTGGATACGCTGATCGAAACACAAATCCGAAGTCTGATCTCTGTAAAAAGCCTTCCATAACTGTCAACGCTCGACAATTCGGGATCTCAAAAGAACACGAGCTGACCGAAAGACATGAACATGCGACGAGTTTTGCACATGAACTAGACGATAGTGTACACTGACATATACCGGTGGCATTGTGCGATATGTACACTGTCACTTTTGAAACGTTTCGGTCACAGGGCAAAGGAAAACACAACTGTGAAAGACAGCACACACTCAGAACCCACCGCACTTTTCAGAAAAGCTTGGGGAGGATCACCTCTTGAAATAAACCTGTCGGTCTGGGCGAAACTTGACTGCACAAACAGCTGGATTGATGGAGTGATTGTGCAATTGGCAGTTTTGTGTATCAGACAGGGAGTCGTCACCTACTCTTTTACACTTACCCTGGACAAGCTCTTCGATATGGAAGTCAACTAAACCAAGCACCAACATCATTACACTTCAACACGATTTTTCCAGTGGAAAATGTCACAAACCCGTGCTTGTTTGTTTGCGCAACTGTCAGATCCACTCCACGTTCAACAGTGAAGTCGATGGGATGTGACACAATTGTCAGAAGTGATCATGCAATAACTGTGAGAAGCGACCAGATGAAGTTCAATTTCCACGAAAATACAAAAAGAACCCATCTTTGTTCGATGTCACGCATCAAAGTTCGCTGCCATGCATCCAAATTTGCAGCCACGCATCCAGTCCGTCAAAGGTCTGACCAAAAAAGACCGTTTTGGGTTTTGATAGATGTGTTATCTCTTTACAAGACCGAGTGGCACTGTGACTCTGTGCACGGCCCCGCCGCCCAGACTCACCCGCCTGCGTCGCCTTGGTCTCCTCGGCGAGCAGCTGGTCCTTCTCGAGGCGCAGCTGGTCGAGCTCGCGCTTGTGCGTCTGCCGCATCTCCATCAACACCTTCTGGTGCGACTTCTCCATGTTGGTGAACCCGCGGTCGTAGATCTCCTGTACAAGCAACAGTTGAATCAGAGAGACGTCCCACTGGAACAGGCACCATGGCGTGGCATTTACGTCCAGGTCTGCGGGTCTTCTCACAGTGATATCCCAAAACCAGACAAAAGGAAATCACAACGCAAATAATTGACAAGTTACACGCACGGTGATCCTCTCGATCTCCTTGGTGTACTTCTTGCGGATCGTGTTCTCGTCGATGTGGATCGTCTTCGCCTCGGCGACGGCGAGCAGGTTGAGCAGGTCGTCCTTGCTGCGCGCCAACTCGCGGCGATGCGCCGCCTTCTGCACCGCCAGCTCCTGCTCGTAGTCCGCCTGCGGCGAACACATGGAGACAGGATGCAACACGGGACAGACACTGATTGATGCCGAGCTCCTTTCACTCCATCCTTCATGTGCCTCGTACAAATCAAGGACCTTTAAGTCTGGAATAAATTCGTCATCACTGAAATCATGCAGGCTGCGGAAAAATTACTCGAGTACGAAACCAAGTCTACCCAAATGATGGCAAAAACAACATGATCACAACGTAAAGTCATTTTCACGAGGACAGCGAGCCTCACACACAACTTTTCTCAACACAGAAAATGCCTGAAGTCTTCCACACGCGACAAAGCAAAGATCATTCCAGAGTCATTTGCTACACCTTTAACACATCTGTTAACACAAACACGCCCATGCAAAACCAGAAGAGACCACCAGTGTCCATCCTTCTGCAGAACTACAAATCCAAGTGCTAAACTGGGAGTCCAACACTGTACTTCACGAAAAGTGTTTTCAAAGCTTCAACACAAAGGCACTTCTTTTACCTTCAAGTGATTCTTTGGAGGGTGAAAGAAGAGAAATAGAACACGATTCAAAAGTCTTAGATGTAATAAATTGACCGCAGTTTCTGTCAAGACACATTGCATGCCCCCGAATTGGACCATGTATACACGAAACACAATGGCAGTTTATTGCGGGGGTTGCCTAGTCACCTGCATGTTTTCCATCTGCATGCGCAGCTGCTCCACCTTGCTGTTGAGCAGCGCCTGCGCCGCCACGTTCCCGTCCGTGCTCAACTCGACGCGCAGCTTCTCGATTTCCTCCTGAACGTCAAAAAGAGATCGTGTCGATTGTTGCACAAAGGGCGTGTCCTGTTCCACAAAAACGTGAAGAACTGGCAACAAAGTGCATATGCTGCGGGCAAGTTGTTGTTTTCTTTTTCAATCTTGACCAACTCAGTACTCACGATGTGCCTTGCTTTCTCCTGCTGCAGTTTTTCGCGGAGCACCTTGAGTTCCTCCTCCATCTGCACGGAGCCCTGCTCACGCACGGCCTTCATCGCCGTCTTCATGTCGGACTGCGCCTGCTGCAGCTCCTGCTCGTGGTCTTTGCTCAGCATGCTGACCTCGTCCTCCAGTTCGCGCACGCGTGTCTCGTATTGCTCCACGACGTCTTCACGCTCCTCCGCCAGCGCCTCCAGGTCGTCGCGCGTCGCGCGCAGCTCGTCCTCCGCCTCGCGCACGCGCTTCTGCAGCCTGTGGGACACGAGTGCGACCTGATCATGCTGGGCGACTAGACACACGTCACAACGAGCGAGGTTGATCACTGCAGTCAAGAAGATTTGTTTTCCTCTTTGGCCAGGAAAATAAATCGAACACAAAAGCTGTGAAAAACAATGGCTCAGGTCAACTCATCTCCAACATTATCCGGTCAGACAGCGACAAAGCGCAGATATTGCGGCGACTCACTTGGCGTGGTTCGCCTGCTGCTGGTGCAGGTCGCGCAGCTCCTCGTGCGCCGTGTCGAGCTCGCGCTCCAGGTTGTCCACCTGGTCGCGGTACTGCTGCTCGAGCGCCGCCATGCGCTTCTTGTAGTCGGCGTCGCGCACCTCGAGCTCCTCCTGCAGCCCCGCGATCTGTTGCTGCCACACGCCGCCCTCCGACGCCAGCGCCGAGTCCCGCTCCCGAATCTGCCAACGTTGTCGTGCGCAGTGAAGTTACAGAATTCCTCAACGAGGTGTACGCCAAATTTGTTCCCAATTGTAAAAACTTTTTTTCCCGTTGGAACATTGCTCACAAAACAATGGTGGGACGTACACTTCGATTGACTTTTCTCGTTTTTGGAAATAATCAAGCACACACGCGCACACACACAAACACATTACCTGCTGTGTGAGATGTTGGATGTCCTGTTCCAGAGCGTTGATGTGTTTCTGAGACGCCTGGTCCACGACTGCCCACTCGTTCTCCTTCTTCTCCATCTCCGCAGTCAGTCGCTCCACCTCTGCCTTATATTCCTCCAGCTCCGACGGACTGAGCGCCGTGTTCGCTCCGACCTGACCGACGCGCTGTTTGATCTCCAACACTTTCTCGTGCACCTCCTTCAGCTCGCAGTCGTGCCGCACGCGCAGGCAGTTGACGACGTACGCCATCTGCGCCTGGAACATGGCCTCGCGCGTCACCATCTCGGCGTAGTCCTGCACGGAGTGGCGCTGCTTGATGAGGCCGGTGTCGAGCTGCACGAGGCGCCGCGCGAGGCTCGCGATGTGCCGCACCGCCGCGTCCGTCTCCAGCGACCCGCTGTCCACCGACGTCAGCAGTAGCGACACGAGGTGCTGCCGCACGCTCGCCTCTTGAGACAGGCGCTCCGCCACCTCAGCCTGAGACTCGTGACTAGAAGAGGAGGGCGGCGCGGCCGCGGTGTGCGGAGAGACGGAGCCGGACCGGCTGGACGCGGAGTGTGCGCTGCCGGGGCGGCTGCCCCGACTCGACGTCCCCGCTGCCCTCGATGTAGGGGAATGTCGCCGATTGTTGGACCTGATCTGCAGCTGTTCCTTCAAGTAGGCGATCTGTCCACTGATGACTGCCTTGTTGGCCACAACCTCAGCCAGATTCTCAAGCACTTCCATCGCCGACACCTTGTACTTGGTCTTTTTGCTGCCAGACATGCTGTGCTTGTGCATCTCGCTTTCTACACTCATCGTCAGTCTCTGTATCAAATACTCACTCATGCTGGAGACAGATCTCACGATGTGTTCGTGTCTCTTCACATCCGACGAATTCACTTTCGGGTTGATCTGCTTCTCCAGGAGCTTGGCGTGCTTTTGAATCATTTCCTCGAGTTCTTTCTCGGGTGAGTCCACCGTCTCGTTGCTCTGATTTTCCTGAAGCCAGATTTCCGCGAACTGGGCAGTTTTCGCGGAGATGAAGGACTGCACGGACTCGGCGAGGCTGGTTTCCCTGTCGTGAAGCCGGTGCTCCGCCAGCTCCAGCTCCTGCTCGAGCAAGTCGATGCGCTCCTGGTCCGTCATCGTGTTCGACATTCTCTCCCTGAGTTTGTTCATTGTGAACGCCAATTCGCCCTGCACTAGCACTTTGGAAGCCAATCCCAGCGCCTGCTCGTACTCTTTTGACGCCGCAGCGCTGTAGATAGGCAGGTCCAGCTTGCTTCTGAACAAGGCTTCCTGAGCAAGTTTCGAAGCGAACACCTGACTGGCGGCAGTTTCCGTGTCTCCCTCGTCTGCATACTTGTTGTTCTCGAGCGAGGCTAAAATCTGAGAGTGCACCACCATCCTTTCAGCGAGCAACTCAGAATAAGCCTGCAGCGAGGTTTTTGCTTTGTCCAACGGGGGACTGTCCGTACTGTTGTTTGATGCCTGCATCAGATCTATCTTCTGCTCAAGGTCCAGAATATGTTTGTTCGCGAACTGAATTTCACACAAGTGATCTTCACGTTCGCTGATTACATCGTTCTGACTAGATCGCAGGAGAGTTGCCATTTCACCAATGACCAATGCCTCCAGAGATAGTTTCTCGGCGAATACTCTGACAGTGGAATTCAGATCAAGATGAACATCGGGCATTTCCTTGCTTCGCTCATCCGTATCTTTGGACACCTCCTCAACCTCCTTCAAGATTTCTCTCAATCTGTCCCTCAAACTTTCGATGGTCGAGGAGTAGTTGTCTCTGGTGGGTATGATTTCAAAAGTGCCCAGTTCGTTGATGACCCCGGACAGTTTTGATCTGCAGTCCTTCAGCAGAGACTCGCTCTGATTCAGTCTTCGCTCCACTTCCTTCAACTTCCCAGGGACGTCAGCGGAATCCTTCTCCCTGTTCGCGGCGCTCTGCAGCTTCGTTTGCATGAACGAGATTTGCTCCTTGTACATCTTGTTTTGTTCTCTGAGTTGTTGCGCCGTGGCCTGTAGACTCTTGAGTTCAGAGTCCTTGATCTGCAGTTCCTGAACTTTTTCTTTGGATGTTTCCAGTTCTGCTTGCAGCTTCCTCAGTCTGTGCATCACGTCCGGGTCGGTGAGCGGGCTTTTCTCCGAGTCCGACCCTGGGTCGTCATCGTCTGTCTTTGAAACACTCACAGGTGAGACCTTGACACTGGAAATGATATCTTCACCTCCAGCGGAGCTTGCATTGCTGACATTCAGTGTGTCAGTGGTGTCCATCTCTTTGCTCTCCGCTTCATTTTCCTTCTCCGAAATTTCCCTGGTATTTTTCCTGGATTTTCGTGTCAGTTTCTTTTCCAACTTGGTCACTTTGCGCTGAGACGCTGCCAGTTTTCCTGTCAGGTCCTGCACCCGGCTCGTCATCAGGCTCAGCTGGTTCTTGAGGTCCGCCTCCGCCGCCTGCTGCCGCTTCTTGAGTCCGGCGTTGTTGATCTCCAGGTCGGTGACGTTCTTGAGCGCCTCGTGCAGCTCGCTCTTGAGACGCTTTGATTCCTGCGCCGACTTGTCGAGCTTCTGCTTCAGCTCGTCCACCTGCTGCATCTTGGTCGAGTCGGTGGAGTTGGAGCCGAGGTTGGGTCTTCTCGCCAGCAGGCCTGAGGTGTCGCCCGCCGCCATCTGCAGGTCACAAAGCGCAAGACCAATCAACCTTGATGAATCGTCCTTTCAACACCTGAGTATCTTCGGACACACAGGACAAGCAGCAAGACCCAAGCACACAGGATTTAATTCACACGAACCTTGGACGTGTGCAGCTGCTGCTCCAGCTGGTTGGTAAGTTCCCTCGCCTGCCTCAGCTCCCTCAGCTTCTCAGCCATATCGTCCTCGAACTCCTGCTGCTGCTGGCGATGTTTCTCTTCCAGCTGCTTCACCTGTGTGTGTCATAAGATCGGGACACCTGAGAACAACAATCAAGTGGTGCCCAAACTGTCTCTACGGTTCAACTCAAACACCAAATCTTCCACAACCGTCGTTGGTGGGTGCTGTCTTGTGGAACCTGTTCTGCATTCTTGCAGCAAACGTTTCACTCACCAGAGCTTTCTCGGTGTTGAGTTGCCGCGCGAGCTCGTCGCACTCGGCGCTCAGCTCGCCGCCCTCCTTCTCCGTCTCGTCGAGCCGCGTCTGCACGACCCGCGTCTCGCTGCGCGCCTGCTCCAACTCGCGCTCCAGGTTCTCCACTTTGCATCGCAGCTCCTCCATGGACCGCTGCAACAGAGCAGTCTCACTTCAAATCGAGGGTAAGAAAGTACAGCTGCACTTGAACGTCACCCAAAAGCGGTGTCACGGCAACAACACATTCAGACAAACCTTGATTTGTTCCTTGTCTTTCGCGACGGTTCGCAGAGAGATTTCGTCGTTGTCTTTGTCCTTGCGGATGGTGTCGACCTCGGACCGAGCCTCCTGGTGCAGCGCCTGTTGGTGCTCCAGTTCGTCCTGAAGTTGTATCGCAATTACAGTCCAAGTGCAAAGCAGTGATTGTGCGAGAACACACACACACACACACACACACGCACACACACACACACACACACATACACACACACACTGCGAACACACACAAATGTTCACCTTGATGCTCTCGATCTCCGCCTGAAGCTGCTGCACGTCTCGCTTGGCCTGCTCTTGGTCTCGCTTCGCTCTCGCCGCGTCGTCATACGACTTCTCAAGGCTGTGCTGCAGACTCGTGTTTTCGTCGATCTCGATCCTACAAACAGGGGTACGTGGGCAATTGAGTTCACTACGAGTCAGTGTTCGCGTTTCTGTTGTTCTGTTTATTGTTATTTTTGACGGAACTGAGCGATTTCTTTTGTATCGTGAGGACATCAAGAGACCAAAAGACGTCAGTTCACTTGCCTCAACTCATCCCTCAGTTCCTCCATCTTCTGATCATTTTCGATGAGTTTCTCTTCCAGCTGAGCGATGGTCTCGTCCTTCTCCCTCAGAATGTCCGTCATGTCTGTGTTGAGTGAGTCTGCGATGTGTGACTGTCTCCTCACCTGCTCCAATCTGCAAAAACAACCCGACATGTTCGTCACTCGATTCAGTCCTTTTTCGACGGAAGCCACCTGCGACGTCCAATGGTTCAACACAACTTGACTTCGAGCCACACACACCTCTCCTCCAGCTGTTTGATCTCCCCCTGGAGGCCTCTCTTGTCGGTCTGCGCGGCCGCCTCGAGTCTGCGCAGCGCGTCTGCGTGTCGCGCCTGCGCGTCCTGCAGTGTGCGCTCCTTGTCGCTGAGCGCGCTCTTGAGCTCGCGCAGCTGCTCCTCGAGCCCCGCCGCGCGGCTCGTCGCGTCCTTCATCTGTTTCAGCAACTTGGGCAGCTCCTTCGCGTCCCTCTGCGCATCCGACAGCTGCTGGATCTTGTCCCCGAGTTGCTGATGGAGTTTCTTGAGGCTTTCATCTTTCTTCGCCAGGTCATCCTCTTGTTCTTGGATCTTGATCTGTTTACGTGACAAAATGGGAGCTCTCAAGCGCAAGAAAGTTTTCTTTGATCATTCAAAATCACAAATTTGCTGCCAGCTTTATCCAGGGAGAAAAGCTCAATAAATCGCAGTTGTTGCTGACCTGCAGCCTGGCGACGAGCTCCTCGAGGTGTCGCACGCGCGCGTCCGCCTCGTCCTGCACCTTGCGCAGCTTGTCCTGCTGCAGGTTCAGGTCCTTCATGGTCTGGTTGAGCGCGCTCTCCGACGCGTTCAGCTCCGCCTCGCTCACCTCCAGCTTGGCGCGCAGCTGCTGCAGATCCGCCTCCTTCTGCTGCACCAGCTCCCGCGCTTCGCTCATGTCCTTCTTCAGCGCACTCACCTGCAACAGCACGTCGCGTCAAGTAGGATTCGCGATGGTCGCAGAACGCGATACGGAACAAACGCGTGCAAGACAAGTAGACTGCAGAGAACGGGCTGCAATGTCAGTCGGAATGGAGGTCTGAACGACACTCTACCCGTTGCAAGATGTTAGTATTTTTCTCTGGAGGCAACGCGCCTGTGTGTCACGAATTTTCAACTCTTTTTCAACATTGTTTTTACCTGCATCTTGCTCAGTTCGGACTTGTTTTGCTGCTCAGCCAGTCTGGTCTTCAGATAACCGGTGGCGTGTTCCATTTCGTTGTGCATGTCTTCAATCTGTGGACGAGCAACAAAACCAACCCTTTGTTGTTCAATCCAAGACAAAACAATCAAGCGTCTGGGCGCACCTTGACTGAACCAGAAACAGGACTGTTTCACAGTGGACGCACCTGATTCATGTATCTGTCGGAGTCGGAGTCGATGTCCTCGACGACGTTCCTGTGGTCCCGCTGCAGCGACTCGATGCGCGACTTGAGTTCCCGGTTGTTGTGGTCCATGTCTCGGAGGTGGTCCTGCGTTTTCTCCAGCTGCGCCTTCAGCGACTCCACCTGACAAACACAATTCGTACTTTGACACACATTTCTTCAAGCTTTGAAAACTTCACCGCTGTCATTTGTCTCAGCTCCATCCGATTGCAAAGCTTCGGGCACAACTGACCTCGCTGTCAAGCAGATCGACCAGCACGTCCTCCTTGTGTTCGTCTTCGGGTTGCGTCCTGGGTTCCTCCGGCAAAATTTCCTCCTCGTCCTCGGATTTTCTTGGACTCAGTTGCAAACTTCTCTCCTGCAAGAGAAACGTTCGTCCTTCATCGTTAATTCACGACCAACAGGACTGCTCTTCACTGACTCAGTGGAAAGTGATCTGGCTGTGTACCTACCCATCTGTTTTCCTTCCATCTCTCCAGAGAGTCGAAATAGTCGTCGCTACGAGTAGTCCGTTTTGGCGGGGGTGATTTTGGCCTGGGTGATTTTGAACGTGATTTGTCTTTGATTTTGGCACTGGGAGCCCGCGGCGCTGCGGGGGCTTTGGACGGCTCCTCCGAGGCTTTCTTCCCGCTGGGTGTCCAGCTGTGCCGGCCGGGCGACCGGGACCTGCCGGGAGAGCGAGTTCTGCCCGCCGCGGAGAACAACTCTCTGCTGGCACTCACGCTCTGCTCTTCCTGCTTCTGAACTGGCGCCTCAGCCTCTGACCTGGTGCGTCTTTTCTCTCTGGCTCCAAGGGACGGTCTCCTCTCGGGCGTTTCCTCCCCGTGCTGCGCCTGCTGCTCGAACTTGTCGAGATGCGGCAATTTGGCGATGGAGACAGAGTCTGTGATGGACTTGCGGTGGATGCGGCGGATGTTGACCTGCACATTGTCGAGCTCGCGCTGCTCCTCGTCTGTCAGCTCGCGCTGCGGCCGAGGCCCCTCCTGCTCGTCAATCAAGTCCGACACGGACGAGCGGCGACTCCCGTTGCCGCGGTTCTGACTCGAGCTGCGGGAGCGCGGTGCGGTGCGGGGTCCTCGGCTCGAGCTGCGCGACCTCGCCCCGCGCGCCGCCCGCTCCTGCTCCGCGTCGTCCGCCGTCGCTGCCGTGGGGCTCGCCTGTGGGCTCGCGTAGGGCCACGTCGAGCTGAACCTCTTCTCCGGGGAAGCGTTGGGATCGTTGGCGCTGCTCTTCCTTCTCGGCTCCGACGTACTTCTGCTGCTGCCGTCCCCGGCGTTTTCCGCGGAGAACCTGCTGCTGTACTTGTCGTTGGACACGCTTCTCGGGGAGGCCGCGGCAACACCTTCCCGCCGACGGTGCCTCGTGGGAGTCGACTCGGCGCTGCTCGCAGAGTAGCTGTTCGGAGAGTGATGCGCGATGGAACTTTCAGTTGGGGCCTTGTACATCGCAACAAAGGACGACGACCCTGGACTTTCAGCAGAGGCGGTGAAGGATCTCCTGCTCCCAGGCACGTGACCGGAAGCTGCCCTGGAAGGACTCGCCGCGGCCGCTGCGACGTCACCGCGTTTAGGAGTCACCGCTGGAATGTTGTCAATGCATTTCTGAACGGCCTGCATCCAGCTGTTGCGAATTCCAGAAGTCATCGCTGACAAGACGTGGTCTCCAAATGCAGTCTGAAATTTGCAATGAGAATAAAATATTGCACTGCTTTGCCAGTCAAAACAATTCCTGTCAAAAGCGGAAACTTAACCCTTGCCGAACATACTTGATTGAAAAGTCATAAATTGGAAACTTGGGCTCAGAAATCAATCCCATCCTGACTGCACCAGAAAACACTGAACTATCACGCGACTAACACTACAGAAACTGAGAGGCACCTTGAGCTTGAAGCCATAGTTCCTGGAAACACTGGCTTCCACCACTTGGTAACACATGGCGATGTCTATTTCGCCGTCGGCCGTGTTCGAGTCCTCCGCTTTGGCGTCTTTGTAGTAACGCAGGCGGGCCCCGCTCAGCACGAACCACTGCTTCACCCACTCCTCCTGCGGGCACCAACTCACGTCAAGCCTTGACACGACAGCAGCAAGCTTTTACCACGCTACTCTTACACTCCGACACGAAACATGCGTTGCTGTTCAGCTGATTCCGCACGCTTCTTCCACGCACACAATTTTCAGCACAACGCGAGTTAGTTTCACTTTCGACACTTCCACCAGAAATTGTTTTGTCAACCCAGACTCTTTACCTTGTCCTGCTTGAGAAGCCATCCTTTCTTCATGTACATCATATCCTGCGAAGAAAGGGATACCGATTATTTTCGAGATTATTTCATCTCGTCTCGAAACACGTCGATGACGCCCCAGCCTTTTGTCACAAAACGAACATTGATCGTTTGTGCTGAACTGCACATCTCAAGTGAAGGGACTGACAAGCGCGTGAGAGCGGGAGGCCCGTACGTCGTGGTGGAGCTCCTGCGGCTCCGTCTTGGCGGGGCCCGGCTCCGCGGCGCCGCGGGACGGTGAGTGCAGCGCCGCCGCTGCCGCCGCCGCCGCGCGGTTCGACTTGGCCATCTGAAGCACATCAAAAGTGCGGTCAAACAAGGATCCAAGTGTCCACTTGTGGACAGGGAAGGCACGTTTTCCCGTCGCGATGCCCAACCCAATCGCCGTCACACCCATGGAAGGCGCCGAAGCTCTTCAAAGAACAAATACAGGGAGAAATTTCTTCGTGCCAAAGTATGAGCTCGACATCAAAAGACTTTTTTTCATTCTTGTAATGTTTGTCTTGCTTCTCAATGTGAATGCTCCAAGTGTTCTACGAAGTCTCTGACTCGCAGAGGTGCAAAAAGAAACTTCGCACTGTGTCACGGTGCAAGTGAGAAACATGAAAACGACCCACCCGTCAAACCAAATGTGCACCTTCACAACCATTCACCAAATCACACTCCACTATCGCGTGTAGACATCGGCTCGCACCGTGCAATTAACATTTCTATTCTTCAGGATTTACCGCAAAACGTCAAACGGATACAAGAACAGGTATTGACAGCGATTTGGCTGTGTCTAAAGTCACAACACTGACACAACAAAGGGCATGAGACATTACTGTGGCTTCTGGGAACATCAGCATCACTGTAAACCACTGTACAAATCGCGACCTTCACAGCTACAGTCGCTACGGGCACTACACATGCATCATGCACTCGCACAACACAGACTGTTCAGGTCCTCAATCTTGGCAAAAAAAATTCGTGGCTCTTGGCTATTTTCCCCGTGAATTTGTCATTTCGTTTAGCCAAAAAGTTAAAGAAACGTTGGAGCCCTTGGCGTGTGGCCGAAAAACAAGAAAGTGTATCACGGGAATATTTTTTGTCATTTGATTTTCAATTGCGGTGTGCCGTTTCAGGTGCGATTCGAAGAAGTCTTGCCACAAACAACAAAAATTTGAGTACGAAAAACATTTCTTTGTTTGGCAGTCGCTTCAAGGTTTGGCTACCGTCGCTCAAGCGTCGACACGTGTCTCACCTTGTGTTCATCAGTTTCGTTCTTGTTCTTCCCGTTCAGCTCGAAGCTGTTGGGGCTCGGGCTGCGGCAGAAGTAATCCTCGTAGCTGTCAGTGGACCCGGCGGACGAGCCGTCGCCGCCCCCGCTGCCCGCTGCATCTGTTGTTGGGGGCGGCGCGGCGCGGTCCGTCGGCGGGGCGGACTTGCGCCACTCCCGCGCGGAGGAGAGCGCCGGCGCCGGAGCCGGAGCCACGACGCTCCCGTCGCTGGAGGCAGCTGCGGCCACGGACGGCCCCGAGACGCTGCGCACGATGCGTCGCTCCTGTAGTGCATGGTCAAACGCCACTGAAGGGGCTGCGATGGAGCTGGAGGCGAAACCCCGACCGCAGCCCCCCACCGCGCGACTCTTGGCCTCATGGCGTGCCGAAACACTGCGCGAACTAGAGTCCACAGCTCCGTTCAATGCCGTTCCTCCCTTACTTCGGCCTCTACTTTCTGTCGTTTTCTTAGGTTCCCAAGCGAAAGAAGGCACTGTGACTGGGGGCGGCGCCTCGAAGCGCTCTCGCCTCCTCGCTGCCTGCACCTTCCCCGAAACACCAACCGACGTACCAATGTAGCGCAGAGTCCTGTCCCGCATGCTACTTCCCGAAAGACCAGCCTCACCACGAGCAGTCAGAGTCGCATGCAACATGTCACGATCACAATCACGAGGCAAATCACTGCGCTGATGATCACTGCTATTGTGATTGTTGTGATGATTAGTAGTGGCCGACATGGACCCAGAGTCTTCCTTTGCATTCCGTCGGAGACCAGCAGGCGCAGAAACGTCGTTAGTCACACCACGAGGATTTGAGTGATTAGCAGAAGCCACAGCAGACGAAAACGGCGCCGCTTTTCTCCACGAAAACTCCACTTGGTTACGGTGCTCATCACAAGCACCATCTTCCACACCACCACGTCCATGATATGTACGATTAATTCTATCACAGTGATTATCAGTAGAAACAACACCATAGTTAGTGGCAGACATGGACACTTGGCTTGGTTCGGGAGTGTTAAACGTCCGTGCAGGTTTGTGGGAAACGGAAGCATCGGTACCGTAGTTCTCAATGGGTTTGGTTTGGGGTATTCCAGCGAGTTTCAGGTACCGGTAGTTCCTGGGTTTGGGAGGTTGCGGGTCGAGGAAGGAGTCGCGCAAGGTCTCGAAGAAAGTCTTGGGTTTAGCGATGTTGTCCTCTTCCCTGGTGGCAGGTGCGTTAGGATTAAAGTGGTCGAGGTTCGGGCGGTGGTCCCGACGGGGAAGGTGGTGGTGATGCTCAGGCTTATTGGAGAAGGAAGCGAAATTGGAAACTTGACTCACCGGTCGGGCGCGGTGCTGGTGGACGGGGAGGGAGGCGGGGTCGTCCGGGAGGCTCTCCCGGGACCTGCTGCGGGGCAGCGCCGGCTCTTCCCTCGAGGTGGTGCCCGGCAGGTCCGTCAGGCTGCTCGCCTTGCGCAGCCCTTCTTGATACGCCTTGTCACTCTTTCCATGCTTCATGCTCCTTACACCCCTATAGGTCAGGTGGGAGGCCGAGGGCGAAGAAGGCATGCTACTGTTGGTCACACCACCGCCACTCTCCAACTTAACACCAGCACTAGCATCTAGCAAACCCTCACTGCTGTTGCTGCGCCGGTGTCTCTGGCTGTTGCTACTTACAGGCTTCCCTGAGGCACCTCTGGAAGACGCTGACGCAGTGACGTCATTACTGAATGTTTGTGACGGCATCGGCGTGCCATCGACGTCATCGTACGTATCCATGGCGGTGGAATTATTGCGTGACCTCGCAGGGCTGGACGTTCTGCGTTTCTTTCTCAGTGCATCCAATCCAAAACCCATGCCGAGGTGAAAGCTGGAATCTGCCATGTGGTACGAAGAGTCTGTGCTATCAGGACCGATATCGCTGCGTCGGTTGCCTCTCTGGTTGCCGTGGGTCTGCGCCACATCGGCGTCCCTCCACTCGTCCCTCCACCCGCCGAATTTGCGCTCGCCGTAACTGAGCTGATTCTCTGCAGGAGGCGGTGTGTGCCACGCCGAGGGGATCGGGTTGTGGTAGGACGTGTGTCTGCGCGGGTGGCGGCCCCCAGCCCCACGCGGGGGCCCGCTGGTCGCACCACCCTCCACCCTGCTGGCTGTCCGGTGCGCGGGCGGCCCGGCTGCTGCAACTGCCGCTGTGCTGTGCGAGTTCTCCAAATGCACTGGTGGCTGACCCCCTGCACCACCTTCACCCGACTGAAAAAACACAAACCACGAAATTCCATAAGAATCTCAAACCCGATTCGAACACAAGTGGATGCAAAGAAACATTTTTACACAAGAATGCTCTGTCCCTTGATGTTCTCTACAATTTCTCGGCTCGTCGTATGTGCTGTTGCGGAGACTCTTGGGACTTCTTCTCGAACTTTGCGCTTGCACATGTTCCCTGCTGTTGCAAGGAAAGACAACCCACTCACCCCGGAAACAAGACTGGAGAGAACGGTGTGTGCACCGATAAGAAGTACTCGTGCATTTGCCGTAAAGAGTGACAAAGCCAATTGCTGCTCAACATTCACAACACGAAATACCGCAAGTTCACATGATGGTGCTGCACGAATGTGTGCAAATGAGTACCAAATGATGATAAAAAGTGAGCAACCAAACATAAAGGGCACATAGCATGCTGATAAGAGAACAACCAAAGCATTCTTGTGATCAAAATATTTCTGAAGATCCAAAGTGTCCAACAGAAGAACGTGACGTTCTACCTGTGGCATACTGAGTACGCCACCGCGACTCGTGTCGTCCGGGGACCTGGACGCCCCTTCGTCGGCTGAACCCCTGGACGAACGTTCCACTAACTGCACCGTGTATCCGTAACGCGGCTCCGACCCTTCTCTCTCTCCTTCATGAACTCCAAATGGCTGCAAAAACGTCGCCAGGTAGTTGTGAACTGTGACTGTAAAATTCTCGGGGCAGGAGACAACACCAGTGAGACTGCATCAATCAAGTCTTCTGTCAAACACAAGTCTGCGCTGCATGAATATCGCCGCCACCTACACAAAGGCAAAGAAAGGTTTTGCAAAGAACAATAAAGTTGCTGGAAAAGGTTGCTGGAGAACATTTTCTGCCGTAAATTAAACATTTGCTTTCGAGTGGCCGTGCAAGGGACTCCGAGTTTGGTTTCGTGCAGCCTGGGTCACTCAATGTGATCTTCACATCAACTGTAACATTTTCACGGTTAATTAAAACGAAAAGTTTCGTTATTGAAATGCAAATATTGACACAAAGGTAAGTTACAAATACTGACGGCATCTCAGTGTCACCTGGACTGATTTCTTTCTCTGAACAAATACAAACAACTTTCAACTGCATCAACACACAGATCTGTCCAAGCAGAGACAGACGCCTGTGAATTTGCAGATCTCTTTGCCTTCGGCTCGTGTGGTACGTTCTCACATACAGAAGGTGCAAAACTGTGATTTCTTCAAAGTCATGATATATTTTTAGTTTTAACATCAACAAGGGGAGCAACATTTCACAGGAGTACTTCGACGGTGACGAACATTTGAAGCTCGCCACAACCGAACAAACGAGAATCTGAACTTCTCAACCCGGCGTTCAAGAGCAGATCTCCTCAGGGTTCACAAAGAGACCTTCATCAGAAATGCCATACAAAGAAAGCAACCACTGAACAAAGCTCAACGATGCAAATACTGTGATATTGATCAGACCCTGGATCAACCTTGCAGTGCTCAAAATGCCAATGCACGCATACCAAACAAGCATGCAAGCATTATGACGAGGCATCGAGTCCGCATTCAAATGAGAAGCCTCGTCGACGTTGTTGCTGCAGACACCTGAAGCGTGTTTTGACCTGTGACTGCACGCATTGTTTGGATCAAGATTCAATCCACATCGCCGAAAGCGTCTCTCCAAACGACACAGAATCCAGACGAGTGCAGCGTGCTGGAAAAAACATTCGTTTGTGCAAAGACTGGGGCATGTCCACCTTGGCGTTCTGCAGAGGCCAAACCAATTGATGTCGCTTTTGAGGTTTGGCTTGCCTGTTGACGATGGGAGCGAGTTGAAGAAACGTTCTGCCAAGTCACGATGCATTCTTTTCCAGTGAACCTTGCGTTGAAGAACACACAAAGGAGGAGAGGGCATTCGCTTGTGGTCGAGAGTCCTGTGCGTCTCGAGATGGATCGACACCAACACCGCTTCCGTGGTCCAAGTGACACTGCACCAAAACTGAGCTGTGTGCGTCAGAGAAAACAGCGGAGGCGATGTCCACACTGCTTCTGTGGACCCAAGTTTTTGGTTCATTGTGCCTGCGTGTGGCACGCAGTGTCGCAAACCACCAGAGAAATCACAAGACGTGAAACATCTGTTGCATTCACCACTGGTCACCGAGGTTTGCAGCTCACTTGTGCGACCAGGGAGTTCACATAGCCCGCCATTGCAGAGTTGTGGACAAGTGTCACAGCGACCTGCTGAAGGAAGCTGTTTTCCTCGTCGCCTGGAAGATCTGCTTTTGTTTGTGACCTTTTACCAATGAAAACTGACCAAAGATACAAAAAGAAATCACAATCACATCCGCAGGATCGTGAAGTCGAATTGACAAAACTGCTCAATTTGTCAAAGGCTTCCCAACGGACTAATCTTTTCGAATTCGTTCAAGCAACACAAGTGAGGGTCGGACCCAACTTTGGCAAGAAACGTTTCCAACGTTTCCATCAAAGGAAGAGTTCCAACAAAGTCTGTTTTGAAAGGTCCGAAACATAATTGCACAGCACGCGAAACAAATTGGCACCACGGGAAAATATGCCAGTGACATGAACTTTCGACATCCTTTTTACAGTGATTTCCATCACCATTACCCGGCTCGCACTTTTTGCACCTGTGATCTTAAGCTCCAAAATATGTGGTTTCAACACATTTCCTGTCAAAATACCGATATTGTCGCGACGCAACCTCGGGGAGTGGAATGTGGATCTCCACGCAGCTCAGCGTGCTCGGTGTGAGCCAAAACACCAACAAATAACGGGTTCTATTCGTTTTCGCTTCGGCTCCCGAGGTTCTGCCCTTTTCAGCTTTTGAGCGGAATTCCGTCGAAGTGTCAAAGCACTGACTCCTATTCGCTGCAGGACAATGCCTTCGTCGTTTCTATCCTGTGGCCACTGACAGTTTGAAGAAGCGTAGGCAAGCTTTCAAAGGGACAAGAGACCAAATTTATGGCGACATTTGACAGAGACCTTTGACTTGACAAAGCCATCAAGAAACATTTATTTGGCTGTAAAGCCATCATCTTGTGGGTCGCATTCAACCCACCTGGATCTCCTTCCAATAATCCGAACAACACCTTTTCACACCCTTCTTCTGCACAACAATTCTGAACATATTTTGAATGCCAGCATAAACAACGCCATCTGCGACCAAAATTATAGCAAAATTGAAATTACTTTTCCAGAAAACAGACAAGTCACCACTGCACCAGGGTACAAACGATTCCCACGATCGAATCTCCCGCTCACTAACTCGTGGAGAAATTGCCTCAAACGCAAATTGAAGACCACCTTGAGAGAAAGCCATCAAACAACAGTGTGAAAACGGGCAAAGTTTCCACCGAATGTAAGACGGTCTCCTTTAGGATCTGACAAATCCATCTCCACCTGTCACTGAAAACAGCAAAAGCTTTTACCATCCAACAGAAAGGCAACTAATCATCGTTTTGACCTCGACAAACCCGTTGCTTTTTTCAGTGCAATCCTCCAATTTGAATGAATTAGGCCTGGAAAGGAATTTAGGTTGATCCTCGGATCTCATGAAAAGTCTCGTTTGCTCTCATTTCCCGTCACAATGCGCAAGACAAAAGTCGTTTTGAACAGATGCGCGTCTTGGAAGTTCTTTCGAAACGGTTCACGTTTTTGCACACCTCTACGTTGCGCATGCACACTTTGTGCAAGCACGGTTGGTTCACGAAAATGCAAAAGAATTTGAATTGACACGAGGAACGTTTTACAAAAATTTCGCTGAATGAAATCTTTACTTACGCCAGAAGATCCGGTGATCACAAACATGACTCCGAATTGTCCAGGTTTAAAAGCTTCTCCGTCGTGAGTGCATTCCTTCCAAATAGTTCCATCAAAACACTTTTCTCAAACCCGAATTATTACTTCAGCGCTCAAAGAGACACATTTTGTTCTTCGTCAGGAAAAGTCACGGAAAGCCTCGGTGCAGGTTGACATTCCTCGCTCAAGTGAAATTATCAAAGGCGCCCATTGAAATAAGCGGAGGATCGCACGAACTGAGTCGTCCAATGATGGAACGGTACGCTGCTCTCAAAGCGGCACAAGCACAGCGATGCCCTCGCAAGTCCGATCCCCTGTGCGCGAAGGCATGACAGACAACCTTTCTTCGAATGCTCTTCGTCTGCACAGACCAGTCAAGCCACCTGCAAATACCTTTCCACTTCAGGAGACAGACACTTTGCACAAGAATGAATGAGTACGACATCTCGCAACGGAGATCGCGTTGCAAATGGAGCCTTCGTGATGCCTGTTGTTTGAGGACGGCAACATTGATTGCAGGTTTCATGCAAACCAGACCCGCTTGCACAGAAATTTGACTGACAGCGTGAGGAAATTTTATTCCGTGATACTGTCATCTGACAAAATACGAGGCCGTTTCAACTTCTGGCAATTTTTTGCATGTTGTATCAGTTTATTCTGACCCTGCACTCCATCAAGTTAACCTAGAATTTTCAGTACACCTGAGTGAAATTGCGCAACTTTTGCCGACCAAAACAACAACAATGAACACCTTGTGAAGACACAACTTTAGTCTCTAATGCCTTCAAAATAGCCTCCATCTCTGTGCACGCACCGCGCCCATCTCATTGGCCATTTTTGCAAAATTGCTTCAGAGTACTCAAAGGCGGGTATCAGGGTGATCTCGTCTTGCACAGCAGTCTTCAGCTCGTCCAGGGACTGGAAGTGGCGACCCTTCAAGCCCTTTTTCAGGCGAGGGAAAAACCAAAAATCGTTCGGCGCCAGATCTGGCGAGTAGGAGGGATGATCCAGTGTCCTCATGCCTGAGAAAACCAGATGAAGTCTTGTGGGAAGGGCGGTGTGTGCGCTGGCGTTGTCCATGTGTAACACCCAAGGCTCTCTGGGACGAGGGCGGCGTCTTCTTAAGGCTTGGGTAAGGCGTCCCAAGATCTGGATGAAGATTGCAGAGTTGACAGTTTGGTTCCTGAGCATCTCGAAGTGGATCATGCCCTTGTGGTCAAAGAATGTCACTAGGAGCACCTTCCCTGTGGCTCGACTTCTGTGCGGCTTAAAAGGGCGTGTCCCCCCAGGTGGGAGCCACTGGCTGGACTGTTGACGTGAAGCTGGATCATACTGGTAGACCCATGCCTCGTCTGAAGTGATGATGTTCTTCAGGAAGTTGTTCCTTCTTGCAGAAATCAACATGGATTGGCTGGTCTCATAGCGGATCCGGTGGTGACATGGAGTCAAGTGGAAGGGCACAAATCTTGCACATTGGAGAGTCAATTTTAGGTCCTTGTGGATGATGGTGTGCAAACTTCCGAAGGGAATTCCAGTCAGAGTCTGCAGCCTTGCATAAGTGACCCTGGGGTCAGCGTCAATGGCAGTCTTCACAGCTTGAATGGAAGCAGGGCTCCTTGATGTTTTGGCTCTCAGTGCCCTCTGTAGATCCACCAAAGTTGTCCTCCCATTCCTGAAGGAATTGTACCAGAATTTGACTCGCCCAACACTGAGGCATTCTTGTCCAAAGACCAGCTGCAGAGCACTGAGGGTGTTGTCAAACGGCAATCCAATTTTGACGCAAAAGTGAATGTTAATCTGCTGGATAAGCCTTGAATTCAACTCTGTTACTCTCTTCATTCCGGCTCTGAACACTCCTGGGTCTCATGTGCAAAAGGGACCTGATCTGTGCAATGTCAGGCATTGTGCAAATTGACAGAGTAACGACCCAATCAACTGTGACGACCAATGTCCTCACCGTGCCGACCCGATCAACATGCTTTAGCAGGACAAAAAATTGCCAGAAGTTGAAACGGCCTCGTATCCAAATCTAGACTCAACATCAACCTTGCTGTAGCAAAACTGTTTCATGACAAAGATTTGGAATTCGGACGTTATCTTGTGTGCAATAAACGGGTTCAGTCAGTTTCTGTGTAAGGAATGTGCCAGGTATGTAAATCTCACGTGTGTGAAGTATCGGAAATGATGCCCATACTGGTGCAGTGCTCGGTATGATGGGCGGACAAAACTGATAAACTGTACAGTTCCGATTCAACCAAGATCCAGGCATTCGAAAATGTATCAGTTTTCGTGGGCAACATTACGTTGTAGACTCATCAAGCTCATGTGCGCGTAAAAACCTCAGGGTTTTCTATGCCGTCACAATCGAAATTCTTCAGAGCGAGGAAAAATAGCAAAATGATAGTCAACCTCAATGGCGCTTCATGTCAGTCGACACCTTTCTCAAATGAACCCAACACACAGTGTACATTCTACTTTGTTAAGGCACTATTACTTAAAGAACAGAAAGCCAGAGATTAATTAAATCTGAGGCAAAGCCGAGGATTTGATTAATCTCCCGATGGCTGTTCTTTAACTGACTTAAGGCACAAGTCATTTCAATGTGTAGTGCAACAGTGTCAAACCATTTAAGTGACAACTGTAGACTAATTGCCAGTTAACCTCCGGTGGAGAACAAAAGTTGCCCCTGACGACGTGCCTTAACTATTACTTCCCCACTTGAAACCAAGCACGGGGTGACAAACATGTTTTTTTCCTGCACGACAATTTGTCAACAGGAGTGGAGTTTCCATGGGAGCATCCTCAAACGCTCAGATTGAAATGTTTCACACACACGCACGCACGCGCACACACGCACGCACACACACACACACGCACACACACACACACACACACACACACACACACACACACACACACACACACACACACACGAAGCGTGAGCCTGCGCGATGAAAACAGATCAACCTGACAGTGTAGGAACGCACGACTGTGCGTATCAAGCAAAGAGTGCGATCACCCTGAACAACAACAAAAAACGTGCATGCACCGGTGTCTGAATTTTTGAAATTGTCAGACAGGTCTGGGATATTTCTTTTGGTTTGTGTGTGTCCAACCGTCAGATGAACACGACCGTGTTGAACGCTCTCCACAAACACTGCAAGTGCACAAGGCAATTCTATTTTCTCTTATTTTTGTGACAGTACCCACGACCCTGCCCCTTTTGTTCGACATCTGGAGACGTCAAAAAATGCCGCACCTGTGTGGCTGGCAACAAGAGGCGGGTCTCTCACAGGCGATCGCAAGTCGCAGGTCGATAGGTGTATCAAGTCCGTCAAACGCTGAGCAAATAACTCCACGTTCACGCCTTCAATTCCCCGATCAATGAGCAGCGCGTCAACAGAAAGGGAGCAAATGTTGTAAACCACGATCAACAAAGATCGATTTTTGTATTGATTAGATCTTTTGTCTCAACTCTTGTTTTGGCACAAAGTGTGCAAACACCCACTTCAGGAAAGACTAACCTGGCAAAACCCACTTTTGTCTTGACATGTCCGGTGCCAAAGACGACCAAGCGAAGAGTACGAGTTGTATTTCGAAGACCAACACGTCGCTTTCATTCATCTTTTCGAAGTAAATGACCAATGTTTTTGTTGCGTGAAAAACAGAACTCAACAAATTCCTCAGATAGGCAGGGAAAAATCAAACTGGGTCTCTTGAACTTCCCACACTCACCCTGTTGAGTTCTGGCACAACAGCGCGGAAAAACAGAAGACCTCGAGGTTCCAAACACACAAGACACAAACAGCGCTGCACTTGTGGAAACCAACACGACGAGAAGATACGACCCACGTCCAGGCCCGAGGGCGCGGCTCAAAGGTTGGAGACATGTGTCAAACTTTTGACCCCCCAGACCTGCCAGCTCGAGCCTCGGAAATACAACACACTGAAGACGTTACCTGCGAGGGGGAGGAGGAGGAGGCGTTCTTGGCGGGCTCCGAGTTCTGCTTGTTGATCGGGAACGTGCGGCGACTGCGCTTCACGTTCGAGCTCCTCGGGTACATCACGAGCACGTCGTACCATCTGTGGGACAAACAGAACTCTTCAGTTGTTTTCACTTTGAGGAGCGTAATTTCGCTTGCAAAATGTTACAAAAAGTTGGTCATTCAAAAAGGTTTCAAGCCTTTTTCTATGGGACATGCTGTCGAAGGTGGTCTTGTTAAGAAACGCAAACCTTGACAGAAGACGCAACGTACGTGCTCTTCGTTTCGGACGAAATCCTAACTTTTCAGCAAAGTTCTGAGCCTCACGTATGGCTCCCACAAGACGCCACTCACCTGTTGGTTTCCTCCTTGGCGGTTCCCTTGATGAAGGTGGAGGAGTCCGGCGTCTTGATGCCGATGGACAGAGCGTGCGACGTAACGCCCTCGGCGTCGAACACGTCGGTGCAGCGGTTCATGTCGATGACGCCCTGCGGCACGGTGCTCACCTGCAACGAGAGACGCACACTGGATGACCTCAGGAAGATCCAGGGTTGAGGTCAAGGGAGGCGCGAAACCTTGGAGAACGGACAAACTCCAACCGCGGACTTTTTGGCACGCAACAGGAGATCGGGGACCAGAAGTCGCGAGGATCTTTATCTGTTATCACTTCCTGACCATGCGTCTTTCGCTGGTTTACTCATCAACCATGAAATTTACTGGTTTGCCAGGGGAGGGGTAACCCAGCAAATATTGCCGATGGCCAGAAAGTGACAAGGAATCCTCTGAAAGTATTTTCGAAATTTGTTGCCCCCCCCCCCGTCCTCCCAAGAAGAGAAACAGTGACTCCCATTCGTGCGTGGTCGAATGATCGGGATCGCGCGACTGTAAAGTAAAAATACTTTGCAAAAGGAGGGAGGCCATTCATTCCATGGCCTACGGGGCAGAGGGCTCTGGCCTCCTTTGGATTCGCTGTGGTGACCGCACGGTGGAAAATCTTGTGTGCGAGGTGTGGCCCGTCTGTTTGATGCCGAACGCTCATTGAAATCTGTGTGCGCGCCGAGATCCGGGCCTACTTTTATTCAATGGTTCATCTCATGGTTTTAAATAAGTTCGTCCGAAAGATGGCAGCATCTGACCTTCCGTCAGGTGTGAAAGGTTGGGGGACGACAGAAACCACAAGAATGAGAACCATCCCTTCACTTGCATGCTTGGCAAATCCTTCACATTTTCACTGATGCGCGTTCAGCGTATCTCAAGGTACATACTGGTTGGTACATCCTCCTCAAAACAGATTTGGCACTTTTAACCCTGCCACCCACTGATGTGGAAGGCTACAATGAGAAAGAATGTCCTGGTATCCCGGGTGAGTCATGAACTGTCAAAATTTCCACCACAAAAGGGACACCGTTATGAAGACGTAGCCCAGATTTCGTCTCCCACCCACCAACTATCTTCTCGTTACTGCCCTTCAGGTAACCACCCACCGCACAACAATTACTGTTCTTCCGTTTGGGAACACAGATGCATTCTTCAAACAGCAATTTCAACTCGTGTTTCGACGTCTTGTGAGTGGTGCCCACATGCAAAGAAACTCAGTTCCCGTAAAAATTAAAATCAGAACCAGCCCCTTATTGACTCCTGGGGCAACAACTAAAACCTCATTTCCATTCAACAGGCGACAATGAGGACGTCCAAGACGATTATTTACATGCCTCATAAAACTTGTACAATCCGCTACTTCAGTGTGGAGAAACTCGTGTGTTCCATCTGAATGCCTGTGAAGATGGCACTCATACGGATGTTGAGGCTTCGTGCAGACCCTGGAGCGCAGAGGCACACAGTTCAGTGGTGAACCAGGAGGGTGGAAAGAGCTGCGGTTGACCGCTTCAATTTGTTAGTAATCGTCGTTGAGAGAATGTGAACAAAACACAACTCATCGAAGTTCGTGACACACAAATGTGCAAAACTCGCGATCGTGAGAGGTCGTCTTGCCTCAAATTCCACGTCCTTTGGCTGGACAAGAAAATTTTGCAGTTGTCGTGTGAAGTTACAGGGTGTGTTGACAGGACTACCACTGAGAAAAGCTGTGTTCTCTGACCACTGCTGAGACATTCTCTTCAGTGATCAGGTCACCACATCTGTGAAATTCTCACTGATGATCACCAGCCACCAATGAGAAATTCTCAAGAATGAATTTGTGATCACTACTGACACAAACAGGGTTGGGATCACATGACCATCACTTATTCTCAGCAGTGATCATGTGATCACTTCTGACAAATCCTTGGAGTTGAACTGAAATCTTTCAGCAGTGGTCACGCCTGATCACAACCAAGAAATTCTGGCCAGCTGTTGGGATTGGGGTGTCACTGCCCAAAAATTTTGGCCGTGGTCTTCCCCTTGATGACTGTGATCATCCCCAATGGCCAGTGAGAGTCTCTCAGGAGTGATCAGGGGTCACTACTGAACAAAGCTCAGCAGTGATCACTCTTCCCCCTTGAGTTTAACGTTTTGGAGGATGAACGCTGCTGTCTCAACCAAAGACCAGTGCACAACACAGGCCGCTCAACGAGCTCGCCTGTGCAAAAATACCTTCACAAAGCATACATTTTATTTCACCAGAGCCAAACAGACAATTGATATCCGTATCGCATGAAATCACAAGGAATTTTCCACGTCTTCTCGTTGTGTAAGAGAAGTACGAAAGGAGGGCAACTTTCAGATCTCTTCCTCAGATAGCACCCCGAAGACACAAAGGATGCATCGTCAAGTAATTATTCTCCCATTCAAGGCTTCGCCGATTTCCACTGCACACCCATCAGGACTTTTTATGCGCACTGTCATTTATGGTTTAGAATCGTTCAAAAGAATATCTTGACTCTGCATGAAGATGCCTCGAGGACTTCTTTGTGACTGCCAGCATTAACACCTTAAACTCTTAGCACAGGATGTATAAATAGCTGCGTGTTTACCCTGCACCATGTAATTATGTCTGGAAGTTTTTGTCCCGTCAAGTAGCAACGACTGGTACAAGCGAAAGAAGTCTCCTCTGGCTTTGTGCGAGAATTTCTTGAATTTCATTGCATGTTTGCTGTGGCCGACATAATTCTGCAAATATCGTTCACACATGCATACACGCCGCCAGTATGTGTATCAAAACAACGACGCACAGTCTGTGTTCTTAGCTGCACTGGGGTCCAGATCTCAACCTCTTGTGGGAACGTTCCTGTGGAGGACCCGGAACAAGCGTCGCATCGACATGACACCCCCTCCCCCCGCATGCAGCAATCTGACTTCCACCTGACCCTGCAGACATTTTCCAAGAGAACTTGAAACCACCCTTGGCTCGGTTCCTGGTTGGTAATCCTGTGTCCTCTGGAGGCGTCCGGCTGACAGATCAGGATCAATGGGCCGCGTCCCACCCCAACCCCAAAACTCGAGAACTAAACCCTCCAAAGTGGAGGGCCAGTGTAACTCCAGATAACTGTTCTTGAACAAATTGTTTGGGCAGACTCTGGCTCCACGGGATCGCCAATATTCTCTGGATCCACCAGAGCTCTCCATGTCGTGATCAATCCGAGTTTTCAATTCACCACACGCACGCAAACGGCGGAGAGAACATTCTTCAGGTGCATTGTCACATTTTGGCCACAGGAAACCGTTTCATGCAGTTCACACACGCCAAATATGTTGTTCAAATTGAATTTTAATGTCCCCTTGTTTTGTTCATATGTGGGTTAAAATGCATAAATTACACTGCAAACATGACACGGTTGCACTCGCATGCAATCACCGTCTGGCCATCCCGCACATATTTGCACAGTCAATGCAGATCTCCCATTCATAATTTCGCAACGTGGAACACAATGATCAAGCATGATCATTTGTTTCCTGAGGCCTCTTTCATCGCGCTGCGTGCACACTTCGTGCAGCGCACATTCCAGCTCCAATACCAAGAAAGGTTCAGATCCAGAAAAAGTTTCGACGCTGTGTTCGTTTATGAGCAGCGTCACGCGAAATCTGGGAGTCGGTCCACTTGGGTTGAAAGCACGGAACATCGCAGCTGACTCAAGTTTTTCTCTGTGTGCACCAATGTGTGTGTGTGTGTGTGTGTGTGTGTGTGTGTGTGTGTGTGTGTGTGTGTGTGTGTGTGTGTTAATCTGGCGGAACTGGCCCATTGTGAACAAATTGTTTCACGTGGATGCGCTCTTGGGAACGAAATCCAAAGGACGACTTGAAAAAGTCCATTTCATCAGAGTTTCAAAACGTGCAGCCTCAAAACGATCTCCGGCACCATTGGTTGCGCACGTGTGGGCTCAGGATTTATTGACACAATTAAATTTCGTCAGAAAAGTCACAAGGAGTTGCCGCACATGCGTTGCATACTTTCCACACAGTGAAAAGATTTACTCCCGTCAAAAGTACGACAACGCCAGAACAAATTGTATTTCCATCTGCAGTGGCTCAAGAGAAATATTCACAGGTTGTGTTTGGATGTTTGTCAGAGAAATGCATGTTCGTGCACGCGTGATCCACAGATCCAAATCGCACCCAAGCAACTTGTGCAAGCAAATCAAAATTATCAGAGGCAGGAATCACGCAACATCGATTTTCGTGGCACCCGCCGGTTCTCTGACGTGAAGGTCCGGTGTACAAAAGGGAAAGTCAAGTCCACGCAGGAGGCGGCTGCGTCGTGTGCAAAACGCTGAGCACCGGATTTTTGTTCCATTGACAAACGAAGATACTCTTCTTGTCGGTCAACAAGAATGCTACGCATAAAAAGCGTGTGGTCTATACAAACAGTCGCAGTTCATCACTGATCATTTAAAAAAAAAAAAAAAAAATAAAAAGAAGGGCTGTCCCCAGACCCACAGTGGCCACAAGGGGGCGATAACCTGGGGTGGGGGGGGGGGGGCCCCTATGGGC
>JAAUXT010097594.1_pt1 | contig 39127 bp, 37 predicted proteins | sample 7278171 | NCBI WGS metagenome assembly JAAUXT01 (sample SAMN14350112, study PRJNA611818) | marine sediment metagenome | isolation source: surface marine sediment (1.8m) | place: French Polynesia: Moorea | collected 2018-08
ACACATTGCCAAAGGTGTGAAGACAAAGGGTCTTGAGTCCCATGAAAATCCGTCCGACACCTTGCTAAATATTGGACAGAAACCGCCAGATCGTGGACCTCCCTCGTATGCATTCACTCTTGGACAGTGAAGAGAGGCTGGGCTTTCTGACTCCCAACTCAAAGCTTGGTCCTGGTGATTCCAGGGATCCGTGGCTTGGGATGGAATCTCTGACTGAGGACAAAGGGACGCCAACTTCAGAAGCTGCACGAAGCGTGAGCCATGCAACTGAAGAGCCACACAACTCAAAAGAACCTGTCCTTCTGCGTTTGTAGTTGCGCTGTACGCTTTGAATCAGCAATGACAGCTCTGACTATTTGAACCAAAATTGCATCTGGAGCCAGCGAACTGCAGTGAATATTGCAGAATGTTCTTGGCGGAACAAGAAATGCTTTACCTGGAAAGCTCGAGGACTGGCGTCCTGCACGTAAGATGTCCTGTGGGTGGAGTAAACGCATCCCATGTCATCCACAGGCAAAGGTCTCTGCTTCCAGACGTGAATTATTCACCAACAGGGAGGAGTACTCCGGTGTCCTGGAGATTCTGAGGCGAAGGAAACTTTCTGTTCAAGAGAATCACTCCAGTCCAGACTGATCCTTCCTCCGGGATACTGCGACCCCCAAATGGTTCCAAATTACCTTTCTTGGAAGCCGTCTTCAAAAACAGCCTTTTTCGAGTTTGGCGTTCAGCAGAAACTTTGTTCAACTCCGAAAGTCAAATTCAAGTTTGTTCGGTAGATCTGTGTTTGTTGCGTTTCAGTTGAAATCCATCGATGAACTGACGGTGATTCTGTGGTGGATCATGTGATGAAACACTCGCCACAAAACCGCAACCACAAACACATTTAATTCGAAAAACAGGCGTTCATCTTTTCCACTTGTCTCTTCGCTGTTTTTGCTGCGCCCGCTCTCTGTGTGGCACCTCCACCTGTTGCGTGTGTTGTGCTGCGACTGGGATCAACTCCTGCCCGACACGCTCGTTTCGTTTGATTAAACCCTGGTTTGAAGGTGACACTCAAGGTCTTGGTGCGCAACTTTTCACTTTCAGCAGCAAGTGCGAGATGTTCATTGCATTCCACGCTTATCTCGTGGAGATGAAATTGTTTTGATGCGTCGTCTTCGTGTGCGACGCTGGTCACTGCGCACAGAGAGACACTCAGTCCGACAGACTGTAAATGATCTGAAAAAGCGCTTGGAAATCAAAATATTTCTCACTGTGCGGTGCCATGCATTGGTACATTATTCAAGCGACTTCAAACGCGCCGCCTTATCATCGGATCCGCCATGAGAACAGAACTGCAATCATGGAACCGCATAAATCCAGTTATCAGTTCTCCCGACCCGAGCTCCGACGTCCTGTCAAAACAACCGGTTCCACCCTGAAAACCACGCAAACACACGAGGATTCTACTCTCTCAAGCCAAATTATAGACTGTCAAACTTGGTTTCAGCAGAAAACACTCCTGTTGTTGTCTGCTCTGGAGACAGGCAAGTCTTGCACCGGCTGTCAGCTGAACAAAGCAGCGTGCATCAATCTTCTACTTGAAGAGTTTGAGAAAGCGTCGTCTCTGAATTCTTCAAATTGTGTTCAACAATCCATTCTGGTTCCACACTGATCGTCGTTCAAACCTGTGGCCAGTGGCCAGAGGATTTTCTCGTTGTCTTGCTTGCGGCACCACACTGCATGACACACGAACACACGAGTCGGTCTCGTCACGAAGCATCTGGGCAGCAGCAGTAGCATCATCGCTCGCGTCTTCACATCTGATCCCTGTTCCACATTGTTCTCTCCTTACATCTAAATCATCACCCAAAGTGCAGCTGCGTTTCGCCACTTTGTTATTTCTGCGCTCTATCATGGCCGAGGCATTTCCCTGCGCGCCTGTCCACTCGCATTTTGGTCTCTTCTCATTGGACGTGACTTGCAGCGCTGCGCCTGTCCACGTGGGTGACACTTTCAACCTTGCACGGGAAACAGGGCCACTTGAGTTGAAAATCCTTTGGCCGTTCAATTTCCTGATATTCACAGCGAGTACTTCAGGAAGATCGGGGCTCACTCCGAGTGAAGTCAATCAAATTGGTGTCCAATGTGGGACCCTGAATCTCTGTGTCGATCCGCACAGCTCCGATCAAAACTTGTGGATCACACCTGAACGTAAGAAGACATAGCTTATCGTGTTGAGCGGACCTGGCCTGCACCGCTAATGGGAAATACCTGAAGACTCAGGCTTCGGTGGTTGCAATCTCATTACATGGCCATCACCGCGGAACCCGCATCAAAGCTGCGCTCTGCATCAGGAGCCTGCAGCCGAGAACCCGGGGAACTGCAGCCAACACTTCACTCTCCATCTCGCTGTCCATCATTTGATGGTCACTGCTGTGCATCTTGCAGCCTGAACCTCGCTGCTCAAACCACCAACCACCTCGAGTACTTCAAGAGTTTATGTTCGTAGACTCTCAATTTACAGCAACAAGCACACAAAACTTTGTCCAGCAAAGTTGTTTGAAATTTCTCCTCAAGTTTTCGACAGAACTTCTTCGCGAGTCTTACTCACACCAGGTGCACGCAAACTTCAGCACTTGATCTGTGTGTGGGTGCATGCCCTTGTAATTTTGGCGTGTAAATCCTCGCCTTGAATTCAGCAAACACTCACCTTCTCTGTTCCTCGCCCCACACCTCAAACTCGCCGTCAATTTCATAAATTTCCGCTCATTACACCGACAGTTGGTACTTTTTGCCACTTGTTCTTACCCGCGCCTTTGATCTTGCGAAGATCAAAGGGAAAAAACCCAGGTAGATCTCGGACGAAAGAGAATGAGATCAGATTCATATCCTTCAAGACGTCACTTTTCCATCAGGCGATAATGCCAATTCTTTATTTATGTTCTCCGCTGGTTTCACCAATGAACACGGAGATATTTGCCCAGTGCAGGTTGCGTCTGTTCAACTTTGTGGCCGAGGCATCTCGACAGAATTGATTTCAGCGCAGACGATCCGTTCCACTGAACTTCTCCTCTTTCGTCTTACTCCATCACAGATTCCCACAGTGAGATCGGCTGGTCTCCAGATTTGCTTGTTGAATACAGAAGAAAACAGCAAAGCTTCACCTCCCGACTCACGTGCCTCCAGCATGTACCCGAGTCCCGCTCCAGCGCAACACGCGTTTCGCTTCCCAGATGTGCCTCTTCACATCCACCTGTGCGTTTGAACGCCGAGACTGACACTTTGTTTTCCTTAATCACAACTTAGCAAGTTTTGTTCCGAAGATCAAAGGCTTCCGCAAGTTGGATCCCGATTTTGAACCCCACTCAAAGGTGCTCGTGTTTGAATGCGAGTGTCTGTCGTCCGTTGACTGACTGCTACTTGTGTCTTGCATACACTCGTGGCTGTTAGCACAGAAGACGACCTGCCAATTTCTCGTTGTCCTTCCACTTTCAAGTGCGAAAGTTGGCAGAACGCTAATGAATGTATCTGTTCAACCTTTCGGCTGCAACCTTTTGCATCACCTCCCAATTACCATGCGAAGTTCACAAGTTTTTCTCAGTCGCTGCTTTGGTTCAGAAGAACCATCTCTTGGTGGATTTCGTGTACAAATCCAGTTTTTGCAGTCAACTTGAGCAGAAACGTTTTGACCCGCTTCCAAAATTATCGGACAAGGAGATTCAAACCAGGTCATGTTGTTGCTTCAAACAATGCACAGCTCTTCTTTGATCTTTGAGAAGCCCCGTCTTGGCTCTGACAACCTCAAGAGGTTCGCATGCTAATCACTTTCCTTCAATGTCGGTGGGAACAAATAGGACCGGGCACGCTCTGGCACAGCCGACAACGTGCGCAGTGTCGGACGTCCAGAACAAAATTTGCTGTGATTTGATAGGAAACTGCAAAAAGAAAAGGAGTGTGAAACAATCTCGTTCTGAATCAAATTTCATGCTGCTGGTCAGTCTGGATTGCACAGTTTCTTCTTTTCACAGACAGCTCGAAAACTTTCAATTGACTCCTTGGTGGAAACTTTCATCACAACCTCAGCAGGAACCACGGCCCGTGCCAAGGAACAAGACATCAAGAAGGTCTCAACAACGGCTTCATGAGATAACTTTTCGCCAGACTGCAGTGCAAATTGGCTTTTTAGTTTTCTGAGATTTCTGGGCGTCTCACCCACTCACTTCCCTTCATTTTTGCAGTGATGTAACCTGCACTCCATCTGCCCCGAGTTCATGTTTATTTTCGGAAAGTAGACCAATAAACTTGTGCATTGCTGCGTTCAGTGGGTGAAACAGCAGGTGGAAATCTGGATCGGTTTTGGAGTGATTTTCCGCTCATTCTCATTGAAATTGTTCGCACACAGTGAGTGCAGTCAAACAAGCGTACTCCTGCGCAACCGTGTACACACACGCACGCACACACGCACATGCACGCACAGCGCTATTTTGTACGTCGTAAGTTGAATCAACGCCCTCCGTGAACGAGCTCGTTCTCTCACAGTTTCGATCCAATGTACGACACCCAGCGGGAGATGTCTTGGTTTCTTACCAAAGCCTGGTGGTCCCTTTGTGCGCGACACAGGTTAGGGGTTCCAACAACACTGCGCAGGAGTACAATAACAAACCAGATGTCTGCATTAAAACACAGTGACCTTTCCGACCTGGAGATGGGTGGCACGTGTGACCTTTTTGTCCTGTTTGAAAAACAGAAATTGCTAACAATGGTTTTCTTCAACCTCTGAACTTTTCTACTCAAAGCAGATGCGAAACAGTTTGAACACTGGAATCCGCAGGGTCTATCATGTCTGGCATCAACTGCACAAAAGTGGTATGAGCTCTTCTCTGCATGACCATGGCAAGCAAACACTGACACCAACTCAAAGTAAGTTGAATATTCTTACTTCTGTGGTCTCCTCACCAACCATGTCAGCATCCACAGGAACATGCTCCGACACAGGCGCGCGCTGTGTTGATTTTACATTGTCCCATCCATGTTCTCCGCAGAATGCGTGTAACCATATCAGGGCCTCCAATTCGCCCGACAAGTCCCAATTACTAACCGGAGCCCACTTCAAAGGGTGCGCGCAGACTTCGCATTACCTAAGTACAGATCCGATCACTGCGCTCTCAGAACACTGTGTGTCTGCGGGGCCTCCTGCAACATGTTTCATTGCAAGCGAAAAGTTCCAGCAGATACAGGATGAAAACAGAGGGACCTAAGCCTCTGGAGCCGTAGTCGCACCTTCCAAACTTTGCCAGCAAGAAGGAAAGTGGGCCAAAACAAAACGAAATGCAAAAGCCTCTTCGGAGGCTGGGTTATTGGTGGGAAGGTTGGTCTTTAGGTTGGTTGGACGGTAGAAATGAACGCGGGAGAAGATTTCATTGGAGAGAAGTTGGGCAACTCGAATTGAAACAAATTCCATGGCAAAGGGGCAGACAATTGCACCTCTGACGCAAATGAGGGTCAGTTCCCGCCGTTGAACCCACAAGTCGCTGGCGTTGGCGCGTCTCTCAGTGCTTCTCTCCGTCTCACATCGCCCAGCAGCGCCGTCTCACAGCAGCACCCACAGCCTCACAGCGTAACTGACGGATCGAGTCGCGCGAGACGCCTTTGATCCGCGATTCCGTTCCACGGACACGAGACGCGAAGAATATCGGCCGGCGCACAGGGTCCCCAATCACAGAGCATTGATTTCCCAACATGTGGCCCCAGCCGGGCCAAACATGGGAAGTGGCTGTGGGTCCTGAAAATCGTTGCTTGCCCTTTTACCACCATAAATTCATTGAGAAATTGGCTCATTTTTGGTGTTTGTTGCTACGAGTTGCGCGCCTCAAATCGGTTGGGAATTTGGGCGAGATCGAGGGGACAACAGGGCCTGGGGTCGGTACGCACCTCGCTGATGAAGATGTCGGTGATGTCGTCCTCCGCCGACCCGTAGCACAGCGTGAGTCCGACCTTCTCCTCGACGCTCGTCCGCTCCAGAGTCACCTCCTGCAACACACAACGTGAACCGTCAGCTCAGCCACAACGTGACAGGTTGATTCGGCAACGTGTTTTCGTGTGCGCAGACGCAAGTACGCAAGCGAAAACACAGACATCTCTCGCACACACTCAAAGTCGCAAGTTTTAGAAGTAGCAAGAGAAAAGTTATTTTTATGTCAGTGATGAATTTGATATTGTGTGAAAACGCCCACGCTCAGTCTGTGCTGTTTCTGTGGGTTGCGGTGGCAACCTTGCGGATTTTGATGGTTTTCGAATTCACACAGGAATCCAAATTGATGTCTCATCATCACTGAATTCACTTCGCACAAAGCATCTGGGTGACACGAATTTCCTGTTATCGAACAAAAATATTGTACTTCAGTCGGAAACCACATTTAGCCAAATTTTGTGCCACCTGGCGATGCAGAGCGCATCAACACTGAAGCACGCTAATTTGTGGCCAGTTAATATTGGAGAGGAAAACTTCAAGAGAAAATTACAGTTATTTGCACCGCTCTGTCTCCAGGCAATCCGCTAAGAGCCTCCAATCAAAGCACTGTTTGATTTTATAATCGTCTGATTTTTGAAATTTCAGAAAGGTCACAATGAATGGAGATGGTGGTTCAAGCGCCAAATGATTTTACGACCAGACATGATTGAAATATAATTTTTGAACAGGTGTGGAGATGTTGCCTTCAGGGCTGTAAATAAATAAAGCCATCAGTGTGAGTCAACTCTTTTCAAATCAAAACCACAAGATATATTTTGAGCTGTGTTTTGTTGAAAACACCCTCTCTTATCCGTGTCAGACACTGCACGAGTTTGGAAGGAAAATTCACAAACTTGAAGAAAACACTTGGAGCAAGCGCGCTTTTTTTCAAAATCAATTCCCTTTGTTTCCGAGTTGCATCAGAACCAATAGCTTTTGTTTCAGCCAAGAGCAGCTGACAAGAGGGTGAGGAGCATGTGGTGCTGAGTCCCCGGGGTGAGAAGGCGCGGCCGACATGCCCCCGGGGAACCCTCATGACACGCTGCTGTCATGCTCCGTGGACTGAGAAAATACCCTCATCGGCTCCGGTGATGCGCTCTCATGAGGGGGAATACCAGCTCGCCGGGATGGGATTGCGAACGGAGTTGTGGAACAAATCTGAGAAGTGCAGTGTATCCACAACCCTCTGTGCATTTTGAAAGCCTTCGAGCTCGTACGAGTGCACCTGACCAGTCGCAATGTAGCTTGCACTTGCGAAATTTGCGGGATGCGCGAATACACAAAGCTATCATCTGCTTCCCTTCCTTCCATTCCCCTTCACAGGAACAAAGGCGGTCGGGTTGGGAAGAGATTCACCGAGGTGAAATCCGGGTGAAACGAGGACGGCGCTTTGTGTCCAGAACGCCTCAGTTCACCACAACCCAATCAGATTTCGTTCTCTTCAACAGGAAAATCCTTTCTGCATGGCAGCATCAACCACAGGTACACAGAAACACGAAACGTTCTGAGTGCATGCTTTTGACAAAAGAATGTCCGAAGAGATCGGCAAACACAAGTGTGCCCGTGTTGCAACCTGTGTCTTTTTCGTGAGTGCAAAAGTACGTTTTCGATCCTAAAACAAAAGAAAAGATCACGCGCATGAAGAGACCAAGCTGGACTTTCTTGTGGTGTCTACGTATCTCACAAGAAGTCCACGCAGCAGCTGATCAAAACCTCATTAAAAACTTCATCCTGTGTGTCGCGATCAGCCGGGTCAAGTCCCCGCATCCAGGTCTCTTCAGACGCTGTCCGCCGTTGATGGATGCGTTTCCGCCGGGGTCGGGGCTGGCGACGCAGCGCGGCCCAACTCGCCTTGGAAGAACCGTGGACGAGGTACTTCTCAAAACAGACGTTGTCTCAAAGTGCATCCAGGAAGCAGAATTTGGAAATGTGCACTCTGATTCAGGCAGGCGGGAAGAAATCGAACGTCTGGTTGATCCAGCTGCAGAGTGGCCGTCTCAGGACAAAAATTGGTTTCGTAATTCCAACTTCAGAATACTCACCGCTTGTGACAAGACAGTGCATTTCAAACATTCCTCAAAAAGGCATCTCGACATGGAAGTAGTTTCCACAAGGCACATGGACGATAAAGTGCTGTGACAAATGATCAAAGTTCCGACAAAATCTATGAATTTTTATGATTTCTTCATAATTGTATAAATAATGAGACCCGGTCCTTTTGAGTTGTGTGTCTTGCCTCTCAAGGGGTCTTCCCCCTGTCAATCTGCTGCGTGCGTTCCCAATAAGTGATGGAGATGGATGATTAAAACCCGTGTGATTAATGATGGGAGAATCCGAAGCTGAAATTCGTGCACACTCACCCCATGTCTGATACTCCTGAACTCTTCTTTCACGCACGAGACTCAAACAGTTCAAAAGTCTTGGCACAAAATTAATTTCCTTTCAGATGCAAACACCCAAAGCACGTCTTGACGATATTGACAAAAGTTTCTTCATTGTCCGTTGCCTGACGGCAGAAACCAACGGATTTTGCGTCAGTCGTCGCGAGATTGCAGACAAACATTTCCGCATTTACTCAAATGACTAAATGTTGCTTGTACAACGGATCCAGATCGATTGTATCAATGTCATTTGGAAACCATCAAAGGATTTCTTATCAGAATGTGTTAACGCAGCCATTTCCATCTTCCATCAAAGATTGAGGAGAAACATGGTGCTCAACAGCTTGCCTGAGATCACCATTTCGCTGCCAGGGGCTCTGTGTTTCGAGACAAGCTGGTATCATTTTATTCGTTGGACATGTACCCACAATCTGTCCAATTTTGACTGCGATTATGTTTGATTGGTGCGATTTGATTGGTTTCGTGTTACGCTGGGAAGTACATGTACTATCAAAGTAATTGCTTGTTTGCCTCCTCGACTGAGTCTCAGCTACCAGTAAATCAATTAGGAGCCAAATTTATGCTCAGAGTTCAGTATTGGCCGCACAAATAATAGACTGGTTGTCAGCAATGTCAGCTACATTGTAAAAAACTGCCGAATAGGCTTCAGAATGGGCAATTGATGGAAACGCCCCGTTCCAGTCCAGTTCAGTCCGAATCTAGCTGTGTTTGTCAAATTCTCTTGTATACTTTCCAGATGCGACATTCCTTGATTATTGTGCGCTACATGACAAAATTTAGTTTGATTTGATCTGCGTCCTGCGTACATATATATTTTTTCGCAGCGTGTTCCCATCAGCAACATGTGAAGCATGAGTATCGTTAGCGGCTTGTAAAACTTCAAAGGCGGGTCATCAGGGATCGCTGCCCACTGTCCAAACATACTGCACGAGGTCTTGTTCAGGACATCGAGTCCCCCATAAAACAACGCCGAAGTGATGACGGAAAACAGCAACGACGAGTGGCATTTCACTCAGATTATGAGGTTATATGCCAGGAAAATAATTGAAAATTTTTCATCAATCCTATTTTTCAAAAGTGCGCACCGCTTTCAGTGGCAACTGCAAGAAACCTGAAGAAAGTTGTGCACAGAACAGAGTGGAGATGCAAACGCAGCAGTCTGGACGAAAACACTGCTCCAGATTGGGTTGAAGATTGGATCGTTTTGCCTGGAAAGTTTCTCTTTGATCTTCGGAGGCAGACGCGTGTTTTTTGTCAGTTCGTTTACGAGCAGACATGACCTGCAGTCCGAGTGGGAAAGAAACTTTCATCCGGGTTTCTCAAAGCCGAACAGACAACATTGCAAGACCTCTTCCTTTTCATTTTTCAAAACACTTTCTCACTGGAAGCAAAAATGATTTTTCATTGAGAAAGTCTTCGGTGTTTGGATGTCACAAGATACAGCCACATTTGATAGTGGGAGCGTAAAATCAATGAGAAGTGGTTTTCTTTCCCCGCAGCGTTTCGCCACTGATGTCGCGTGGAAGATCGAGCCAAGTCGCTCGTGCTGCGTTTCTGTCGTCGGAAACTCGACACCACGCCGTGTACGTTGCCACAACGTCCCCTGCAATGAGCTCTGCAGCTGCTTTGTGGATCTGCGGATTTACTTTTTGGTCTGTGCGTCTGTTCTTCTGTCTCGGGAATCAAACAAGCCGCAAATTTTGACCCCTTGACTCTCATCTGATTGAGTGTTACTCTGCAAGATCTCACCAAGACCAGCGTTTCGCAGAGTTCCAGGATATTACGTACGTTGAAAACCTGACGGTCTGCAAACAAGGAATTGTTTGGGGCTGTCGCCTGACATTCAACAGAACAAAGCACAGCTTTGCAGCAAATCGAGCCAACCAAATCTGTCACACGCACCCAGTGTGAGTTCTCGAATACCATTGTTCGTACAAAACGACATTTTGCTTGCTTCACTTTTTGTCGAAGCGTTTCCTCGCGTGGATGAACAAATTTCATCGGAACTTCCCCATGAGCGGCCACATGTACGTAATGCTGTACACTCTCAGAAATGTTGAAATTTGCTTCATACACGTACGTTTCAATTCAATTCTTGTGAGGGGACAAACGCTCTACCCATGAAATCAACTCTGCCGACAACGACGCGTCAATCTGTCTCACACAAACCAAGAAGTGTGTGAGGCGACGTCAACTTTGACTTGTCATTTCGAAAAGAAGGTAAATACCACAAGATTCTCTCAAGTCACAGAAAAGTGGGAGTTTTGTGCAAATTTTGATTTGCATCGCGGCCTATATTTTTCACATCAAAACTTCAAAGACGACACACTTCACGTTTGCCCGAGGAACCGTGATGCAACTTGCAGATTCAGTCATTGAATTTTACAGTCACAGACGGGCGGATGAGCTGACGCGAGTAATGCGTCACAGAAGAGATGCGATGATTCGATGCAAAGCTCGGGGTGCGTGCAGCTGGTGCAAATTAATTGAGACATTTCAATGCGAAATCGCCCTCATCTGTACGCACCGCCTGAGATTCGGCCCAGCAACACAAATGCTCAGATGCCAAAAAAGTTTCATCCATTGTCATGAATTGAAAGGCTTTGCATCTCTGCCGCTCATCTGTGTCCAACAGGCTCTCAGTGGCGAACTGAGAGGCTGAAACTGGATTTAGTTGTTGTTGATTCAGAGCAATAACGTTCGCGCGTTGCTCTCGTATTAAGTTACAGCTTCGCACCTGAAGACGTACGCTGCTTCAGGAGATGCTGCCATCTGTATCTTTTGCTACCTCACCTCACTGAGTTCAACGAGAATGCCTCGGACAAAGATTTAGGTGGTCTTTCTGCATTTTGGAATCCCAACAGGCGCACACAAAACCACAATTTGTGCGTCACCCCCCCCCCCCCAAAAAAAAACAACAAACAAAACGGTAAACCCGAACGACTCTTCCAGAGATTGCGGCCAAGGGGCTCAAATCTTGCAGGGTGAAGTCCACCATTGAAAACTCTTCCATAAGAGGCAGTCGAATGATTTCTCAGGGTCATGCAGGGGCGGGGATCCCAGGGCCCATGAGAGACTCAGTGGAAATGCGGACGCACCTCGTACTCCATCTCGAAGGCGCGCTCGTCCTCGAACGTGTCGTCCAGCTCGAACACCGGAACCGGAAGTCCGTTCGCCATCTCGATGTCCGTGAGGCCGCCGTCGAAGTGCTGTGACAGCGCCATCGGCATGCGCGACGTCGGCTGGATCAGGTGCCTGCGAAAAGAAAGCAAATTGCGTGCTGAAATTTGCGGCGCTAACATGAACATCGTCTCATGGATTTTGAGTCACTGACAAAACTGTGCGAAACACTTGTTGGGTTGAGGTCCTGAGATATCACCACCGTGAACCTCTCATCACCCTCCCCAATCTCAAAAATGTCAGAATTCGCACCAAAACAAAGCTCAGTGCTCTTTGTCGCGGGGATTACCAGCACGTTTGTTTGAGACCTTCAATGCGAAGCTCCCCTCGTTCATTTCGCCTGCCCATCATACGAAGCGCATCGCTTTCAATAACAGCGTTCTGACTTCATGCACCTCGGTGTCTGACAACCTGCTGCAGGGTCGTGTACTCTCCCCATCGCTTCTGATCAAGGGCTTGTCAAACTTCGGATGTGGGGATTTCCACGCGAGTTCAAACAGTTTGTGAGTTAAAATAACCTCCATGAAGCAGCAGGTAGTGTGTTTCGGTGCAGGGCGAGTGATCGTTTTGCTTTCTCAAGTGCGCGTCCACTGTTGGCCTGTTCAACAATTTTTTACTTGCTTCAACCACGTTTCACTTTCACGAAGAACATTCAAGGGGCGCAAAATTGTTTGATCAACATCAGAGTGACGCGAGCAGTGGTGTGCGAATGCTGTAAAAATGTCTCAGTGATCACACCGTGTCCCTGGGGAGGTCTCGGGTGGGGAGGCAGGAAGCTGCTCGAACCGGAGGGGCGCGGCGTGATGGGAGACGAGCACAGAGATGAAAGTGAACTTCTTGAAAGCAGCGACTCGATGCTGCAAGACGCGTCGTTCCACGCGAAACTGTCTGCAGGAGGCAGGGACCAACGCTTTCTTCCAAGATCAAAGTTTCTATCCATCTTCTTGAATATCGACACAATTTCACTTCATTTCCTGCGACTGTCTGATGGAACAGTGGTGAGGCTGCGACGCCCGAGTGACGCTCAAAGTTCCTTTGTTTCCACAGCGCAGGCTGAAGGAAAGATGTACAGGACGCTGGGTCCCCACCACCTCCGTGTCTTCCTCCCACTTCTGCTCCCTCTTTTGATGCAATTTTGCGGCTAATGGAAGTTGTACTAATTCTTGATGTCATGGGACGTCAGGCTCCATCATAAAGCATCAGCACTGACACAGACATGGGACGAAAGAGCTCTCCTGCCTTCCAGGTCAGACGCGCCCACAGCGAACCAGAACATGCATTGTTTCCTTGAAGGAATTCACTCACGAAACTCACAAGAACCCGTGTTTTGCATAGCTGGTAACTTTTGTGGTACGGACGGATTTCTGTTGTGGGTCCACCAGCCTCTTGTTGGAGGACATGCGCATGAGCTCAGAACGTCATGAGGAACCTCCAGACGCTTCATTCAGAAAGGAGGTGTGCACTTTCCTTTCTTTGCTTTTGTACCCTGTTTTCTTTTTTCCCAAAGCCTAATTGGTTCTGCATTTGAGCACTGTATGCATTTGCTGAAAGGATAAAAGCAAAGACGAAGATGTTCTTGCCACGCCGAGAACGTAATCTTCGAGTGCATGTGCAGAGGATCAAAATCGCACACGAACAGCAAAGGCGCGTGACTTCTTTTTCTGTTTCCCCCCCCCCCCCCACGAAGCAAGTGTTTCGACTGCTCTTGCTCTCCACACCCGCGTCTCACTGCAAATGATCTGACTTTGACTGCGCATGTGCAACAATCTACGCCAACTGACCACATAAGAACTCGCTCCTTTGGACGTCTTTTGAGCATGCGTCGACTCCATCTCAATCTCAGTGAGTATTTCCCCAAACGCCATATCGCAACATCAATGTAAACGAGATTATGGGAATGATATTTGAAGCTAATCCTGTCAGGGATTTTCCTGGGATTCCCCTCATTTCGTTTCTCTTGCTCCAAATTAATAATCTCCCTTCCAGGCACAGCGTAAGATGGGATCCATCCCAGTTCGGCTTCTGTGTCTCGCTTTTACCGGTTCCCGAATTCTCTGCAAAAAAGTTTGGCCCGCAGGGGGAGGCAAAATATGAGGGGGTGGCATCTACAGTTTCCTCTGCCAACGGAGGATGCCAAGGGATCTCAACTTTGAACATCTTGAGCAGATCGACAAGTTTGTGCTGGGGCGGGTTGGGTGGGTGGGGAAGAATAAGGGTCCCTATCCCCTGTGCCCGCTTGTGTTTTTCAACGTTGCATTTGACTCACTTGTTGCTGTGGCGTTCAAGACAAACTTTAAAAACAGCTTTTGAGGTGAGCTGCAGTGTGGGATAGTAATTCGCTTCCAGGGGAGGGTAATCACTCTCAAATTGAAATGGATGAGCCCAGATTCAGTCCAACTGCGCAGTCATAAACCAGGTTCCGTTTCCATACTTGGGGCCTCATCCAACATAACTGACACTTCAACTTACGGTAATAGGTGGCTAATATACCTTGGGCTTTAAAATACACTCTGAACATGGTGAAGGCTGAAATGTTGTTCATTCTTTGTCTGAGGCAATTCTGAACAAATAGAGGCAGTGGGGTGCATTTTCGGAACTCGTTGCTAGCTGACGCTGAATTCAGAGCCCGTCTTGCATTTGCTTCGTCCGCTGGAACTTCAGCAAGCCGTGTTTGTGAAGATCAAGTGTGAAAACTGGAGTTGCGTATGTGGCTTACTGATTCAGAGGATCAGAGAGCAAGGAAGATCTGCTGTGCATTCATCATCCGGTGTCAACAGCCAGGTGTTCGTGGACCCATTTCTCCCGACCCTGGGGACTACCTGCAGTAGATCACTCATACAGCAGATAGATACGCTGTCGTGGACTACAATGGTTCCACCAAAGCCAGTGGGGAAGGGCCAGACCATCCTGATCCATGAAAGAAATCTTTTTGTTTCGCATGGAGAAGCTCGAGTGGCCTCCCTCAAAGTCCCCCACAAAATGCTAACTTTGCTGCTTCTTTTTCAACAAATTATGAGGGAAGCTTAATGCTCAATTTTCTGTATTTGGAAGGCTTGCAAAGTTTCGTCATCACCAGAAAATTGTGAGGATGGAAACAATCTCCCTCCTCATTACCTTTTACAAATCATTATTTCCTGAATGCTCCAACGTCATTTTCAAAAAGTGACAAAAAAGTTTGCGCACACGAGGCACATTCATCAGCCGACATTTCTGCGACTTCCCGAGGCTCCGGGCCCATGATGGATGATGCATCAATATGGAAATTCAGCTGTGCGCGTTTTGCCTCATTAAAATTGTGATAAAGGTGTCAATTGTTTTGCAGTGATCCGTCTCCACAGATTCCCACGTGCGCCATCAGAGTGCTAAAATAATAATGACATTGCGGTCTTGTTGGAATTGGTGTCCCAGATCCACACGACAGGATCAACACTGACACTGCACTTCTTTCTTGTCGATTTCAGCACATTCCGTTGTACATTTGGGCTGTGACTTCTTCCCAGTTTTGGGTCAACTGGGGGGATCTGTAGCGAGAAATTACAAGCTTGGGTTTTTCTCATGGGGTGGGTCCTTTCTTTCGCCATGCAACAGACGCAGTGAGGCACTTGATCCAAACACCGCTTCTTGTTTCGATGCAACACGGCAGGTTGAAAACAGCTCGGCCAGTGACGGCTACCTTCAGGCCAGTTAAAGATTCATGAGAGTTAAAGTCGGTCAACTCCAGGATTACACCCGCTAAAGTTTGTGACACGAAGGATTCTGGAGAGGAGTCAGGAACTGGGCCAGGCCACGCAAGATGGGCCGTGCGCTGTTTTGGTTCCCTAGCGAGTTGTTGCGAGAGGAGTTTGGCAGAAGACGCCAACGTGCATTTGCAGTGTTTACTCATCGCAGCTGTGCAAGCGGCGAAGGATCAGACGAAACGGAAGCGAGACTTGAGAAAACTGAGTAGCGAAAAAGAACGTTGGCACAATGCAGATCGCCTCACATTGCATGACGACAACTCGGATTCAGATTCAATCCCCTGCTGCAGTCCTGCAGCGACGAACGCGCGACGTCCGCGCCTCTTGTCAGGATGACGTGTTAAGAACAGGGACAAGTTGACAGGAATCTGTGCAGACCCATTTGGAGCGCGTCCTCAGGGCGTTTACTCATCCACTCCACATGTACTTCCCCGTCCTGTTTGACTTGTTCTCAAGTAGGAGTGAAAACCAACTCTTGTGAAAGCAATTTAACCCACACGTCTCCTACAAAATTGTTTCTCGCCTGAACGGTGGGAATCTTGCTCGGAAGACGAATTGCTCCGCAGAATGCATCATGCCGCCTCAAAGTTAATCCTCTGACTCAAAGTAATGGCTGAGTAATATCAGAAGCAAAGGTCTTGAAACTGCTGTGCAAAGTTTTACGAACAGCGCGACGCGTCTACAATTTCTTGTTGGTGCAAGCTGTATGACCAAACCTTTTGTGTTGCACAGACAGCTTGGAGCAGAGACCCCAGCACTGCAGAGTCTGGGATCCCGTTTCTCTGGGGAATTGAAACAAGGGCAGATGCATGTAGACTGCCACCTGTTGACCCAATAAAAAGGTCCTGGTGGACCTAACCTGAGAAACATGCACACGCTCTGTCGTAAACGAGATCAACTGCCACACAACCTTTCCAAGAGTCAAAGTGCAGATCCTGCAAGTCCTCTGGCCTTCCTGACATTTGAAAGACCGTATTTTGGCTGTCAGTTGCTGGCACATTTGAATTGGCCTCCCAGTCAGTGTGAAAGGAGAAGTGGAAAGGACTGGAGAGAGAATTCCTTGGCCCGCAATCATTTCTTTCTTACAGACTCATAAGCGCAGGACCCTTTGCCGGGCTGTGTTTGCTCAAGATTGCTCGCCAAACAGTGGGGCGCTGTCGCCTCGAGTCCGCGCTGCCGCACTTAATGATTCTAATTACATTCGCCCAATTGTCGGGCAAACATTTAACCAATCTCCTTCGAGATTCTCTGCAAATACTCACCCAAATGGCGCATAAAAAGCATCTCTGATCAAATGTGTCTTGGATGTCATTTTTGCACCATCTTCACTGCAAGTTCTGCAATTGAGGAGTTCTGGAGTAAACACCAATTTTCACAATGTAATGTGCCGCAAGATTCTGCACAAATAGTCGGTCGCAATCAAGAGTTGCGATCATTATGTTTTCTTTCTCCTCTGCGGATGGGGCATCTCGTTCCTCAATCAACCCGCTGAAATAATTACAGACATTTTATCGTTATCGATGCGCTGCTGATTCTGACAGCGACAGGCGACTTCAGCTGCACTTGTCACTGCACATGCTGCGGTGCAGTCCGAAGATCTGATCCTGTCATCCGGTTTTGACCAGTAAGGACTCGTCAAAATTCGTCGCCTTCCCGCACGTATTCTCAGCAGTTATGACTCGTGTCATAAAACTATGATAAATCTTGCGGAGAAAGCAAGGCTCATTTGTCGAACATTTGATACACATCTGTGTTTGCAAAGCAATCACGACGCATCCACGGTTGTTTGTTCGAGCCAAGCTGTAGCATTTGCTTGTCAAACAACAGGACCGACCGCGGTGAGAGCGCAGAACGATTAGCGCTGGGTGGGGCCTGTGTCGTGGCTCTCGGAGACACGGCGGGGCTCGGGTCACCCGAGGCGTGCCGGTCAGCGCACTGGACCACAGGATGGTTTCTACCAAGTCCATCTGGAACAGACTGACTTCAACTTCTTTCGGAAGAAGAAATGTGTTTCTTCCTGTTGTCTTGATGACTGAGATTTCTGCGGCACATTAATGCATAATGAACTGAAAGCAAATATTGGCAGATAATTCCGAGTAACCAGGGCAACAATTAGCGAGTATTTGCCGGGATTGGACGCCGTGACTTATGGGAGTCATAGCTCACTGCGGTAACTCCCAATTCATTACTGCTCCGAGCGAGCGGGGGAGGGAGGAGGACACTGTTCAACAGGGACCAGCAGCGCCGCGCTGACTGGGTACAGATAGTTTGAACTTTTCAGCAGCGACGGAGAGTCAGAGCTCAGGGAAGCCGTGCACAAAGATCCGGAAGGATGTTTTTTCAAAGCATGCATACTCTTTGCCTCTTGTGCGGGTTCTCTTTTTCCGTGAGTCTCTCTGCTCATACAGGAAGAGATGTCCCGGACAAAGACTTATGAGATCAGCTTCAAAATCTCCTGTGATATTTTCCTGCTCAAAGTCGCTGTCGAGGCTGAGGGGAGTTTTCCACAGGGCGTGTTCCTGTGCCTCACTGGCGGTGCTTCCCAATTCATTACGCGTGTAAGAAGAGAGGTAAGCCTGTTCTATTGAAAGCGAACACGAGACGAGAAGGTCACCTTTGCAGGCTTCCTATTTTCATCATGGTGTGACGCTTTCTGCATCTACTCTGCAGCCTTCTTGGAAAGTTCAGCCATTTCTCACATAACTGTGGAGACAGGCAGACCGCAGCCTTATGCACGATGCCCGGATGTTTCGCACGCACACACACACACACACACACACACACACACACACACACACACACACACGAGTTCACCCCCTCCTAACTGGTCAAGTCCTTCGTGATGACCACACACATGAGTCATACTCAATGGTGTTCCCTGCCAATTTTCTCAAATTTATGAGGTGGTCCGAGTTTCTTCCACACATCGGTCCTGCAGGAAGCAATTTATTCGCAGACAACAGTTGTCTAACGACGCGGTTTGACTTCTGAATAATGATCAGCAATAAATATCATCATTTGCGGTGAGCCGAGGTGCGACACAAACCGCCTTCACCTCGACCCATCAAAATCTCATTACTTGATGAGCATTTATTTCGTTCGTGTTTGTCCCGTCTGGACCAAATGGGCAAAATTGACCAAAACTTTTTGAAAGTGCTGCGCGACTTTCTTTTGACATTTGAGGAGGATCTCACCTGTGTGCCATTTCTGAGAAGCACTGAACCACTTTGAAAAAAAAACCTCACCGGAACGTCTTCAATAAATCTCAGTGAAGGCGCAGCCTAATGGCGACTCGGAATCACCCATTTACGAGCACTTTTGGGTGTAAACAACCGAAGAATCTAATTGGCTAAATCAGGATGAATTGACCTCGGGATTCGATGCCTTAATTTCGCAAATGAAGACACATGTTTCCTGAGGTGACACCTGCCCTGGTGGAGAAAGATCGACATTTACCAAAAAACGCGACACTGTGAGAGAATCCAGCCGCCCGCGCTCTGCCTTTGTGAGACGCAAGTGTGACTTTCTCGGATCATGATGGAGGCATGCTTTCAGCTGCATGTCTCTGCCTCGGTCCCTTGACCTCGATCTTTACCTGCAGCAGCAGAGCCGCGCTCGCGGCTCCACCGAGTCTGCATCGTGCTTTGTTGCCCGAGTCCCCGTGGCAGGAAGCTTGTCACATGCAGGATCTCAAGGAGGCCTCTCTATCTGTGCACATGAAATATCATGTCTCCGTGGATCTATCAGGCTGGTTAATCAGGCTTGCGTCGCTTCCTCCCGTGTCTGTGAGGAGGAGCAGGACGAGGCTTGAGACGCCTGCAGGCGAAACGCAAGACACAGGTATATAGTGGTGCAGTTGTGCAGGGGGCCACGCTGTCCCTGCATACTGTGGACAGATCCACTGGCTTTGATTCTCCATCGTGGTTCCGCCAAGTCTGACCCACTAGTTGCGTCAGCCTTTCAGGGGTCGGCAAAAGCGATGCACAGTCAATGATGTGATGTGTTTTGCAGGTATGACAATTGTGTCACTTCAACATGTGTCTAGACCGGACTTCAAAAATTCCGGGTGTGTACATTGACGAAAATCAATGGAACACACGACCCTGTGTGGGCGAAGATGGGAGAAACATACGTGCAGGTCCAGCTTCCAACCACAGAATCGCATGGCACATGCGATATTCCAATAAAACAGAATTGACGAAAGCAAAGTTTCTGGAGATCTGTCCCCAAACTGCATGGACACAATCACAACAGTAAACGTTCACCGGATAGACTTGCTCCTGAAGCTCGATTGGCCACTTTTTCTTCGTGATTACAAGTGTCGTTTGCATCAAGAGAAAATTCCTTGCTCTACAACCAGGACATCTTCGTCGCAGAGCAAGCACCCGCCAGTATTGCGGTGCTACCTGGCTCATGCAGCTCGTCTGGAATGATACTCAAAGCGGAATGTAGATCTCCAGGGAACCTGCAGGTCACGTGTCAAAGACCTGAACTCACTACATCAGACAAAGGCGTGTTGTATCACTGCAGAAGGATGTCGTTCTTGAGGAAAGCACACACGCACACAAGCACACGAAGTCTGAGGTCTTGTGCCTTTCAGGCCTTCTGGGCGCAGTGCAGATTTCAAAGAGCTCTGAATTTTGTTTCGTGACGCCTGTGTCGCTGTGTTGGATCTGAATCAGCTGCGCTGATTGATCGCTTTGCAGCGTTAATACACGCCTTGAGTAGACAAATGTAGCCCTCGCAGCAACATCAACGCAACCGTAATGTGTAAAGCAAAGCATAAAAGGAAGAGGAGACAAAATGAATGTGTGCTGAACACGCCACATGATCAATGAAAGAACTCGGGTTGCCACGCCAGGGTGGAGGCGGTCGAAGTGATGACAGTGATGGTGCACCATGGTCAGAGTCCACGACGACAAAACCACGTCTTTTTCGCCAGATACACCAGCGACAAAATGGAAGACATTTGCTTTCTGACAAGCTTTCTGTGTGGACATGCGTCAGGAGTGAGATTTGAGAATTGTTCTCAGGACTTCCTTTCTGGCTGTCACGCAGGGTTCAGGTGCGAGTCCATGTCTCCGGTAAAACTGACTCTGACTGCAGCACTCGCGCCATCTTTGACGCCTCTGGTTCAGAATCCGCCTCCCGAGGCGCCGCAGCTTGAGCCCTGCTGCGGAAACCACCGGGCTTTCCGCGATAATGATCCGCAGCTTTAGATTACACGCTTTGTTGTCTTCCTGATACACTGCGCCTTCCCTTCCAAATGGGGAATTGTCGCGGAACGCCTCGTCGCGAGCTCAAGACGTCTCCACAAGCGCACTGCGGTTGCTCAGCCACATCCCCCAACGCAGCGAAGAGACATAATGATGCCTGTGTGGACGCGCTAATGGTCCTGCTGGTTCCTTTGTTCTCGTGAAATAGCAGACAGCTCTGTTTGTGAAAGACAGGGGGTGGTTTGTACGTATAGATCTGTGGATATGGCACTGCTGCATGACACGCAACACCAGCTTGTAATTTCCCAACAATGTTACGTGTTGCGAACGATTCTTTTTGCAAAAGACATTTGTCTCAATGCAGGGATCGAAGATATGAAGAAGGAAATCCTGTCTTGAAATCCTGTGCGTGAGAGACGGAGGTGTTGGTTGAACTCACGTGTTTCCGTTGAGGGCGTACATCCCGTAGAAGAGCGGGTCGTCTTCTATCAGCTCGTCCGTCTGCGTCGCGACTGTCGTCATGGGCGGCGGGGATCCCGCGGGGCTGGGCGGGGTGGGCGGCGGGGACGCGCCCGACCCTCCCACCCCGCCGGCGGGCGGCTGTTTCATGCGTCCGGCGGCGGCGGCGTTGCCGTTGGCGACGCGACGCAGCACCTCGACGACGATGGGCTCCTTGGCGGTGCGGAACGCCTCTACCGCCTCCTCATGGCTCGCGCGCGACAGGTCCCGCCCGTTCACCTGCAGATACAGACACAGAGTCTCGGTCAACGTGCGCTCACGACTTGGCCAACATGCACAAAGGGTGGAGCCTCTGGAACTTCGATCTCTATCGTGCATTGGGATGGAGACGCGTGACAACGGATGAGACGCGCATGTGATTGCATGCCGTCGTTCACAGATGAAAAAGGGAAAAGCAAAGATGACATCAAAAAGCTGCACCAAAGCCTGAGATTTTGCCGAGAGCCGAACGATTAGTGGAATGACTCAGACAGATATTCAGATCTGCGCACATTATGCGCTTGTTTTGCTCTCTGCACTCGGTGACATTTTCACCTGCATTAGTTCGTGTGTTTGCATGCTCTCAAAGCTGTCAACTTTGCTTTGCGCCACGCAGCTGTTCTGGAAGAAACGTTCAGAAATAGCATCAAAGACAGCAAAAATCCCGAACCAAACGCAACGAAGGAACTTGCGAGGTCACTGTTCTGGATGGTTGGTGTGGGGAACATTTCAGTTTCTTTTGTGTGTCCGCAGAGCATGAAACAGGAACACAGACACGAATTTCGAGACGCACATCGTGTCTGTGTCGCGTCGCCCTCACGATCATCCCAGCCGCTTTTGAAAGTTTAATTTGACATTTATCATCAATTATACATACAGGTAATTTTGTGTAATTAAATCAAGCATGCAACTGCATAATTGTAGATTGGAATCTCTTTATGGAGCCTAATGGCTGTTTCAAACCATTCTCAAAATTCAATATGACATCGCTTTTGTGATTTCTGCTGACAGGAGCACGAGATGACGGAACTTCAACCCTGTGATAACTGAGGTTGGCTTCTTGTTTCTGTTTTCAAGTCAAAGCACGAATTTTCTGTCTTTGCTTCCTCTGCACAATGCAGAGACAGCAGGGTTCTGTCTGCTTTCTGTTGCAAATTTTAGTTTTCCTCAACAAATTTTGCTGAGTTCACTGAAAACAAATTACCGAGACTGTTTTGCAGTGACAATGCCACATGTGTCGTCAATGTGAGGCTTGTACCTTGAAAACAATTGATTTGCACACATGTAGATTTCTATTATTTTCTGCAGAGTCGCCGAGATCACACGGAAAAATTTAAAAGGCACGAAGCAACATTCAATTATGACTTCATCTGCTCAATCATTTGTCACTTGTCAACGGTGTAATTAAAATTTGCTCACAAATTCTGCCTTGAATTTCAAATTCAAAAGTTTGGAACTGTGAAATTCAGATTTGTCTTCGCTAAATTTTGAATGGGCCAGACTTTCTCATGCCAACCAGCGAATGCAGCTCAAGAGGGACCACTGCTGAGTGAGGGTCAAACTTCAACTTTGAACAAAATTGATCGGTGAAATTTGATCAGACCCTCCCTTTTTTGGAAGTGGAAAGAGCTCCTGTAGCCCTGGATCCGTCGCGGTTGTCCCTTAGTTGACTCTTCACCTTTGACAGGAAAAGAGGCGGGAAGCTGGGCGATTATCCGGACACGGTGGGAGCGGAGATGAGTCACGTGGCCCGGTGGATGTCACGAGCTGTCAATCAAAGCACGTGATTCATCATCCCGCGTCACCAGCACCGCCGCACCAACTCGTCCTCTGGGCGGATCCAGGGGTGGGGGAGAGAGTGAAGCTTGGCTTGCTTCCCTTTGTCTGCCAGAGCTGTCTTCTCGGAAATGGTTTCTCTCCCCTCATACTTGATACTTGAGCTTCCCCCGAGAACCTTCAGCTACACACTGTGGTTCCCAAGAAATAAGAAACTTCGATGAGTAGGACCTGGTGGAGCCCACGGACACACACACTCTCTCTCTCTCTCTCTCTCTCTCTCTCTCTCTCTCTCTCTCTCTCTCTGCATGTGTCTGTCTGTCTGTCTGCCTATCTGTCTGTCTGTCTGTCTGCCTGTCTGTCTGTGCGCGTTACAGAGAAACACACACCACCACACGGGTTGATGTGTTCAGTCCGGGGGATTCTTGGTGCGCCGCAAAGACATTGCTCTTCTTCATTGGAAGACAGAAGTTTTGTGCCACAAAATAAAACTGCCATTGTACCCATCCCTGCCTTCCAGTGCTGTGACAAACGCATTTCACAGGCGGATGCTGGTTTCCTTTCAAGGCTCTTTTCCTCTTCTGTCAGCCTATTTTCGTCCTTCTATTTTTGCAACATTTTTTGTGATGTCAATTTGTGTGTAACCTGGTTTTATCGATTCGCTCCATGTTGACAGGCTCCTGCAGCGCTTTTGATCCTTGTAATACCTGGCGCTCGTTTCGTAACAGCTTCTGTCACCACTTCGTGCGGCTCTTTTTCAGCAGGAGTCTCTCGCTTGAATGTGGATTTCTGCGTGAAGTCGTACAATCTGGGCTCAAAGCTGACGTTTCCATTTCATCAGACAAAATTGTGATTTTTGATTCTCCCCTGAAAACCATTCTGGAAAGTCACCTCAAGAGTAGCACCGAGAACAAACTGATGATGCATAGAAATCACAAAACTCAATCCTTACGAGTCCACTTCCTCCAGTTGGTCGAAGTGAAAGAAGTGGATCTGGTCTCAAGGAAAACGAAGACGAACTTTACCTGAACGAAACGAATTTGTCACGACTGCCTCCTGCAACAAGACTATCTTTTGTTTTTTGATCTGACTCCTGCCTGCAGACCACATTCCAATGTCAACTTCCAAAACAAACAGCCGATTCCTCGAGAAAGGTCGCATCTTTCCGCTTGTAGTTGCAAAACTGGAAACAGCACATAGAGAAACGGCTTGAACAACCTTTTTCACATGCTTTCCTGCATCTGGAAAGCTTCTGAGAAAATCTTTCTGCGCTCACACCAAGTTAAAAGCTCCATTAAACAGCAAAATCTGCATCGATCGGAGCCCCCGCCTCAAAGCAGCCAGGCCCTAAATTCATTTGTCGATCTCGCACTCTCAGAATTCCTCACGACGACATGCTGTGGTTCAAATCGTCCATCTTTTCGCTTGTATTGTGCAACAGCTTTTGAAAATTTGATCATGATCTTCACTGAATTCCATGGCCATTTCGAGAGGCCTGTCCGCTGCGGACAGAGTCGCAGTTCGACAGCAATGACCAAGGTCTCGGCACAAAAGCACTTCAGAACACTATGACAGTGTAATTCATAAACGAGAAATGTAAAGTGCACATGTAGATAGCATTATTAGACCCCTTTCCCCTGCATTGGGTCAGATGCATTAAGGTTAAATGCTTGTTACAATGGAGCCCAAATGCAATGTGAAAGAAGCCTTTCTCCGCTGTGCAGGCACATTGGGCAACTCGAGCCCGCTTGGAGCACGTCCCTTACGTGTCCACTTCGTTAGCTCCCCTACATGAAGCCCGATGAAGTCACATGAGAAATTGGTGCAATTAAAGTGCAGACAGATGTCAGTCTAATTGTGACGATGATTAACTGTAGTGTGCGGGTGTACAGAAAAAAACGTGGTGGAGATGTGTTCAGCACAAAACATCTTCGAGGATGAGCTCCACCCAAGGATCTGTTCCGGCAGGATGAATTGAGCACACACTACAACAACAATTTCCACAAATGACGAAGAGCCTGGCTCTGTTGTCAAGATCCACATTCCAAGAAGAAGTGTAGAGCCACTGGAAAGGGAAGTTGACGATAAAAGGAGGCGTCCGTCCATTTTACCGAAGGACAGGCGCGCAGGAATATCGACCTGACATCGATTCACGAAGCTGTTCAAAAATTCGGTCCCTCCAGGACGTCGACGGATGCACATTGCGCCTCCAACGCCTCGCGCGACACCATCGCGGACTTCGAAAACAGCGCCTTCCTCACGGTATCGAGTTTAATGGCCCAGTGAGAATGTACAGAACTCTGGGCCAAAGGAAACGAATGTCTTACACGATGTTCTGCAGGGGACCCTATCTGTGCAGGAGGCTGGAACTTGGAGCGAGGAACGGGGGAGAACAGAAACCTAGTCTGCATGAACATGGATAGAACGTTCACCACAGTTCCGCCCAGAACCAACCCAACCAAAAAGTTAGTTGCAAAGTTTTCGAGACTGCGGCGAAGTACGAGGCCAGGCAAATTCCAAAACAAAAGTCACGACAACCAGGAAAGAGCTTCAATCGACAGCAGAATGTCAGTGTTCGTCGCCTCTCACGAATGCGCGCTTCCTGTAACCCGATCGTGTTCTTCAAACAGCATCCATTTGACTCTCTTGGCGCCTTCCATGCTTTCAATTTTATCCACCCAGTGTTTCCATTCCAAATATAATTAGTGACGTGATATCTACTTATTAGCCATAATTAATATGCTGCGAATCATGATTCTCACAGTCGTGAAACAGTCGTTGCGAAATGAAATGTGATCTGCACATTTTCCAGTTTTGTGGCAGGGACTTTCCCCAAAGCCAAAAACAATCGCGACAAGTGACCTGCCCAACAAGATTCGTGTCCAAGTGGCTCTGAGACCAGATACGAGATGGCCGTCTGGAGAGCTTCTCTCCGGCTCGTCCCCACAGCTCTGGGCACATTCGCATAAAATCCATCCCACAGACGACAAACGCATTTCTGAGAGGCTGTGAGAAACAATAACTGTTTGCATCAAAGGTTTTCAAATTTCACCGTGGCATTCAACAATGATTCACGATCGCTCTCACGTTCCAAAACCAGACTGAAAGCCGAACTGGAGCGCTCAGTTTGCTTTGAACCTTTGTTGTTTTGCGACACTTTTGAATGTTGCTGGTGAAAAATAGACCATTCAAAGGGAACAACATTTTTCACAGTGCTGTAAGCTGTCTGTGAAGAGGTTCTGTACACAGATGCGATATGTGATCAAGTGCTCAGCAAACGGATGGGGAAACGAACGAGTCTGAGCCTGGGAGACAAACCAGTAAAACACAGCCTCCTCCTCCTCCCGCTGTAGCAGCGGTGGAGGCATCAATCGAACGGGAGATCGATGGGACAAACTGAAGCGCGCCTGTTTGTGTGGAGAGTAGACCTTCCAACCTGCACCAAGCACGCTGTGTCGTTACAGAAGTACTCGTCTGACAGCTGGATTTACCAGAGACAAAGGGTGAAGGAATTTCTCAACTGAACGATCAGGTCGCACAGAAAACGCTTGTGGTTCGATTTTCTTGTGATCTGGTGTTCAGCCTGTGGTCCTTGATGGAACCAGACGCTTCGAAGATCTCGCCCAGTCAAGAAAACCACATTTCTGAAGCTGTGCATGTGTGTGCCTTGATGTCCGGCACAGCACAGCGACAGAAGGTTTCTCGACGCAAACTTCAAAGGCCAAAAGACATTGCCTGCCCATGCGACCTGCTTTGTCTTTTGCCTTGAAAGTGAACTTTCCTGTGTTTCCCTGTTATCAGTGACTCACAGGAAGCCAAGAAGACACCGCACAATCAAACTGTGTGCAGAACATCCTTTTCTGTGCGTGCTCATGCGACAGTTGTGTCAGGCAGCATGTGTAGACAACCCGTCTTGGCAGAAGTTTGGTACGAAGACAAACGTCATATTCTTGACACCCAAAACAGAAGCAGTGTCTTTGAAGTGTGAAGGTTTCGCAGTGCTGGCCTGAGGCAGCAATGTATCTGTCAACCTGTCCACCTGCTCTCTCGGGTCATCCGACAGAAATCAAGCACTCGCAATCCGCATTCTCTTCTCTGTTTAGCCATATCTTCTCTGGGAATGCAAAAGTGAACCGAAGATTGAATCGCCGTGTGTTTCCGTGATAACATTGCAGAACCAGTGAACTCAAAGATGATTTCTGAGATTCTGACAACCAGAAGCGGTTCTTGGTGAACTGAAACCAAGTATAATCAGGTCACGGAAACTTTGGAACCTGCAACAACACGGAAACTGAGACAACTTCGCGCTGCTTCGGGCCTCTGCTGCAGGACACAGCCTTGGTTGTGGTGTCCCTGATCGATTTCCAAATGATTTCTGACAGAAGGCTCCTCGCTTTGTCCTCCCACGTCTTTCATCTTGTCTGCCACCTACATAGATCCCACAAATCCACAAATACACGCAGACGCACACATACACACACACACTCTCCCTCCCTCCCTCTCTCTCTCTCTCTCTCTCTCTCTCTCTCTCTCTCTCTCACACACACACACACACACACATACACACGTCCTGGAGATACGGACTGTCGTAGTTAACTCTGCGAAACGTGAGTTTCTCTGGCACGACAGCAAAAGGAAATATCCAGCTCTATCTGCACACGATATTTCCTGAACTTTGTCTCGCATGTCACGACAATTATCCCGAAGGGCTCCTGCCTCGTGCACCGATGTCATGTACTCGCAAAGATGTTCTGCTTTCACCAATGTGGTGAAAAAGCAAATCACCTTCTCAACTGCAAGTGCAAAATGTCAGACACACAGGAACTTCCAACTGAAGGAGGAGGTTCTGCCCGCCCCGATCACTTCCCCGTAGACACCACTCGTTTCTCGGCTCATTTATCTTGCGGGCTGAGGTCAGAATCCACGACCATACCGGGAAGCACCTTCGGACCCTCAAGACCGACTTGATAAATCTGCAGCCAAATTAAAAGCAGAAGCTGCTGTGACGTGATTTATGTGGGTCTCTCCTGCAGGGAACCTTCCCCGCTATTCCCGTGAAGGGAAGAGAGAGGAGCCAGTGCTCTTCCCTTGGTGGAACCATTTAGATTGTGACCACATAGGACCACACGACCGTGGTGCCCATTAATTCCTGTGGTTATGTTGTTTACCGGTGCTCACAAGACCGATCCAAGACCAGGATCTTTCACAATGACAATCTCGAAGATCACAAGGCCCCCTGACATCTGTGTGCAGAATGCACCAGCGAAGACGTGGGTTATCTGTGACAGGCACGTGGATGCTGCTGTCAGACCCCGCCCTGCACCTTCGTTCCGAAATCCTCAGACCGACCTGTCCAATGTCCCATCTCAGACCTTCCGCTGAGCAATCACCTGCACGACGTTGAGTTTTCAAGTATTGTGTTCAAAAACAGCCCACAAAGATGTTGTGGTTTTCACTCTGACGCAAATACGCTCAGAGACACAGGAACAGCCACGAAGCGAAATGTCAGCATCGTCGAATGTCAGGTTTAATCAGAAGAAACGTTTATCTTGGTCTTGTCATCTCACTAGAGCCGTCACTTGCCGTCAACGACACGAATTTCAACGAAGTGAATCTGCAGTGTATGTTCTGCGACTCTCAGATATGAACACTCACGCTTCCTACACCATGCTCAAGGGCACACTGAGAGGAAAATGTCACCATGTTCTTGAAGCTGGGCGGAGCTGGGAATGACAGTGCAGGTACGTGTGCTCAGTGTGGTGGCTTGTGGTATCATAGTAGAAAGAAATTTACGAGCAAATCCACAGAAACACAGAACAATGGTGCACGTTTGGCAACACAATGACAAGTATCAAATTTTATGGTCACGAAAAGTGCCATTCACTCCACACACAACAGGCTGTACTTACTCAGTGACACATCAGCTGAACCTCATGTTACACGCCGCAACAATGGGAGCGACTTAAATCCACTTTTAGCTGTTACAAGTTAATAGAAGCTGCCTTTAATGGCACGCTCTGCCACTATTTTATATTGTTGCTAGCAGCTTCACCTAAATTTTCCCTCAGCTGGTGTGTGTATCTATCGACTCTGCAAAGCATCTTGCAGAATAGATCCACGCGTGGTTATTTCTGAACCTGTCTTTGCAGTTGTCATCTCAAAACCAGTTGAAGGTGTGTGAATCCGCGTGACTGCAGAGAGCACGCAAGCGCCGGGTGATGAGCCGAAAGGCATCATGGCTGAAAATCAGCTGGTCAGATTCTTTCACCAAGAAATCTCAGTTGAGGTTTTGGCAGTGAAGCCTCAAACGACACTTGCACAGTCCCACCACAAGGACCCTGTTTTTGCACAGTGCTTCTCTCAAAGAACCGAGTCGCTCAAAGGTCTTCATTGAACATTTCGAGTGACATCGCATTGCATGTGGAGCTGAAAGGTCTTTGCAGGAAGGAGAGGAATTGTGCCAATGACAAAACACTGCCTCATCCAAAATTTATAGCCCTGCATCTATCCATCATAGGAAAAGAGGAGTGCAGGACGAGGCCTCATGACCCGAGAACTGCCTCACCGGACACACCCTGTGAATTCATTGTGGCTGAGGTGGGTCATTTGCGGTTACAGAATTGAGACCAAGGAAGGGAAACTTGAATTTGCAAACTTGTTGCACATTCTCAAAGCGATGACTCGGCTTCGAAGCCCGTGATAGTTGATACGTGTCAGCTCATGCAGACCCGACCTGTTGCCCTTGTCTTCTGCAGCTTTCAACCTTCCAACGCGCTGCCTGTCTGACACACCAGACTTCGTGAGGAGGACTCGCCTTCCAGCCTTGAGGCGACCGATCAAGCCACGGTCCTCTACCCAACGTCGAACTGACGCGTCGGGCTCCAGTCTGTTTGGAAGGGGACACAAAACAAACCAGAGCTCAACACGTCTCGTGTGAACCCTCAGATGTTAGATTCGAACATCCAAGTTGAACATTCTTCAAGAATGCCAAGGTCCGGTTGCAAAGTGTGGAATGAACTCGCGACGCCTCGGAAGGTTGCGGCGTTCTCACCGGCCAATCAATACGGAACGAGTTCACCCGATGGTCATCTCGCCAGGCCGAGTATTACCGACTGAAGAAAGGACCCACTCAGGCTCTGTTGTTCGCCCCGAGGATACAACCAGCGTCATTAATGTTCATCATGCTTTGTGTCATTCAGATCCACAGCGCCGCGTGGACGGAGACTCTGGTTTTCCTGGACGAATAGTCCCCTTTCAAGGCGGAAATCTGCAGAAGAAACAACTAACAAAAGATCGCCAATCTGGCTGCAGGTAGACTGAACAAGGCCCATCAAGTGCAGATAGAGCATCTGCAAATTTTCAGCACATTTCGCTGCATTGAGACCATTTTGTTCGTCGTTACATTGGTGTTCCGCAAAGTAATCACTTGATTGTTGCAGATTTCCATGGAGTTTTATCAGGTAAAAACAGATTTTATTGCCCACAGACTGTGGAATCGCAGTCGGCTGATCATTAGCCTGACGAGCCGGTCGCGTGTCGCCCGCCAATCAAAAGTCGCTGTTGAATCCCGCAGCTTCAAACACGTTTCGAGTGTCATTTTGGAACCTGCAGCTGCACAATGACATCAATATCACTTGTCTGACTTGTGATTTTATGACGTTATGATTGCCGTAAATCAAGTTGAGACATTGATCGTGGCGTCGCATACCTGAGGTGAGTGATGAGGCTCGTCAGCGGAGGGTCAGACGACGCTGGGTCGAGCACCGAACCGGAAGGGGACAATCTGCGCAACAGGAATCACCAGGGCAATTTCCAATTTCCCGTTCCAGCCTTGATCCATTGTTCATATTTGTCATCTGGCCAGTGTTTTGGCACAGTTTTGGCACAGGTTCACAAGCCACTCGTACGAGGATAAGAATCTCGGGCCACCGCAGTCGGGTCAATTTCGGGTGCTGTTGTTTGTCTCTCCAGAAGTGGTGTAGACGGTGGATTCCAGTGTTTGATCCGTCTCAAGTGACACAGATGTCCCCCTTTAGAAAGTATCCCACCCATGACCACAGCTGTTTCTGGAGAAGCTTCATTGAGGAAGGCCCTGCAGAGCGGAGATAGGGAGGGCGGCGGCGGCGAGAGGGAGCCGCGCCTTTGTATGCGTGTCAGTCGTGATGGATGTGCCCGAGCTACAGCTAATCTCTCCATGTCGCAGGGTTAATCATTCTACATACACCATATGACATCCTTTTATCCCTCGCCCACCACATCCAAGTAAGGCCCTCCTGACACGGCGCTGTTAAACTGTCTGCGCAACACCTGGATGGCAGAAAGAGGGCAGCCTGCATAAATTTGCGAGAAACGGGTTCGTTTGTCAAGAAATCCTGAGAGAGCAGTAACTCGCTCAAACTTTTTCAAGTGGTGTCTTCAGTTTGCTTTTGAAAATTTGAAGGGCTGCTGACACGTGCCTCACTTGAATCACTGCAGTGCTCAACTCGACAGTGCGGACTGCATGGAGCAGTGATCGAGTCGGTTCAGCCCATTTGCCGAGTCCTCTGTTTGACAGGGGATCTGACACGACCATATGTGTGGCGGTGGTTCTCGGGGTGGATGAAGCCCTTGATAAGCCATTAAACCATTACAGCTGCTTCCCACACTGGATGCGGCCTGGACCTCGGCGAGACAAGTCTAATGCATCGGATGCACTGCGACTCTGATGAATGACTCTTCCTCCATGATTCCTCACAGGACGCGCAGAAAGTTGACACATAAAGACAGGTCAACCCTTTTGTGATGCATTATCATCGCTGTGAAAAGCACAGACCTGTTCTGTTTCAACTTCTGAACAGAGACTCTTGACGTCAGAGGACCAATTCGGAAACCTTTCTTTCTGTAAATACCTGTGTCCTCTGCAATCCAAAACTGCAGCAGCGTTGAAGTCGCATCACGAATTGTCATTTCATATGTCAAGGCAATTGCAAGTTAATCTGGAGGCCGTGTATTAATTATCTGAAGCTAATTAATGGATTCTCATTGACATTTCCATTGCTGCTGGGAACTGGCAACGCAGCAGCAGGATGTACGCACAGAAGACACACGAACTGACTCACAGGCACAATGCCATTCTGTCATTTTCTCAGATTTCAGCTCAACTTCAGCTTGAAAAGGGAACGGACACAACAACTTGCTCGTGGCCTCCCCAAGAGCAGCGGTGGATTCCCAACACACACAGCGCCCTGCAGCCTGTTCCGCGGCCTCCTGTCCGAGCGCGGCCCGCGCGGCTCGCGTCGCCATCGCCGACAGTGCAGATTAGCGGTGATGAATGAATCATATCTGCGTGAGTGGCAGGGCAGGTGTTTTCTTCTATTAATTAGTGCGACTGCTCCGAGTCGGCCTCACATTCGCGCAAATCGACTCGTTCTGTCCCATTTCCAGTTGCTCCACTCCAAGGCGGATCTAGGCGGAGGGTGGGTGGGTGAGTGTTGTCGCGTGTCGATACGATCACCATCACGCTTTTTGGCCGATTTCGTTTTTGTGTGCACAGTGCATCAGGATTTTGCTCATCTGCAAGCGGACTGCTTCTTTGTGAAACCATTGTCACCTGGCTTGAATCCGCCGAACCGTCCTTCAGTGCGGTCAGATGCTTCAACGAGCAATTTCATTTCCTCTGAGGTCATTGTATCTTGGAAAGAAAGGCTTCTGTAGAAATGTAAAGTTTCTTGTGCTGACACAACGAGCCACCAACGACTCTGATGGCTGTACCTGAGGCAATGGTACACCGAGAAAGTTTGAATGTTGCAGGAAGACAAACAATTTCTATTATTGTCAACCTATTGCATTGGTCCAAATCGCGTCCAGCAAGTACAAAGAAGTAGCTTTCCGTGTTCGGCCCCTCAAAACTGTCGCCTTCAGACCCTCCACACGTTGACGTCGAACCGAAGTTGGCGCGGTTTTCTTCTCACTGCATCCGCAACTACAGTGGCTCGCAGCAACCTGAGAATTAAATGGAGGAAATAGCTCACGGTGGATGGGATTTCTCTTTGTTATGTTTCCATCGCCTTTCTCCCGTCGTGTTCGTCACCTCGCTTCGGGCTGCGCCGGGTTTATTAAGTAGATTATGTTGCTGCGAAGTAGGAGAACAAGACTCGGAGACATCCAGGAAAGGAAACGAGCTTTCTGTTCTGACCACACGTCTTCTTTGAAGACGGTCTGTTGAAAGCAACCATGATTCACACAAAATTTTTCAGGTGAGCGTTGAAGACGGGCATACTCACGTACTACATACTCGCACGCACACACGCACACACGAATGCATAGAGGAATCGTGAGCCCAAACTTCCTGTCTCCGCTTGAACATCAAGATTTCCTCTGCCGAGGTAAGCCCACGTGAAGCGATATCGCGGTCGGAACGCGTGTCCATCAGATACGGAGCGGAATTGAATTGAGACGGTGGATTAACCACCAATGACCCGCATGATTGTCCCTCCTGGATTGGAGACCTACATCAAAGCGTCGCTGCAGAACGCACAGTGAAAACTGCCGTCTCCTCCCGCCGAGCTGCAAATTTCATTCAAGACTCTCGCGGCCGAAATGGACGTTAGACGAGCAGTTTTCGCATCCCGAGCGGTTTGCTTCACAGTTGAACCGATTCTGTTTCAATGACAGAAGTCAAGCGCATCTGATGATCTGAACAGAACTTCATCTAATTAGATCTTTGATGGCGGATTTCCTTCAAAGTATTCAAACGATAGGTTCATGCATGAGAAAATAGTGGCTTTCCGATCAAAGATGTAGGATTCTGGTTTGGTTTTGTCTGAGATAAATTCAAGATTGGTTGGAGAATTGCGACAACGCCAATGAGGGACAAGTGGATGAACAAACAAGGAGTCCACTGTGTAGAAGCCAGCTTGAATCCACAAAGACTTTTTTTAAAAGGCACTTCTGTTGCTTCCTGTAGGTTAACCTGTGGACGTCAATGTAATGCTTCAAACGACGTGTTTGCGTGCACGTAAAAGGGCCGCCTGTGTGCCGTGTGTGCAGCGATGTAGTGATCCAAAGAGAAGCCAAACAACCATCACTCAAACCAAGGACAAAACCACCTATTTTAGGCGACTTCAAAACTACGGACAAAACGGAGGCAAATGAGTAACTTTGAGCAAATGAGTGCATTTTCCCCGGAGAGAAGAATTCGGCGGGCACAAGACATTTGAAAAGTGCATGCCAACACGCAATTCAGAAATTAGCAGCTTCTGAAGCGGCGAGCAAATCTGGAGGTCGAACCGGATGAGTTCATTGACTTGTCGATTTCGTTCAACCTGGATTCTGCAGGATTCCGGACTCTTTGTTCGGGGAGATGTCCGAGAAGCCGCTCTGTGTTGTGCTCCCTGCCATGCAAACAAACTCGACATCAAAATTTGCGTTTCAAATCCACGCGGTCTCTGCAAATGCGCATCTTGCCAAAGGGGCTGCATTCCATCGCATAAGTTTTGGGACCAAATTGTTGGATTTGATTTGTTAGGGAGGCTGTTCAATGTCCAAAGTCAATCAGCTCTGCTGCTGTGAGCTGTTGGACGGGGACATTTGTGCATGTCCAGGAGTAAATCAAAACTGATCTCCGATCTAAATCCACATCAATGTCACCCGCAAGTACAGAAGGACAAGACAAAGGCAATCCTGTTCTTGCAGTTGGGATTGCAGGCACTGAACAAGTGCTTGTCAAAGTCATTTGAACTTGCAGTGTCAGAAACAGGCGGAGTCGTGGAGGTTGCAGACACTGAAGAGCGCGGCTCGATGTCGGATACATTATTCAGCAATCACAAACAGATCTGCTGTGGGCTCCAGTGCATTGTGTCACATTCATAGCAATTAGGTAACGATGATAAATAGACGGATAGCGACCCGTGAATGAACTCGGCTGTTTGGATCCATTAATTGGCCGGAATCTGTGCTCCCTCTGGATTGCTCGGGTCTGGTTGCCGTGGAATTGGTAAACGACTGATCTTTGACCATCGCAGCCAAACCTTTCAGTGCGAGCTCCACAACTTTTGAATCCAGAAGCGAACCTGTGATGTTTCCGCTTTGGCACTTCATTAGGGAGGCGTTGGTCTGGTTTGAATTGCGGAAGTCTGAGGTGATCTGGTCTTTGAAAAAGGTGTCACTGGTCGGGCAATTTTCTGATAATGCCCTGCAAACCATCACCAGAGACTCCGTGTAAACGTTGTCTCAAAGGTCCAGCACCTCACGCTGTGCGCAGCCTGCCTCAGTTGAAAATTGTTTCACTCCTGCAATTTCGCTCCCGTGGTTCAAACAATCTCGCACGGGAAACACGAAGAGTCAAATGTCACAGATTCTTCGTTTGACCTCAACAGATGCTGAGATTGGACTCATTTGGCAATTACACTGTTCAAAACGAGCATCGGATGCGAATGTTGGGACATTGCACTCCTTCACACGGCGCGGCAGTACATTAGGACCCGCGGGAATTGGATCACTCCGCCACTTGAACAAATCACATTCTCTAAATTCAATTGTCGCAAATTGAGTTTCTTGAAGGGGAGGGAGGTGTTGTACCGAGCTGGCGGGGACATGACCACTCTTGGCGTCCGCGTCTTTGATCTTGGAAGCCAATTGGCAAAGTGGACTGAACTTCACTGCTTTTGTGTGACAAACGCTGCAGCATTTCACTGAAGGACAGTTAAAATTCCGCGTATGTTTCGGTGCAGATCTACGACTGTTGACTGGAGGCTCTGTGAGTCGAAACACCATGTCCAGAAAGGCATAGTCTCTTTGCAATCCCCCTTGTTTCAATATCACTCAAACAGTTCGCGAAACGCAGAGCCTAAAGCTCTGCGAGCTGTGTTTCTGGAGCCGAAGAAGTGGTCGGATGCCTGGATGTTGTGATCTGGATGGAGTGGGTCTGTTTCATCTCACAGACGTGACACCTGGCTGACTGAGCATGAAAACATGTTGTGGGTCAAGAGGCCTCCATTCCACCGCCCGCGAGGAAATCATAATCAATGCGAGTGGCTCAGACCCGACTCCCTCCGCTGGGAGAGAGCGCTCTCAACTTTTCATGGGCACCGCTTCATCAGACGGAAATGCAATCTGACATCATCTGCTTGATCCCTGAAAAAGCAGGCTCTGTGTGCATGATGTCCGCCGCTAAGAGCTTCTGTGTCTAGTGAGGTCCTGCCTGACATTGTGATGCATTGAAAGCTTTTCCGACAGAACCTTGACACACAACCTGCGCAACTGGTAATGTGGACTGCGCATATTTGGATAAGTTTCACGCACCCTCCAAATTTGACTTCTCAGTGCAGACTCACTGGCTTTCAGAGGTGGTTCTTGGTCAACCCCTGAGCCAGAGGAGGAACGCTTGGGTCTGTCAGAAGACCAGTTCTTGTCTTTGTCAGACCCCTGATGCTGCAGATTTAGGGGAGGACTGGGAGGTCAGTGGAAGGTTAATCCCAGCGCCAGCAGGGAGGGACGGCCACGTTGTCGGAGATCCTGCTGACGACCTTCGCCCAAATCCCACCGTACATGTCTTACATCAATGCAACTTGCATTTGGAGCGCCTACGACACACTGCAAAACTTAGGCGTGTGCTTTTCATCGGCTGACAGAGCCAACAAAGACAGCAGGCAGTCTTCATTGGCATTGAAGATAGATCTAGATTGGCTTCCTGTAGAACCAATTCCACGTTGTCAGACTCTCTTGTTGTGCATTTGACGAATTCACACACACCGAATCCTCTGTGAGGCATTGGCTCGTGCGCGACGCTGCTTTATGACAGTGCGCGGATCGCACACGGTCGATTTCACCCCCTGGGCCGCACCCCTCCCCCGGGACCCACCCTCTCTCACCGATCCCATTAGCCACGCTGCCGCGGCCATTCATCACACGGTGCACGCCTCGCGAGCAGCACCGCCGCCGCCGCCGCCGCCGACGCGCCTCGAAGAACCTAACCCAGGGTCGCGTCTAACTATACAGGTCCCGGAGTGCAGTTTTTCGTGGAACTCCAACGTTATTGGATAAGCTCAGAGTCTTTCGAGAACACATGAGCACGCGTCGTGCAAGAGGTCCAGAGCTCAAGAAGAACCAAACCGCTTCTCACAACCAAACAAGGCTCACAAACTTCCCACTTGTGTGCACTGAGACAAAGTACATCCCGAAAAGTCAGTTGGAGGAAATTTATCGTTTTTCTCTTTGAATGGTGCTCAGCCCACTTTACACTACATCACTCGTAAAAGGTTGGTATGAGCTATGGCACCACTGGGAGCCCTTTCACTGCAGGCTTCCCTGTCGTGGGTCCCCTTCTCAAAACACATTACTCGCTGTTTAAGGACACATTGAGGAAACATTAAGGCAAGTTTCCAAACAGCTCAAGGATTTAAAACTCCATCTGAATGCACTTTGAAAGTAAACAGGACCAAATCGGGACAACTTTCCAGCTTTCTTGGGTTCTGAAGTTTGAGATCTCAAGACGACGCTGTGGTTTCTCAGAGTTCGGTCAGGTCTCAAACCAACACTGTCATCTGTTTGTGTTGAGGCTCTGAGACGGGAGTGTCACAGTGTGATGAGACCCCTTTCAAGATGACGATGCGTTTTGTTCCAGGGAAACCGAGTTTGAAGCAAGAACTCGTCCGATTGACCAAGCCATATTGTGCCAGATCGCAATGAAGCAAAGTGAGAGTGGAGCCACCTCGTCTTTGTCCCAACATGGTGATCGACCCGGCAAATCCAGGATTTATCTGCACAACAACGGGTTGCTCTGCGTCTCCCAACAACCCAGAGTCGCTCTGCTTCACCGCGCACACTGAGGTGTTCGATGGATCCCCGACTGGAGGAATCTGTGGTCGTTCGATGCAAATCGAACACTCCACGCTCCATTGGTTTTGTGAGAAGAAATTCAGACAGAACATTGTCAATCACCGACAAAAATGGACAAAGAACTGCTTCGCGTCACGGACAATGCAGCTGGTCGTCTCAATGCCAGTTCGGTTTGCCAACAAATGTGTAGGACGCAAAGGGTGAGCACGTCAGTCTGGTGTGGCGGCACCGAGCAGAGCCGTGCGCTTCAGTGAGCACATCAATGAATCCAGTATCTCTTTGTGATTTATTGGTTTAATTGAACAAAACGAGGTCTGTCTCGGTGAATATTTCATTGCGCATGCTCATCCTTGTGTTGCGCTGCGTGTGGAAAGGGACAGACACACGCACTCGGAGGAACTTGATAGGAACGGGTGTGAGCGAAGCAGCCTCTTGCACTTTATTGTAATCTGGATACGTGGAACCCCAAATTTGAGTGTTCGTGTGTGTGAGAGCGTTTTGGAAATTGAATTGATTGCAACACTTGCACAGACTGTGTCGTGTTGGCGAAGTTGTCGCCCTCAGTCTGCGCACGCAAAGTTCCTTCTGGAGAGCCTTTTGAGCTTCAAGAGTCCTCATTGAATTTCAATTTTCAAATATTGAACTTTGGCAGCAATCAATAATGAAAATCAAGTCAAGTGGCTGCAAAATGCCGACATAAATCATTCCGTTTTCATGACAAAATGGGACAGTTTTATACCTTTACCCTTTTCTCACCCGCCCTTTGGTAATGGTTTCCCAATACACCGTCTTTCCATTGTGCGCACACCTTTTATCAATGCATAATCATCTTTTATGGAACCTATGATGGAGAAAGAATTAACACATAAAGCCGACACCTTTGAAATATCCAATGCGTCAGAAAATATCATAAATATTTAGATCAATATCGTTTAGCGCAGTAAACCAGTCTGTCACCCAACAGCGAGTGTTTGCAGAGGCTTTGTGACGACACAATGGGGGCTTTTGCTTTTCAACCGCACGAGACTATGGCCAGAATTTTTGCGAAAATTTTGGTGCTGACATGTATCTCAGTTGGATTCAACTGACGTTGGACAGTGTTTGTGTTCTACAAGGGTGTCTCTGCCAGTTATACAGGTTGGTACAACTCAAAAGGTGTGAGAAAAATATCCCCCCTCCTGACCGCAGCTCGTACAACCGAACCTGCCTGTGCTCTGCATGTGGCCACCGTCCATCAGACGGACGAGCCGCCTCATCCACAACAGAGACAGAGGCGCCCATGCCACGCGCGAGAGAAGCCTAATATGCCGCCGATACCATTATTATCACACGCGTGTCAATTGTACATGATGACTAATATCGATTGAGCATCATAACCATCGAATGACTTCCCATAAAACCATCGAATTACTTTCCAATCTGTGTGCCTGCGCGAAATTCAAACTGAAAACTTCACCTTTGGCGAAACTGAGTCACCTCGATGAACACAGATTTTTTTTTGCGGGGGGG
>JAAUXT010053033.1_pt1 | contig 39112 bp, 29 predicted proteins | sample 7278171 | NCBI WGS metagenome assembly JAAUXT01 (sample SAMN14350112, study PRJNA611818) | marine sediment metagenome | isolation source: surface marine sediment (1.8m) | place: French Polynesia: Moorea | collected 2018-08
ACCCCATTAACACAGTCGTTGCCCAGTCCTAGGACCACATGCCAACTTCATAATCTGGTTGTTGCCCAGTCCTAGGACCACATGCCAACTTCCTAATCTGGTCATTGCCCAGTCCTAAAACAACAAAATTTTATCTAGGACCACACAATGACTGGTCGCTGTTCAGTCCTAGGTGGTCGTTGTCTGGTCCTAAAAAATTTTCAGGACCACACAACGATGTCAGAGAAATAGTATGGTCATGGTCTGGTCCTGAGACACCGGTTTTGCTCTCTGTGCCAGGTGTACTCACTGTGTGTACTGACCGGGTGTACTCATTGTGTGTGCTGACCGGGTGTACTCACTGTGTGTACTGACTGGTGTACTCACTGTCTACTGACCAGGTGCACTCATTGTGTGTACTGACAGGGTGTATGTACTCACTGTGTCTACTGACCGGGTGTACTCACTGTGTGCACTGACCGGGTGTACTCACTGTGTACTGACTGGGTGTACTCACTGTGTGCACTGACCAGGTGTACTCACTGTGTGCACTGACCGGGTGTACTCACTGTGTGCACTGACTGGGTGTACTCACTGTGTACTCACTGGGTGGACTCACTGTGTGCACTGACTGGGTGTACTCACTGTGTGTACTGACCGGGTGTACTCACTGTGTGTACTGAGCGGGTGCACTCACTATGTGCACTGACCGGGTGTACTCACTGTGTACTGAGCGGGTGTACTCACTGTGTGCACTGACCGGGTGTACTCACTGTGTGCACTGACTGGGTGTACTCCCTGTGTACTGACCAGGTGCACTCACTGTGTGCACTGACCAGGTGTACTCACTGTGTGTACTGACCAGGTGTACTCACTGTGTGCACTGACTGGGTGTACTCACCGGGTGTACTCACTGGGTGTTCTCACTGTGTGTACTGACCGGGTGTACTCACTGTACTCACCTGGTGTTCTCACTGTGTGTACTGACTGGGTGTACTCACTGTACTCACCTGGTGTACTCACTGTGTGTACTGACCGGGCGTATGCACTGTGTGTACTCACCGGGTGCACTCACTGTGTGCACTGACTGGGTGTACTCACCGGGTGTACTCACTGGTGTACTCACTGTGTGTACTGACCAGTCGTACTCACTGTGTGCACTGACCAGGTGTACTCACTGGGCGTTCTCACTGTGTGTACTGACTGGGTGTACTCACTGTACTCACCTGGTGTACTCACTGTGTGCACTGACCAGATGTACTCACTGTGGGTACTGACCGGGTGTACTCACTGTGTACTGATCGGGTGCACTCACTGTGTACTGAGAGATTGTACTCACTGTTTAATGACCGGGTGTACTCACTGTGTGCACTGACCGGGTGTACTCACTGGGTGTACTCACTGGGTGTTCTCACTGTGTGTACTGACCGCGTGTACTCACTGTACTCACCTGGTGTACTCACTGTGTGTACTGACCGGGCGTACTCACTGTGTGTACTGACCGGGCGTACTCACTGTGGGTACTGACCGGGTGCACTCACTGTGTACTGAGAGATTGTACTCACTGTTTAATGACCGGGTGTACTCACTGTGTGCACTGACCAGGTGTACTCACCGGGTGTACTCACTGGGTGTTCTCACTGTGTGTACTGACCGGGTGTACTCACTGTACTCAAATGGTGTACTCACTGTGTGTATTGACCGGGCGTACTCACTGTGGGTACTGACCGGGTGTACTCACTGTGTGCACTGACCGGGTGTACTCACCGGGTCTACTCACTGGGTGTTCTCACTGTGTGTACTGACCGGGTGTGCTCCCTGTGTGTACTGGTTGACAGGTGGAGGACGAAGTGGGCGAGATCGCCATGGTGATCGTGCAGAACAAGATCGACCTGCAGGACGAGGCCGTCGTGCAGCCGTGAGTAACGTCTCCATGGCAACTGTACTGCTGAGTACCTCCCGGTTCCTTGGCAACTACGTAGCCAAGAGTACTGCAGTTCGCATCTGTGGTACTGTACTAAATGACGGCTGGTCCATCCATTTCAAGGTGGGGGGACCAAGTACCAAGTTGATGTGTGTGTGTGTGTGTGTGTGTGAGCGAGGCGCACGTGCTCCTCACTTGTCGCCTCGTTGCAAGGGAGGAAACGTAGTCCCTGGCGCTGCACGTGCGTGTGCATGTGTGTGTGTGTGCGTGTGCGTGTCACTGACCCGTCGAATCATTGCAGGGAGGAGACGGATTCCTTGGCGCTGCGTGTGTGTGAGCGTGTGTGTACGTGTGTGTGTGGTATGCAGTACTGGACTGACAGCTGGACCTTCCCGTTGCAGGGAGGAGACGGAGTCCCTGGCGAAGAGCTTCAACCTGCGCTACTTCCGAACCTCCGTGAAGGACAACGTCAACATCGACGAAGGTGCGTCCAGGGTCCAGGGGAGGAGCCCGAGGATAAGGGCGTCGTCCCAGGAGGGGGAGGGAGGGGGCAGAGGGTCCTTGATGGCAGGAGGAAGGGCCATCCGGGCCCGTGATATGACCTGAACTGATGGTCACAAGTGGGCGTGGCTCGCAAATTTAAGCGGATCAATTTTCCAAGGGAGTCCACCGCCCTCCCCTTGCCATCCGGACTGGTTCTGGTGTCTCGAACACAGGACGCGTAGAGTCCAGCCCCAGGACAGCACGGGTGGCGCTGGTGGTTTTGTACATCGTGGAACACGCTCGGGTGTGACCCTCCCCACCGTGGTATGGTGCTGTCCATTGCAGTGTTCCGGTACTTGGCTGAGATGTACTTGTGCACTGCAGTGTTCCGGTACTTGGCTGAGATGTACTTGGCTCGGATCAGCAGCGCCGAGGAGAACGAGTCCAACTCGATGCAGAGGATCGGGGTCAACAGCAGTGAGTACACCGCGACACACACGCACACGCACAGACACACACACACACACTTCCACACACACACACACACAGACACACACACACACAGCAGTTAGCATATTGTGTGACATGCAGCCAACGAGCACACAGCATGCAACACGTGCGCGCGCACAGTCGCGCCACACGCACACCCCCGCCACACACACACACACACACACACACACACACACACACACACACACACGAAGGTGAATCACGTTTGAATGGTGTTTTGTCAATGCCCCACGCTGATTCTTGAAACATTCTGCTCTCACTATCCTTGCGGGGTGTCCTTTAACGACATCATTTCTTTACGTCAGGTCTTTTCTTGCGCACGCACGCACGCACGCATGCAAGCACACACACACACACACACACACACACACACACACACACACCCGCGACCGCACACGTGCGGACCTTCACTGCAAAATCACATTGAAAATGAAGCATGTGCCTTTCCTCACCGCAGGTCTCTTCTCAACCACGCCCTCTGCCGGGAAACACGCGAAGCATCACCGTGACAACGCCACCATTTCACTACACCCGAGCAAACGCCGCACGCACGGCAAGAAGTCACCGCTCCAGCGCTGCGTCGTCTTGTGAGGGGCGTCACTGCACAGAGGACTGGGGATCCAGGGGCACAGGGGTTCCAGGGGTCATAGTGGGTCCAGGGGCGACAGTGGATCCAGAGACTTCTTGGATCCTGGACTGTGTGTGTGTCAATCTGGTGGGTTGCAGAGACATAAGTCGTGCTGCAGACAGCACTGTATCCAGGGCCGCGTCGTCTTGTGCGAAATAGAGGCGTCACATGACTGTGGATCCAGGGGCCCCTTGGATCCAGGTGCTGTGCCAATCAAGCGTGTTGTAGATATACGGGTCAGGCTGCATGCAATCAAGGCTGGATCCACTGCCGCGTCATCTTGTGCAGTGCATGCAATGGGACTATGGAGGGACGCCTCAACGGGTCAAAGTACAGGGTGGACACTTTGCGGATTCAAGGGGCATCTGGATCCAGCTACGTTGCCAATTCCGGGGCCTTGTTCACCCAGTGACTGCAGACTGGACTGCGCTGAGGGCAGAATCGTGGGGGGAAATATGGAGGCGTTTTGTGCTGTGCTGTGCACTTGGGCCCTGGACCCTGAGCAAAAACGCAGCTCCACCTTGATGGAGTTGTGTCGAGATGTGTTCGTGTGAAGCGGTTTTCACACTGGGTGACGCGCGGTCGTTTTCTGCGCTGACGTCAAAAAAATTCACCATTGGGTTCAATGTGAAATTTTGACGCCGACGTCAAAAAAAAAAAAACGACCGTGCGTCACAAATGTGAAAACCGCGTGATTCGTGGAGCAGATTCAGAGCGCTGGGTCTCACTGCCCTGGCTATGTTTCTGTGCCCCCCCCCCCATTGTGACGTCATCCCCCTGCGTCCTGGATGTACCTGTCACGTGTCATCCGGGCCTTGCCCTGGAGCGGCTCCTGGAACTGTGAGGCAGGCTGAACTCTTACAGAGAAATGGATGTTTCCTGTGTGTAACTTGCAGATGTCGTGCAGATAAAGTTTGTGGAAAGACACGACACTTGGGTTTGGCATAGCGCAAAGCATTGTGATGTAGGTTTGTGTTAGGAACGTGATTATGTGGTTGTTTCTGTACAAAAGAGTGTGAGTGATACTGCTGCCGATGGGTCTTGTTTGGTGCTGAATAATTCTGACTGACCCCCACTTGCTCGTGCGTGTGTGTGTGTGTGTGTGTGTGCGTGTCTGTGTCTGTGTCTGTCTGTGATTGTCGTGTGAGTGAGGGTGTGTGTGTGTGTGTGTGTGTGTGTGTGTGTGTGTGCAACACACCCTGTCTGGAGGACGAAAACAGTCGCAGCTTGTCCACATTATGTGTGCGTGTGCTCATACATTGAAGCAAAACAAATATTCTTCATCGAAAATGTCGCATGATGTCAAAAGATGAGTAATAAACACTGTCTTTGTGCACCTCAGAAAATACTCGTTTTCTGTCGCTTTCAACTCTAAATCTTTTGATGCACCTGTGACCTCGAAAAAAAAACCAAAAATCCCAATTTCGCGCGCCACGGTGATTGTGCTCCTACGAGCGCAGGTCTAAGGTCAATCCAGGTTTGCCCGCCAGACCTTGACCTTTCGGTCCGTTGGCACGAGATTGAAGTTGACAGCAGATGCGTTGCTATGGGGAACCTCACTTCCTGTCACTGACGGAAGTGACGACGTCTTTTGCACTTGCTGAGTTTTGCGGCGGGGCGAAAATTTCAAATGTCTTCCAAATCGATGGAAAAGCAGTTGGAAAGTATTTTAGAGAAATTGTAGGAGGTTCAATCGAGTGTCAAGGGAATTGGCGACAGAGTGAGTGAGCTGGAAAATAGACAAACGGACAATTCTGGTGAGAATTCGGATGTGACTGTTCGTGATCATGCTCAGTGCGTCCAACATGGTCGACCTGTCACCGAATTGTCAACCGGCGAATTGATTCAAGTGGTTTCTGCGGCTGTGCATCAACCAGGCCTTCCTGTCACCGCTTCAGCCAAGCTCCCAGGAACACCTGCAGGGCAGCCAGGCCCAGACCTGTCTGCTGCCTCCCTGTTGCGACATTTTGCGGGTGTGGCAGCAATCCAGACAGATCATCTCCAGTCGGAGTTTCGTGCGGTCCAGGATGTCTATACCAAGGTTAGACTCCCCGCGGATTTGAAATTCTCTGCAAATCGTCAGGGAATTAAAGCAGAGAATAGAGACACGGCGTCAGTCCTACAACAGGCAGCCAGGTACACGGAGACGAGTCTCAAGATTATTGTCAAGATTTTGAAGAATTCTTCACAGCCAGACTACACAGTCAACACGCAACTGGATGAGCTCACAACTTGCTTGGTGAGCCAGCACAGGTATCTGCAAGAGGAGTTCTATGGGCTGGTCGTGCAGGGCAACTTTGGACAATGGACACACAATATTTTTAGGAACTTACAGAAGCACACGACCTCTGTTAACCCCGAGTTGTTGGACACGTTGAAGGCTGCAGTCTCATTGGCTGCGGTTCCAGAACAGTCAGCAGCTGGTCGTGGTCGCGGCGCATTCAGGGGCCGCGGATCCAGAGGTTTTTCACAAGGGTTTTCTGCTTTCAACGGCAGAGGCCGAGGATTTCGCGGTGGAGGTGTTGGATCGGGATTCTCCCAGCAGTTTAATCAGCATGCGATTGCGTCAGACAGAGTGGATGAACAGATTCAGTGATTTATGCCCTTGGATCGACATCTGGAGGCCTGGCGTCGCATTGGAGCACCCCCCTTTGTGCTGCGGTGGATTCAGGAGGGTGTGCCTTTGTGTTTTCAAGAGAGGCCACCACACAAAAGTTTCCAGAAAAATAGAGTTCACGACCCAAAGGAGAAGCAGTTTGTTTCCTGTGAACTTCAGCATTTGGCTCAGCGTGGTATTTTGACTCCAGTGGATTTTAAACCGCATTGTGTCCTTCCCTTGCAAGTTGCGCCAAAGGCCTCAGGCGGGTTCTGCCTTATTACAGACTGTCGACATGTCAATAGTTACCTGAAGGTGCCTAAATTTTCTCAGGGTGGTATCAAGGAAGTGGTGGAAAATATCCAAACAGGTGACAAACTGATTACTGTAGATCTCAAGGACGGATTCTTTCACATTCCTGTGCACCGGTGTGATCAGAAATTTCTGGGAATTGCGTGGAAAGGACAGTTCTTCGTGTGGAGCAGGCTTCCTTTTGGGCTTTCCTGTAGCCCGTACTACTTCAACAAGACTCTCAGGCCGGTGGTCAATTTTATTCGAGAACAAGGCTTGCGGGTCGTGCTCTGGGTGGACGATTTTTTGCAAATGATGCGCCCAAATTTGGCCACTGACCATAAAGATTTTCTTCTTCAGACATTAGCTGAGCTGGGTTGGTCAGTCAATTTTAAAAAATCACAGTTGTGCCCCAAGACTTTTGCGGTATATGTGGGGTTTCTAGTGTCGTCTGATCATGAGGGTTGACCTTGGATTAAGGTGACACAAGACAAGGTGCGGAAACTTCGAACTCTGTTGCGGGCAGCCTTGTGTGACCGGGTTTTACCAGCCAGAAAATTGGCCAGAATCACAGGCCAGTGTGTCTCTATGACACGGGCCATTGCCCCGGGACAATTGCTGTTGCGTAATGTCTACAGGGTGTTGGCTTCTCGCCTTGATTGGTCGTCGAGTGTGACATTAGACGCGGCGTCAATTGCCGATTTATCATGGTGGCTGGAAGCTCTGAACACGTGGAATGGTGCTCCTTTGTGTCAGAGAGAGGTAGAAGTGCAAGTGGCAACGGATGCAAGCAGCATTGGATGGGGAGGAACATGGATCGATCAGCAACATCACGCAGTGGGAACATGCACCGGTTTCAACATTCCAACACCAGAGAGCTGCGAGCAGTGTGGTTCACCCTCCAGTCCATGTTGCCCCACCTCAGAGGAAAGAGTGTGCAAATTCTCACAGACAATGTGACCATGTGCGCGTACATCAACCGCATGGGAGGCAGTTCCATTGAACGCAACAGCATACTCCGATCCATATTCAACCTGTCTCACCGAGCGGACATGTGCCTCACAGCCAAGTTTTTGCCAGGACATCGCAATACAGTAGCAGATCAGCTCAGCCATCAGGCTTCCCAGTACGAGTGGCGCCTGCATCCGGCTGTTTTCCATCTCATCAATCAACAGTTTGGTCCAGCCACAATCGATCGGTTTGCCTCGCAAAGGACAGCTCAGGTGAGCAAGTACAGTTCCTTTTTCCTGGACCCATACACTAGCGGCGTGGACGCGCTTGCCCAAACAGATTGGCACCGCCACCTCAACTTTGTCAACCCACCATTCTTCCTTCTACCTCGGGTGTTAGCTGTGGTGCGCGCCCAGCAAGCCGAGGCCATTGTGGTGGCACACTTTTGGAGAGGAACATCATGGTTTCGTCAACTCAGGGAGCTGAGTGTAGCTCCTCCACTGCAGCTCCCAGCACATCCAAGGTTAATTCAAGGATTCGGGATACTACCAGAACCTCTCAAAAACAGAAAGTGGCGTCTACTGGCCTGGAGGATCTCTGGATCCAGAGGTTGGTCTCGGAGGGCTGGTCGGTGACGGCAGCGCAAACTTTTGTGGAGCGATGGGCGTCGTCCACCAGGCGCACGTACAGTCATAAGATCCATCTCTTCAAGGAATTCTGTTCAGATAGGGAGATCAATGTTTTTATGGCTCGGGAGAAGCATGTGGCAGAATTTTTACTGTCAATCTCCCAGCAATCCACCAGACCCAAGGGTGTGGTCGTCACGACTGTGAGTGCCCTAGCACATTTTTATCAAGCTTTGGGGGTCAAGACCCCAATGACGGATCGGATTCATGCTCTGGTGCAGGGTATCGTCAAAGTGCGCACACAGGAGCCCATGTGCAAATCTTCAGTTCTTCCTTTGGATGGTTTCAGGAGGCTTTTTCGTGCTTGGGGAGTCCTTCCTGCATCTGAAGTGGAGCGTCTTCATGCCAAAGCCATCACATTGATGGCACTTTCTCTTATGTTGCGGCCCAGTGACATTGCTCCACGATCAGCAGTGGCTACAGCCTCGGGAACAGTGTCATGAGTGTTTTCGACCCGACAACTGGAGTGGTTGGATGAGGAGATTATCCAGGTGACATTCCATGGCACAAAGAACAACTACGACAGAGCTGGTCAATGCGTGGTGCTTCGTAGTTCTACGGATCCTTTGCTCTGCCCAGTCCGTGCAGTCACAGACTATTTGTGTGCTACTGGGTTTGTCCCTGGAGCGGATCGGCCAGTATTCTGTTCCCTGGTCCACCCTTGACGCCCTATCTGTGCCAAGACAGTTGCTGGAATTTTGAACAGTGTCATCATTCAGGCTGGTTTGGATCGGAAGAAATACTCAGCCAAATCATTCAGACCCACAGGAGTGACGTTGGCAGTGGATGCAGGTGTACCCAGTGACATGGTGCGTGCAACAGGGTGTTGGAAGGACAGGGAGTGCTTTGAACACCACTATGTACATTCTCGCCCAGGAAAGACCTTTGTGGACAAGATTATCCTGGGCCACTCTGGACCTGGCAAATAAATATTTTACAAATGCAATGCTCGTCTGTCATACGTAGATTTGTAAAATTGAAGTTGACAGCAGATGCATTGCTATGGGGAACCTCACTTCCTGTCACTGACGGAAGTGACGACGTCTTTTGCACTTGCTGAGTTTAGGTGTTGTACTGTTTGACAGTCTGCAGGCATTTAGATTGGTGGCAGACTGTGTTTCGGGTTCTATATTGCATGAGAAGTTGTGGGAAAGTCTCACCTTGTATTGTTCGTACCCCGCGGAACTTTAGCTGTGTGAAAGTCTTTGGCAAATAAATATTTTACAAATGCAACGCTCGTCTGTCATACGTAGATTTGTAAAATCCAGGCTTAGCAACTGCGACAAAGCGATACTTAGAACAGGTGTGACCCACTCAACCTGATTTCTCTTGAAACTGGTCGACGCTTTTGGAGGTACCGACTTGCTGAGGCATTTGGGAGATTTAGCACGGCCTCAATTGCCACACGTGCGCTGCCAGATCAGTGGTCCAGAAAATAACAACTGTGTGCATAGAGCCAATGACAAGTGACGAAACGCACGCTTGGTGCAGTCACAGTGGTGGTGTTCTGCTCTGTGTGTGTGTGTGTGTGTGTGCAGGGCGGGATGGCTTTCAAGCAAAAGGTGTGTGGAGCCCCTGTCCCAGCTGAAGACTGAACCCAAACTGTGTCCGGACACCAGACCGGTTGGATCCCCCCTGGAAAAAAAATTGAATGCTTTGATGAACTCAGCACAAACATCTTTCAAAGTTGGAACCACGCACGTGACACCCTGACATGGCAAAATTCCCTGTGGTATGAAAATATGCGACGCGAGCCAACACCCGGCGCTGTTCTTGTTTGCATTTGAACTTGGCATCGAGAACAAATTGCTCGGTGTCTTGGACAAAAGCGTTCGGTCGGGGACAAAAAGGCAGAAATTTGCCGGACAGAACAGTCGATATGTTTACCTTCAGCCATTGGTGCTCCAGAAAACGCCCCAAAAATACGCGCGTCCTGATTTTAGAAACTAGGACAGATGATTGACAGTCGGGTTGAGTGAGTCACACCTGTGTTGGTTTCTGTTTGGTCTCCTTTGCTGTGCCCTCAGGGTATGCGAACATTTGTGAAATCATGGGCAACGTTTTGTTCACATGTACATGCAGAATCTTCGCTTTTTTCCGCAGTCACTGACTTTTGGGAATATTCTCCAGACATGTGAGTATTTATTCTCCGTTGCAATGGATCCGAGGTCGGTCGGTGGTTGGCCAGCATCCAAACCTCTGGGGCTGGGATCTGGCCTCCATGACTTGACAGGGTTGTAGAACCAACGGTTGAATTAGCCATCATGCACACAATGTGAAATGCATTTTCCAACCCATGCACAAATTGCTTTTGTTCCCCTTGACTCGTCCCATGTTCCCATTGTTGCAGGTCTGAAGACTTGCACTTCGTCAGGGAGCCATGGTGGTTGGGCATCGTCGTTGCTGGAGGTTTTCTCCTTCTGCTGCTGCCCGACATCGTACTTTTCTGCAAGGAGTGCTCCGTTCCCACCCGTAATTGAACCTTCCTGCCAACCCTGCTTTCAAGAACCTGTGGTACAGCTTCACTTGCGAGCATACCTGAGAGTAGTTTGGGTATAAGAAGCTGGCCCATGAGCAGCTAGGGGTTGTTGTTCCATTGTTGTTTTTGGGTAACTTGTGGTGAACAGAGGTGGCAAACCAATCAACCAGCAGATTGAAGATTCTCCATGACTTGTTTGCTTGATTGTGCTGGTGTAGGATCATGGTTGCATTGCGAAGAGGTTTGGGAACAAGTTGTGGTGGCCACCAGGTACCTATGGGTACGCCCGTGGGTACAGGGCGGAATACCCACACAATACCTGGGTGATATTTTTTCCAGACGGAGACCGGCACCGCTTCATGTCCATCTACTACCCGGTGCTCTTCTGGGTCACGCTGCCGTTCTCTGTGGGGTGTCTGGGGGCTCAGTGCGGACACTACTCCAAGGTGAGTGCAGGGGTTTTCACACACAGGCGGCGCGGCGTCAAAATTTTGACGTCGCGATAGCTGACGTCAAGAATGGACTGTGTCGTTTTTTTTTCGACGCTGTTAAATTGGATGTCACCGTCAAAATTTGCCTTTGTTGACGCTGACAGCGCCCACGGAAAAAGCCCTTGAGTGAGCACTCATGGTTCGGTAGGGCGACCCAGAGTGAGGCTGCCAACCGCTTGCAGAGGTACAGTTTGGCTTTGAAAAGTTCATTTGTGAATACTTTTCCCCCAACGAACGCCTTTAAGTCAGCAGTGCAATTTTCCCAATGTGCCTGTCTTTGAGTCTCAATTTAATGGAGTGATTCGGTGCCCTGGACGGTCAACGACGCGTCCAAAGACACTGTGTGTGCAGCTGCTCGACGCGGTGTGTTCTTTTTGTGCGAAGTCCCTTTAGGGCGAAGCACCATGTGGTAATGCAGTATATGGCAGGTGGACTGAAATGTCCCCTGCCCCCCATGGATCCCCCCTTCCCAGCCAGACCCCCCCTATAGACCCCCCCCTTCCATGGACAGCATGCAGCATGACTGGTGGAAGATTAGGAGGACAAGGAAGAATTGATGAACAAGGAAGAATTGACGACATTACCAACGTTGCAAGGGACTTTCGCGTTGCAGTTGCCTTGAGCACTGCTTCTTGTTGCAGGAGATGGAGTCCGCTGCGTACACCGGCCTCGTGTTGGTGATTCCTGTCTCCATGGTGATAATGGAGCGTGGGGCGGAGTACTTTGAGGAGATGCAGTGCCTGAAGCGTATCAGGGAGACAGGGACAAGGAGCAGGAGCAGCTGGTGGGTCGGAGAGAGGCAGTTCTGGGTGGCGACGCTCCTCGGGCTCTCGTGGCCATACAGGTGTGTGCATGTATGTGTGTGTGTGTGTCTGTCTGTGTCTGTCTGTCTGTCTCTCTGGCTGGCTGGCTGGTTAGCTCTGTATGTATGTGTGTCTGTCTGTCTGTATGTCTGTCTGTCTTTCTGTCTGAATGTCTGCCTACCTGTCTGTCTGTCTGTCTGTCTGTCTGTCTACCTGTCTGTTTGGGTCTGTATGTGCAAGTCTGTCTACTGTCAGTCAGTCAGTCTGTCTGTCTGTCTGTTTGTCTGTCTGTCTGTCAAAAGGCATCTCAACAACAATCACCTACCCTGGATATTTGCATTTGTTTCCTTCAGGTGGTTATTTCGGTGCAAGATGGGAGAGATTTCCGCTGCGACCGGCACCGGCCCGACGCCTGGGCCCGATGAGGCTCCAACAGCCAATAGGAGAGCTGCTTCCAGGGGTAACACCGAGACGGAACCTCTATTGGCCTGAGCCCCCTCTGGCGGATCGTGGTCCCGGGATTCATTCTCAGGGGCCAAGCAGAATTCGTGCAAATGATTACAAGCAGAGAAAACAGCGTGACTGGGTGATTTGGATGTCTCTCAAGAGAATCCACTGCGCCTGGGGGGGGCTGTACAGACCTGGGCACGCACATGCGCAGGTACACACATACACGTACGCCGCAAACGCACACACAACCTCAAAGACAATCAACTTTTCCCGGGAAGGAGCGCACAGTGCTACACGCACAAGGACTCACACGCACACACGCACGCACACACACACACACACACACACACACAAAGCAGTATATTGTTGTGCCGGAGACGCAAATGTTTGTTGTTGTCAAACTTTGCATGTACCTAACCTGCTTCCGTGAAGTTGGATTGGGGTCACCTGCCCTGGTACCACGCAAGCAACTCTGGGACACATTCAGGAATGCCCAGCTGCCCCCCCCCCCTCTGACGCCGACAAAATGCTTCCTTATTTGCGATGCAAAAAGTTGCTTGTGAAAATTTTGTTCTGGAAGAGACATCGAAAAATATCCACCCTTCAGTGCAAATTTAAACCAGTGTTTGAGCCGGACGTTCGAGCGACAGGTCGGGAACGCTGGAACGTCAGGAATGGTTCGAGTGAGAGAATTGTTCTTTTGCGTTCGAGTAGCCACGCTGCCCAGGTGCGCGTTGTTGTCACAGACGGGCCAAATCTGCCCTTCACGCACACGTGAACGTTTCGAACCACTCTAAATAAAGCGGATACACGTCAGATGCGTCAGCGTTGTGCCCTCCGTGATGACCGCAAAATACGTCATGCGGAACGACTGTGGAAGAAGGGCGTGTCCAGTGCAACTGCTTGGAAGTTGTGTTGTGTCTATTGAGAAGTGTCTTTGTCACTCATGCGTGGACATTTTTTTTATGAAAAACTAAAAACAGCATCAGAATGTGATATTGCACACCGAACATTGTTCTGGTTGTTTGTTATTTCCATTGAATGTGTGTTCGAGCGAACCAATGCGTTTGTGTTCGAGTGAAGTTGTGAGTTTGTGTTCGAACGCCCGAACCCACGCGTAGTTCGAACCTCATGTGGCACGTGGTGCAAAGTCAGTGAGTCATGGTCATCGGAGTTCCACGAGACACAAGATGGTGAGTCAACGGTCTTGGCGCCAAAACAGAGAACAGCTCGCGGATCCAGAGGGCGTGGCCAAACCTTACTCCCCCCTGACAGATTTCAGGAAAAAAAAATTACTCCCAATCTTGCGCTGCGATTGACTGGGATTTTCCTGTCGCTGTGTTTTGTTTGTTTTGTTTTTTTCGGGGGGGGGTCAGCCCCCCCCCCCCCAGGTTCGCGCTGCTCCACCCCGACCCTGGATCCGTGCGAGGACAGACCGCGTTTCACGGTCGCTCTGTTGGCTCGAGATGCAGGTTGGCGTCTTCACACGATGATGCGACAATTAGAGCGTCTTGGAACAGGTATGGTCCTCTCAAGGCGGCTTCAGATGGAATGTCTGCGTTTTTGCGTTTTGTGGCAAAAGTCTTGGGCGGCGTCAAAATTTAACATGACGCCCAATGTGACGCAGGTAGCTTGCCACAGATAATCACTGGGAATCGATTCTTGACACAAGAAATGTGTGGACACAGGAGTCAATGATGCCGCAAAATGCATGCCGCATGCTGCATCTCTATATGAAGTCACTTTTAATCACTGGGAGTCACTTCTTGACGCAACAAATGTGCGGACATGACATTCAATGGTGACCTCATTCCGCTGCCGCTACGGCAGTTTCTATATGAATTCAGCATTGATCCTGACGTTTTTGCCGCACGCCAACTTCCCCTCGTTTTTCACCTTTCCCGCCCCTGGTGGTTGCTTTGAAAATTCCCCGTGTGGATTTATTTTTTAAATTTTCAGCCATGGGTCTGTTCACACGAGGACCAAGGTCATACCGTATCCACCCTAAACTTGAGCGCCAAAACAATGGGTGCGTCTCAAGGCAAACGCTGGGGTGCGTCTCATACTTGGGTGTGACTTTCACATGGGTGAATACGGTGTGTTGCCCCCCCCCCTCAGAAATCCTCACCCCAGACACCTTTTTGCACAGGAAAAACTTGTCTGGCCAGCGTTGCAGGTTGGTCAACAGCTCGTAGGCCATGATGTGGCTTCACAACATGTCGGGGAACGATTTTCTGAGCGCGAACCCAGGAGTAGGCGCGTGTCTGCACCGGGTGCTGTTCTTGTTTTTGCTTCACATGGCTGGCGAAACACGCGCACATAATGTTTGTTGAATCTGATATTTGGGCCAGATGGTGAAATGTCGGGTTGAGTGAGTCACACCTGTGGTGGTTTCGGTTTGAGCTCCTTTGTTGTGACGTTGGTCCTCTGCCCTCGGGGAGGTGGATTTTCGCATATTTTTTTTGGAACTTTCTGTTTTGTACGGATTTTAGCTCCACTCACCAACAGAGAAGACTCAACATTTTCACCTGTCGTTGATTGGCTTTTCACGAATCGATTCAAGACATGTGAGTATTTTCCAGCTTACTATGTATCAGAAAATGGGAGGAGGTGGTTGATAGAATCCTGGCCAGCATCAGACCCTCTGAGGCTCAAAATCAATGTTCTCGTGGTCCCAGAACATTGCCCGGATGACACCCGAAATATTTCCCAGCATCAGGATTGGTTCTGCAAAGTCCGTGAGGCTTGGCTGCGGGACCAAAATTCTGGGTCCGCTGGAGATGGGAAAAACAAAGTATTTGTTGGATGGGGGAAGGCCCCTTAGATCGATTTGGGGTCACGCTTGCGAATTGAATGTGTGAATGGCTGAAAGCTGGAGAACGAGACAGAATTGGATCACTAACTTGTGTTGAATTTGTGTGCACTCTTTCTTTGAAAGCAGACACAAAAACTGTTTCAATTTTCATGCACACTTTCTGAAGTTGCAGTTGCGCCTTGAACCCAAAGATGCCTCTTTGATTTGCCTCTGTGAGTCACACTGACAGAGACCAAGACCTTTGATGCCCCATTTCCAGGTTCGGACCACAGGTCTGTCCTTCCCTGCACCCTGATCCTGCTCTGCTGGGTGACATTCCTCCCATCTCGTTGCAGGTCTGATGACTTGGGCACGTGTGGGGGGGTTGGTTCTTCTGGGCAAGGTCGCCAACGACCCTTGTCTATTTGAGGGGGCTCATGGAAATGCCCTGCTGTGTGTGTGTGTGTGTGTGTGTGTGTGTGTGTGTGGGTGGGCATGTTCATGGTCTGGTGCCCCACCCCATCCCGCTCTGATTCCAAACTCCCCTGGGTGACTTTCCTCCCCTCTCGTTGCAGGTCTGATGACTTGGGCACGTGGGGTGAGCCATGGTGGCTGTGGCAAGTGGTGCTGGCCGTTCTCCTCGTGCTCATCATCCTCCCGAGGTTCATCATGGAGTGTATGGAGTGCTGCCTCCCTGTGGATACAGATCCCTTCCGCTTCATGTCGCTCTACTACTCCGTGCTCTTCTGGGTCACGCTGCCCTTCTCGGTCGGGTGTCTGGGAGCGCAGTGCGGGCACTACTCAAAGGTATGTGAGTACTCAGTATGGGATGGGGGACCTGTGGGCAAGGTCGCCAACAAGCCTTGTGGAAATTCAAAAGATTTTTTTGTGTGCAAAAGGAACTAACGTTGTGCCAAAAGCTTGAAATTAAGGCAAAATTTCAGTTTGGGGGCCTCGTAGACCTGCTGCTGCTGTGTGTGTGTGTGTGTTTGTGTGTCTGTGTGTGTGTGCATGTGTGTGCGGTGTGTGTGTGTGTGTGTGTGTGAGTGTGTGTGTGGACGGGGTAGCGTGTTGCGGTGTTCATAAATATTTTGACAAAATTTTGTTTTTATTCCAAGAGAAGAGATTTTTTCATGCAAGTAATTTTTGCGAACTGTGGGTCTGCCTGATTACACATTGCATACCTCTTCCTCTGCTGACAGAGCGGGCTGCGCGTCTCCACGCGGTGTGTTCTTGTTGCAGTCCTTGTTGACGGCTGCGTACACGGGGATTTCCATAGCAACACTCATCTCCATGCTGCTCATGGTGGTTGAGACGTGCATCTGTGAGGAGAGGCGGTGTCTGCAGATGATGGAGGAGATGGAGACAGGGAGCAGGAGCTGGTGGGTCGGGGAGAAGCAGCTCTGGGTCGCGACGGCGCTCGGGCTCACGTGGCCATACAGGTGTGTGTGTGTGTGTGCGTGTGTGTGCGTGGGGGTGTGTGTGGGTGTATGTGTCTGTGTGTGTCTGTGTTTGTGTGTGTGTGTGTGTGTGTGTGTGTCTGTGTGTCTGTGTGTGTGTGTCTGTGTGTGTGCGTGTGTGCGTGTGTGTTGTTGGTTTGGGTGTGTGTTTCTGAGGGGCTCACATTGCCTTCGGGTGTTGTTTTTGTTGTTGTTTGTGTGTGTATCTGTCTGTCTGTCTGTTTGTCCACGTGTTTTTTTCATGCCCTTCGTCTGTCATCTCTCTTTGTCTTTCTGTGTTTCTGTCTGCCCTTCTCTCTCTGTCTCTCTCTTTCTCTTTCCCTCTTTCTCTCTCTCTGTCTCTCTTTGTATCTCTCTGTCTCTCTGTCTGTTTATCTCTCTCTGTCTCTTTCTTTCTCTTTCTGTCTCTCACACTCATCCCCACCCCTAAATTCTTCTAACCACAGACAAAACAGCGAAACTTCCACGTCAAGTTCCTGGGGTTTTTGTGGTTTCTCAATATTTTTGCTTTGTTCCAGGTGGTTATTTCGGCACAAGATGGAAGAGGCCGGCATAGGCGCGAGCAAACTAGAAGTGGCTCCAGCAGCCAATGAGAGAGCTCCATCTGAGGGCCAATCAGAGGCTGAGCCTCTGCTGGCCAATATCCATGTGCAGGTCTACGGTCGCCTCTAGTGGATCCAGGGACGAGACCATGAAAGCCTGGCCTGGGGCCAAGCAGAAATTGTGCATTTTTGTCATACGTAGAAAGAGAAGACAAGGAGACATGGTGTATTTGTTGATTGCCAGCACCAACTTTCTTCAGAGTTGTGGAACCGTTCGTCTGAGTTGAAGCGAACAAACAAGGTGACTTTAGATGGACCTTTCAAGAGAGAAACAACAGCCCCGGGGAGGGACAGAGCCACACACACAAACATGCACACACACACACACACACACACACACACACACACACACACAAGTATTGTACACTTGGTGGCATCAAGATGGATTCGGGACCTTGGACCATCTGAGCATTTTTGGGCTCTGTCTGTGGGTCTCAGGCGGCATACCCTGTCAAAGTACGCTCCAAAAATTTGCTCGAATGTTTTTTGTACTGGAACACATCCCATGAAATTTTTCCGTGTTTGCGCTGGAATTTTGAGAAGCTACTCCTGAATCCCTCGAGAACAAAAAGACAATCCCCCCTCCTCTAAGAATGTGAATACACACACACAAAGCACACAATACAATGAAAATTGACTCAAACAGTCTTTCCTTTCTGTAATTCTTTCAGAGAAAATAAACAAAGTGTAGTTACTCCTGGCCTTCTGTACTAGATGCGTGAAACAACATTAGAGAGGTTTCGATGCAACACGTCCGTGCCAACGTCTGAACCCACCTTTTCACGTGGCAATCCACATTGCCACGTGTACCATTTCCGTGGATATTTCAGGAGAAAACCAGCCAATAAAAGTAACATTTTTCAGCACAAAATCAAAGAATAAACCCTTCTTCAGAAACAACATAAATTATGGACAAAAAATTGGTGTTAAACATGAAGAAATTGTACTTTTAAAGTGTCTATTGCCATGTTTTCTGGGACGTTTTTTGGCACGTGAAATGGGATGGGACGTTGTGCATCGAAAACTCTCTGTTGACACACGTGACGCCCGCGGTGTGAATCCGGCTTGACTCTGTGGCGTAAATGGTGTGAATCTGGTCAGGCGTTGTGCCTGACGCATTCAGTGTGAACACAGCTTGACGACCCCGGTGTGAAAATAGCGAGTTTAAACACGACGTTTGAAATTGAAAACGTCAACGTCAACGTCAATTTTTTTTTTACATGCCTTGATTTTTCCATATTTTGGGAGTGATTTCACCTTCTGAAAAGATTATTGAACAAAATTTACCAAAAATCAAGGTTTTATTGTTTTAAATTTTCTGTGTAAAGGATTCTGAAGTCAATGCAACGTTTGAAGTTTTGGCTGCAAACACGGCTGTTTAACCTCACTATTGTGTATGGTGTGTCCTTTGTGAACCCGGCATACGCACACAGAGCTGGACGGCGCTGCCCATTGGGACACGACTGTCAATTTGCGATGTTGTGTCAAGGCTAAAATTGCGCCCGCTGTTTTTTCCAACCGCATGCGAACGGCAAGTTGCCAAGACGTGTTCCTTGGCGAAGACAATTTTCAATCAGCGGTCATTGGCAAACAATAACTTATGGTCCAGACGAACAAGAAAAGTACTCAGCGCCCATGGCAACCAGGTGTAGGTGCAATCTCCTTCTTCACCCAGGTGGTTCGGTCATGGGGTGGTTGGTCCCTGCATGTGTGTTTGTGTGTGTGTGTGTGTGTGTGTGTTTGTGTTTGTGTGTGTGTGTGCGTGTGTTTGTGTGTGTGCGTGCGTGTGTGTGCGTGTGTGTGTTCCAAAGGGAGTTGGTCCATCGGGGTGGTGGTTCGCGGGGTTTGTTCTGCAAGGGACAGCAGGACAAACTGTCCAACCTGCCCAGTTGCCATCAAACCTCACACTGCTTGAGAGGCTTTGCACAACGACGCACCCAATGTAATCTTGCTATTTCGTGCGTGGTGCTCAATTCCAGATGCGCGTTGGCCCGCTGAGGAGCTGTATGGCACGATTCTGCAACAGGGACGGTCTTGGCTTGGCTATTTTCTCAAAACTCACAAAACAAAAAAACAGTCGTTTGACCACACGCGATTGCTCGTCAGCAGAACACAGACTTTTGGCAGATATATTTGCATTTTGAGCAAAAACAAGATGAGGGATATGTGATTGTGCCATTCAGCGAGCTTGGAGGCTTCTTTTCTTCAAGGTGCACATGGGATGGCATGTTTTTGAGTGGGAAGATAAGTTTTCTGAGAACGTACCGTGATTTGTGCGCAGGACATGCAGCAAGCAGAAAACAGAAGTTCCCCAAAAGTTGAGAAAATTACAATCAAAGAAAACTAAGCAAACTTTTGTGTATTTCAAAAACAAGACAAAGATTTTCACAAAAGTAAATTTGCAGAGTTGCAAAAAGAAGGAGGGAAAAAATGAAGCTCTGTCCATCATGTGAGAAGCACTCTTCATCAAGTTTCTGCAAAATACAAATTCTGCACCACAGCAAGTTTTTCTCTCAATTATTCTTCCTTTTGAAAAAGAAAGTAATTTTCTGCACTGACTGTTGACTTGACAACGTACATTTTCTTTGTTGAATGATCACCTGATAAATGTATATCAGGAAAATCACTGACTGTTCATTACTTTGCATTTACCTTTTCAAAATGTTGTGTATGGGTGACAAAATAGCACCAACAAACTTGACTATGAATGCATTGAGAGATGCCCCAAAATTGTGGCACCTTTACATTCAGAGATTGCTGCAAAGATACTTGTGTAGAACCTATTTTGTCAGTGCAACAAATTCAACCAATATGTTGTTTACACAATTTCTTCCACAGAATTTTCATCATGCTAAACACAAGGCAAAGTTATTTACACACATGAATTCCTGGAGTGGAGGAAAGAGTGTGTGGGAATATGAAGCACTGACTGTCAAGTGAGAAGTATTCTAAACAATTGCTAAATTTGAATGAATTGAATGCTGTTTTGAGTTTGTGGCTTGCCTAAAAAATGAAAACCACCTGTGTTGATGTGGTGAAGAATCCATATTGGTCATGGAAACGGAGTTTTCAACGTGAGAAAAACGTCACCAATGAGATCCCAATGTTGTCAGCCAACTGTCCCCATTGGCAAGGAAACTACAACACTAGGACACAGGAGATGGTTTCCTGTCCAGAAATAATCACTGCAACTTCTCATGTATTTCTGCTTCTCATATCATTTGGCCACATGGGTCTGTCTTGTCTTTTGTAGGCATTGCAATTGCTCAGCTAGGGGAGGATGCAAAAAGGAAAAATTAAATGTGAGTAGAGGAATATACATTGCAACCAGACCAATAGGGATTTTACCATTCTCTCTGCTCATGATCGCTTTTTATCACTTTGATCAAAGTTACCTTTCCTGTGTAGATTCAGATAAAAAATTTACCCAAGACTTTTGGAAGTATGAATTTCACTTGGCAAATTATTTGAGACTGCATTTGACACTATTTGATGTGTATTTCTCACCTCACACTGTCAAACAGGAACAAGATGGGGCTTGTTACACAAGCTTCATTGAGATTATGAGCAGATTCTCCACAAGTGAAACAGGTGTGAGATACTGTGGGATATATTCTACAATAACACAGTTTCCACCATCCAAAAATATTGTGCTGAGTGTTAATGTTCACCAACAAATCACTGTGAAGATCAGTATGAATTACAGTGTCATAGATGCACACAGGGTAGAAAGTGGTTTGATTAGGGTTGAAGAAACCAATTCCTGGCACTGGATGTATGTTTTCAAGTATCTCAAGCATTCACACCTATATTTGGAAATCTTTCACATAAAAGTCCTTCATTATGAAAATATCAATGTTCTGTTTACATTTTGGCAAGACGAATTTGCCACAATTTTTGGTGGTCCTGGTGACAGATCAAAACCAACAACAAATATTGGACCATTTTACAACAAAACTCAGATCTTGTTTGAAACATTTCAAATCCTAGTTCATCTTTATCACAGAGGAAAGCAAAGTCTGAGTGGAAATCATACTGCCACAAAACTATGTTATGCCTCTGAGAAGGCAGGTTTTGCTTCAATTCTGGCTTTGCATGAAGATATAAGAAATATTAGTCTTCCACAGTCTCATATATGCAGCAACATTTCTTCATGCAGATCTGTAATGCAATGTAAAACTGAGCTTGGAAAATCATTCAACATTTCTCTCAATACCATGTCTATCAGGGGACATTCAAATTCACATGAATGTTCCTCTGCTGGTATTGCAGTTTATCAGGAAATTCACAACACTTTGTCACTTGTCAGAACAGTGTGTGTGGTCAGACATGTTGGAAAGATGTATGACAGGTCAGACTACCTTTTTAGAAGGGAAGAAAAGAAGCAAAGATTTGTCAATCTTCATAACATGGTGTTTTTTGAATACCACAAGCCTTTGGAGAATGACACTACAACAATTTTTTCTGGAAGCAACACTGTTTTGGTTTTCTATTACTACAAAGAATATGGCAACCTGATTGCCCATGTGTCAATTTCTGATATCCCATGCCAAACTGCTATGATTGACACCTGTGAGGGATTCAACAAGTATTTGTCCAATGTGAACAATGCAAAACTGTTAAGGCCACTAAGCTATTTTGGGACAAACTGGCTGTTGTGGCACACATCTTGCTACATCTTGCATTTCCATCGTAGCTATTGGAGCAGAAGATGGGATGAAAGAGTCTGCAAGACAAATTTGGGGATTTCCAAACCAACTTCAATGGAAAAGACAAAAATGATGTCTCTTGTAGGAATGGGCTACATGAAAGGTAAGAGTCACCAATGTCCTGCTCCCTGTGCTTGAGAAGCTTCAGGCAGAGGTAAGAAAGAGTAAACATTTTCAACATTGCTTGAGTTGTTCTTATTCCAGGACAGATATGTCTTGTACTGTACCAAATGGGTAGTGTTGTCATTCTGTACAAAGAAACCATGTGTTTCCTTTTTCAGGGTGTGAATCAGAATTTTTCAGTGATTTTGATGGATTTCACACTGATGGTGTGTCTTGTTGGCAAGAGTCCAGAAATATTATGTCCTTGAAAGAGTCTTGTCTGGAGATACAGCACCAGAGACGCAGCAAGTTCCAGATCAATGTCAGACATAAAAACACAAAAAGACAACAAAATGAGCAAGTGTACTTTCAATTCCACTACATGGTGGAGACACCAATTCCAAAAGGTGTTCCACCATTTTACATCAGAATGGACAATCATCCTGAAACATGGTTCACCTTGATTGTCAGGGTCAAAATCAAAAATGTTGAGCTCTTCCCTTATGGGCCAAAGGATGGAGTGAGCAGCATTATTTCCATTTCAAATAATAGACAGGAAAATAGAGCAGGTGATCAAATACGAAGATATGGAAATGACAGTGTCATAAAATTGGCACTGTTCAATCACACCCTGCTCAACATGACACAACAGGTCAAAACTGATCAGCTTTCTCCTTTGTGATTCTCAACAGTGTTCAACCTGCAACAGAGTGGAGATGGCCTATTTTTGTGTGACCTTTTCATTCTTTGCAGGTGAAGTTAGATGTCTTTGCAGAATCCTCCAGAAATCTGAGTAACATGACATACTTTTGCAAAGGGTGTTTGGCCAGGATTGCAGACAAATGCCTTGAAGGTTATCGTTCAGATAGGTTGAGTGTGACTTTGTCCTCACTGGGGAGTAATGTATATGTACAAGTGTACCCCAACTTACAAGTTTTTGAAACATTTGTAACCAAGAGTGGTTCCAATACCAGTTTGCAGTTGGTGGTGTCATACTTGAGGGATCCTGATCCTATGCGCAGTACCTATGAAAGTTTTGTCCCATTCCCTTGTGAGGGTTTGTCCACAGCCATGCCAGTTTATCACTGTGGAAATTTTACATTTCACTGCTTCAATTTTGGTGCAATAACTCAAGCTTGTGGAGGGAAAGTTCCAGCCTTCATCTACATTCAATTTATTCTCCATTACCCAATACCAACTGCCTTTGCATCTGGGGTAAAAAATGAGAAAAACCTCAGGCCTGCATTGAAAAACTGGAGTGAAGCTTCTGGAATATGCAAAAAATATGGTGGCCATTTACCAATTATCAGAAACAGAAATGAATTGCAGAATATTGTTGCAATGGCAAAGTTTGTGGCTTCAATGTTGTCTGTTCTTCCCATATTTATTGGTATTGGAAGTACGGTAAGGTTTCATTTATCCTGAAGTACAATTTGAATTCCAGCCTTTAGATTTTGTGTTGCAAGCAGAAGCAGAGGCAGCTTCATGATGATGAGAGGTTTCTTGCATCATTGGGAGAAAATCAGGAATAGATATCCATTTTGAATTTCTTTTCCTGAACTGCAAGATATATCCTGAAACACAATGTTTGAAATATTTTTCCTGAAACATGCAGAACACTTCAAGCACAACAGAACACGCAGAAGTCTCAGTGCACCCAGAATATCTCCCACCCTCACCAAGGCTGGATTTTGACAGTAAAACTCTTATGTTCTTCCTTTTCTTGCTTGCAGGGACAAACTGTTTGGCAGAACAGAGATCCAATCACTATTCAAATGTGGCGAGGCTACAAAAAGAAACAAATTATCAGCTATGAAATTATGGGATCCAGTTACACTCCTCATAGAGATTGCTGGCAGTTCAAAGAGAGTACGTCCTGTGCAGATGCACGCAGTAGTCACTTGACATGGAGCACAACTGTCATCTGTCAAGGAGAGTATAACTTCTTTCTAGAGCTTGAACGCTGTGATAATTGTGTTGGTCTTTCTTTGAGAGATTTGACACATCCAGATTGGTTCAGCATAAATTGTAGTCTTCCATTGTTGGTAAATTTATTATGTATTTTGCCAATGAACTCAACTACCACCTTTAATCTAGCAGACCATCTCACCAAAAATGCCACTGCTCAGTTTTGTTCTGAAGCAAATGTTCTCTTCAGTACAAGTTGCTTTCTATTCAAGTGGAAAATGTGTGCTCAGCTTGAAACAGAAAATTGCTTTCATGATATTCAGTTGTATGAGGTTCTGTTTGGTGCTGTGGCAACAGACACATTCCCACCAGTCCTGATAAATTCAAGCACAGTGACAATCACAAAATATTTCTCTACTTTTTCCCACTCTAACAAAACAAAGAGTACACATGGAGCTGTGTGTGCTCTCAAACATGAAATGAAGAAGACACAAAAGTCTGAGAATTTTTTCCAATGTGGTGATGGCATAGTTATTTCAGCACAGTTTGTTTGTGATGGGACATTTGATTGCTCAGAAGGTGATGATGATAAGCCTTGCAAATGTACTTTAAGGGATAAAAGAATAAAAACATGTTCCTCTTTCACTGATTCCTCCAAAGCAAAAATGTGTTCACCTCTCTACAACCAAACACTTGAATCACACTGTAAAGTTTTCAATTTTTCAGAACTATCTGCAACAGTTACTCCTGAAACAAAAAAGACTCAAGCCAAATTTATGTGCAAAGAGAGTGGTCTTTTGATCAATGCTGAACTTGTTGATGACTTGATCATGGACTGTTATCCAAACAGAGAAGATGAAACAAAACTGGAGACTCTATTGATGGGATTTGAGCAATACTCCTGCACAGACCAAACACACCTTCCTTGTAGTGAAGGTCATTCAAAGTGTTTTCCTCTTTTTGAAATCTGTCTTTACAATTTTGATGCATTGGGGCATTTGAAACCATGTAGAAATGGAGCACACTTGTATGAGTGCTCTGAATTCTATTGTAATGCAATGTTGAAGTGTCCTGGATTCTACTGCATACCCTGGTACCTTGTTTGTGATGGAAAGTGGGACTGCCCATCTGGTCATGATGAACTAACAGCAGACTATTGTGGGAAAAATATTTACTGTGGGAACCTTTTTAGGTGTAAAGGTTCAGTGACCTGCATTCACCCCAACAATGTCTGTGATTCTCACTATGACTGTCCAGACAAGGATGATGAACAATTATGCTCATTGAAACACACTGTGTGTCTGAGCAAATGCACATGTCTGACATTTGCAATTTACTGCCAAAACAGAACAATTGACTCTGCTCAGAAATATTTTTCAGTCTTCAGAGTGTTGTATATGTTTAGATGCCAACTGGCCACTCATTTTGTTTTCCATGATATTTTTTCTTTTGTTGTTACCAAATCAAATCTTGAAGATGTTTGCAGCCAGTTTATGAAACCAACCAGTGTTGAACACATTTATGTTGGTGAAAACCAGATCAAAGGATTAACTAGAATGTGTTTTCATGATACAAACTTATTGAAGGTATTGGATATTAGACAAAATTTTGTTTCAGAAATTCAGAAAGGTATTTTCCAAACAAATGTACTTTTGAAGTCCCTCAATTTGTCTGGGAACCCCCTCACAGAAGTACTTCCTGGGACTCTCACTCCTTTGACAAACCTCAAAAAACTTTCACTCCTTGATCTCACTGTGAAAATTACCAATCAAAATATTTTGGCTGGCATGAAACTTACCCTATTAGAAGTGGATTGCCATGAGTTGTGCTGCTTGGTTGATTGTGCATCTGTTTGTTCGCAAACTGCTCCTTGGTATTTCTCCTGTGCAGACTTGCTGCTCACCAAAGTCACAAGAGGAGCATTTATTGCAGTGTCTTTGATCATAATTCTGCTAAACATTCTTTCTATTTCACTTCAAAGAGTCTCTTTCAAAAAGGGTTTGGAAAAAATTGGAGCATATGGAAGTACAGTTGCTTCAATCAACAGTACTGACCTGACATACTCTGTTCTGCTAATTATTTTCTGGGGTGCTGACCTGAAATTTCAAGGTAACTTTGGGGTTATTTCAAGTGAATGGAGAACAAGCTCAGGTTGTTACATCATCTTTGGGTTGTTTATATTTTTTCACACAAATGCCCCCCTTCTTTTGTCATTCTTTGCCTTATCAAGGCTGATGCTTGTCAAGTATCCACTGGAGACCAGGCTCAAAGAAACTAAATTTGTTGTAAAAAGTATTTCTTTTGTTTCTGTGTTTTGCTTACTATTATCAGTTGTCTTGACCTTGTGTTCCTGGTTGCTTGATATTCTGGATATCAATGGTGAAAGAACAGCAGCTATTTGCTCTCCCTTTGTTGATCCCACACACACAAGAATTATCATTTATGTCATCTCTTCTGTCACTATTTTTCTTCAAAATTTGACATTGGTAGCTATTATTGTCCTTCAAGTTATGCTTTTTGTTTCCTTAAAGAGGCAGCAAGAAAAGTTAAAAGGTTCCATTTCCAAGGAAACCTCCAGAACTCCTATGGTAATTCAGTTTGTAGTTTTCTCTACTTCCAATTTTGTATGCTGGTTACCAAGTGGCATTTTGCATATATTGTTTATGATTTTGAAGGAGTACCCATTTCAAGTGGTTTTCTGGTTCATAGCAACAGTTAATTCTATCAATTCTATTACTTTACCCCTAGTTTTTGTGGTCATCACAATCCGAAAGATTCACAATGGATGAAAGCAAGTCAGCTGCACACAACTTATGCCCAACATATTTTCTCTTGTTCAGCCACAAATTGGGCTTTGTGTATGACCTGTTGTGTTTTTGTCAGAGATTCACAAACTATTTGTTTTGAATGAAAGATCACAGCATATGATTGTGTGTTTACACTTCAACACCCAATAAATTCTGTGTATGTTTCATTTGTGATGAAAATAACACCAATATGGAGACTGTTTCAACTTTAACACCAGACTCTTCTTGAAGGCCACAGCCAGACCAGCACTGCAGCTAGGGTCAAGCTACAGAGACAGGTTCAGTGGACCTCTTCTGGGACAGGGGGTGTCAGAAACATCAAGCTTTTCAAAGCAATGATGCCTTCTCAAGGAGACCCTGCATCAGCACCTCTGTGCAGGAAGGCCCAAAGCCTTGAGTGGGTGGGTAGAAAAGGCAGCTGTCTTCCTGATTGTAGGTGGTGAGCAGTTCAAATTACAAATAGTCCACAAAGAAGAAGATAAGTGTACCTGTGATACAACAAAAGAGGATTTGGCCCGGGAGGATCAGCATCTTGATGTCCTCCTCCTGCTCTCTATGTGGACACATCATCAACAAGAAATATTTGATTCTTTATCACAGCACGCTGAGAACCTTTGATAGATTCCAACAGATTGATAAGGGATGGGAAGGAGTCAGAGTTAGGTTTATGCATGGTCTGATGGCAAGGACTGGTGAAAAACAGATGTGCAATGAAGGTGTGTCCTGATCGTTTTGGTCTGCTCAGCTCTTCTCTGTAGAGTTGCATGTGTGCACCATGGATCCTCACAAATGGTGTTTTAATGATGTAATCTTTGACCAATGGGGCTGTGTCAATGCAAGAAGCTTCCAGAGGTTTGTGTGTGCTCCAGTCATCGTGCATCCAAAGGAACTCACACATTGGTGTCATTGCAGCACCTTGATCTCAATATCTGGGTGTGGTTTACCCAATAGGTGGGATGTCCACTGGTGATGCTTGCCAAGAGGGTGATTCCAGTCGAGAGGATCTCATGAACCTGAGAGGTGGGACACAGACCACGAGCAAGACGATCCAGTCGAGAGAGTGAGGGAGGTACTTGGGAGACAGAGAGGTGGGGAGACAGAGAGGCAGAGACAGATGAGAGTCAGAGAGGAGGATGAAGCAGTGCGAACCTGGCTTGAGATGATACTGGTGCATCCTGTGTACTCATCCATTGTACTCATCCATTGTGACAATCACACACCAGAAAAGGTTGTGTTTTCACAAATCAGTCATGAAAATGAAAAGAGCATACAGGGAGAGGCCATGGATATTCACTCGCAGTGGTACTCTACAGACTCCGTTTCAGCAGGTAAATTTGCCTCGATCAGCAAAGTGATACAAGAATCACATCAGAGAAGCAGAATTGGCAGATTCAGTGGGTTTGGAGGCTTTTGTTGAAGGGAGGTGACGTTCTTTGGGGAGGGTACATGCAGACCTTTGAATGCAGAAATAGAAGCAAATTGAATCAGGCAACACACAGTGAATTTGAAGCTTTTTCATCAACATTGTGAACAAAAATTCAGGAAAGTTTTGGCGATATTCAAGAAGGCAAAGGTTTTTGACAAAATATATTTGCAGCGTGGAAAAAGTGGAGGGAAAAGTGAAGCTCTGTCCATCATATGAGAAATACTCTTCATCAAGTTTCCACAAAAATGCAAATTCTGCACTGCAAACTGTTTCTCTCTCATTGATTGTTTTTTCAAAAAATATGTTATTTTCTTCACTAACTTGTGGCCTTGCCAACATAGAATTTTGTTTGCTGAATGACTATTTTATTCAATGAAAATCAACCAAATCACTGGCTTTTCAGTGGTTTCATTTTCACTTTTCCAAACACAATGTCTGCTGGGTCAAGAAATAGCACCAACAAACTTGAGTAGGAATGCTTTGAGGGAAGCCCCTAAACTGTGGCACCTTTACATCCAGAGATTGCTACAAAGATACTTTTGCACAACCTATTTTATGGGTGCAACGAAAAACATGTTCACAGAATTTCTTCCACAGACTTTTCATGATGCCAAACACAAGGCAAAGTTATTTACACACATGAATTCCTGGAGTGGGGGAAAGAGCGCATGGGAATATGAAACCCTGAATGTCCAGTGAGAAGTAGTCTTTGTCATTTGCAAATTTGAATGAATTCAATTCAACTGTGTCTTCTTTCCTTGCCCTTCAAAAGGAAAACAGTGTGTCAAAAAAGTTTGGTGACAAAATCTTCTCAGTAACAGAGAAGGAGTGTAGATATATGAGTCAACTGTCCCCACTGGGAATGCAAACTGGCACACTGAGAGACAGGAGATGCGTTCAGAATTCCTGAACTCAGCTTCTCCAACATTTCCACTTGTCACATCATTTGGCTTCATAAGTCTCATTCTTGTTGCAGGCATTGCAATTGCTCAGCCAGACAAGGATGCAAGAAGGAAAAATTGAGAGTAAGTAGAGGCAAATTCTCAGCAACCAGGCCAATGGGAATTTTACCATTCTCTCAGCCCATGATATCTTTTTATCAGTTTGATAAATATTTCTTGAATTGCATACATTCTGATGAGAAATTTGCTCAAGACTTTTGGAAGTATGAACTTCAGCTGGATGGTCATTTGAGACTTCATTTTACACTATCTGATGTGTATTTCTCACCTCACACTGTCAAACAGGAACAAAATGGGGCTTGTTACACAAGCTTCATTGAGATTATGAGCAGATTCTCTGCAAGTGAAACAGGTGTGAGATACTGTGGGATATATTCTGCAATAATGCAGTTTCCACCATCAAAAAATATTGTCTTGAGTGTTATTGTTCACCAACAAATCACTGTGAAGATCAATATGAATTACAGTGTCATTGATGCACACAGAGTAGAAAGTGGTTTGATCAGGGTTGAAGAAACCAATTTCTGGCACTGGATATACATTTTCAAGCATTTCAAGTATTCATACCTATCTTTGCAAATCTTTCATATGAAAGTCCTTCATTTTCAAAATATCAATGTTATGTTTGATCTCTTGAAAGATGAATTTGGCACAGTTTTCATTGGTCCTAGTGTCAGATCAAAACCAACAACAAATATTGGTCCAGTTTCTAACAAAACGCAGATCTTGTTCACCACATTTCAAATCCTAGTTCATCTTTATCATAAAGAAAAGCAAAGCCTGAGTGGAAATGATAGCATCACAAGACTATGTTATTCTTCTGAGAAGGCTGGTTTTGGTTCAAGTCTTGATTTTGATGATGACACAAGAAATCTGAGTCTGCCACAGACTCCAGTATGTAGCAGCATTTCTTTGTGCAGATCTGTGACACATCTCAAGACTGCCCCTGAAAGATCCTTCAACATTTCTCTCAATGCCATGTCAAGAAAAGGAGATTCCAATTCAGCTGAATGTAACTTTGCTGGCATTGCAGTTTACCAGGAAATGAACAAAACTTTGTCACCTGTCAGAACAGTGTGTGTTGTCAGACATGTTGGAAAGATTTATGAGAGGTCAGACTACTTGTTTAGAAGCAGAAAAAGGCAAAGGTTTGTCAATCTTCACAATATGGTGTTGTTTGAATATGTAAAGCCATTGAAGGAAGACACCACAATAATTTTCTCTGGAAGCAACACTGTTTTGGTTTTCTATTACTACAAAGAATATGGCAACCTGATTGCTGATGTGTCAATGTCTGATGTCCACTGCCAAGCTGCAACAATTGACACCTGTGAGGGATTTAACATGTACTTGTCCAATGTGAATAATGCAAAACTGTTAAGGCCACCAAGCAGTTATGGGGTAAACTGGCTGTTGTGGCACACACCTTGCTACATCTTGCAATTCCATCGAAGCTATTGGAGTAGAAGATGGGACAAAAGGGTCTGCATGACAAAATTAGGGATTTCCAAACCAATACCAATGGACAAGATAAAGGTGATGTCTCTTGTTGGAATGGGTCACATGAAAGGTGAGAGTCACTGACTTTCTGCACCAAGTGCTCAGAAAGCTTCAGGCAGCAGGGGCAGTATTTCCAGTATGGCTCCACTTGATTTTTGGTGTTTTGAGCAGGCTGAGACGTCTTTGGTGAAAGCTCAGTTTGTGTGACTGAAATGTGGGTGACTGAAACAAATCACTTTCAGGCAGCATCAATGAAAAGCACGTGAACACCTGTTTCTTGGTGAAGATGTATTTCAATTGGGACATTTTGTGTCTTTTTGAATGTGTTTGGGTCAAGGATAATGCATGAGTTAGAAATTTGTCAAGTTTGAATTTAAGGTCTGAGAGGGCAAAAAATTTCAAAAGTTTTGGGGTTGCAAAATTTCAGACTTTACTTTATGAAGTGGGCAATATCTCAGAAAGCAAAAATTTTTAATGAAAAAAAAAATTTGTAGAATGTAGCATATCCGTTGGGTGTTTGAGTGGTATCATTTGTTGTTCAATTTCCAAACAGTGGTAAATGTTTCAGATGTGGAGTTAAAGTTTGCGTAAGAAAAGCATCTTGGTGAGCCGTTTGAAAAAGCAAGTCAGGAAAGATTTTGGTCAGCTTTGTGTGCAATTGAGTGAATAGTTTCTCCAGGTCCAGATAATTTGGGCACATGGGGAGAATTCTGAACAAGACTTTGATCCTAAACAAAAACATTCCGCTTGGTATGTGTTTCTGTTACGATGATGCACAAATTTACTCTTTTCCAAATAACTATTTTGAACAATATGATCTGAAATTTCATCCCTAATTTTGACACACCTGAAAACCATGTAGGAATTGTTACAAATCAAAAAATGAATGCTTTTCCTCAAACAACCAAGCAATATAACACATTTCGTCAACACAGCTTTCACCAAATATTTTCAAACAGAATGCGTGCAACTAGGTCCCATGTTTCTGGATCCCCGAATTTGAACTTTTTGACCTTGCTGTCCATCGATGGTGCCTGCAGGTGATTTGTTGCAGTCACCCAGACTTCAGTCACTCAAAACTGAGCGACATTCAGCAATTGCGCAACCTCTTCAAATCACCCAGCAAAAAGCGGGTGTGTTTCCGCTTCCAGGGTGTGAATCAGAATTTTACAGTGGTTTTGATGGATTTTACACTGATGGTGTGTCTTGTTGGCAACAGTCCAGAAATATTATGTCCTTGAAAGAATCTTGTCTGGAGATACAGCACCAGAGACGCAGCAAGTTCCAGATCAATATCAGACATAAAAACACAAAGGGACAACAACATGAACAAGTGTACTTTCACTTCCATTACATGGTGGAAACACCAATTCCAAAAGGTGTTCCAACATTTTACATCAAAATGGACAATCAGCCTGAAACATGGTTCACCTTGATTGTCAGGGTCAAAATCAAAAAGGTTGAGGTTAAGATTTCCCCAAATTTTCCAAATGATGGAGTGAATAACATTATTTCTGTTTCCAAGAGAGGACAGCAAAATAAACCAGGTGATCAGATAAGAAGATATGGAAATGACAGTGTCATAAAATTGGCACTGTTTAATCATTCTCTGCTCTCTATACCTAACAAGGTCAGCACTTTTCAGATTATGCAAAAAACATACTGCCTTCACAATGTGTGGCTTGCCTCAGAAACACAACACTTACCTCTGGTTATCCTGTATCTTGCAGGTGAAGTTAGATCTAGATGTCTTTGCAGTATCCTCCAGAAACCAGCATAACATGCAATACTTTTGCATAGGGTGTTTAGCCAGGGATGGGACCAGATGCCTGGAGGGTGATCGTTCAGACAGATTGACAGTGACTTTGTCTTCATTCAAATACAGTGCTTATGTACAAGTGTATCCTGAATTAGAAGATTTCAAAGCATCTTTGATCAATAGCAGTTTGAGCATCAGCCATGTGGACTTGGTGGTGTCCTACCTGCAGGATCCGGATCCTTTTCGCAGCACCTACACAAGTGTTGTCCCATTTCCTTGTGAGCCTTTGTCCACAGCCATACCAGTTCTTGGCTGTAGAATTTTCACATTTAACTGCTTCAATTTTGGTGTAATAACTCAAGCTTGTGAAGGGAAAGTTCCAGCCTTCATCTACATTCAAATTGTTTTCCATTACCCAGTACCAACCTCATTTGCATCCCAGGTAAGAAATGAGAAAGATATAAGGCCTGCATTGAAAACCTGGAGTGAAGCTTCTAGAATATGCAAAAAATATGGTGGCCATTTACCAATTATCAGGAGCAGAAATGAATTGCAGAATATTGTTGCAATGACAAAGTTTGTGGCTTCAATGTTGTCTGTTCTTCCTATATTTATTGGCATTGGCAAAAGGGTAAGGTTCATTCTCTTTCACTATTCTGTTTTTTTGGCCTTCTGTACTGAACTCAGCACCAGCTTCATGAGGTTGCAAACCAGAAATTGGCCTTTAGTCTGAAACATTAAAATGTTTTGTGCTGGTATGAAAGTGTCAGGACAGTATCACCTTTGCTATTTTCCAAGATTTGTATGCTCACCCAGCTAGTGCTTGAAATGTCCTCTATCAACATGTGTAAATGTGCAATGTCTTCACAACTCACAAAAACATAAAGCAAATACTTTTCAGCCCCCACAGAAATTGTTGAGGCTAAGCAAGGCACTCAAGGAGGAAAAAGACAGTTACCAATCAACACCTCAACAACTTTCTTCTTGCTTGTAGGCACAAATAAATTGGCCAAATAGAGACCCAATTACTTTTCAATTGTGGAGGAGCTACAAGAGTAAAAGGTTTATCAGCTACAACATTGTGGGAGTGGGCTATTTACCTCATAAAGATTGCTGGGAGTTCAAAGAGAATACTTCCTGTGCAGATGTAGGTAGTACTCATTTGATATGGAGCCAAACTTTCAACTGTCAAGGAAAGTATAACCTCTTTCTCCAACTTGAACATTGTGATAATTGTGTTGCACTGTCTTTGAGAGACTTGGCTCATCCTGATTGGTTCAGCATCAATTGCAGTGATCCATTATTGGTCAATTTATTGTGCATTTTGCCAAAGAACTGTACTGCTTTCTTTCATCTGGCAGACCATCTCACAAAGAATACCAATTCTTGGTTTTGCCCAGAAGCAAATCTTCTTTTCAATACAAGTTGCCTTCTGTTCAGGTGGATAAAGCATCCTCAGTTTAAAAAAGACAAATGCTTTGATGATGTGAAGTTGTTTGAGGGTTTGTTCACTGCAGTGGCAATGGACACATTCCTACCAGTCCTAGTCAACTCAAGGGTGGTGACAATCACAAAATATTTCACTACAATTTTGCACACTGAGAAAACAGACAATTATATTGGAGCTGTTTGTGCTCTGAAGAAAAGAATGAAGCAAGTAGAAGAGTCTGGAAATCTTTTCAAATGTGGTGATGGTATTATCATTTCAGCACTGTTTGTTTGTGATGGGACATTTGATTGCTCAGAAGGAGATGATGATTTGCCATGCACATGCAATTTTGTGCATGAGGAAACCAACAGATGTTCCTCTTTCACTGATTCCTCCAAAGAGATAATGTGCTCACCTCTCTACAATCAAACACTTGGATCACACTGTGAAGTTTTCAATTCTTCAGAAATGTTTGCTTCCATTTCCCCTGACACAGAAAAGATACAAGCCAAATTTATGTGCAAAGAGACTGGTCTTTTGATCAATGCTGAACTTGTTGATGACTTGGTCATGGACTGTTATCCCAACAGAGAAGATGAAACAAAACTGGAGACTCTAATGATGGGGTTTGAGCAATACTCCTGCACAGACCAAACACACCTTCCTTGCAGTGAAGGTCATTCAAAATGTTTTCCTCTTTTTGAAGTCTGTATTTACAATTTTGATGCATTGGGGCATTTGAAACCATGTAGAAATGGAGAACACTTGTATGAGTGCTCTGGATTTCATTGCAATGCAATGTTCAAGTGCCCTGGATTCTACTGCATACCCTGGTACCTAGTTTGTAATGGAAAGTGGGACTGCCCATCTGGTCATGATGAACTAACAGCAGAAAACTGTGTGAAAAATACTCACTGTCGAAACCTTTTCAAGTGTAAAGGTTCAGTGACCTGCATTCACCCAAACAATGTCTGTGATTCTCACTATGACTGTCCAGATAAGGATGATGAACAATTATGCTCATTGAAACACACTGTGTGTCTGAGCAAATGCACATGTCTGACATTTGCAATTTACTGCCAAAAGAGAACAATTGACTCTGCTGAGAAATATTTTTCAGTCTTTAAGGTTTTGTACATCATTAGATGCCAGCTGACAACTCATTTTGATTTGCACAATGTTCTATATTTTGTGGTGACAAAATCAAATTTTGAAGATATATGCAGCCAGTTTATGAAAACATACAGCATTGAACACATTTATGTTGGTGAAAACCAGATCAGAGGATTAACCAGAAGGTGTTTTCTCAATGCAACCTTGTTAAAGGTGTTGGATATAAGACTCAATTATCTTTCTTCACTTCAGAAAGGTATTTTCAAAACAAATGCACTTTTGAAGTCCCTCAATTTGTCTGGGAACCCCATCACAGAACTAATTCCTGGGACTTTCACTCCTTTGATAAAACTCAAGAAACTTTCACTCCTTAATGTCACTATCAAAATTACAGATCAAAATCTTTTGGCTGGTTTGAAACTTATCCTATTAGAAGTGGATTACCATGAGTTGTGCTGCTTGGTTGATTGTGCATCTGTTTGTTCTGTAACTCCTCCTTGGTATTTCTCCTGTGCAGACTTGCTACTCACCCAAGTCATAAGAGGAGTATTTATTGCAGTGTCTTTGATCATATTTCTACTGAACACTCTGTCTTTTTCACTTCAAAGACTCTCTTTCAAAAAGGGTTTTGAAAAAACGGGAGCATATGGAAGTACAGTTGCTTCAATCAACAGTACTGACCTGATATACTCTCTTCTGTTGATTGTCTTGTGGGGTGCTGACTTGGAATTTGAAGGTAACTTTGGGGTTATTTCAAGTGAATGGAGAACAAACTCAGGTTGTTATATCCTTTTTGGATTGTTCATATTTTTCAACACAAATGCCCCTCTGGGTTTGTCATTCTTTGCCTTGTACAGGCTGATGCTTGTCAAGCATCCCTTGGAAACAAGATTCAAGAGAACTAAATTTGTAGTGAAAAGTATTGCTTGTATTTCCACATTTTCCATTCTATTTTCAGTTGTGTTGAGCATATGTTCCTGGTTGTTGGAGAGTCTGCTCATCACTGTAACTATTTGCTCTCCCTTTGTTGATCCTACACACACAAAGATTGTTGTTTATGTCACCACTTCTTTCACCATTTTTCTTCAAACTTCCACAATAGTAGTTGTAATTGTCTTTCAAGTTATGCTTTTTGTTTCATTGAAGAGACAGCAGGAAAAAATGAAAGGTTCAGTTTTCAAGGAAACCTCCAAAACCCCCATGGTAGTTCAGTTTGTGGTTTTCTCTGTTTCCAATTTTGCATGCTGGATACCAAGTTGCATATTGCATATCTTGTTGATGATTTTGAAGGAATATTCATTTGAAGTGGTTTTATGGTTTGTAGCAACAGTCAATTCTATCAATTCTGTAACTTTACCTGTTTTGTTTGTAGTTATTACTGTCCGAAAGATTCACAATGGATGACATCAATCACAGATAAGCCACAATACCATATTTTCTCTTTTTCAGCCATAAATTGAGTTCTTGTTTTGTCAAGCTGAAGGTTGTCAGGGATTCAGCAAGCATTTTATTCAAGTGAAGGAAGTTTTGATACACACAGCATTGCACAACAGAGCAAGCATTTTTGCATATGATTGTGGGCATGCAGGCATTGTATGATTACGAGTATGATGCACTTCAACAAATGTTCTGTGTGTGTTTCATTTGTGAAGAAAATAGCACTTTCAACACTGTTTCTGTTTTCACACCACTCATCTTCAAGTGCATTCATGCCTGGTGTGACGGCAAGGGTGTACACATGAGCAGGGAAGATTGTGTTCATCTTGTTTGTCTGCCCAGATCTCTGTGCTGCGTGTGGCTGCTTCAGAATGGTATTTTTATGGGGCGTGACGTCATCACAGGCCAATAAGGTGGTTTCTATGCAAGAAGCTGCGAGAAGCACCATCTGTTATCGGGGTCGTCCCGGGTTTTGATATTTTTGTTGGATCTGAGCCAGAGTCACGTAACCCCCCCCCCCCCAAACCGCGTCTGGCACCCGTTTTTAGCTGCGCTCCAGGGACACAGGGCGGCAGCAGAGCTTGATGTGGATCATGTATGGGAAGATCACCGCGACAGCGATGAAAACTTTGCAGCACTGAGAGAGACGGATAGGCCAGATAGAATTTGAAGGCAATCAAACAAAATAGGGATGGCGAACTCCAAAAGAATAGGAAAATAAAACACGGGTTGTGCTGGCATTGATGCGGAGGCAAGTTGGTGTTCTCTCTCTCTGTCTCTCTGTCTCTCTCTCTCTCTCCCTCACTGTCTCTCTCTGCCTTTCTCTCCCTCTTCTCTTTCTATCTCTCTCTCACTCTCTCCTGCTCTCTCTCTCTCCCGCTCTCTCTCTCCCGCTCTTCTCTTTCTCTCTCTCTCTCTCTCTCTCTCTCTCTCTCTTTTTTCTCTATCTCCCTCTCTTTCTCTGACGTAGATGACCCAGGAAGTGTGATTTCCTTTCTTGGCACAAGCACATGGCTACTTTCCATAAAAGGAATTCACGCAAAATAAGCAGCCAGGCACACTCTGTGTTGATTGGTCAACATCCAAAGCCTCAGACAAACTCAGTCGAGGTCAAGCAAACTTGTCCGGAAAAAAGTGAGTTTTGTTGCAGGGAGCCCTTCATGTACCTTCGCCAGTCCAGATCATACTTTCCTTGAGTGAGTCCGGAACACGCGAGTGTGAATGGGGCGATTATAGGCGTTTGTGAATGAACGAAACAGAGCGAGGTGAAGGCGGCGGAGCGTGGTGACCGACCCCACACGACCAGTGGGGAATTTCACGACACCTCTCTCACACGTACCTCTCACACACGTACATGTACTGTGGACTCCATGACAACACACATAACGTGGTTCACGTCAACGTCGTGACACTGGACTTTTGAAGTCAGCGAGATTCTTGGAGCTTCGCAAGGGAAGGCAGCAACCTAAAATGGGAGGCATGTAAGTATGTTTTTTTGTGCTTGTGAGGGTAACAAACGCCTTTGTGGGGGCAAGTATGTCACGGTCGGGGTGATGCACATGAGGAGACCGGAGCACATGACATTGACAGCTCAGATGCGTCCATCCAAACCGGCTGATTCCACTGACCTATTCCCCGAATTAGCCATTGAGGTTTCGCAAAATGGAAACGAAGGCGAGTTTGTGCAAACAGCCCGCAACCTGGAAACGCAGACACAAACATAACTTTTGACTATCATAGCGTACCAAAAGTTGCGTTTGCGTTTGCGTTTCCAGGGTTGCGTGCTGTTTGCTAAAACTCCCCACTCCCTGTAGACGTGGGCGTGAGCGTTGACGTACAATCTCACCCTGTGGGGCACAGTACAGAAAAATATTTTTTTCTCTTGTAGAATTTCAACAATGTTGCTTTGTTGCTTTGCTCACTGACAGTACGATTGAGGGATACGTTTCATTCTTCAATTTTTGAATAAGAGAAAAAGTGTGTGGTGTTTTGTGGAGTATTTGTCCCACAGGGAGAATTTCTACGTGTACGCTCACGCATACGTCCACGTTTCCAAATTGCGAAACCTCCCATATATGTCCCAATTGAACAAAACCTGAATAGCCATTTATTTCAAACACGTTTGAAATGCGAGATGCATTTTCCATCTTATGAACAAATTGTCATCCAATTGGTCAGGAAACTGAACGAATAGATGTCTGTTTGCCGAAGAGTGTAAAGTTTGTCAGCCAGTGCACTCAGCCTGAGCGAAGAAGAGGCGAGTGAGAAGCGTGTACTGGAGTGGATGCAGGATCTTCTGTGGGAGCAGACGGGAGTGTGATTGGGGCAGGACTCTCTTTTTTGTGTACCAGAAGGTATCAGAACCTGAAAATATCATTGAATTTCCTCTGGCAACAGGCCAGGATCAAACAATAGCCAGATACTTGTGGTTATGGTTATACGGTTTTTCTTGTCCCAGAGAAGTGGAAACCCACCACATACACCTCATGTGATGAGCTCACGTGATGGCTGTGCGGTTATTTGCCCCTGAGGCGAAGGGTTTTGGGCTTCAGATAGAACAACCCAGACCTCCCGGGCAGTGTCCAAGTGGCTACCTTTGATTGCTCTGTTCCTTCTGTCATGTGGTTTGGCACTTGCTTCCTTCTTTTTCAGATCACAAAAAGATGACCGCGTCCGGAAAAAAATACCTCCATGGAGGTCGCGGTGATTCGAACCTCCCACACCACACCACATTTGGTCAAATATCTCAAAAACTACTGGACCGATTTCAACCATTTTTGGACACAAGATAGGTTACCTCATGGGCCAGATCATATCCAAAAATGAAGTCTGA
>JAAUXT010018605.1_pt1 | contig 39109 bp, 41 predicted proteins | sample 7278171 | NCBI WGS metagenome assembly JAAUXT01 (sample SAMN14350112, study PRJNA611818) | marine sediment metagenome | isolation source: surface marine sediment (1.8m) | place: French Polynesia: Moorea | collected 2018-08
GATTCGAGATGTAGATACACACAATTCTCTTTCTTTCGATGAAAAAACCTGAAAAATATGAACAATAAACGTGAAGTGTGCACCAAGTAACGGGCCCTAATACTACTGACGTGGAGTCGTCGCTCTGATTGGATTGCGGTGAAATCAGCTTTTTCATTACAGTCTACATGGTTCAGCTTGACAGGCAGCAACAATCTACTCTATTGCACGCGTCATACAAAAATTCCACTTGAGACACGAGTTCGTTGGAACTGGAACATGTCCGCTCCAGGGTGCACGCTGGATTCAGGTGAAAATTTATGGTCAATTTCTTATGTCCAGCAGAGTGTGCATCTGATCCCATTTCGCTGACCTCGTCACCCACAGCTCAGGGGATCCTCACCACTGCGCCAGGGACTCCAGCTCCCACACCTCCTGGCCCTCCTACCCCTGTCGCCCCGGTCCCTGACGTTTTGCCCTGGTCACCCACTGACCCCATTGGTCCCTGCCTCCCAGACTCATCTGGCCAAGAAGTGTCGTGGTCCCTTGCCCTCTGATACACACCACTTGTTGCCTGGGCCCTTTGTTCCCCTACCCTCTTGATCCGCTATGCCCCCATCCCTCACCTCTCCGTTGGGGTTCGCCTTGTCGTCGAACGTGTTGATGAAGTGCGCGTACACCTCCTCGAGACTGCGCCACTCCCCGCTGCGGTACTTCGGGTGCTGGGCGGCTGACTTCACGAAGTATTCTGCATGAGAAGTAGAGAAAACAAGAACAGGTCAAACAGTGATTCAGTGCCTTGTGTGTCGGACCTCTTCCGGCACCTTGTCTCCCTGCAGTTCTTCAGGTTCACAACGACGTGCTTTCCAGGTTGTGAATGTGATGGAAACCCACAGGGATACATAAGATGAAGAATCGCAGAAATATTTGTTGAGTAGCATGGTTTTGTCAAACACAGTCATGCACAAAATATTCCAGTCCTTTCTGTTCGGCTCTTACCATTTTGAGCGATGTCCTGAGCGGTGAGGATTTTGTCCCCGTTTTTGTCGAGCACTTGGAACACGTAGCGAACGAGCTTCTTTCTGCACTCAGGCATCGGAGGCTTCAGCACCTGCGTGGGTGAGGTGTGAGTGAAGTGTGAGTGAAGTGCATGCAGGTAAGGTGTGGGTGAGGTGTGGGAGGATTGCCGCGTGAGCCACTTAGCCGGCGGCAAACCGCACGCGTAAATGTAACGCGCCCAGTGATGCGAGAGTTTGGTGTGAGTGAGGTGTGAGCGAGGCGTAGGTAATGTGTGTGTGAGAAGTGTGAGTGAACAGTGCTTTTCCAGCGTCTCGATCACCATCTCTGAGGAGCGAGATGTGAGTGAGGTTGTGGTGCCGGGTAGTTTTCAGTGAATTTCCAAAAAGCAACGGGAGTGAAGATTGTGGGGACTGTGTGTGAGCGCGATGCAAGCTGTGAACGAAAGTGACACTTCTTGGATCTGCCGCTTTGAAAAGCGAAAGGCACGACAGCTTGAGGTGCCTTTGGTGACAAATCTTCCTCTCCCGCACACACGCGCGTGTCGAGGCGCCGCACCTTGAGGAACTCGTTGAAGTCGACGGTGCCGGACGAGTCGGAGTCGAAGTGGACGAAGATGCGCTGGAGCTGCGGGTCACTGAGGCGGATCCCGAACAGCTTCATCCCCTCCACGAACTCGCCCAGGCTCAGCCGCTTCGAGTGGTCCTTGTCTGCAGCGAGTCAGCGTGTCTCGCAAATAACACAATTTTTGGGGAATTTTTCTCGCTTTGAGTGGACCGATTGTGCTCGAAATATTCATCATGTCACTTGTTCGCAATTTCACCTTGTCACCAAAAAAGCGTTCCTTTGCTTCAATGAAGCACAAATAACCTGGTTGGTCTGACTTCATTTGAACAGATACAATTATCTTCGACATTGTGAGCGATCATCTCTCGTGTCTCTGATTTGCACACGAAGCAGATAGGCGTGGGGCAACTTTGGAAAGTCGCCTTGTTTGAGCAAAAGTCAGCACGCAGCGTAGGCGTGAGCAGGAGTGAAGGGAGCGGTACCTATGGATCGGAACACGGTGCTGAGACCCATGATGCTGCCTCCGACCTTGTTCTTCATGCACAACGCTGCAAAAAGAAAATCGCGAGTTTGAGCATAACATGCAATGCAGTTGCAGAGTTGGAGGAAAGGGCTGAAACTGGTTTGTGTTGTGCCAAAGTTCTCCAACACACGAACGACAATGCTGTGGCTTGGTTGCCTGACGAAGTGACGCTCATTTTGAGCACCACCATTCAAGGCTTTCCGCCTCCCTGGTCGATAGCGTTTCCGTCGTGTTGAACGCTTTAATCGGGAACTGGCGCGAAAATCAATGGACTAATCGCAGTTGCCCGGACTCGCGGACTCAGGTTCCAAGTCGTGATCGAGCAACTGCTCCAAACCTTCACCTGTTGACGTACCAGTCAACAGACCTGCAGCAAGATGCGCTTTCACCAGCTCTTCTGGCACAAGAGAAAAAACTTGATAAGAGGACATGATTTTTTCCGTGTCCCTTTTCGAGGGATATTGAACGAAATGGCTACTTTTGCACAGACTTGTTTTCTCGTTGGGGAAAAGGAGTCTGGTTTGCTCGAATCATCCGGCTTCCACCAGTGGTTTTGAGCGCAAAGTGCATGGGGTTGCTGTCAAGGCGCGAGGGACAAATGAGTTGTATCTGCAGCTGATGAAGCGTACGAGGTCCATCTCAAAAGTATCCATTATGGGGATCAAATGAACTGAAAATCATCTTCAAAATTCCTAGAAATAATTATTGTGGCAGAGCTACTTTCCTCCTACAACACACAGTTGTAAAACTTTGTTTTTTCACAACACAAATTGCCAAAAGATTATTGACAAATTGTACTTTCTATCAAGCTCTAACTATTTCATGAGTATATATTTAAAAATTATCCTTGAATAAGTTTCTTTTGGATAAAGTATGACTTGATACTTTAAGCAGACTCTTCCCCTTGACTTTGTTCTTGGCTAACCTTCCATATATTCACAAAAGAAACCCAACTACTTTCCTTACTTTGCAAAGAAGTTTCCAATTATACCTTTATGAAAGAACCTCTGGTATAGAAAAGGATAAACTAAAGGTAGTCTATTTCACACAACTTGTTTTTGGGCAGCAGAACGCAACTTTCAAACTATTTAACGGACACTTATGAGATCGACCTCGTACACCAAGTTTTCCTTCCTTATGGGACAGGTGTCCAGATCTCGCGCACGCGCAGATACGCACCTCGCACGTGTTCGACGAGCTCCTCCTCCGTCATCTCCGTGTCTCCGTTCTCTCCTCCCGCCATCCTGCCTCCTCCCTCCGGGTACACTCGTCTCACGGCCTGTTTCCTCTTCCTTCACTCCACAGCAGTTGTTTCACCTGAACCTGAGGTTGGAACGATTCTCCTCACTTCCGGTTTCTGACAACTTCCGGTTCTTGACTGTCTATGTGAACTTCTCTTCTTCTCGTCGTCTGAACAATGTCCTTCGCAGATGCAGGTAGTGAAGCTTTCACGCTGTTGATGAGTTGATCAATGCGTCAGCGCGCGCTTGATGTGCAACGTACGGATAAAGTTCCAAAATCCCTGGGCGCCATTGATGTGGAAATTCCGCCTGTCAAAAAATGCAGGAAATTGGCATCAGAAATCCATCTGCAACATGTCCTCGAAGCCTACCGTGGTGTGCTCCAGAGGATCGTAAAGCGAATCCACGGGTGGATCCAGGAGGGGGAGGCTCAAGGGTCGTGCACTGATTTCCAAACACGACGTACAAAGTGCACTGAAGGTCCCAAAGGTCGCACAGTGGGGTAACGTGTTGCGTTGAAACCAGAATTAAGGTGTGAAGCCCTGGTTACTGTGTTGGGTGAGGGACAACTCAGGAAATTCCTCGTCCTTCTTGGTATCACAAAAGAAGGGAATACAATGTAGTGTGAAACGTCCCAGTTTTGATGCCTCCCGGTCCACCTCTGACATTTCACGCGTCATACGAATTTCCTCTCGAGGCAAATCCAAAATTTATACATTTTCCCCTTGACAGGAACTTGGCAATAGAATCGTTGATCTACTGAAGATGACATACGGTAACACGCGAACAACAGAGTTAATTATGCAACACAAAATCCATTCTCAAAAACACAACTCTCGGAATGGACAAACAGCCATTGATCTACATCACACCAGTTGCACATCCTGGAATATATGTGGACACATCGTAAAGTTGGCACTGTGGAACTTGGCCCGATGATGCACAACATCCAACGCAAACACAGACAACTGAGCGAGGTGAATTCCACAGCGGATAACGATGCCTATTCTTGTGTAAAAAATGCTGAATCAGGAGACCAACCAGTTCTGTCTGGTTTTGGAGTGAGGAGGGCAAACTCCACTCTGTTCTGAACATGAAAATTGGAAGAAAATTGAATGGTTTGCACCACACGATGTTTTCAAGGGAAAACGTGTGTTTTCAGGGCCAGCTTGGGTCGTCCCCTGCGTACTGGCTGTCAAGACGTCCGGGTCCTTGTTACCTGAGTTCGCCTGAACCTCTGGATCCAAGAAAAAATGCACGTTTGAACCGTGCAGAGCCACGCATTGATTGCAACAAGTCATTGACCTCGTAAGGAGGCACCAAAAACTAAGACTGACCCGTCGGGGGCTCGTCTTCTGAAGCCGTTCGTTCATTTTGTTCATGGTTCGATGGTTTTCCCAATATACGTTTGTCTTGCCGCACATGGTATACGAATGGAACAGGGCGGGAGCACATGTGTTGATGACGAGAGGAAAGTTAGAGACCTACCTACCTGAGTCCCGTGCAGATTGATCGTGTGGCCGCGCTTGTTGATGCTGCAGTTGTCAATGGCTCAATGCGGGAGAAAGGGCAACCACGGGCTGACAATGTGCAACTCCAGAGGAGGGAGGAAGCCTGCGGCTGCGTCTCTGGTGCGAGTCCACAGTTTGTGCTCAAGAGTTTCTTGTCACTTTCAAATGATTGGGTCCTGGAACTGGTCAAAGGGGCACAACTTTGGTCAACTTTTGCAAAGGAAAAATAAAACATTTCAACGCCAAGCCACGAATTCACGGGCGTTTGCTTATTTCTCTTCAGGTGCCAGAAGGCGTTCCCGTCTTCAACTCACTTTACAGAGTGGCATTGATGGTTCTCCTGCACTGCCCTATCTTCTGTCTTGTGTTACGTTCACACATCTACGTGTTCACGTCCACGTCAACGGATGCCTCAGGCCGCAGACTCGAGTTGTGGTTGTTCCCCCTCCAGCTTCAGTCCGTTTGTTGACGCCGCGTCTCCACAGAGACGCACAAACAGATTTGTGAATTGATTGACTTCGCCGGGCTGCGGGAGGGAGGGAACCAGGCGAGGCACGGAGCTCTGCTTCGGTTGACTTTGCACGTTTAATTTTCAAAAGTTTGAACTGCAGCTCCTGGGATTGCGCGGACCAAATTTTGGTCCACTTGCAGAGCCATGGAGGGAACTGTTGAATTTCCACTTCTGCTGCATGGACCTGGGATTGTCTGTGCGTGCATGTGTGTGTGAGAGAGACATCGGGAGAGAGTTTGTGTGTGTGTGTGTGTGTGTGTGTGTGTGTGTGAGTTGGAGAGAGTGTGAGAGAGAGAGAGAGAGAGAGAGAGAGAGAGAGAGAGAGAGAGAGAGAGAGAGAGAGAGAGAGAGAGACCTGGCCTGCGGCGACACCAACTCTTCTTGTGCGATGGAACTTGGACCTGGACGCTTGGGTCCACCCCAGCGGTGAAGCTGTTGGTGAAGGGTTGAGAGAATGCTTCAATGGGAATGACGCGTCGCTTCGGAACCCTCCGGTGAAGCTGGATTGTGGAGTCGCTCGTACATACCCAAAGTTTGTAAAACTAGTGTCCAGCCTTCGGCAGGCAAAAACGGCGTAGGCCAGACATTTCCCTTGACACCATTCTCTGTTGCTTTGCTTCCATGTTCACAGGATTTTCCGTGCACACTGACCCAGTTGGAACTTCATCCGAATTTACTTGTTTGCGCTTGACATGCAAATTGACCATGGTGCCCAAATGAAATTTCCCCTTTGTGTTCCATTGTTTTATACATTTTTTCAAGTTGGATCGACCTCTCCCGTCAGCAATTGCAACACCTAACAAGATCCTGAGCTCTACACAGAACATTCGAGGATGAAAATCTTTGACACCTCGAGCTTTGGATTTCGTCGAGCACTCCAGCCCCAACACAGCGGTGCCTGATTCAGGACCCAGTGGACTGTGAGAGTGAGTGGAGCCATCGTCGACAACTTTCAGGTCAATCTACTCACGCGCGTCATGTGCTTCTATGAAGATGCAGGGTCGCGGAGGTGTTCACAGCGGGTCAGGCATTCAACTGGTCCAGGAATGCATGAGGGTATTTGAACGAACGCAATGAAGAAAATGGCTCTTACAACACAGAGGAGAGGGAACTGCGTTTCCCGTCTCCATTAGTTTGTGCTTGAGCCAGGAACACCTGCTTTTTTCAGCGATGCACATGTACGTTCTTTCACATTTGTGGCTGAACTTGTGGCAAGTCCATTCAATTTGATTCGAATTGACAAAGAATAGAAGCTGCTAAAGTTCTTTTGTGCGGACAGCAGAGGCTAGCCTCGCGGGGAGCGCCATCAAATCCCCCTGCAAAAGAGAATCTTACTCCTTGAACCTGCGCCTTGAGGACAGTTTCATTCACTTGTGGAACAGGTACCCCCAGGAGGTCTGCCCGACTGACCAAATTCTCACCATTGAATATGGGTTTTGACTCATCACGCTCAAACACTCGGGTCCTCCCATTCAAGAGAAGCTTCGTGGCCACCTGAGGTTCGTTGTTGCTGAATCCGCTGCAGAAGTCGAAGTCACGTGGCCTGGGTTTCTTCCGCCACTTGACCTTTTTCTAGGAAAGGCGGAAAATGCAGAAAGAACGACAGGAATAGCCGGAGGCTCGAAAAGAGAACTCGACTCCGACAGGCACGTCCCATGAGAGCAGGCTTACAGGCTACATGCTGTGCGGTTATTGTTGCCGTTGGTGGATGGTTGTTTGGAAGTTGGCATGGTCCCACCGAATTCGAGGACTTCTTGCACGAATCAGGTGGGTTTTTCCTCCTTGTGTCACGTATCGTTTTGAAATCGTAATCAACAAGCTGTGTTTGTGAATCAGACCCATGCGTGAGAATTGGGCCGTGCCAGATGAATCCACGTGCTCCAAGCGTGTCCCAATTTGGGCTCAAACGTGGACGACTCGTGTCCGACCCCAGGATGGCTTGACGTCTGAAGAGCAAAAATGAAATGACAAAGTTTGACAATGCAAACACAGGTGGAAGGGGGGAATTGTTCATTAGAGGTGAGTGGCCAGGTGGTTGTGGTTTCCTGGCTCAGCCCAGCGCTGGAAATGCCTGTTCGCCCGTTGATACAACTTGTCCCTCGCACGCGGTCCTGCTGTGTTTCACTGTCCCGAGCGGTGTTGGTTGATTACCTTGCGAAATTTAAGTGCTGAAAATTGTCATGGCTTCAGAAGGAATTAAACAGTTTTGTGACGATGTCCTCACGCAGCTGGAGTGTCACTCATCCGGCAAAGCGCGTGATGAAAAATTCACATCCGTCGTGTCGCTCTGTGATGCATGACTCAGTTGCATTTTACATTCACCTGCTCCGCTTTCTGGCGTCTCCAACGGATCCAGGGCCAAGTGTACTGGTGGAAAGCTCCACTGGCCAGAGACCATTTCGTGTAAATCTCAGCGTCCAGGGTGGTGGTTTTGTTATTTTGAGGTCCTGTCCGGTCGGTCTGGGGATGTCACGATTGAAAAGAGACTTGAAGAAAGGAATGCACGGGGAATTTCTCCACAAGTAGTGTGTGGGTTCCAGGGACCCGCTGAGGAACAAACGACTTGCATGCAGGATGTGGTCATGAGCGGACAACACCTCAGGAAGACACACCCTCTGTGTATTTTGATTTCTCATTGGCTGCAACAGGCTGGTGTGAGTCTGTTGGGTGTATACAAACTTAGTGCTTGTTGCAAGTCATCAGTGCGATGTGGGCTGGACGGAGCCTGGCCTTTGTGGTCCAACATAACCACTAAAAATGGCGGGAGACAGACCTTGGCGTGGGTTCCTCGTCTCATGCGTCCCGGATGCTTTTTCAACCAACCGCGGATGCAGATTGATGTTTGTCAGCAGACCCAGCTAAGCAAGAGAAAATGGTGTTGTAACCTCGTTGCAGGACAAGGTCACTGTGACATCTGTCGGGCTCTGACTCAGGCTCGTATTCTGCGCGGACATCGCAATGGATTTACAGCTCTCATCATGGAGACTGGGCAGCAGTACATTTCACTCAGTGGGACATACTCCAATTATCAGCAAAGTCAGTGGGGAAGTGCAGAGGCAAATCTGACTCCTCACTTCTTCCATCCACAGTTATCACCACATAAACACTCACTTCTGTGAGGCTGAACTCCTCTCACAGTGCGGTAAAAATGACATGGCAATCAACGACTTCAGGGAGGGTCCCAAGGAGGGGGTGACCAAACCCAGCATCTGCCCATTCACCTTAAATGGAATGGCGCACCCCGTGTGAGCCTGGCCGTGTCCTCGTGTCGCTATTTCTCGACTCCCAACATCCTCCCGCTCTGAATTCATTTCCTCTGACGCCCGGACACCCAGTTCACGTGATTCCGACAGGAAATGGCAGATTTGAGGAGCAATGTGAGCAGCTCAGGGCCGTATCCAGGAGATGTTCAATGTGAAGCAAACTTGTACTTCAGGGGACGGACACCTGCTCCCCTTGATTCACTCTGGTAGATTGTGTGTGTGTGTGTGTGTGTGTCTGTGTGTGTGTCTGTCTGTCTGTCTGTCTGTCTGTTTGTTTGTCTGTTTCTTTCTCTGTCTGTCTTCCTCCATACACACACCCTCTCTCTACACGTACCACTCGTGGGCACACAATTCTGACTCAGACTGTGTCAGCAGGAATGAACCCACGTTTGCCAATCTGGAACAGGAGGAGTATTTTTGGAGGGAGAATTACCAGGGTTGAAGGACCTGAAGCCACTGTGTAGACCTTAGCTTGTAACAGCGATTCCTTTTGTGCGTAAAGGCTGTGTGTGCCAACCAACAGCTACAAAACATTCAAAGCACCACGAGCTACGCACTGCACGTGGAACACAAGCTGAAAGGCGCGACTGCTGTTTGGTATCAAAGCTGCATGTGTTGTGCATGGAAGTTCCACATCAAAGCTGCTGCTGGTGCCGAGGCCCAAACTTTGTGCGAAGTTGTTTCCATCAACAGGGAATCACAAAGCGTTGGGCTCCCGGCTACACCGTGTGGGTTCCTGCAGCTTCTGACCGTGAGAAGAACTTCGCCTCTGAGTTCTGCACTGGAATTCGCTGTTTCTCGGCAGTTCCGCCCTCGTGCCTCGACGTGCGTGAACCAACTGGTGAGAATCAAACTTGCCAATTTCACGAGAGAATTTGACGTCCGACGTCGACGTCAAAATCGGACTTGTGAACTGAACGTCGGAAGAAGTCAGAAATCAAAATGTTGATGTGAGAATTGGACGCGAGTTGATTTGTTTAGGATTTGCACGACATTTGCTGGTCAAGCTGCGATGATTCTGCTCTGTGTTTGGAGGACGTCATCGTGATTGCCTGGTACACGTCGCACATTGCGGTCCTATCAGAGAAAGCGCTGGAGACACACAGCAATTGCCTCGTACGTTGTCAGTTGCGGTCCACACGCAACTGGACAGAACCAGAAGTGACACACGGGCAGAGCCAAAGGCTCTGGTTCCCCGTTTTGGAGCAACCAACACGTGAAAAGAAACAAGACATTTGAATCCGCAGACTCGATAGGACCACCAGGGGACTCAGAGCGAACCTGAGTGATTCAAACCGACAACGTCCAGGTGCGAGGACTCAATCAGAGCAAAACTGCAGGGAAGCGAAGACTGGAATCACTGATCCGGCTCGCGCGGATTGAGGACTCTGCACGCGCTGCAGCTGTTTCAGCAAACTTTGGCCACCAGCCGCTGCGCACCTTTGTGCGAGTTTGTTGTTAACTTTCTGCGCTCCAAAATTCTCTGAAAACCTTGCGCGTGAGAAGGATCACCCTGAGGAGTGCAAGAGCCTCGCATTGAGGAGGAGACCCTGGATGAGGCAATCTTTGTTGCCACTTTGTTGACACTGCAGAGACTTGAAAGGAGCCACTTTGAGAGGTGAACTTTTCTTTGAAGTTGGAGCACAAGTGATCAAGGCAGATTTCTCACCCTGCTGCCTTTTCCATCTATCTTTACTTTGAGGTCAGGATTTTTCAAACAGTGCTTGAAAAATCTTCTTCGGAAGAGAAAGCCACGTCACCAGTTGACAGCTGATACATTTGGTGTTGTGTTTCTCACTCCTCTGAGAACTTCACCTGGGAACAAAAAGACCTAGAGAAAAGACCCTGTGAAGTTGACATGTGACACACGTATCTTCAGCACTGGGTGACAGGACGCACGGAGAGATTCACTCACCTTTACAAACCTGCAGCGGACCTGAAGGCGGAAGGAAAAGTGCAGAGTTGAGTCACTGAAGGTGTGACCAGAATCAGCAAGGCTTGAACCAGCCATTCAGGACAGCAATGTGCGTGTGAGCGTTTGGACAGAGAGAGACGTATTGAAACCAGACAGGCAATATCCAGGGGCGAGACCCCCCAGATCTGACTTGAGGAATTACGAAGGTGTACCGATCTGGGCGAAAAGCACGCAGGAGCAACTGAACATCTTGATTATCTGTGTCAAGCACGTAATTCAGGTCCTAAAGTGTCACCTGCATTTAGAAGCTGAAATTGGAGAGGAGGGAACCTGCGGGGAACCTGAAAGGGACCTGCAGTGAGAAGGAAACGTGGCAGGAAGACTCTGTTTCTCTGCAGGACCTGAGAACTTGTGAGCTGAGCCACACAATTTTGCCCAGGTAGTATTGTCTCTCACAGACAGCAAGGAAACTTTCAAAGGTGATAGAGTCTGTGAGGAGGAAAACTTGACACCATCAACAGCGAAGTGTTCCCTTTAGAGACCCGAAGAGTGCAGTGCGTTTTGGACGTGGAGAAGAGAGAATTCAGGTGAGTCGTACAATCTTACTTGTTATTCTGAGACATTTTTGTTGAACAGACACCACGCGGCCTGTAATTTCCCAGGTGCAACTGAACGCAGCCAAATGGACACAGCTTGTGAGGTGCAGCCCGTTGGTCCACATGCACGAGTAGTGAGCGGGAAGAAAATGTTGCTCTGCATTTTGGTGTCGGGGTCTGAAAGTTTTGACAAGCGGCACCTTCTGTGCCACTGCATGCAATCTGCATGTTGTTCTCTGGTCAAGTATACTGCGTTGATTTTTGGCCCTTGTTCAGTGCACTTGAGAACATAAATGTTTGCACGGAGCGCCCACTCAGCTATCATCCATTTTCAAACCAGCGTTGACAAGAGCCCCCTGTGAACGTCGCGTGACTGCCAGAGGCGGCAGCAGTGACCGATGACCAGAGCCGACGAGGCTGAACTGGGTCACTGAAGTTGACCAGCTCACAGGTGAATGGACACACGTGTTTTCTGTCCCCCCCATGGAGCGGACGCCCACGCGGTGCATTCGTGCGGTTTCAGGTGCGATCTGGACCTGATACGATGCCCCACATCCGCAGTGACGCCTTCCTTTGTAAGGCTTCCCCACATGCTTGGGCTCAGAAATAGACTCAAAGAAAAGCTCTGTGTTGCCTTTCAGTACTTACAAAGCAACACAACGTTCAATAGTCCAGTTCCGCCTTGTTCGAACTGCGAAGTTTTTTTCTGTTTCTGCTTCAAAAGAGCCGGATTCTGCATCACATGAGTTCAAACAAAGCCTTTGCGTCTGGATGTGTCTTGCGGAAAAACTGTCAAATCTGCACTCAAACGAGATCTGACTTTGTCCGTTTGTTGGTGAAAATGAAAACTTTGTTCACTGAAGTCCAATCCGTGCAAGGCAGGGACAGGTGCAGAGATGTCAAGGCATTGAAAGCGGTGTCAGTGCCGCGTGGACTGTTCATTCAATGGGCAACCTCCGTCGGATTCCATTCCTGTCGCATTGCCTGGAGACATCGCGTCCGGAGAGGACACGATCCCCTTCACATTCTGGTCAAAAATAATACAGGACCGTGTTCGTTTACAAAAGCCAAGCCTCAGTGTCGAGGCTGCGCAGCTCGACTCCAGCCTTTACTCCGGGAGGGATTGTGTGTTGCCCGTGTCTGTACATGTACAGCTGGAGAGTCAACAGTCGAGGAGACTCCGTGGCTTCTGAATCAACAAGCGTCACACGCGTGATTCGTCCAGCACTGCTCAACACAACATTGGTCAGGCGTTGTGTTGCAAACAACAGCATTGCAGGCTCGTTGTTGTGCAGGGACTCAACGCATGACACACCTTTGAAAGAGACCGCACGCAGCAAGTCGATTTGACGTTTTGTTGACATGTCGGACCGCAACGCACGGTGCGTCCAGCGTGGACCACGCCTTGCTGCCCTTGATGTGACAAGTGACGCCTGCGGGGGTGGGGGACCACCGACGTTTAATCCACTAAAGGTGCGGAGACAGAGCGACACACCGCAGGCCTGTGTCAACCGAGAGACGATGCGGCCACAAATGGGATTTGTATGTGTTTGAATTGGGCAAGGGAGGGTGGATAAAAGAATCGTTACCAGGCGTGGGGGAAGACAGTTTGTTGTATCTTGTGGTGAAGAAAACAAAACAGCAAATGGTGTTTTGGCGAAGGAGAGAGTGTGCGTGGGGTCCGGATGAGGCAAACCACTGTTGAGGTTCCCATGTCACACAGTTACAGTCCTGACTAATCACCCTATTCAGCACCACTTGCCGCCCCTGACTCCATTGATGAAGATCATTTGTGTAGATGAGGTTGCAATCCGCTTTCTGACCTCCCTCGGGCACAGCTTCCAAAGCGGTGACACGCGAAGGGACACAACATACGAGGCCCTGAGGATGATATCTAATCACAATGGTCAAGGCCACAGTCTGGAGTCTGGAGATTTGTCTGAATTGATTCCATATTTGCCGGAGGAACCTTCACTCTCATACACAGGTTTCATGCACATGCAGGTTTGCTTCACTCACCGGCTGACAGATCAAAATTCACCTCAGATGGGCGTGGTTGTTGTGCATGGGAGAGTACTCGTGAACCAGACATTAATTTTTTTTCTGGATTTTTGACACACACTGGACACTGTCAACAGTTCTCTATTCTGTTCTGGCTGCATTGTCAGAAGGGCCACCCAGCGCCACTTGCCTTTTCGTGCCGAAGTCTTCCTCTCCAAAAGGCAGAACCAGCATCATCGAGTCCAACTGGCTGAACCTGGCTCTCACCAGTCCATTCGTGTGGTCTGAGGCAGCGATGCCTGGACAACGCACCTGGAACCACGGACGAATCTGCATGCGCAAAGCCACACTGTATCTGCCTCCCTCTCCGTCCACATCGCTCACTGCAAATGCGAATTTGATTACACCGCTCGACGGGCGGATCCATGGCCCCAGGATCAGGCGCCGCTGGACAAGAATTGAACTTCGACCAATCACCTCCCGATGGCTGTGTCCGGAATGCGTCATCAGAAAGTTTCAACCCTGACTTAGTTAGCCACGTCCTGTTGTCCCGATTTCATTTGCAGTGTTGAAGAGTGATCTCGTTTTGTTATAAGAGTTTGGGAGAGCTCGTCATTGGGGGTGACTTAGCTCAACTGACAGTCCAGTGACGCCCAGCTGTTTGGTGAGGAACTTTCGGTGTTTGGTAGAGACACGCGCGTCCGGCTTCATTGACTGCTTTGAATTTGAACAGTGCGAGGCAAAAATCTTCCCAAACCCCAATTTGGCTTGTTTCAATTTGTGTCACCCATCTGGGATCAAGGATGGGACCGTGGAACAGTCCACTTGATGCAGACCGGCCCCTGGATCTGCCTCTGAATCCGCGTCTGAGCGGTGTGTGACATGTACCAGTGGATCCCCGACGGGTGCACCGCTCAGAGATACGCTGATCTGATAAGCCTCATAGAATCTGCATAAATGCATCACATGCATATGACGGTCTCTGGTGTTTCCGGTGAAGCCTCTGGCCCGTGTGGGACAAAACAGAGTGCAAACGTTTGCGCTTTTTCCAAGGACCTTGCAAATAAAGGCACTTTGAACCTGTTGGGTAGAAGGCAGCTTGGTGCAACCCATGCCAGTCTCACTGCATGTCTCTGGGGTTGAGTCTAACTTGGAACAGACTGGCCACCAAAATGAGTCTTGATTCAGTGACAGCCATGTTCTGCGGAGAACAGTTGTGGAAACAAAAAATCAATGATGTGTCTCCTTATCAGTTCGTGTGACAGGAAGTTTTGCAATTTCCGGCATTGAGGATTCATTTTTGCAAGTTGAACCGGAAGCCTGGAGGTGAGACCCTGACTCTCCTTGTGTTGCTGTGTGACGCCTGTTGCACACTGGATGCTTCTTCAGTGAATGCTTGGGTTTTTCGCAGCGACAACCGGGCGACAGTTGACACACGCCAGTGCCCGTGCAGCACCCATTGCACGCCCCTGTGACGCAATTCGCTTCGTCTCCTGTGCGCGTGTGGCCTTTGCGACGGACCTGCCTTAGCTCTCAGCGTACTGAGCGCTATAATACCACAAAAATGTGCTGTTGAGCGCAGAAAAGACGAGGCATTTCTAATGAAGATGACTGGTCTCAGTTTGACCAGCAGCACCAGGAGCCCCAGTTCCTCCATAGATCACGGTGCGGGGAGCGGGCGGTGGTCCGGACCCTGCACCGGGCGCTGATGGGTCCAAATGGGCCGCGCTCCTGAGGATCCACGAGGAGGGGTTCTGGTGTCTTGGCAACCAAGAACTCTCAAAGCATGTGATATGGACCAGAGCACGGGCCATTTGCCATCATTTGCACAATCAGGCGCTACTTTTGTGGATGAAGACTCCTGCACAAATAAGGGGGTCACTTGAACGTGGAGCGCAATCGTGCTAAGCCGTTGCAAAGTCAGATACAGATCAGATTGTGAGTGGTGTGACATTGCTTGACAGAAAGACATTGAGTATATAATTTTGAGCAATGAAACCTGGCAACAACACTCTGGGCAAGTCAACAGCCGCGTGTCCTATAGGTATTCAGCCTCGGCCACCAACGAGCAGTGATGTTGCCTGGACGTCTCTTTGACCTGCTCTTCTTGTACCCTCTCCGTGTGCCTTGGATCCGCCGGGGTGAGATGTGGCGTCCTGCCCCGCGGGTTTCTGCGAATCCGCCCGTGGTCCTGATGAACGCATCAGCCCGTCCATCAGCGTTACAGAGTCCACCGGCGAGCACGACGTGGGGATTGGAGCTCAACACAGGGCTCATACACAAACAAAGTCCACTGGTAGAACTGCGCATACAGATACAAGATTCACCGGAAGATGCAGGGTTTGGTTTCGTGGCTCCACCAGTTCGGGGGCGTCGACCTTGACTTTGCATTTCAAGTTTGGTTTCAAAACCCAGCCGCCTGAGACACGAGGCCCGCTTTTGTTTGCATCTGTTTCACAAGATACAACTGAATATGATCTGCCCGAGGGTCCCTGGATCTACCCGCCGAACGTAACACAATGTCGACGGACAGGCGTGTGCGCCCTGGACCCACTCGATCAGAAACACGTCGCGTCGCAGAACTCATAATTCAATCCGTGAGGCCAGACTCGGGACGCGGATCTGGGGAGGGACGCCCGCCCGGGAGGGAGGGGTCATTCCAGCTTCACAAAGAGGAGGAAACGTGTTTATGGCATGAGGCTGGGAACACACTCCCAGCGATGCAGCAACCAGCGTCATGCTGCCCCGTCGTGCTGCCCCCTTGCGCTGTGGCGTCGCCCCATTGGGTTTGTGTGGAGGCTGCTGTTGCGTCACCCCAACCGCTCCTGAAGCAGTTGGACTGATGCAAAAGCAGCTCAATGCTGACCCAATGGGGCAATGCAACAGCTCAACGGTGCAGCACGATGGAGCAGCACGTCACGCTTCAGTGTGTCCGCACCCTGAGTTGTGCAAGATACTTTGGCTTTGGTGAGTCAGTGGGTGAGGCATGGTCCCCGAGTGGATCCGCCCTCAGACTTTCCCAGTCCCTGACACAACCAAGCTATCTCCTCGTTGCCAAAAGTCCATTACGCGCAATTCGATTTCACTCCCAGTTGGAAATTACATTCGTAAATATTTCTGTCTGCGAATGAAAGATCTTTGCACTGGACGAAAATTTGGATTGTGTCAATAAGAAGGAAGTGTTTGTGAGCGAGTAGGGCCTGTGTTGTGTGTGAGAGGAACTGGACAGTGTCCACACCACCCCTGTGCACCATTGGTGGTCGCAGATGTGGAAATTCAGGCAGGGAAAGAAGCTGACTCTGCAGCAGATTCCAAATTGCGTTCAAAATTGTTTGAATGCCAATGATTCTGGGTCACGAAATTGTCATTCTGTTGCTGCAAATCATTTTGGAAACGAAAGAACCTGGGACCCCAGGTTCTCGCCAAAGTGTTCGTTCCAAAAAGTTGAGCTTGAAGGTCCAGGATCTCGGTTTGTCGCGGAGTTGGGTGCCTGGTCCTGCATACTCAGGCAAGTGTCGGGCTGCGGTGCAAGGATTGCAGGAATGTCAAAAAGGATGTGGTGGATGATAAGAGTGACAAATTCACACAGTTGAAAGATCCCAAGTCTGTTAGTTTTCTGGAGAAGTTAGGGGTTTGGAGGTAAAGACCAAGATCCACAAGAAGTCGGAGGTAAAACACCACGCAGGTTGCACTCGTTGACTTTCTGAGGAAAGGCCAAGCCTTGGAACATCTCGGGCCGTTCTCCATGTCCAGGGCCACCAATGAAAAGCCGCGTCACATGACTCGCTGACGGCGCCGCTCGGGACTCACGCACGACTCCACATCGCTGTGCAGCCGCGCGAGAGATTCGGAGAATAACTCCTGAAAGGAAAAGACATGAAAAGAGGCTGTCAGCGGGACGGGAGCGACTCAGTCGGAAAATGCTGACTGTTTTCCAGCGCACTCTAAAAAGACGTGAGTGTTGCTGTTTTACACTCGTCCCCACAGAAATTGAACTCGAGCAGTTCAACGTTCCACCAAAGACGGGATAATGTGCGTTTGCCTGGTGTTAAAGACATTCACATGAGTCGCGTGCAATGTGCTGTGCAGGACCCAAAACAAGACAACTCGATCTGAGTAACACGGGCATTTTTACCCATTGCAGAAAGTCCGTGGATCTTCGGACATGACTGTTGAGTAACAATGTTTTCCGTAACCCTCACACGGGTAGATTTCTGAGAGGGAACGCTGCTGGAGGGATGTATTTTTCACCCAATTTCGCGCGCAGCACTTTCAGCCCGTCACTCTCCTCTCATAACCGAGTTCCTCCTCAAGGGCCCTGGGCGCTGTGAGGAGACCGCGGGGTCTCGAGGCCAGGCTGCGCCGACGACTGACCCACCAAACTCAATTTGTCTCAACAATGTCCGGTGCAAGAAAAGGCTTTCATGTCCTCACACCGTGCGTTCAGTGGGACACAGGTCAGTTCAGATCCATTCGACCTCACCCTGGTTTCGCCCCAGGCTCTCTCATTCCAGTTTCAGAGCAAACAGCTAAATCAAAAGGAAGAGTAAGATTTTGATTCTGTTTCCAGGGGTTTGCAGAAGTAGATCTGAAAGCGGAAAAAGATTCAGGCACTTGTGTCTCCGAAACATCGGACACAATTTCAAAGCTTATTGTTGCCTCCCCTCCCCCAGTTTTCTTGTGAAACACGGATTTCAAGTTCGAGCTGGCCGAGTTGGAGCTGTTTGGGTGGAGGTGTCGGATAGGGGGGGGGGTCTCGGCATTGTTTTTCACAGCGCGGCTGGAAAGCGCAATTCCTACCTCCATCCCACGGAGGAAAACGACTTTCATGCGATTGTTCCGTCCGCATCGAGACGTGGAAGTCGCTCGCGGCGCTTTCTCTTGGCTAAACAAGGAAATGGAAACAAGATTTGTGCGGCGAGGGGCGGATGCTGGAGTCTATCGACAGGGTGTGTCCCAACCACCACGTATCCAACCCCAACAGCGACGCAAATCATTTGTTTGGGCGCAAAGAGCTGTGCACTTGTCAGCGTGTAAACCAAAGGAAGAGTTCGAATTGGCCGAGTTCAGGTTCGGTGGGACCACGTGTGTGGGCTTGTCCTACATGGCGCTGTCCCAGGGTCCTGCTCCACACGCACGTGTTTGCCCAGTTGCTCTATATCCTGTGGAGCAGTGTTCACCAGCTCTGTCTTGATTACTATTTGCTTCGCCATGTTGATTCTCTTGATAGAATCCAGGTGCGGATTCAGGGATCTGGGGGTGGGCTCAAGCCCAGATCCACGCAGGTCTGGGTGTTCGGTGAAGCCACGGTGGGTCTTGTGGCGTGTCCAGGTCTGGATCAGTTGTTCGATCCAGTGTCGCGTCCAGGGTCGGGTGCAGGGCGAGTTTTGGGGTGGGTCCGAGACAAAAACAGTGGCAGACCCTGATGCAGCTCCAATGTTGGGTCCAGGGTTCAGTGCATGTTCGAGTGCATATGGATCCAGTGCCCAGATCTTCTGGCTTGCAATCAACGAGCCAGATCAACCACAAGACAAGCTACTCTGCGAGAAGTTCAGTTTGGGCAGGTACGGAGGTGACTCAAGGCAACAGTCGCCACGTCCTTTCTCTTTTCAAAGAGAATGGAATTACCTTTTGAACAAATGCTGTTCGTGCGAAATTCGACGCTTACCCTCCCTATCCGTGATGACAAGTGTCAGTAAATAACTGAGTTATTCCCCGTCCCGGGACATGTGCGCCGAGACGGGGACAATGGAGCACGTCTGAGAGCACTCGGCGAGGGCAGCGCCGAGTTAATGAAGGGAATCCCCCATTCTCACGCGGAGTCCCCTCCTGTCGCACGTAATTAGGACAACACTGTGAAACATCTCTCTCTGCATGCTCCACCGCTGTGGTCACAGTGGTGCATCATGACACCACGGCATGGAGGACAATGTTGAGCCTGCAACACACCAGAGCCAGTCCTGATTCCACGCCCGGATCCAATGTCTGCTCTTGGATTCAGGGGTTACAACTCAGGATCCTACTCAAGGTCCTGGATCACACAACATTGATCCCACGCTGTAAACCTCTTGTTTTTGCAGATCACTTCTGATCTATCCCTGGGTCCGCCTCTGTATCCACCCCCACCCCAGGATCCACCCACGTGTGTCCCGAGTTGAGTAATGTTTGCCTCTAGAACGTGCCTCATTCAGCCAATTCGGTGAAGCACCGCGCAACAGACAGTCCAATTAATCCTGTTCGCACGGCGACTGTGGAACCTGCGCGCGACAGGAACAGAGACCAAACGACGGTCTGAGCGGCGGGGCGGTTGCATGTGCAAGGATTGCGTGCACTCCTCACAAGCCAATGATTGTCATCCGGGAAGCAATGCCAGTTGGCTTCAGAACTCGTGCATGTACCGTCTGTTGGAAACACGTTTGTGGACAAGGATTTCGTTGAAAACGTGAGACAAGGTCTCACACCCACGCAGTTCCTCAGTATTGCGTAGGGGGACAGGGCACTTGGTCCCGACTCCATTCAGTGAATTCGGAGCACATTCGTCGGTACCGCACGTGCACACAGTTTGGGGTGGGGACCTTGTGACCTCAAAGTCAGATCCACCGCTGCGGGTCTTCTGGCGAGCATCAACCTCAAGCCTTCTTCCTCGTCTCCTCCCCTTGGAGCTGGGACCAAAGTATTTCTCCTCTGCTCTGGGGCTCAATGTGCCACAAGGGCTGGGACTGAGGGAAGACTGGTGGAAAAAAACGCCCAAAGTGCCGCTAGAAAGCTGAAGCCCCTTCATGTTCCTTCGAGTCGTGCCTCTGGGATCTGAAGCTCAAGCCCTGGATCGCTTCTGGAGGTTTCAGGTTCCACCAGGTTCACATCAGCTGCTGCAGGGAAGCCTCAAAGAACTCGGGTATCCCTGTTGGAGAAATTGGGTATGATGGGTATGCCTCAGTTCACACTGTTAGGGTGCAGAAACGTGAATCACGTTCTGAAAACAGAAACTCGGGTTTCGACTCATTCTTGCAACGCTTGCGGATAAGAAACGCTGTGCTCGTTCGAAACTTGCACTCCAAGTCAGTCAGATTTGGAACTTGCCAATGGGAAAACCACGCACGAAATTATCAAGCGCTCTGCAGAAAGTTGCCAAATGAACTCAGGTCAAACTGCAACAAACTCAACGTGGGCTCAACTTGTGAGTGCGTCGTCATTGTGCATGCCGTACACCTCTTTACCACTGAAAACAGACTGTGCTCGGAGTGGTTCTTTGCATTATCTTTGTGTTGGTTTGGAAATTTCAACAAAACTTGGCATCAGTGAAGAACTTCGTGGCCCGAGTCCTGGATCGGCCCCTGGACTCACACACGCCGTTACACTTTGTTTGCACAGGGAGAGGTGAAGGCCTCTGCCTCTGCGGCCGGGGGCCTCCCGCTGCAGGCTGAAACCCTATCCGCTTCTGACGCTGCGCCGCAACAACACTTCTGGGAAAAGTACCTGGAAAGCGTTTCTGCAACTGTTTTTGTTTTCTACCTCGTGTTTGTGGTTTGGAGAAATTGATCAAGCAAGGAGTGGATCCAAGATTTGATCCATTGGGCGGTCAAATCATCGCACAGCGGGTTAGGGGGTGCGGGTGGAGGCTTGGGGCCCCTGGATATCCTCCTGTCAGTAATGCCTGGAACAACGTGAGTGATGCAGGTGTTGTTCTGACAGTTTGTGAAAGGAGTTCTAAAAACTTTCTGATGTCGGGTGGAGGGAAATTTGAGGATCCAGGAGACCTTCCCGAATCCGCCCTGATAGTTCTGAGAGTGGGTTCCAGGTAGTACGGAAAAGCTATGGTCGTGTTGTGAGGGAGTGAGGCTGAGTGAACACGGCACGTATGAGAACTCCAGCTTTCTTGAGACGCATTGTGTAAGAAAGTCAAGAGGCTCGGGCGTGTTGCTGATGGGGACTTTCAGCCGGGTGAATTTCTTCTCTGCAAGGTGGTCTGATTTCGTACAGCAGAAAGACCACTTCGATGGCGTCGTCCCATTTGGAACATTTCTTCAGACAACACGAAATGTGCGCGGTTGTGTGTGTGTGTGTGTGTGTGTGTGTGTGTGTGTGTGTGTATGTATGTATGTATGTATGTATGTATGTATGTATGTATGTGTGTGTGCGTGTGTGTGACAAGCCGACGCAAACCTTTTACACACCACCAATGTTGTTGCCTACGAGGTCATTTCTCTCTGACTCCAGCATCTATGTTGCTTCTTTCATAGTTGGAATCTCCCGCCCACCCTCAAGAGGTGGAACCCTGGACCCGCCCTTGCAAAAGGTTTCGTATTTCCACCCATCTCACTTCGTGTGGCATCTCTCACCGCACGTCAGAGCTGATAGAGAAATAGTGGAGGAGGCTCCGTGAAGATTGACAGGAAGTAAATATGAAGAGGGACGATGGAAAGAGCAGAGGGCGGCACGTCTCACTGTCTGATTTGGTGCGTGAGAAACCAGAGGCGCAGCCAACAAAACACAGACAGAATTGGAACAGGTGAAAATTGATCAGATAATTGATGAGAACCGTATGAATTGAATATGAACAAGTTTTGGCTTCATCTTGAAGTCGGCGCATCGTTCTTGCCAGCAAGGATTCAGTGAAGAAAACCACAGGGGACCCTGGGCCTAATTCGGAACAATGGATCACGAACAAAGGATAACCACGCCCAATGATGAGCACCGGCACCTGGAACTGACCAACAGAAAGCGAACCTTTCGTTCTAAGATATGTCTAATCGCGCACAACTCGTGACATTTAATTCTATTCACACACAAGCCATCATACACGAATCTGTAATGAAATTAGTATTGTGACATTTGTGTTCACTTTTTTGTGCACAATGAAAGCCAGCAATCAGCCTTTGGACAAAAGTCAAATCCTTTTCCTTTGCAATGTCTGTAAGAACAGATGGGTCACACTGAGTGTGATGTGACATTAGATTCAGCTTTGTGTGTTGTAAGGGGAGTAAGAGGCAGTCCGAGCAGTCCATCGCAAAGTTGGACACACGTAAACATCGCATTTGTCCAGTCCTGAAGGTTCTGGTGCCAAAAGCATACGTAGCAGGGAGGAAATGTCAGCAGGACCTATCGTCCCGAATTGCCAGTGTTTCGCCACTTGTCGTGTGGGAGACACAGTACAGGTCAGGTCTGAAAAGTTTTCAACCGAGCAACGCATCTCTCGTTGACATCCTCCTCATTGATGCATCAGTGGCACAGCACGCCCAAGGCGCAACGTCTTTTTCGTCCCAAAGACACCTCGAGGCAATGTTCCTGTGCGCAGCTATTCAACACCTCGTCTCCTTCAGCAAGAGGAATCTGTCTCGTGGAGTCTGACGCTCTCATTAAGTGTAAAGACGCCAATTGAAGGACCCGCAATCAATGCATTGAGAGTCGCGGGGCTTCAGGCAGGATGCGTCTCGGACTGAGCCCCGGGGAGACAGGATGGACCACAGACCGTGTCCGCACAACCGACACCTCGTGTCCGCACAACCGACACCTCGTGTCCGCACAACCCGACCCTGGTGATGTCACGTGATACGTGTGACGTGACAGCCTCTGAATTCATGGAGTCAGCCACAGAACCAACACCACACACGCGTCTGCTGACTCATGCGCTTTCATAACAGACCTCATATTAACGATTTCAATTGATTTCTCTTGCTATTGTCCTCGCTTTTATATGGTGGTATTGAATTGCGTTTCATTACCTGAGGTTGGGTGGAATCAGCTGATCAAATGTCGCTGAGTTCAGCACAACTTGTTGTATAACCAGCTGTGGAAGATTGTGTCTGATTTGCGCACCGTGCGATATTCAGCATACCTGAGCGATGGGTCCCTGGGCAACCGATCCAGGGAAGCAGTGATTCTCCGTGTGGATCTTCAATTGGAAAACACAACGTATTTTGTTTGCCCAAAGCAGCACTCGGTCCTTTTTCAAGAGAGGCCGTGTTGTTTCGTGTGTGACGAGAAAAGCCGTACTGTGAAAGAGAGCAGAACACCTTGAACTGGAGATGAAAGAGATTGGTGGAGGTGTGAGGTGTGCACAGGGAAGACCCGGGACCACAGGAAATGGAGAAAGGATATCTGGCCTGGTTCTCACTTTGGCGCTGTGCACAGTTTCCTTTGACACTGTGTGAACGCATTTTGTCTGCACGTGGTACGTTGTTTGGGTGAGAGCACAAGTCCTAAAAATGTCTATCCGTGCAGGCAAAACTTGAGTCACGGCTCCGGAAGGAAGCTCGTTGACCAGAGCCCTTCCGAGGGTCTCGCAAAGCCGTCCGCACACAGCTTTGCGCGCAACTGAGCCTCCGCGAGATGACAATGCAAACTTGGGCTGTTTCGCAAGGCCTCGTACTGCTGTCGCAGCGCCCACAAGCTCCTGCATCTGTATCTGCCGTGCGTTTGCCTCTTGGAAAACAATAGCAAGAAGTGTTGGTGTGTTCCACGTGTTACACCATTGTCTCATACCATCTCTTGAACAACAGCATCGTGGGCAGGCGAACCATGTCGCGCGGAGCTGGTTGGTCCGCACCACGTCAAACTGGAACACGGGCTGGAATGCAGAGCTAAACCTACCTGACGACGCTTCTGAATGTGCGGGGGGTGAGGAATTTTCAGCAGATCCACTCACACTGTAGACTCCGGCTTAATTAAACAGACAATGCAGCCCAAATCTCGTTGTGAATGAAGCCATAGAAACGGTTGATGTCTTCCCTTTGTTTTGTTCCGAAGACGTTGCACTTTCTCCCACGGCAAGAACAGAGAGCCAGACAAAAATTCCTTCCTGATTACGTAAGGTTCTTCTTGTCTTTGTCAGATGTACATTTAGAGATACGGAAGACAAAGGAAACTTCAAGAGTAAGGTGTCACAACCTCTGGGAGAGAAGAACAACTGCGGCGTGAAACTCGAGTGAGTCAACAATTATCTATGTGAAGGGGGAGGGGGTCGTTTTTGTTCGGATCGGATTTCAACTGTCTCTGAACACAGAGACTCACGAGTCACGACCATGGCTGCAGATTCAAGAACCGTTATTTTCTGGAACCGGCTGACCTTGTTTTGCTTGGAGAGGGAGTCCGACCTGGCCCTTTCGTCTGCAGGTTCATTTGCCTATCTCCGTCCCACACACAGAGCCCAGTCTCCGTCTCTCTCCCAGGAGCCAGAAGTGGATCCAGAGAAACTCTGATGTCCGGCACGATCACCAAGTTTTGTTCACAAATTGCAATTTTTTCTCTTCCCAATTGAGTATAAGGGACCGGACTTCTATGTGTGTCGGCCCTTCAACCCTCATGGGTGCGCCCCAGAAGTTCACATCTGCCCAATTTCGGATTATTTCGTCCTGTGCAATTTCTCCAAAATATTTGGGGCCAAACATCATCCTTGATGCTGCAATTCCCTTTAGACTGATAAGGCTGCAATGGCTTTGTTTTTGGCCCCAACTTCGTTCCACTGGACCAAACACCTGGAGTTGGATTCACGCTGTGCAGGACCCATGCAACTGAAATTTGCATTTTCTTTCTCCCCCGTGTCCAGTGGCCTGACTGCGTGACACAGCGAATGGAGATGGGGACATCCACATCAAAAATATGATTTGACAATGTTAAATGACAAATAATTGGATGGCGACTCGTCTTGCAAGGGACCGGAAACACTCGCGTACAAGCGCTGCTTCTGCCACGTGAAATGTTCTCCCCATGACGTGCCCTGATTAGTTGGGTCCACGTCTGTCTCGTTTTATTTAGCAGGTGGCACGCAAAGAGCCACGGGTCGTGCAGACGAAATTTTACACAGTTTGATTTCATTCGTGCCAGGACGTTTCAAAACATCTTGGTCCGCCCTTATGTGAAGCTTACAGACACGAAAATGACGACTGCTCTTTCAGTAACATTGCACCCGAAGAAAAGGCAAGACCATACCTTCAGGAATTTTGCAGTCAAGTACAAAAGGTGGATGTTTGTTTTCTGGAAGCTAAAAAGAACATCACGAGAGGGTCTCATTGTATTGCGATCGTTTTCTGTCTGTGACAAAATGTGATAGATCTACCTGGAGTCAGGGACGTCGTGGGGTGAGGACCTTAATATCGCGCATCAAACCGCCTCTTGCGCCGATGCAGTCTCGCCTGGAGTTTGGAGTCCTGGTTGACGTCAGGTCCAAAGCACCAACACTGCATTTTCAAGGGCAACTGATTCTTGGCTTTTTTACCCATCCCAAGTGCAGATCCAGGCGGTATCGGCATCAACCCTGATTTCATCCACCCCAGCCCGCGTTACTTGAAGTGAACGAATTCGCAGAATGTGGTGTGGAGTCTATCAAGAGTAACTTTGGAATCTGGGGCGAGGCTGGTTCGGGCCGTTTGCTGGTATTTTATCAGACCGGTATCGATAAAAGAAAATTGGGGCTGGGCCTGGGCAGGCGCGGGCAGGGCTCACACTGGGCTGATCCTTGTGGAAACACATCCCGTGTCTCAAAAGTTAGACTCACTTGGGTCAGCTTTTTCGCTGTCGTCAATTCCGTGAAAGCAGCCATTCTGGGTTTTTGTGAACGTTCAGGCAGCAGCATCTCTTGACTGACCTCACAAAGGATTCAGCCCAGGGTGCGAAAATTGGAGATGGGGCTCCACTGAGGTCTATCCTGAACCCCATCCCAGAACTCCAAACCTCGATCTCCCAAAGGTACCCCTTGGACCAAACTCGTTTCTGCTCACGGGTCTGGGCATGGGACCACCTCCTGCATCCACCATAGTTATTCACGTCTTTTATTGAATGAAAGCGACGTTGCGTTGTTCTTGAACCCGAGATAGGAGCCGCAGCTGTTGTGCACCGGGGGTTATCTGCCCCACCGAGCGAGCGCGGATGTGGCCGGGGTCGCGGGAGGCAGATTCTCCTGTCTGAGAAAGTCTTTGATGGTTGCGCAGGCCAGGTTCAGGCTGGGTGAGTGGAGCACTGCGTGCCAACGTAGAATCTGTTTCGAATGCACCGCAGATGAACGAGCGAGGATGGTACTGAGGTCACGATGGCAGATCTTGGAGTTAGAGCAACGACTGACGGAGCATGAGGCAGCGTTCACACTGGAAGAGTCAAGCATTGCGCTGCTGCGCGATGCCCTCACAATATGCATTCGGTGTACGTGGCTGCATATGTTCACACTGGATTCGTGCTGTGTTGCCTTCCATTCAAACCTGTTTTACACTGGATGCCAGAGTCAAAACAGCACGAGTCGCTCCTGCTCATGCCGCATCCAGTGTGAACCAGAGCTGAGATCCTCCTGTTCCTCCTGCCAGGCAGCGCTTTGTACCTCAATGATCAATCAATCTAACTGCACCCTAAACGTTTTACAAAGTGGCGTGGAAAGCGTTGTGGAAGCGGGAATGCGTTCTCTTGATGGACAAAGGTATGCTGAACGGTTCCAAGGTGGGTGGAGAGATTGTACAATCCAACTGTTTTCTTGGAAGAGAATGTGTGTGGTAGACCAAGGGTTTCTTTTGTTTTTGTTGAGATGACAGACGCCCAGTGCGTCCATGTGAACATTTTCTCGTACGTGTCCGTGTTCACGGCTTGACACAAAGAAGGAAGAACGATTGGTTTGTACGGGAAGCTGATGACAAAATTAGCGAGTTATCATTGGCTCTCTCTGTCACACTCCCAGCCACCAACACGGTGCAGATGGGCGACGTGGCGACGTGGACACAACTGGGGACAGAATTTCAGGAGATTTAAATTCTTCAAGACAGCAAAACCAAGAAGACGATAAAGTTCATTACAGGACAGAGAACTGAAAATAAAGACGAAAAGTTTCAATCTGTTTTGTGCGCTTATCGTTGCAGACTTTGCAGGGCAGTGCAGCCTGCTTGTAAACAGGGTAAATACCCCGAGTGTTGCCAACACTCCATTCACTTCGGTATCAGTCCGTAATAACTCACCGAAGGCGCCGAGCGAAAGAGAAAACCTGGTCTCAAACCAAAGTTTTTCACCTGAGGGGTTGAAGGAGAGTAGATGCCAGCCAAGTTTTGATTTGTTTGTGTGAACACATTGTTCATGCGCGCGAGACCCCAGCCCCTTGGTCGTGCACACACCAAGGGACCAGAACACACAACAGCGATGAAGGTGCACCACTTTGTAATTGTGATTTTTCAGAGGGTTCCAAGCCAATCGGACACTGCACAAAGAAAACAAGATGACGATCTCTTGGTCTGAAATTTGGCTTGCGTGATCGTTGTTCTCGTTGCGTGCTTTGATGCCGCGACACCAATTGACACACACAAGCTTTGACCAGCAGATTGATGAACATATTGAGAGTTTGCTACAGCAGCGGATCCACCCTGGAGGTTCTCCCTCCCTCGGGAATACAGTAAGATTTTTAGGAATGGGAACTGGGCTCCTAACGTCGGTCTTGATAAATTCAGCTTCACTGAGAAACGTCCGGCAAGGTTTGTAGCCCATGTGGACGGAAAGGAGTGTGTGTGTGTCAAAGGACCCAGGGACCCAAGGACCCACAGAACCAAGGACCCGGGAACCCAGGAAAAGCAGAGACGAAGGGCGTCAGGCCCGTAAATTCACACCGCTTCACCCCTGGACGTTTTGGGGTCGACCGCACGGGCTGCATCCCCACATCCTTGGACCAAACACGTGTACCTTGAAACAGAGGTGTGCACAAGGGGTTGTCGTAAGCTCGAGCCCCAAGGAGCGTTGCTCCGCCTCTGCTGCGCTTTGCGGCGTGATAACCCGGCTAATGGAGAGGCATTCAACCCTTAGATTAGCCATTGATCGCGTAAAGAGCTGTTTAATGTTCCGGGGACACGTGATTGAGCGATGATAGGGAGCTGCACGACGGCGCGAACGTGCGCACGTGACCGACTGGGATTGACTCGTGGAGCATGGTTCGTCCTGTTCAGTTCAGTCGCATGTTCGGTTCAGCATCTCCATTGTCCCCTGCATCGCTGCTGACAGGATTGTGAAACTTTGCTGGACGTTGCGAACAAGCCAAGTTCTCCGGATACAGTGAAGACAGAATGGCCTCGACCTGTTTCTCATTCTCAGTCTCAGTTCAGTCCTGAATCCCTGCAGTCCTTCCAAGCGCTATGCTGCTATTGATCTCGATGTATCCGTTTGTGTCACTCTGACGCGCAGGAAGGCGTTGACTTCCGCACAGCCTTGAGGCTCCCATCAAGTTGACACCGACGTCTCTCACGGTTTGATTGGCTTCCGCTGAAGACCAAACGGGGAACAACGATGATCCAGGGTTTGGTCCATTGATTCTGAAGAGAGCGAAAATTCCAAGTTTGACCAAACAGACACAACACACTTCCATTAAAATTTCTGCTTCAACATGAGCCCAGGGCAAGTGACACGGAGGTTGAGGCGGACGAAATTCTAACCCTGAAGAAGCAAACAAAAGTGTCTAGCGCAAAACACGCGACGAAGTTTGAGTTCCTGTCCTTCCACTGCCACGGTCAGCACAACTAATAAAAGCCCAGAAGCCGCTGCGTTGGTCAATGTAAAGCGAATAACGTTGTTCCACTTCCCCCACTGGTCAGAACCGCCGAGGCCACCTGGGTGATTCGTCTTCGCAATGAGGGGTGACGGGACAGAGGGTGGGGCCCCTGGACACTCCGATGATTGGTGACGAATGCGGCTTCATCAATGGCGGATCATGATGTAGTGTCGAGACGGGGTGAACCACAAATGATCCCAATGTGTGATTTTCAAGAATTCGAGGCACGGGTGAACTGTCTTTCCTGAGGGTAAATGAGGGGTTGGGGTCCAACGACCCCTGGATCCGCCCTTCACAGTCAGCGCACCGTGGTGAGAGTGGGGCCCGGAGCCCGCGGTCGGAGGTGCACCACTAATGGAGGGTCGCGCACCACGGAAAGTTGGTGCGACTTCAGTGTCGATATCGCCAACTGGACCAAGGGAAAGTTTTCAGCGGACCCAAGAGGGGCCAAGATCTGTTTGTGTGTTTGTCTGGCTGTTGTGGCTTTCAGCCTGTGGAAATTTCTCAGTGTGTGTGTGTGTCTGCGCGTGTCTGTGTGTGTGCGTCTGTCTGTCTGTCTGTCTGTCTGTCTGTCTGTCTGTCTGTCTCTCTCTCTCTCTTACTCTCTCTGGATATCTCTGTCTTCAACTCTCAGTTCGCTCCGCCACGCTCATGCGCATTTTCACACTACTGCAGATTGCTTCTAATTGCAAGGTTTTGTCCCACTTCATGCTGATGATAAATTGCACCCAGAACCACTGATATCAAGTCAGGTGGCAAATTTAGCAGTGCTCACTTTGGGGGAGCCAAACATAGAACAAATTTTGGGCTTGATCCCCTGAAAAGGTTTCAAGCCAGTTCCGAGTACTTTGAGTGATGATTCACTGTTCCCTGCCCTGAGTGCATGTGTATTCCCACAAATATTGCAGTCATCAGTGCTGTGCCATCAGGTGCAAGATGTGTCCCTTTGTGAGGTGAGTGGATCTTTTTTTGGCCCCGAAAGGACTGACGACGCAGGTTTCTCCATTGTGAAACCAGATTCTACGCACACGTGATTGGGCCCTTCGGAAACTGTGTTCGTTGAAACGTTCAGGGACGCACTGCATAACGTGGTGTGAAACAGGCTGTGATGGTGTTGTGGAAAACACTTGTGACTGCAGGATGGGGCACAAAACGTTCCGTGAATGGAACAAGTGGAGCGTCGTCATCAGAAGCATTGATTCTGCAGATACCTGGAGCTGTGCGGGGAAAAAACTACTCGCTCATGCTGGAGTTTTTAGTGCAGATCCAGGGGACGAAGATCCGAAACTTGTCCAAAGGAAAAGGACAGGACAATTTGCCAACTGCGTCCACTCCGTTTCCTGAAATGGTCAAAGTTTTGAGCTCGGCGACTGCTCCCCCCCCCCCAATTTCTGTCTTTTTGTCTCCCCGGAAGTATTTGCATTTCTGCATGGATTTTCCATTGGCTTCAAAGGCTCGGCAGCTGCAGACATAAAGTTCTACCACGAGCAGTGGAAAGTCAATCTGAATGACTTTTGGCATCAAGATCAATGCACCAATTAAATTATTCAAACCAACCCGTGAACGTACTTCCCTTGGGCCTCGTTTGCTGACATGCCGCTGCCGCTAAAAAGGTGCGTGCTAGCTAGTGCCAGGGTTATGTTTTTTGCATGCTAATTTCGTTGGCCATAATTTCTGTAACAGACGATTTGCAGTTGGAAGGCAGCAAAGGACTTCTGCACTTCGACAGGTAACTTTAAATTTTTGACTCTGAACTCTGTGGTTGGAATCAAGCCGCTCGTTTCCTGGCGTTTCAAGTTGGGCACGTACGGCTTGGTCTATTTCTGAGAATTCAGTGTTGTTTTGGTCAAGGAAACTAGGAGGCAGAACGCGTCACAACAGCCATGTGGAAAAAGCGTCCAAAAGTTGTGTGTGGCAATCACAAGGCTCGAGCCACTGAACACAAGCTCAACACACAATCACCATGTCCCGCGAAACAGTCCATGAATACTGACGATCACCCAAAATAGCCACACCCCGCAGGGGTGACTCAGAGGCTGCAGAACCAGGTGGGGCCGGCCTCACACTGAACGCGGTCGGCGTCGCGTCAACATAGAAGTCAGATGGCTCTGCGTCGTCACGCCTTATGGGACATTCGCAACTCCCTGCAAGAAAACGCGCGCTTCTTCACTGCGCCCACACTCACCCATAGCCTTTGCCCTCTGACGGAACACAGCATCACTCAGCCACTGTTTGCCAGGCAGATACGCACAACAATGGACCTGGCGCACGCCGCACCCGGTGTGGAACAGCCGCCCGAGACAGGCTCGTCTCCACAATCACAGAGCCGGGCGCGCGACACCGGGTCCCCGGCGCCCTTATCGTGTCCCGACATGGTAATGTGCCGCAGACAAAGCGTGGGTCGGGCCGCGCGGATGCGGGAACGTTTTCAATAGGCGGGGCGGAGCGGGCCTGGGTTGGGGCCTGCGTGTGTGGAACCAGGGCAGATCCGTGATGTGCTGTTGGGCACAAAACTGAAAAAGGGCGAAGGTGGAGCTAATGGTGGAGAAATAAGAAAGTTGGTTTGGGCCCCTTGTTGGCTGCAGCGACTTGTACTTGTATCAACCGGTGTGGAGTGGGCCCTACCGCGGGGTTATAACCCGTGTGTCTCAGCTACTGAGGCCTTTACCATCGGCTCCAGCAGACGTATGATAAAGAATCCTAGGCAGGAGGCTCCGTGACGGGGCCCTCGGGCAATGTCGCCGTATAACTTGTTTTCTTTTGAGGCAAGGCTTGCAGGTTCAGCCAAGAGAGATCCGTTTGTTGGGTGTTGGACCTGTCGGAAAAGGTTCAGACGGGTCTACGGGTCTCCAAGTCCTTTGTCAATTGGTGGGGCTGGTGTCGTCAAACGAGTCTCTATCCTCAGGCCTTTGGGTCTCTCTTTCCCCGTGGAAACAAAAGAGGGATGCAGACCCACACGCCTTTGTGTCTGATGCTCCAGAGTCCGCCCTTGGATCCGGGTGTTTTCTGCCTGAACTGTTGCACAATTGGAAAACAAAGAGAGTTATGACAAACAGCGAAAACTCATTTAGGGACCTCACGCAGAGACTATCTCTGCTCTGATCCCTCTCCCTGTGTGAAGAGTCCTCATTGCGCTGGACACTCAGGCTTTCACGCTCAGCTCTGAGCGACTAGGATCTCTCGGACACAGAACCTTGTCACCCAACCAACTGACCCCCGTCAAAAGACGAATTGTTACTCTTCGCACCTCGTTTTTCGAAGAAAGCCTATGGGAGTGTTGGGGTCACTTGTTGTGAGTCGGATCCACTCCCAGGCTGTGCAATTGGGATTGCCTTTGACTTCCAACAGTATTCCACTGATATATTTCAACCAAACTCAACAAAAGAGAATCTTTAAAATGTATAATTGACCTCCCTTGTCGTCTTTCGCCCCTGAACTCCGATCCCAGATCGGCTGCACCACGTTGGTGCTGAGAAGAAACAAAAGTCGGACAGGTCAGTCTTCTTCCAGGACACATCGTGAGCTGTGGCAGACTTCCTTGGCACTTGATGCGTCGCACGTCAGGCTCCGTTTTTCTCAGTGGCTCTGGGCGCTGGGCTTGGACCCAGTACCTGACGCATCTCTTGTGAACGTCGCATAAAATTTTTGACTGTCTCGTAAACTTCCCTGATCGCTGGCTTCTCGGACGCTGCTCCCAGTTGAATAGAGATTAGATTCTGAAGACGCTCCCTGCTTCCGTCCAGATATATGGAGGCATCAGGGACGGCTCCGGAGTTGGTGAAGGGAACCACACCTGGTGGAGAAATGAACTGGGGCTGGGGGTTCATCTCGGAACGCTTCAATTTCTGTGCCTGGAGTCTGGGAATCGGGTCCCTGGATCCACCTCGCGTTGTCTGGACTTGAAGGTAGTTCTCTTCAAAAGAAGATCTTTGTTTCCAGTGACCCAAACTGAAGATCCGTCAGATAGTTTCTGAATTGTGTCCAGACAAAAGAGATAAATTCTTTGAGATACTGGCTTCAAAGGATTTATGACGTGACCTGCAGATAGGCGCTTCCCCCCATGTTCTTTTTGGTCTGCGACCAACAGACACGGAACATTTTGGAGATTTTTGGTAGAATCTGTGGAGACTGAGGCCAGTTCAAACTTTGACGGAAGGAACCCGTGATTCGCGGAGAAAGAGGTGCAAACTTTGGCTTCAAAAACGTTTTCAAGGGACAAATCAAGGGAGACAACAAACCAGGTCAGGAGAAAACAGGCCCCTGCCCCATAAATTTGCCCGACTCAAGTGCGCTACAGATTCGCAGGATTCCAAATCCAATTGATACAGAAAACGACGCAGCGAAATGATGATTCACGAGACTTGGATTTTAATGTCTGATGGATGGTTTTCACTCGTGTCGTTAATCTCCTCAAATCCCTGATGATCCAGAGACGATGCTCCTGATTAATCTGTGAGATTCGCACATTAACTGGGTCCCGTACATCACGTGTAGTGACGGTGTCCCTCGGGCGTCGAGGGATGGAGCAGGGCACTGGACCCGACCGAACTCTTAGTTGGAGGATCCATTCCTGAGTAAAATCAATTGGAATTTACCGAGATTCGAATTGAAAGTGAAGATGAACAGCTTTTCAAAAGGGCAAAGGTAAAACAGGATTTTTTTCGTTGAGTTGGTTCTGAGTTGGGCAAGTAAAATTCGACAGGCAATCGCAACAGGAAAGGGAGTGTAGGTGCTGCACGGCCTGTCTCACTTCTGACGCGGGGTTAGAACCAACGGCGAGAATAGCATTGCTTGCTCAATTTTGCGCTGTCAGTCACATTGTTTCCTCACACCAAACATGATCTGCGACGGTTGCCATGTTCTCGTACCAATTGGACATGGGTGGCGTGCGGCGGAGGGGCAGGAGTTGCTTGAAGCCCATGGCCGCCGCCTTGGAACAACAAAATATCTGCTGTTGTGACAAGCTCCATCAGAGATTGACAGGCACACAGCTCAGTGAACATGGAGCTGATGCTTTGTGACTGGAAAATCTGTCCAGATTACAAATGTATGCACGGCATCAATAAATCGAATTTCTGACAGTTGACCTGTCAAATCTGACAAGCATCGAACAGGTCAAAAGCAAAGTCTCCTTTTACACAAAGGTGTCACGCAGACATGTGACAAAACGTCAAAGAGCACAGGACTCGCACTGTCAGAGTCACATCAACTTCCAATGCTGTGTTGAGAAATTTTGTGTGGATCTAACCCTGCTCGCTGTTCCATAACCTCAGAAAAAAGAGAGCTTTCAAAATGCCGATGTTTCTGCCAAAATGTCAAAACTTCACCTGTGAGGTGCCATTTTTTCGTCACAACAGGGCTGAGCTCCAGGCGGTTCTTGGGGACTCCTTTCCTCGTCTCTGAAATGTCATGTTTCAGGAAAACTTTTGCGCTGCTTGTCCACAATTTTTCTCTGCAAGAGCTTCGATGACCCAACGTACCAAGAGGGTGGTCGTTGTGATCATTTCTTGAATCCGTCCCAATGAAAACTGGTGACTTGCCCATCGTTGAAATTGTCCCCTTCTCTGTCATCAAGAGTTGATCCATTGTGCATTTGGCGAATTGGTTCTCCCACCGCAACGTCTAGAGCGTTTGAAACGTCAAGAGTACAACTTGGAAATGTCATTTTCAAGGTAGTAAATGTGGCAGGGAAATTGATGAGACTCTTCTGAGTTTTGAGCAGTTGTTGTTTCTCGAGGTCCTCCAATGTGGTGCCAACACTGAGAATCGACTCTACTCTTACGTCTCCTCTGGCGCGTGCGGGGGGCCATCCGCACCCTGCCGTGAATCCTGGATTCAGTGAAGGCCTCTGCTTCGCTCAGTTGTCCACACGTGTGGACTATTCCACACCCCGAAGATTTCTGCTTCACATAATTCGAATTTGCAGTGGACGTGTGTGCATCAACTAGATACTTTGTCGAGTCGCGCTTTGGTAAGTTTCATGCAAGGAAACAGTAGTTTTTCATTGTTTGCAAGAATAGAAGGACCACACCCCTCTGGGCCCTTCACACCACTTCCTCCTCGGTCATCGGTTCTGTCACTGAAATGGACCAACATCAGATTACACAGGCCGAAGAGCCAAACTCACAGTCCAGTTGCCTCGAGGACTGGCCCTGTCTGTGACGCCAGAGTTGCTCATCTGTTCCACAGAAGAAATTCAGCCCAAGCTCAGATCAGACTTCGCGGGTCACGCATTTCACCAGATGAACTCGAAAAAGATTTGGAAAGACCTGCGGTGTCAATGGCGAATTGAGTTGTGCGTGTGATCGGATCTTGGATTTGGTGAAGAGGGAAATCCGGACTCTATTGAAGCCCAGTCATCGTTCTGTGACACAAAGGGAGATAGGTGGCACCACAAAGACTACAATTCAATTACGCATGTTTTTCTCTTCCTTGATCACAATTGGTCAAAATTTCCGTCTTTTTCACACTCCGGGAGGAGTCCGTATCACAGGATGCATCCCCGGGTAGAGGCTCCTGAGACGACACTGAGTGAATAAAGAGGTTCCTCGGACAAACTAACATGTGTGTGAATGTCCCTCTCGAGGGCCGCGTTTGAGGCCTGGTCCACACTGGGCGCAGCGTGCGTTGCGTGTATGCGCGACTCCGTGGGTGCTGCGCCGCAAGCGTTGCACATTGGATACATCCCTGCAGCACGTAGTCTGGTGCCAGTTCGTGAGTGGGTGCTACGTCGCTGCTTGCACATGAGCGCCCACAGCCTTGGGCGCAGATGGAACGCATACTTTTTCCAGTATGTTTTGTTGAGTGGACGTAGAGCCTGACTTGCACATCAATTCAAGGTGTGACGCATCTTGTGTGAACCCATGCTCCCCGGAATCCGCAGTCTCTTGGAGCTGTCCACTCCATTTACATGCGTCTGTCACTGCAGCGACGCCCATCAAAGTGGCTACAAGAAATACTGGTGTCCATGGGAACCATCATTATGCTTCGTGGACAGTGCAAGAGGATATCTACCACAAAGAGAACAGGATTCCATTCTTATCTCAAAATGTATTTTTGTGACATCTTCTGAAAAATGTTCTTGTATAACGAAGTATTTCTGGTGTCCTTTTTTTGACGAACCTTGCCTCCCTATGGAAGTGACGTCATTTACGACGCAACACGCACAACACGCAGTGTGAAAAAGGTCTGGGATTGGGACAGAGCGCACACGTACGTGTGGGAAGATCTGACTCAGAGAAAAGCCAGCTAAAGTTTCCTTTTCGTCTCTGATTTCCGCATTTGTTAAGAAGCTTGAAAGAAGTTTTGACATCAATGGAATGTGCAAAAACTGTATTTCCTGCACCTGAGGGAATTCTGCCGATGTGTTGGCAGGAACTGCAGGAGACAGCAGTGGAAATGAACACTGACACAATTCTCATGATGAAAAGAAGGTTTCTGTGATCAGCAGAGTCCCAGGGTCCCTCAATGTTTCCTTAGTTCTCTGGGTGGTCCCCTGGGCCTGGAGACAGATCCCCGAGGTCCATTGAAAATGTTGGGCCTGGAACTCTCCCTGTGTGTTTCATGGTGTAGAAATGCCCTGTGGTTTTATGCTGGACCCCGTCAGTTCGATCAGATCATCCTTACTCTCCACGTACGTAGATTAACTTGCTGCTGTTTGCACCCACGAGCCCACGCCCAGTGTGGCTCCACCCAGATTCGGTGTCCTCAATGCCTCCTCCAATGACACAGGTCTCCGGTTTCACTCGTTCTGCAGCACAAATTGACCACAGCATGAAGAGACTGGCGGCAGGGGTGGGGCGGATCTCGGGAGCTTGGCACCACCTGACCCCCAACCCTGACCTTGAACTCTACAGCAAGAGACGAAGACTTTGGGTCCCATGAGAGTGCTTTTCCCTCTGTCCCGCTGGCCAAGCCCTGGATCGACCATCAGCATGCAGAGTACGGCGAAGAAGACAACTCCAGCACACCCCTTTGCCCTTTGCCCGAAAAACTCAAAATTTTAAAGCCGCGTAAAATGTTCGGCCTGTCCACCGTCAGAACGATTTCACTTCTCGGGCGTCTTTGTGCTCATTGCGATGGCGGAAGGAAGCACGCAGCAATTAAAGCCTCGTCACGAGTGCCAAAACAACACAATTGAACCGGAAATTGGTTAAATTTGTCGACACACAAAATCGCGATTCTTTTGTTCTACTTTGCCTCAGAAGGCACGATCGAACAACGTCGTTCAGAATGTATTCATCACACAGAATCACGTTTCCTCGTGCTCGAAGACGTACTTGTGCCAAGAGCTGCATGAGCGCAGAACCTTCCTAAAACCTAACACTTTTCACAAGCTGTGACAAAAATTGGTGGAGTAAAGATCTCCGGAGCCGATTCTATTTCAATCCCCTTGGACAACTATATCAGCGAGTGCATCCCGTGCTGGCAAGTAAGTTTTAACATTTCCAGTTTTGCCACAGTCATTTCTCAAAATAGAAAATCAATCTTTCGCGCACAGATCTGTTTCTGCTTTGAAATCAACTACCAACAGGAAGGACGTCTGTTGAGTGTTTGACTCACAGCGAAACTGAAATCAAACTCCGCTGACATATTTAACAGCCTTCAAAGTGCACAAAAGACCGGAACGTGGTCTGAAATAGAAAGTTTAGTCACATTTCTCTTGTTGCCAGGCTCCAAGTCATGACGTTTCCGGAGTGACCTGCTCCGCAAAGAGGCCCAATCCCAACATTGATGAAAGTACACACAGGAAATTTGCGAGTTTGTTGAGGCTGGTGGTGTTCAGAGATCGGGCCATACACACACTGAACCTCAAAACCACGTTTCCAAAAATTCTTCTTTTTGCTGGTTCTGCATTTCGGGCTTGTCAGCAAAAAACAACCCTTCGCTAAATTCTATCTTTAATGCCACGTCTCTGCTGGTGTACGTCATTGCGTCTTCGGAGGTGAAACTCGTGACGCGTCCACAAGGCTCTCCTGCCGATAACTGAGCAAAACTCCTGATTTAGTTTCACTAGCTGCCCTCCCCTGACCAGATCACAGTTGACTCCAGATCTCCCCTCCCTCGCCCTGTCCTGGATCCAATCCTTTCCCTTTTTCAATTTCCACATTGCTGCGGCATCACATATTCTCATTACTGAACCCTCATCATCGAGGCCACGTTCACACTGGACACGTCGCACGTCCAACACGGTGTAGTACATTGTGTTGAATTCATTACTCTGTGATTGATGTCCCCTTGGCCACAATTGGTGCTGCACCACGCTGTGTCCAAAGACCTGCAGCAGGACGCAACGCCAGATGCGTCCGGTGTGCACGCGCCCTGACCTGCATACTCCGTGTCGCTAAACACAGAGACCACGATATTTACGGCAAAAACACAATCCGACCACAACACATTAAAATCGTTTTATGATCCGAAATGCGAGAGTCTATCTGATGCCACGATCTGGGTACACTGTGAGCATTGGACGCTGGTGGAAACTCTTTTCAACGTTCGAGTCCTTCCGTTGAACTTGTTCTTCCTGTCGCCTCGAAATCAAAATGTGCCACCTCTGTGGCAAGTCCTTTTTGCCATGTTGGCTTTCCGTGTGTGTGTGTGTGTGTGTGTGTGTGTGTGTGTGTGTGTGTGCGTGTGTTTGCGCGTGTGCATGTGTGCATCTGTTTGCCCATTTGTCTGTCTGTCTGTCTGTCTGTCTGTCTGTCTGTCTGCCTGTTTGTCTGTTTCCTGCGAATCTTTGTCCCTGCCCTGGCCACCCAAAATTCAACAACGCGCAAAACAACACTCTGTCACGAAATTGATGAAAAGTTGGATTGGGATCAGACCACAGAGTAAAGGATTGCAGCAAACAAACCGGCGGAGAACTGAGCACCAACTGACATTGGAGCTTTTGTCCTCGAGTTTACCTCCCTGAGGTCTCACACTGTTTGACAAAGGTCGCAATTCGAAGCTGTAATGTGCTGGGCTTGAGTGTGCTAATCTGCGAATGTCGTGCGGTGTTCACATATGCCTGCACTCAGAAAAGAGATGTCAAAGCGATAGGATCAAATTATCCACCAACAAAGGCATGTACGTCCATGAACATGCTTGGGAGAAAGGTTGATGGTGGCGTTGTGGCAGGAGTGTCAATGAGCCTGTGGTCCCCAAAATACGAGGTTTGCTTTTTATATTTCCTTAATTTTGCGATGGCGTACCCATTGCTCAATTTTATCAAACCAAAACAACACTCCAACAAAGGTACTGTCAGTGAGCAATTATCAGTATGCAAGAAATTTTATTCTGAACTTATAAAAATAGCTTTTTTGGGCACAAAGGAAACAAGGATAAAACTTGCTTGGCTATGGGCTTGTTTTGGCTAGTTTTATTGCTCAAAATGTCTTGGTATGCAATCAAAGGAAAGCTTAGATGCTGTGGCAAAGTTTACTTCTCAAATACAATCCATATCATTTATAATATTTTGTAATTTTTGAAAGAAACAATGATA
>JAAUXT010104287.1_pt1 | contig 39101 bp, 27 predicted proteins | sample 7278171 | NCBI WGS metagenome assembly JAAUXT01 (sample SAMN14350112, study PRJNA611818) | marine sediment metagenome | isolation source: surface marine sediment (1.8m) | place: French Polynesia: Moorea | collected 2018-08
AAAACAATCACGGATTTCTGCGTGTTGTGGCAAATGAGGAGATATCTGGATGACATGCTGCCCATTGGAAACCTGGTCCATGTCAACCCACAGTGAATAGGTACGTACTGGCTACAAAAATATTCACTGACTGCAAGTATGACAAAGAGCAATCAGCTAACTGCGCTGTCAATCAAACCCAAGCATGCATAATCAGTTCCAATGAAAGTGATGCTCCCATAGGATCTGGACCGCTCAAGTTCCAAGTGTACAGAGCATCTCTGAGTGGGGTGCCACTCAATGACCGCAACTAATTAATGAGCAGTGCCGCTCCCATTACAGGTGCCGCTGAGCTCCTATCAGAGCTATGGGCGCCTGTAGTGTTAATTACTCTGATGGAGATTGTCACAAGTGATTGTTTTGGGGGCAGTTCTGTGGCACAAACTGTGGAGCCATGCCAAATGTATCCAGCATCAATTGGTAGATACAGAGATGTGAATGAAAGTGGACTTCCATATCAGTCGGGTGTCTGAAGCGACGCCAGTGTGTGTGTGTGTGTGTGTGTGTGTGTGTGTGTGTGTGTGTGGTGGGACGGGGGTTAACATCCTCAGTGAAAGTTCAGGGTCTGGAGTTAACACCATATCCAAAGCATTCCAGCCCAAGCTGCCGTTCGATTTACGGACCAGATGAAGCAGCGGTCCAGTGGTCCATGTTGGTGCTGTTTTATTTGGACCAGCCCTTCTTGGTTCATGGCTGTGGACCAGCTCCAAGGCCTCCATGATGGACCATTTACACTTCCTTTACACTTCACACTTCCTCCCAAAACTGAATTCCCACTACAATTCTTTCTTGTGAAATAAAATATGGTCTTTCAATTTTTAAGGTGTTTGAAGTGATTAAATTCAAAATGAAGCTTGTACAGAAGTTTTTCTCATTATTGCCACCAGTTGACATGAACCAGTGGTTCATGGACCAACTGGTTCATGGACCACTGTTCACAAATCGAATGGCACCCAAAAAAAGATACCCATGCAGGCGAAATTTATCGGACAGAATCAGACAAATTGAAACTGCTCTTTGAGGCAATCGCAATCCATGCGCGCTGGCAGGCTTTGCAGGCTGTACATGTTTGTGGGGGGGGGGGAGTCCGTAACAAAGGTGACAGCCATGAATTTGCAGCGGGGGCAGGGGCGGGGTGCCAAAGGCCTTGATCATGCAAATATATTACATGTAACCCCCAATTCACACCACGTGCGCCAGCGCATCACACACAGCTTTTGCGACATTCCGCACCATGCGCCAGTGCATGCTTGGGGTTGGGGACCCATCTACGATTATGGTGGGTCACTATGAGTGAGTAAGTACATCAGTGTGAACAGAATCTACTCGCACCCCACCCTATTGCCACACCCCCTTTTGCACTGATGAAACCCAGTGTGGTGACAATGGTTTGCGTGTGTACTTGTGACCTTGGTGTGCGTGTGTACTTGTGACCTTGGTGTGCGTGTGTACTTGTGACCTTGGTGTGCGTGTGACCTTGTGGCCCTGGTATGCGTGTGTACTTGTGACCTTGGTATGCATGTGTACATGTGACCTTGGTATGCGTGTGTCCTTGTGACCTTGGTATGCGTGCGTACTTGTGACCTTGGTGTGCGTGTGTACTTGTGACTCTGGTACTTGTGACCTTAGTATGCGTGTGTACTTGTGACCTTAGTATGCGTGTGTACTTGTGACCTCAGTATGCGTGTGTACTTGTGACCTCAGTATGCGTGTGTACTTGTGACCTTGGTGTGCGTGTGACCTTGGTGTGTACGTGCACGCTGACGCTTCATTTTGCACAGAGCGCGATGCAGTTGACCTTTTTGCCTTGACAAATATTTGGATCCAAAACACACTATTTTATAGTCATTTATTGTCTCAATTATGATCTCAATTATTTTTCCAATTTCCCGGTGTCTATAATTATTCCTGTAATTGTGGCAGCTTTGTTGGATGTTTCCTGCCTCCCTTTGCGCATCTCTTGTTGGGTGAACCCTGTGGCTCACACTGGTGCGTTGTGAACTTTGTGCACCGTTTCGTATCTTTGTGAGGTGAGTTGCAACTAAAATCCTCCGTGCAGGGTGTTTTACCAGGCATCAGCCTTGGGTCAGAGGAATTCTCATGAAAACCAATCAGGAATCACAGAACTCTACGACTCTGGCTGTTGAGATGTTTCAGGGTGATTTCAAGTTCAAAGGAAGTCAGACGTTCGGGACAAATCTTGCTTGTTTGCCTCGTCTTCCCTGTCTCTGGGGGAATGGGAGTTTGCCAAGAGTGGTCCTGGAACTGGCAGAAATGACTTGTCATAAATTGGAGCAAAACAACCTTCTGAATGTTCTTTCAGTTATTACCTTGCGTTGCACGGGTCAGTGCCCAGAGGTCAAGTCACCATGAAGTTACATCTGATTGTGGGTGAGAACTCTTTTCTTTCCCTGTTCCTTCATTCTCTGAACAAAATGTGCAAAAAACAAAACGTGTTCTTTGTCGCAAAAAATATCTGGCTTTGTCCTCACCCATCATTCAACACGGGCTACAAAAGTGTTGGCAATTTCTTGTGGAACAGAATACGGAAGACGAATACACTGGATTTTGTTTCAAATTTTCTCTTGAGTCAGAAAAATATTTTATGGGTAAGGCAAAATGTTATGACAGCCAAAATATTTCTGGACTTGCATAACAGCGCACCACACTCTTTTAAGGGTTTCACCAAAAATAATTCACTTTTGCTTGAACTTTTATCATCACTGTTGCATTTGTAAATGAATGGTTTTGCATTCTGTGATGGCTGTAGAAGAATGAGATGCCCCACAGCTGGCTGTCAATTTGGTCACACTTTTTTTGGTGAAGAACACAACGAGCAGTCTGACACATTGGGTTCAATATTTTGCTCTGCTTCTTGCAGTTGTTATTCTAGGGTTGGCAATGCTGCAGGGAGTGCAAGGCTATGGCAACAGCTGTGATAGAAGCTATGACAAGCTGACCCAGGTTCCCAGGCTGCCTGCCGACTGCACGGAGGTAGACCTGCGCAGCAATGAACTCACGCAGCTGCCATCTGGTGCCTTCAGTTCCCTGACCCAGTGCACCAAGCTGGATTTGGCTCGGAATCAGATTTCTGCGATTGAAGATGGCGCCTTCACTGGACTGGCTCGTCTGGAGGACCTGCGTTTGAATAACAATGAGATCACTGCTCTTTCTTCTGGCATATTTGCTTCCCTCACTGAGTGCAAAACTCTATTCTTGGGCTACAACAAGATAACACTCATTCAGGCTGGGACATTCACAGGACTGATCAATCTGCAGCACCTCTACTTGTATGAGAATCAGATAGCAGTCATTGAAGATGGAGCCTTTGCTGGATTGAGTAATTTACAAGAATTGACTGTTCACAATAACCAACTGACAGCTATTCAGACTGGTACTTTTGAGGGGTTGAACACAAAAGAACTGGTTCTCAGCTGGAATAACCTGACTCGTCTTCCTTCTGGTGTCTTCAGTTCACTGACTGAATGCTCTCAGTTGGACTTGAGATACAATGACCTGGCAGTGATTGAGGATGGTGCATTCATGGGACTGGGTAATGTCAGGCTGCTTGAGTTGGATGGCAATGATATAACAGATGTTGGAGTCAACACATTCAAGGGACTCAGCAAATTAGGTTCATTGCAACTGGACTCAAATGACATCACTCATCTGCCAGCTGGTACCTTCTCACCTCTGATTCAGTGCACTGAACTTGACCTGTACAACAATCCAATCTCTGTGGTGGAGCCTGGTGCCTTCTCTGGACTCAGCAACCTTCAGACACTGAGGCTGATTGTCAACCAGATATCAGTGCTTGAAGATGGTGTCTTTGATGGACTTTTCAGTCTCAGGGAACTGATGCTCTATAGGACCAACCTGACCACCTTGCACCCCAGTGCCTTCAGAAGGATGCGCAGACCTCTGTCCCTTTCCCTGGGTCTTGTTGATGGTGGCGACATCCCCTGGCAGTGTGACACCCTGTGTTGGCTGAAGAAGGAAGAGATGAGAGGAAGTGTCACGTGGGGCGAAAGTTATGATAGGAGGAGGATGGTGCCCAACTGTGCTGGTGGGATGTCCTGGAGCAATCCTTCCTGTGAGATGTTTTGCTTTTATCCTAGGTTTTGACATTTTTGCCTCAAAAGTTGTGTTCAAACATTTTTGTTAGGAAATCAAACTTGTTTGCAACACACTTCCTCTGCAGGTCAGATGAGTAGAAACTAACCAACTCACCTGTGATCTTGTAGTCAACATACCTCAAAAAACACTGCCAATTCCGTGTCCCAACAACAAAATTATCAAATTGTTTTTTATCTTTGCATGAGAAGCACAACTGTTGGTCCTCCGTCTCCAGAATTGAAATATGTGGCTGAAGAATGTGTTGCAATGGTTCAAACAAGTGTGTTTCAGGTTTCTAATTCAACCATTGGATAACAAAAGGAGCAGCAAAGTTCTGCCTTGTGTATTTAGGTGGCTGCCTGGAGCCTGAAGAGGTTTCTCACTCCACCAAGTCTGGAGCTGAGAGTCCTTATGCTGTGGATGACCAAGTGACCTTCACCTGTGACCCCTGCTACTATGGAGGTGGACTCATCAAATGTCAAGGAAATGGCCATTGGACTGCCTATCCTCGTTGCTATGGTAAGAAGCAAACATGTCTTCTTTTGCCACAAGATATAAAGAGGTACTGGGATTTTTCTTGTTCGAGTTTTACTTCCAGAAAGGGACCCATGTTGACAAAAGCTGTTTGTGCTTCAACAGGCAAAATCAAAATTGGGCTGGTCTAACACACAACTCTGGGAGACACAGGGAGTCAAACTGTCAATTTTCAAACTTATTCATACACCAGACTCAAGCCCAGCGAACAGCTGGTCATTTGTCTATGGTCCAATTCTTGTGTGTGTGGAACTTTCCAAATGAACAACAATTAAATCCTCGTGCAATTGTCCACACCATTGCTGTTGGTGATTGCTTGATAAATAATGAGTGTTAATCATGCGCTATTTTGTGTTATAATTTTTCTCTGCCACGCACTGGCACAATGAGTTTGGTATTTTTTTCGCAATTTGTCGCTTTGTTGATGACTGGACCTCACTTAACCTCTGTGTGGTTGGAATTCCATGTTTCCAGGTTGACGACTTCATGGAGAGGACCCACCAAACCTAGACCCGGGTGGGGGGGGGGTCAACTTGGGGGGTGTACCTTCCAAGGAAGATCACGTGATTTCACACAAAAACGCAGGCTCCTGGCTGGGACCATGGAATGAGGCTGTCAAGAAAATACACAAAATGTTCAACCTCCCTGACCACTCGTTTTTTTTTTTTTTGCAGAAGACGATGAGTGTTGGAACAACAATTAGAACAGGACCAGGATGTAAGTTCGGTAAAGCCTCGCTTCACTTTCTTCACTTTTTCAGAAAATTTGGAGTTTTCACACAGATGACGCGGCGTCAACATTAGGGGTTTTCACGTTGGTGACGCACGGTTGGGCGGCGTCAGAATTTTTGGTGCGCGCATCACCAATGTGAAAACCCTTATTTTGACGCGACGCCAGAAATGACTGGGCCAAATTTTGACGCTCTCTGTTGAGAGTCATCTAAAAATTGATGTCTGGGTGTCAAAATTTTGACGCCAGCGTCACGAAATCTGACGCCACCCTGCCTGTGTGAAAACCCGTGATGCTGAAAAGGACACCAAATGGTGTAAAATATGATTTTGTCTGTTGTCCCCTCACAAACCCAGCACACAAGACTGGCCAGAACGAATTTGTTGAACCTTTGGAGCACTCTCAAACAATCTGCGAAGGATTTTGATTCACTCAGACTTGTACTGGGTCAATGCCGTTCAAAACACTCGCAATGTTGATGAAATTCGCCTCACTGGGGGGGAGGGGGGTCACCAAATAGATTGGACACAATGACACGTGAGACAAACTCAAAGTTAAACCAAATTGTGGCCCAACAAAAAAGTTTTGAGTCTTCTTCAAATGTATGACATCACTTTGTTGGCACGATCTTTTATCTCTTGCAGACGACTCGAGCACAAACTGGATGAGCTTCTGACAAACCCCCAGAAACCTTTTTTTATTGTGGCTTTTGTGCCTGTGATTATAAAGAAGGACGCATTTTATTTGCATCAATATGTTGTTTGTTGTTTTGTTATTCTCGCTGCCCCATGAATTGAATGTATTGAGCCTTTTCTGGTTTTTAAATTAAAATTGTGTTTTGGGTTGTGGAGACGGGCTTTTCCCTGACCAAGCCAGCATCAACAAACAAACTCAGCTGGACTCTGATACTCTCCTGCTTCAACTATATTCCATTTGGTCTGAGCTCTGGGGTTCTGCCCCACCCATCTCAACTGTCATTTTACATAATTACTTGACAATTTCACTGGGTGCAGTTCCATGTATATACTGTGCATCTGGTGTGTATCAAGCCACACACATTTCTCGCTTGCATAACACACCAGAACCTGCAAAGAGTATTTCATAGAGTGAGGTGAGTTGCAATTGAGCGTTATGAAGAATTTGGGTCATTTGTTTAAAATTTAAGACCAGCCCCATTCAAATGGAATTCAACTCCTTGACCTGAATGTGTTTGTGAGTGTGTGTGTGTGTGTGTGTGTGTGTGCCAGCAGAGAAAACACAAAAGAATCTATTTTCAGTTTTTACCTGAAATTTGACTGGTCAGTGCTCAAGGGTCAAACACTGTGAAGCTTCATCTGACTGCAGGTGAGAATTTGTGTTCACTTTGCATTTTCTGAGGAACAAAATGTTATGTGGTTGATGAAAGCCGACATGACTGTGACTGTGTGATATGCGTGTACCACTTGCATCACCAAAACTTGCGTCCTGTGTGGACAAAGCCTGAACTACAACAAATTATTTTTGGGGGGTTCTCAATAGAGACAACTTTGTGATCTCCAGTGGTATCTGATTACAAAAGTGCGTGCGACTCAGTCAGTCGGTGTTTCCCAATTCCCAAAGAGAACGCAGAACAAGTCGGGTATTTTGTAACAAACAATACAGTCCGCCATCACAAACTGACACTTTGCCCCAAGTCAGATTCTGAGGGTCACAAATTTATTTATACACGGGATGGAGGATATTTTTTCAAACAAATAAACGAAAAAACAAACAAACAAGAAAACAAACACACAAACAAACAGCATATCCCAGAGAATCGTTTCATCCTCCAGTGGAAAACATTCAGGTGGAGCGGACGAACTTCAGGTCAGGTCAGGTCTGCAACAGGTGTGCACCAAACTCCAACTCGCTGGCGAGTTTCAGGAAACAGCCCGCAACCCTAGAAACCCAAACGTAAACGTTGTGGTGGTCAAAAGTTACGTTTGCATTTTACGCAAGTTTCCAGGGTTGCGGTTTGTTTGCTAAAACTTCCCCCTGTCTCTGGTCCTGAACGTGGTTCATGCATGGTTCCTGATTGGTCCAGATTCTGTCCAATCGCTGTGCGGGAAAACGGATGACGCAACGTCTCTCCACGTGACCACGACACGAAGGCGACACGGCGCGTCAATTTCCTTGACCATTGACGAACGCACTGTGGTTGGAATGTACCGTTGATTTGCGCCGGTACCGGTCCAGCGCCAAGCACTACAGGTATTGTCTGCCAAAAGTACCTGTACAGCAGTTTCTCTGTGAAAATGGTGCTCAATTGTGCTTATATCAGTCTGTACGAGTATCCATGAAAATGCACCAGGAAGGAATTTAGTCAGAATGCAGTGCTTTGAAACTTGGCAATGTTCCAAGTCTCTTGTCGGGACTGTTGACCACTGCAAATCAGCCGAGGCCGGTTGACCTATTTTTCGACGTCGTCTCCGTGTGAAAAACGTCGACCATGATGTTCTCAACGTCAACCTGAGCAGAACGTCACGTTCGCTTCACGTGTCACATGATCTGCTGGTCAATGTTTGTCCTGCGTTTCCGTTCTGGGTCAGTCCTGGGTCAGTCAGTCCTGGGTCAGTCAGTCCTGGGTCAGTCAGTCCTGGGTCAGTCAGTCCTGGGTCAGTCCTACTCTTGCGTCCTGGTGGAGCCGCCTCCTCCTCCTCCGTTTCTCCACAGAACACCACCAGGGGTCGGTCGCTCTGAGCCTCGTTGTGAAAGTGAATCACATGACATGGGCAGGACTCATTCCAAGTATTCAGGAGCAATACGTTTGATCAAGATGTCATCATCCTTCACATGTGCGTCAAATACCAGGGTGCAAAGTTCTGCACCACTTGTGAGGCAGAGATCTCTCTGCCTGCACCACAGCTAATGGATACATTGTCTCACACTGCAGTTCCACAGATCTAAATCATGTCCCTCCTTCAGGATTCTCACACCAGGTGGCAGCAGCTTGACAATACAGAAGGTTCTCTGTGCACTCAGCATTTCACACAGCTTTCCAGCTTCTTTCAGAGGTTCAAGTCAGGGAATCAATGATGAAATGTTTTCTTGAATCGTTGAGTATACCAAGGTCATGGCCTTGACTTCACTTTGATATAGATGTTCAGCTGCAAAGTTCCTGTGCAACATACAGTGTACATGTTCAACACACAGCAAGTCAACAAATAGAGTTTCTGGTCCTCTTGAATACACATTGAATACACATTTGTTGGTTTTCATAGTTGGCAGAAAAATTACTGGGACAAAACTAGACCCTAAGGCCTCGTGATGATTTGTTTGGGTTGCTCATTCAGGTCATTGCTTTTTTCCTTCCATGGGAATTGACTGAACAAACAACAGCAGGAAACCGCAAACCCCAGACCTGGGAGTTCTCACTGCAGGGAGAAGTGGGAGACCTTGACCTCACCATAGCGCAGCCCACCATGAAGCACAATCAGCTGATCACTGTGGAGACACAGGTCCCTGATGCCCAACATCTCAAGGGGCAGGATCTGCCTGAGGGACTCATCCCCAGGGTTCAGCACCAAAATTCTGGACAAGAAGCCATCAGCCACAAACAGAGCATCAAGAGCTGGGGAGAAGGCCAAGCCACAAAAGTAGCACTGCTTGCCTTGGACCTGCCCTGTGACCTCCCAAAGCTGCTTTCCAGTGTCAGTGGACACTGCTGTGATGGAGCCAATTTGGTTACTGATCACCAGCACTCCACCAGGGATGTAGCAAATGGAGTCAAAACTCCCAACAGCTACAGGGATCTTCTTGATCAGACTGAATGTGGGAGAAGAACAATCCAGCAACAGAACCTGCTTCTGTTTCTGATCAACCACAACCACCTGACCAGGGTCCCCTCTACACATTTGTCCCAGACAGAAGTTATCATCATCAAAAGCCATAGAGGTCTCCCCAGTCTCCAGGTTGTGGAGACTGATCTTGTGACAGTACCCACAACTTTTGACCAACAATTCCCTCCCCCCAATCTCCAGACCTTCAGTGTAGACATTGTACCCCCCACACCACCTGACAGTGTCCACCTCCATCCAATCCCCGTCCTTCTGGATGTAGCAGTGGAGGACAGAGCGGGCGTCCTTCTTGTGATTGGCGCACAGAATGACCCTCCCAGAAGCCATCACAGAGAAGCGAATTGCGCGGAGGGATACCAGATCCGTGCCGTGAGTCGCGCCTGGCACCAGCCGGACTATTTTCACAACCGGGATCAAGGATGAATCTTCAACAGACACCAGATTGGTCAGACTCTGCACCACTTCTAAAGCTGATGATCTGTTCTTGGGCTCAACATGGGTCATCTTCTGGATCTCTCTTCTCACTTTGTTCCACATCTGATCTGCTGCCCCACTCCCTGCACAACTCAACTTCACAATCTCCAGGGGTGTACAACCATATCTTTTTCTCTCAGCCATCAACATTCCAATGGTGTACCCAGGACTCAGCTCAGATGCCTCATTTGGGGTCTCAAGCTTGGGAATCAGAAATGGGTGGTTTTGGATCATTGCAAGGAAAGAGAGGCCCATTGCATAGATATCAACATTCCTGTGATAGTTGAGTTGCCCACCATCAGTTCTGATGTAGAACTCAGGAGCCTTGAAGGCCACAGTCCCAACATTGGTTGTCATTGCAGAAGTGACATTATACTCATCCAGAAACTTGCTGTGATCAAAGTCAGTAAGTTTTGCAGTTGGTGTCTGGCCACTCACAAGGATGTTGTTGGGTTTGATGTCCCTATGGACAACATTCTTGCTGTGGAGATACTCAACTCCTTCAGCAATGTCCAGCATCAGCTTCAGTTTCTCATTGGCTGTGACAACCTCTCCTCCCTGAAGATAGTTGATCAGGTCACCTTGGTTACACAGCTCCATGAACACCCAGACAGTGTCATCTTGCTCAGACACATTGAAGATCCTGGCAATGTTTTCATGATCGAGTTGAGTCAGTTTGTTGAGGCCCTTCAGAACCTGAGGCAGCTTCTTCTTGTTCTGGGGGACAAAGTCTATTCTCTTGGCGGCCACATCTGCTCCGTTTTTGTCCAGAGCCTTGTGCACGATTCCGAAGGATCCTTTCCCCAGGACTTTCCAGGCGTTCACCTGGTACGATGACACATTCAACATGGCTGCGTGTCTGTGGTGGGCCACAAAAGTTTGAAAAGTTCAGCTATCTGCAAAAGGAAAAGAGAACAAGAACTGTTGAACCTGCGCCACACAACAATCTACCAGCAACGCTTATCTTTGAATGGAAACTTTTCTTGATCTTTGAAACGGGAATCCAAGGCCGATCACATCCTGCCATCAAGTAAAAACAAAACCGTGGAATTTTTGTTCGTCTGTTCTTCCTTTTGCGGCGTCACCAAAAAGTTCCTTTTTGATTGCGGAAAACCTGAAACTTTGTCATTTGCCTGTTTCTATTTTCATGATCGGAATTTCCCGCCATCCGGTGCCACGTTTGAAAATCTCACGCGTCGCGCCGTCGCAGCGTCATCCGCGCGACGTTCTGACGTCAGCAACGTATGAAACGTCATGTTGACGCGACGTTGTCCCAACGAGATTCGCACACAACGCGTTTCATATTCGTGCTCAGAGCGACTTGGGACAATTCTTTTTGCACTCCAATCGTGTGGGAATCGCACTCAAGACCCAACACATCATTTGTCTTGATCAGATAAAGATCTGACGAGCTCTGATGACTAGCAGGTGAGTCTCTGGGTGCACTCGCACTCAAAAGCTTCCGTCAACAATATTAATTGTTTGGTTTTGAAACACCTGAGTGTTGGGAAATTACAGGTTGTGTTTCTACGAATTGAACGTTTCTTTCCCCGTTGACAGGAAAGACGAGAGACCGGTACAGATCAGCAAGGAGATAAAAATCAATCACTGTCAATGATTCACCTTTCTTCGCACCCACACTTGGAAACGTGATAGTTTTATCTGCGTCAGCGGTTCCTTTTGAAGTGAGATAAGAGGGGTTAACACGACGTTTGAAACTGAGAGACTGTAGCTGGGGAACTGAGATATGTGTGTGTGTGTGTGTGTGTGTGTGTGTGTGTTTGCGTGCGTGTGTTTATGTGCGTTTGCGTGCATGTATGCGCGTGTGCATGCGTGCGTGTGCAGGTGCAGATGCATGTGTGTGTGTTGTACGTGTGTGTGTGTGTGTGTGTGTGTCCTTGAATCAGAGGTTGCACGTGTGCGTGAGCGCACTTGTGCGTACGTCTGCGTGCGAGGTGAATGCTGTGTTTTTATGCGTTTGTGGTTTTGTCCGGGGATGTGCGTGAGGCTGGTCGGCCATAGCACGTGGTAGCTGATTTTACACACAACCCTGGCGTAAAAAAGCCTGAACCAGGCGCTGCTTTTGTACAGAAGCCAATGGAGGTGCGTCGTACGACGAGCTGTCCTGCGTGGTGTGTGACGTGGTGCAACGCTCAGTGCGCCCCCCACCCTGAGGCTGAGTCAGCACTTTTCTGGGAGTGGGTGAACTTGTGCACGTGTGAGTGTATCCAAGGATCCGTGGGTGTCTGTGTGTACGTACGAGTGTGTGCGCACGTGCGTGAGTGTCCCTGTGCGTGTGTGTTTAATTCGTTCCAGATGTGTGTGTGCGTGTGTGTGAGGGTGACGTGTGCGTGCAACCAGTGAACAAGCAAACTACATGCACGTCCTGTTTATGAAGTGTAACGAACATGAAAAGAACGAACATGAAAAGAACTTTCCACATATGATTTTTGGTACTTTTGTTCTTTCAGTTGTCAGTTGTTGAAGGAAGAGATTACAACGAGCAGAAAATTTCCCTCCCAAATTTGGCCCAAACTCTTCCGCCTTCTTGAATTTCAGGAAGTTGGGACACCAACGGCACTTTTGACTGATTGATTTTCGCCAAATTTCCATGAGGCGGGAGCGTTGAGATGACGCGGGAAAACTTTCCCCGCGACTTTCCCGCGGGGTTTGCGCGGAAAACCCGCGTCATGACGCACACAAAACCACCGTGGTTCTGTCTGGTCTGTGCGCAAAGTGTGGAATAAAACAAGGTTTAGGCAAAATTTGAGCGGTAAGCTCTTTGACTGAGCCAAACTCCAGGCGCGCATTCGGGTTTAGATAACGGGATGCCTCACACACGCACGCGCAGACACACAAACACGCACACGCACACACACAGTGTCTGTCTGCGTCTGTCTGTCTGTCTGTCTCACACACACTCACTCTCCCACCCAAACTGTCTTCACTCTACAAATTGACCCACGTTCTCGTGTCTCTCCCGTCTCCAGCACAAAAACACTTCAATTTTCCGTCAATTTGAAGACAACAGTTTGAAAATTTTGTGAGATACCCCGTCATGTCGCTTGAAACTCACCTGTCTCTCCCCAGCGTGCAGCGTCCGCCCCAGACGCAGCGTCTGTTGACAGCGATGAGGGTTTCCCGCGGTATTCTCTCTCGCGACAGGCTTGCTGTGGCTTCTCGTCCAGGCCGCTGAGAACAAACCTCGTCAACGGAGCTCTCAGTCGCGGCAGGTCCTTGTGAAATGTGTCCGTCACAGGTGTGTTCCGTTTAAAACGCTGACGGGTCCACAGTCTTCTCGCTTGGACAGGATCGCTGATCCTGGTGGCTTAGGTGTGGTCAGTCCGTGTGATCAATAGGTCAAGCGAAGCTGGACACACTCACCTCCTGTGAGGTGCTGGTGTTGAACGTTTGAGATGAAGGACGAGCCAAGCGAATCTGCTGTTCAACGACGTAAGTCTCACCGTAACGGAAGAAGACAGGCGAACACACGTGTTGAGTGCCCGAGGGCTGGGTTTTCTGCTGAGTGCTGCCTGCTGTGTTGGCTTCCTTATATGGTGTTGTGGTGCCGGGTGTGCGTCTCACTGCCTCCCTCGCAACGCTTCAGTGGTGGCCTTGACAACGGCTACACTGGTTCTGTTGACGAGGCGGAAAGTTTTGTTTTGGTTGGAAGTTCCATGGGGTCAGCGACTTTTTCGGTATGAGTAGGATTGTTCTTTTGATCCGTGTTTTGAGGAAGATTTTATTGTCTCAGGTGTGAGTGCACAGTGGGCAACGCCAGAAACAGAGAGTCGTGTCCGGAATGTTTCAAAGCGTGGACACACTGAGCGTCACCAACTGATCTGTGCAGTTCCGAATCGAAGTCTGGAAGTGTGCCCTTCCGAGGTGTGTCACCAAGAATGGGACACATGGTTGTCCATACCCATGTGTCACCTTTGAAACTTTGCCAACTTGCCCATCTTGATCAGCTCAGTGAGAGCATGCTGTGTTTTGTTTGAAAGCTCTACTTTCAAAATATTTCAAACTTTCAACATCTTTCAACATCCTTCAAACTGCCAACATCTTTCAAACTGTCAACATCTTTCAAAACTATCATTGGACCTGAAAGGTGTGTTGTTCAGACCAAAGTGACAAAACATGTCTTGACCTTTTGACCATGGTGTTTGGGCAGTTTCAACTCAACGATGATCTGACTGGAAACTGCCTTGGGTCAGTTTTGACAACAGGGTGTTCTGACACTTCGATAATGCAGTGTTTGGAATGCTGGATGTGTGAGGATCAATTGATTTGCTGCTGAGGTGATTCACTCATAAATATTCTGTAAACTTGTTTTGTTCGGTGCTGACATTTCAGTGAACTTGGCTCCAGTGGACACATTAAATTTTCAGACCTTCAACTGACAGCACACCATCTATAATTCAGTGGGAAGTTTACTGGTATTTTCTGTTTCGTATTGACTGTGTGAAAAAATGCTATTGATTGTGTCAGAAACTTGTGCTTTCTTGGCTCCCCATTGTTCAGCCACGTGGCTCTTCACATGATCCTCTCAACAGACATCCAGGAGTACTGCACAACTCTGGGGAAGAGACCAAAAGCAGGATTGTGAGCTGACAAATTCCTTCCAATCCCATGGTCACAACACAAAATGAGGACATGAACAAGTTTGGTTAAACAAAAACAAACACAAACAACACATTTCTTTCTTGTTTCTTGCAGAATTCCTCCAGAATCTACCCAACTTTGAGACTGGATAATTTCCTGCAACACCTGATACATGTGAAAATTGTGTGCACACCTGTTCAGGCAGGGTTCAGGTGAGTCACTTGCCACACAATTGTCATTTTCCTTTGACCAGAGAAACACACAGTCCTCCATCTTTTTGGTCAGCCCTTCTTTTTGCATAATTTCAGGATTTTGTGGCAGATGTGACACTACAGACAGGCCAAACATCCACATACATGTGCCCACTGGGATTGGTGCACAAGCATTGACAGCAAATTATTGTGAATATCAGAGACAACCCAAACCAAGATCCACAAATTGCTGTATTTTGAAGGCAACCATGATTTCAGCCAATTATTTTCTCAATACAATATTTCCCTCACCCCACTGGAGCTGCAGGGTTCAAGACAAAGCCTTGTAGTGCTTTGTTAACTTGTGGAAGGAAGGACACAATACAAAGATTCACTCGTGCCCTTCTGTTTGCTTGGTGAAGTTTTGTGACTGACAATCTTCTTGTTTTGGAACACACATGTCACTTGTGTTTCACTTCAGTAAATCACTATCAATGTGTGCATGTGATGTTTTCTTGCAGAAGTCAGTGTCACAGAGCGATAAGTAAACACTGTGGGCACCATGGTGAGCCCCTGGGCTTTGTCCCTCTGTGGGACACTGCTGGCAGTCTGTGTACAAATAGCTTTGTTTTAAAGAAACATGTTTCATAAGCATGACCAAACTGCTCCACTGGTTGGAAACAGAGGAAACAAAGTGGAAGAAAAAACTGAACAAGGCTGTGCTCGCAAGTAACCTTCTGTTTCTGTGACAAGTACTGTTCTTCCAATTTCTTGGAAGTTTCAAAGGGCTTGTGTAAATGATACATTGCATAGATTTGCAAACAAGTCCTTGATGACTGTGATTTTGTAAGCTTTGGTTTGCAGGTGCATTTCTGATCGGCAGTGTGTGGGGTTCCTGTTTGAGCAGGCAGAGGAAAAGAACTGTATTCCCACATTGATGAATGAAGCAGGAATGTCACACTTCACCACTGAACTGGTCCAGGTCTTCAGCAAAGGTAAATTGAACACCACCACCCATACACCAAAAAAGAACTCACCTGTGTGCACTTCAAGATTTTATCTGCTTTGCTCAGATCACTGTTTCAATAACAATTGTGCTGGAGGGAGCACCTGTGTGGAGGAGTATGGGACCTACACCTGTGTGTGTGGCTCTGTCTTCACCGGATCCTACTGCAAATCATTTGGTAATATTTCTCCCAGTGATGTGGGAGTATATATCATGCTGAGAAAATTGGTCTTTCCAAATTGTTTGAAATTGCTGTGAGGGCTGTGATTGGCTGGATTTGTGACTGAGAGCATGTTAGATTGATGAGCCAATGAGAGAAGAGCTTCCATCTTGGTTCGGTCATTTGCAGCAGCTGAGTTCTACTTCCCTTTGAATCAGAAGATGGCATCACTGTGGTCAATGGGGCTCAACTCACAACTAATGGCAAGGTCTGTTGTCAATTGAAGAAACAACTTTGTCAGCAGTACTGAGAATGCATCACTGCTCATGTGTATCATTCTCACCAGTACTATTCTTTGCCAAAAATAAAGACCCATCAGATAAACTGTATTTTTCAGATCAACAAAGGCATTGAGACAGACTTGACCCTGCAGCAGTATGTGGACCTGGGAACCTGAGCTCTGCCTGCATCACGCAGACATGGATGAGGAAGTCACAAACAACAGAAGTACAGAAATTGACAATTGGAAGCTGTACACCAATTGCCTGGGTTGTGGGGTGCAACTGCTGCCCCTGAGTTGCCATGGCTCCTCTGCAGAGTTCAGAGGCAGGCAACTCTTCTGACATGCTGAAACCTGATACATGAGATAAATCTCGTGCACATACCTGGCAACAACAAAATCCTACTGTTTCAAAAACAGCAAAATTGCATCCTGTTCATGCATAATTAGGGTACAGTGAATCTCAAACAGTTTTCTTTTTTCTTGAAAATTTGAGAACTTGCTGGCAAAACCAGCCCCCACAAATTGTCATGAAATGAACAAAGATTCAGTTGTCAATATACCAACCAGAGTTGTGTGTTTGCTCATTCCATGTTGGTAACTTGGTTTTGATCCTGTGCTTCTAGGTTTGTTTGGGAGAATTCTTACATTCAGACTTGTTCCTGTTCTTGCATTGACCCAGTGCAATACTTCACATCTCAACAAGGAGAAATGCTGTCCAGGAAGTTTCACACAATTTGGAATCATAAGTCAAGGCTGACAATTTAGTAGCTGAACAACTGCAATGTCTCCAAAACATAATGCATCATAAGAATTCAGAAGAACAAACAAACTGGTTCAATATTTTGTATTTGATTGTTTGGATACAGACCCAGATCTGTGTTGTGAAAACTGATGAAGCTTTGTTGTTCATCAAACAACACACAACTTTCCTCAACAATCCTCCCAGAAATTTGCACCAATATATCAAACAATTCTTGCACCGCCATATTTCAAGGATATTTGTTACCAAGAACATTTTGTTTTCTTCAAACAGAGACAAAGATTTTAAAATGGTTTTGAAACCACTGTTGAATTTGTCAGAAAAATTCATCTTCCACTCAAAACTATTCTCATATTTGAAAATGTTTTGGGAGAGAGAAATTGAAACCTGTTCTGGAGAAATTGGAATTTCATACCAACAAGTTTTGCGTGTGGCCTGCCCACCAAAATGTCAAAGAAATTGCCTGAAAAGTCCCCAGGAAACAATTCAGACTGCAACTTGTAAGATTTGGCAAAAATCTCTTCAATTCTCATTGGACAAAAAGTTGAGTCTGAATATATCATTTGCTTTCATCAGATTCACAAGTTCCCACCAAAAGCATTGTGTTTATGGAAGTTTAAAAGTGATAGGGAAATCCCAAGCAACTGATGCAGGAAGAACAAAAGCGATTTTCTGTGGCAGGCACCCCAGTTTCATTTCATTGCAAAATTGGAACTTCCTGAACTTGACCATCAGGTTCTATTTTTATGACTTCCATGAAATACAGTTTCACTATCAAGTGTATACTTTTGACCTGATTGCACTGGTAGCTGGAGCTCATTTGCTTCACCCTCCCTCTGAATGCAAAGTTTATCAGTTTCCTTCTCAGAGATCAATGCTGCAGATTGTGCATCTCAAAACCATGTCACACCACAGACTGTTTCTTGATTTGACCCATTTGGACTCTGCACAATATGTTTCGTATAATGGCCCAGGCATCAAGTCAAACAGAATAAAAACATCTGCCTGGAGCAACATTGTTCACACAGAGACTTTCCAATGTGTATTTTACATCACTATGAAAGAACCTCACACTGGTAATATGCATGACAAAGTGAAGAACTTGTTGAATTTTCAATCTCAAAAATTACCAAGTGAACTTTTGAAAGCTGTGCAGATAGAACATGGAACAGAGACACATTTGTTTGATGTGAGCTTGAATAAAAGCAAGATATTTGGCTTTCAGTACATTTCTGACAGTACAATGCAAATAAATATCACAATCATTCACTTGCTTTACCATGGCAGAGAAAGCCAATCCTGCAAGTATGGTGGACTCTCTATTGGAGAGAGTCTGGGAGGAAGAATACCAACACTTGTGTGTAGATGTGACATTTTCAACTCCAAAAGTTTTGTTTCTACAAATTCAAGTGCAATTTTGGTGGCATACAGCTACCCAGAATACAGTTCTTTGGCAGCATCTCTTGTGGTATCTCCAACACAATGCAGGGTGATTTCTGTCAGTGTGTGTCAATTCACTGAGCTTTGTGATGGGAGAGATGACCTGGCCTGTTCTTTGCTGCTCAGCAACTTGACTAACAACAGTGTGCTTCATCTGACGCCACATGGTGACGTGTTGGACATCAGCATGAAAAAGGAATCGTGCGCAGTTGTACAGCTTTCATCTGGGGAGACAAGGGAGGAACTTCTAACACCACGAGCCCAACCAACATGCAGAACACGCTTTTCCATTTCCAAAATATTGTTACCTGGCATGAACATGACATTATGGGTAAGGGGGTCATTCCAACGTGATAACTACCAACGGACCAACAGCTTTGGTGCCAAGGGAAATGCGGACAGCGTAGGCTGGTGGCAAAACACAAAACCCTATTGGCAGTGTAATTCATGGCTGGGCATCCATGACACAGAGGGCACATTTACATACATGTACACCCTCATTTCACCTGTCATTGACTATGGTCTGTCATTTAAAATAGACCTGAATCCTGTGAGAAGCTACAATTGGCTTGACATCAACATACTTTTCTATTCCATGACCAAAGCCACAACAGCTGAGAAAGGGCATGAAAACGAACTATATTTTGGTCAAATGCTTCATTTTCAGCCCTCAAAGCCCAGATCCAAGTGTCAATGTTTTTTGACAAAGCGCATTTTGGTGCAGGAAGCCGTTCTCTTAAAATTAGAAATGCCTGTTTTGGGGAGATATTCTGAAATGTTTCTGAAGTCTATTGCAAAATCCCAAATAAACCAGAGAGAACTGAGGTGGACATCCCACTATCTCCCCTTTCATTTTGACAAAATGCAGCATGTCATTTCCTTGCCAGGTCAAATATGTGAGATGACAATTGAATTGAGAACTTGCTATTTTAGACAGACCTGGACAGACAAAGGTGTGACAAATGTCCAAATAAAGCTTATCTGGGTGGTTCATGCTGACATAAATGAACATCAATGTTCCAAAAGTTGTAATTTCTCATCCTCTGTCAGAAGGGAAATGTTGAAAATGTTCTATTTTGACAAGTGCATTTCATGTTCTTCAAAGAAGCAACACCAGAAAGAGTACATCACATTTTTGAGGGCTTTCATAGTTCCACGCAAATACAATTATTTAAGTTGGCTGAAGGCATCAACCATATGCAGAATACTTGGAGGGCATCTTCCTGTATTTCATAGTAAAAAACAAGAGGAAGAATTGGTAAAAATAATCAAGCTATCATCTCTCACTGAAGCTTTGTTCATTGGGTTGTCATTCTCTCCCACCCAACAGGTGATGTAGTTGTGGTGAACTCTGAGCATTCCGTCAATTCAGGACTGTGTGTCTGAAATTGGGGGAAGTGTCTTTCGCACAAAATGTCTTTCCCACCACACTGTTTTGTCACCTCTAATGATGCCTTCTTCTTGCAGACAGTACCTGTGTACAGGTGGAATAACTTTCACCCAGTATCTTATCAAAACTGGAGAACACTGAGAGGAATTCAAAGTGAAAGAGTGTACAAATTTAACAGGATTGCATTTTCTTTCCACATTCTTTCCATATCAAACAAAACATTGTTCCCTAGTTATCAATATGGCAGCCATTGCACACTGATGATGCTTCAGAATTTGGCCATGCCAGAGTGGATTCCTATTGACTGTTCAGAAAATCATTTGAAGAACCTGGTTTGTACAAGAGACAGAGTCCGTAGTAACAGGTCACACCAAGTGAGTTCAGAAGGCAAGAGAACTTGTGAAAGGCCGAACATAAAGAAAAATTCTAGCTGTTTTGTGTTCACCTGGCATCAGCATGCAAAAATGATGAAATCAGCTGTATTAAAGCCTGATATGATCACAATGTTTGAATTTGTGTTTGATGCAATTGACAGTACATTTCCCCCTCTTTTGGTACCAATGAAAAACAATTACTTTGCAAAGGTTAGTTTCAGAAAGGCATTGCATTTGTACACTTACAGCAGCCAGCTCCTTCCCAAAGAAGAAGCTGAAGGGTTTCTCATCTCCAGGAAATCACAAAAAAATAGTTTCAGTCACATCCTTGGAAATCTAGTTTTATGCAAAGACAACAGTCTGGTTTCCCTTGTGGGAGTGAAGGATCATGGTCATGTTTGTCATTTTTCTGTTGCAATTTTTAAATGCAGCCCACTCAACACAGACCAAGACAGAAACAAATCTTGTACATATCTTTACAAGAAGGTCAAAGGCAAGTGGGTGATGTATCACTCCTCAACCACAGATTGGATGCTGAACAAACCACAATTGGACAACACAGACGAAGACAATCTTTGGTGGTCAACACACCCAAGTAAATTCAACACAGTTTGCAAACATGGAGACTTACCTTGTTCTCCTGGACACAAATTGTGCTACAGCTTGGTGCATATTTGCAAATACAAGTTGAACAAAAACAATCATTTGGTGCCTTGCCTCTTTGGGGGCAATATTCAAACATGTAGAGATTTTGAATGCATCATGATGTTCAAATGCAAAGACCATTATTGTGTTCCGTGGCAATATGTTTGTGATGAAAAATGGGATTGCCCTGGTGGGTTTGATGAAAAGCAACACCACCGATGTGAACCAAGAAGAAGTTGTTCACACCTGTTCAAATGCAGAAACAGCAGCATGTGTATCCCTTTTGCTGATGTGTGCAACAGAAGAACAGATTGCTGCAGTGGAGATGATGAATACTTGTGTGAACTGCATTCCATTCAATGTCCTGCATTTTGTGAATGTCTTGCTCTTGCAATTGAATGCAGGCGTGTGACCGTGTTTCAAAGTAACCACATTGTGTCTTTTCCATACATATCTGTGGTGATTTTAAACTGCCAAATTCCAAATTTTGCTATTTTACTTGTAAACATACAAAATGTTGAAAATCTGCATTTGTCAAGTTGTGGGTTGACACAAATTTGCAGTGGACCCACTTACAATCATCTGCAAAATGTTGTTATTATTGACAACTCCTTCAACAACTTGACCTCACTTCATACCAATTGTTTTCATGACCTGCCCAAGTTGTCCATTTTGTTTCTGGGAAACAACAAAATTGATACAATTCAGACTGACACATTCAACAATGTAACGTCTATGAAATTAATCAATTTGACACATAACTTTTTGAGCCACATTCCTGAAAGAATAATATTTGGCTTGGTTACTTTAAAAATGTTGTCAATAAGCAAGAACAACTTCACAAACTTTCACAAGGAAGCCTTCATTGGAATTGATATTGTATTCTTGGAAACTGATGATGACAGAACATGTTGTCTGGTTGCAGATGTGCCAACCAACTGTTCTGCTCCACAGCTATGGCACAGGCCTTGTTCTAATCTTCTGAACAACTCAATGTTCAAAACTGTTTGCTTGGTTTTTGTCATCTTGATAGCAGGAACCAATGGTTTGTCCATTGTTCTGCATGCCATATATCTGGGCAGAAAGAATAATTTTGGCAAAATCTTGTTTGTCAGTCAATTGTCAAATGTTCTCCTTTCAATTACTCATGCTGTGATTCTTGTGGCAGATTCATTTTTTGGAAAATCATTTGGTTTCAACAGAGATACATGGACATCCAGCTTTTTTTGCTCTTTCATTTTCTTCCTGGGATCTTTCATCCATCTCAATCTACCTCACATGGGGTTTCTCATTTCATTCAGTCGCCTCATGGTTGTGTGGTTTCCCATGGAAAGTAGATTCAAAAGACAGATTTTTGTTTCACTTTGTGTGGGTTGCTGTGTTGCTGTTGAGTTTGTTTCTGCACTCTGCTTGACTTTCTTTGTGAAGTTGGAAACACACAATATTCCCACATTTTTATGCTTCCCCTTTGTGGACCCAGCCAATGATTTCATTGGTGTAAAAATTATTTCTCTGATCACGGGTTCAAATTCCTGGATATTTCTAGCTGCAATAATCTTGGTAAATATTGAACTTGGCCACAAAAGGAAAAAACAATCAGAAGAAAGCATTTCCCCTTCATCTAACAGAAAAATCAAAGCCACACTCTGGCAGATCACAGGGTTTTGTGCGTCATACATAATATGTTGGATTCCTTTCAACATCATCAACCTTTTTGTTCAGTTTTCTACAGATTTTACACTCAATATTTTGTTTTGGAATGTTTTGGTGATTTATTCTCTAAGTCCAATTCTTCACCCAGTGATACACATGATAGTTTTGTACAGAAAAGAGAAAAAGAGCCATCCAATGAAAAATTGCTGACAGGAATAGCCCTTTCAGATGAAGTCATTATCATGGTGACAACACAGCCTCATTCTTCTGACACAAGATTCCTGCATTGTACTTTGTTTCAGCTGTTGGCTGTTGATGTCAGTTGGAGCGGCATAATTTTATTCATTCTTTGCCAGAGAAAGAATGATGTCTGTTTCTCTTTTTTTTGCTCCAGAACTTTAATTTGAAATAAAAAGTGGTACTGATGCATTCTTCTTGCAAGCAAAGAAAGACTTTCAACACTACTAATATGTCTTGCAACATTTTGTTTGTTGTCATCACAGACTCCAGCAGATGCAGCAATAGTAGCAATATCCCAGTGATTTATTCAGAAACTCTACCACTCTTCTCATGAAGGATACAATCACAAAGCCTCAAAGATATGAAACACCACTCATCCCCATCATGTCCCCATCCACACTGGAACCTCTCCTGCATTTGACTCTTTAGATCAACCCTGCCTGTCCCTGAATCCTCAGTAGCAACCTTCCATTATATCCATCCCTTCTGCCACTGGACCCATACATGTGACCCAGTCTGTTCATCCTGAAGGGCTCTGTATTCTCATCCAGTCCTGGGTACACCCTTTCTGCCCCAAGACCTCTGGGAAAACCTCCGCCTGTCCCCGGGACCCTCGTGTACCCATTTGAGTTTGGTGTTGGACCTGGTATTTGGCAAGTTTTCCTTCGTACTTTTCCGATTACAACTGACAAAAGGAATTATTTGGTCATTGCTCCATCCCCACAAGCAAGCGCATAAAGCTATTTTCTTCACAACAGATGAACAGGTGCAAAAAAACTTCTTTTCTATTGGTGAAAATTTCTGTTGAGCAGGATAAAATATGGCTTCTGTTGGACTCATTTTCTGATGAAATTTCCAGTGAAATTCAGTATCAGTGTCATTTCCTTCACAAACTATTTTGGAGACTGATGTGATGAGAATAAAACAAGGGAGGAGTCCATTGAAAGAACTTTGACGCTGGAATAGAAATCTTGTATGAAAAGTTGTGTACTGAACAGAGATCTGAATGAAAACATGATTGTGGCAGCTTACTGATCCTTGCCATTTTGTAAAGTCAGTTTCTCTCAGAAGAAGTTGTCCACACAAAACATCGATGTGCAACAAAGAGCAGGTGTGTGAAGTCTGCAACTCGTGGAGCACCCACTGGGTCACGTGGTCACGTGGCCACGTGGCTGAAGAGCACGTGACTCCATCACGTGGCTGAGGACCCCATGACTCCAGACATGCGCATTTCGACCATCAATTTCGCGATGCGCTACAGGAGCTGGTCGGAGTTTGGACACACTGCGTGTCAAGTCATGATCTGTTTTGAGCTTCCATCCTTCCTTCCTTCCCTCATTCCTTCCTTCCTTCCCTCATTCCTTCCTTCCTTCCCTCATTCCTTCCTTCCTTTCGTCCAACCTTGGTATCAATTGGAAGAACATGCGGTCCTTCCCCCAAAATGTACAACTGTCAGCAAGCAGCCCGGGTGTAGAAATGGTAGGTCACTGAAAATTGACTGGTTGGGATGATCTCAAAGAGCCTGAAAACTTGTCTGTTGCAGCACAAGGCAAAGGAAACTTGGTTTGACATGTCCTCCACCTGTTCTGTAGGTTGACACTGGAGAGTGCACACAGGCATATATGTGACACTGGAGTCTGAACTCGGGGTCCCATCTGCAGGACAAGAGTGACCTTTGTGCACTTGATTCCACAGAGATGGACTGCAATCAGCCTCTGCTTGGAGGGCTGCAGAGCTGCCAGCACATGACTTTGGTGCCATCTTGCCCAATGCAGTGCAGCATCAGCTGGTTCCTATTCAGACACAAGTTGCCCAACCACTTGATTGGCAATTCAGGAGACCTGAACTTCATGGCACCATCCTTAGCATTGAATGCAAGCACAATATTTGTTCCACTGTCAACTGCAAAGAGGACATCCAGCTCTGCTGAATACACAAGACTGCTGACACCTCCACCCTCTCCCTTCCATACTGTTTCTTTTGTGTCAACAGAAATGGCTTGGAAACTTGGACTGGAGTCTTCTGATTCACATCCAACAGTGATGAGTCTTTGTCGTGGAATGTAACTCATTGCTGTGATCTCCTTTTCTGCTGGACTCACTGGAATCATTTGGAGCAGCTGGAGCTCTTCTGTGGAGCAGTTCAGATGAAGGATTACACTGTGGCCAGCTACAAACATCTCACCTGCCTCACCCTCACACATGGCAGTTGGATGGACATCACCAAGCTTGAATGCTGTGGACACTTGTGCAGTCTCCATGTTTACAAGTCTGATCAAACAACACCGAGAACAACTCACAGCCAACAGTTCCTTGCTTGCCACTCTGATACCAAGTATGCTAGTGGTACCTGTGTGTGCACACTTGCATGCAGGAGGAAGGGTACGCAGTTTCACCAGCTCTGAAGTGCTGCATGCATACCAGTGGAATGCTGGGTTTGCTGTTGTGTGTTTCCCCCAGAAGACCAGGGTCCCACTGGGCATCACAGTGAAGTAGAGAGCTGAGATGTCCAGGTTATAGCTTGCAACATGCATGAGCACCACTTTCTCAAACATCTGCAACAGACAGACAGACAAAACCTGCCCTATACGTGACACAGCTAGCCAAACACAACACAGCCAAATAACGCAACCCACAGTTGAATGTCAAATCATTGTTTTCAAAGCCTCAGTATTTTTTGAAGATACTTACTTGAAACACTTGGTTCTGAGGCTGCACAGGATCTAGTGTGTTCCTTGGGGTAGTGAGTTGGTAAGAAGGAGTTTCCTGATCAAACACCATCTTTTCCAGTTCCTGCACCAGATTATCAGCTGATGACAGCACTTCAAGGCTCTGAACACATTCACCAGTGGGTGCTCTCTTTGATGAATTCACCTGTATCATCTTCAGTATCTCCATTCTTATCTTGTGCCCCAGCTGATGTTTTGCCAGGTTCTGCACAACTTCTGCAGCTGATGCTCTTTTGGTGGGTTCCACATGGGTCATCTTCAGGATCTCAACTCTCACATCATTCCACAGTTCATGTTCTGGGTGACTCACTGCAACAGGTATTGTGACAACTTGCAGTGGTTCCACCTTGTATCTTTTCCTCTCAGCCATCAGCATGCCAATGGTGTACCCAGGACTCAGCTCTGAAGGTTCATTTGGGGTCTCAAGTTTGGGAATCAGGAATGGGTGGTTTTGGATCATTGCCAAGAAAGTGAGGCCCATAGCATAGACATCCACATTTCTATGGTAGTTCAGTTGCCCACCATCAGTTCTGATGTAGAACTCAGGAGCCTTGAAGGCCAAGGTTCCAACATTGCTGGTCATCACTGAAGTACTGTATGGCTCTTGCAAGAACTTGCTGCAATCAAAGTCAGTTAGTTTTGCAGTTGGCAGCTCACCACTGATGAGGATGTTGTTGGGTTTGATGTCTCTGTGGATGACATTTTTGCTATGGAGATACTCAACTCCTCTGGCAATATCTAGCATCAACTTGACTTTCTCATGTGGCATGACAGGACTTGATGCTTCTTCAGGCTGCAGATAGTTGATCAGGTCACCCTGGTTACAGAGCTCCATAAACACCCACACTGTAGCCTCCTCCTCAAATACTTGAAAGATTCTGGCAATGTTCTCATGGTTCAGTTCAGTCAGTCTTTTCAAGCCTGTTGTAACTTTGGGGAGTTTGCTTTTGGTTCTGGCTGTAAAATCAATTCTTTTTGCTGCTATGTCGGCTCCACTCTTGTCCAGAGCTTTGTGGACAATTCCAAAAGATCCTTTTCCCAGGATCTTCCCAGTGTTCACCCTGAACTGTGAAACATTCAACATGGTGGCAGTTTCATCCTGAATCCAGTGATCCGGTGCGGCTGTTCACTTCACCTCCCCACGCACGGAAGATCTGTGGGAATCTCAAAACACACGGGAAATACGTGCAGGGTGTTCTGCCTTCACAGCCACATGCGGTGTCCACAGTGACAGGCCGCTTTCATCAGCCACGTATTGAGGGAACGTCAGACGTGTTTGCTGAACCTCCCCTATGTCCCGATGCTCCAACGAAATCTTTCCTTTTTGTGAGCACAGAAAAGTTGTTTGCAGTTGTTAAGACGAGTCCCGTGCGGTGTGTGTTGGTTCTTCGTCGAAACCAAACCATGGTTCTGTTTGAGCGCAAGGCAAACAAGGAAATATCGGAGAGGAGCCAGACAAACCAGTGTGTTGCTGCCAAACCCCCCTGTGGCCTAACACACACGTGCTGTGAAAAACAAGGAAACCACACTCTCTGCCAGGAGATTGTGGTTCTCAGTTCAACAAGTGCGTTAAAGCAACCCACGTGACGTGTTGCCATGGAAATTTTCGACATGTTGCCATGGAAATTTTCGACACGTTGGCAAGGGAAACGTGAGGAATTTCCAAACCTTGAGGAATTATGTTCAACTTGGGCGAAGACATCAGGGTTCATACACGCTGCAAAAACGGTTCCTGTGAAAACAGACAATGACTTTTCGAGACCTTTTGGTCGAGAAAGAGTTGTTTGATTGAACAGGAACTTTTTTTGCAGTGGGTGAACTCACTTCTACCACAATGAGGCCATGTACGACACGTAGGCTTTGTGACTGCAGTGTGGCAGAGAATATTGTCACCACAAAAACTTCCCGTTGCGAATCAAGTTTCAGAAGCACACCAAACCAGATTCCTTTTCAAGTAAACCCCACCCATTCTGGCACTGTTCAAGCTGTGTTCACTCAGTTCGTGTTCTCATTTGCCACTTGGCGAAATATTCTCTTGACTGTGGTCATGCCCCCATCCCTTCGTCGCACAATGTCGAAAGCCAGACCGCCATGGCAGTCAGAGCCGGGTCACTCAGTGCCCATTGCTCTTGCCTCAACGGGTTTCCCCATTGGGTGTAGGTTGTGACTGAAGCTGCAGACCAGAGCTGAATTTTCTGTCACAGACTGAACTCTTTCCAAACCATTCCTGACTGAACAGGTCGACTGATTCAGTTGAAACTAGGGAAACCAAATAAAAAATACTACTACTCAATGCCAACTGATTGTAGGCCCACCAATAACTTGTCAGTAGTGATTGACTTTGCTAGAGCAGGTTGACCTACCTGTGCCAATGGAGAAATTAGAGTCAGACCCACCAGTAGAACCTCACCAGTTTGACCGACTTTTCAGTTCGGACTGACCCAATGGGGAAACTGCCTCAGTGAAACACAAACCGTGGTTCGGGCATCATTCCCCCCCGGTTTCCATGGAGCCGCTGGTTCCGTTGAACGTGAAACGTATCTCCCTCTTGGCTCCCCTACGTTCTGTGTCCCTCTGTCATGCTGTGATCCTCAGCCCCAGGACTCTGACAGTTTCCCTTGGTAACGCTACGTACATGTACTTGATCCAAAACTGGCAGCAGCTCAAAGTCATGAGGAGACGACAAAACGGGTCTCCCTGGCAACGCTTCACTGCGTCGCCTTGGCAACAACAGTTCGCACACGTCTCCAGGGGATCCAGGGGGCAATGGTGTTGTGTGCGGGCAGCCTCGCTTGGGCTGACGGTGCACTCAACCGTGCATTATGGCACCGCAGTGTTGCAGCCTGGGTATCAGAGCTTCCCACGCGGGCAATCCAGCTTTTGACGGTGTGCTGAGTACCCGGAAGAGCTGCTTCGGCAGGGCTGCTACTCTGCAGGGCCAGCACCCATGCTGACATATGAAAGCTGCAGCACCACATTTCCTCTGCAGATTAACGCTTCTCTAGACTGATTGATAAACAAGCAAATGGTCATTTGAGTATTGGGGGGGGGGCCTGACTATTGTCGCGCCGAGACAACATTGTTGACCACTTTTCTCATGAAACAGCCACGGAAATGGAACACGTAGCAATGCGGATTGCCGCGTGAAAATCGTTGGCACGGACGTGTTTGCATCAAAACCTCCCGTCATGCATCACGGACCACGCGGCAACACTACGCGCCAAACACGTGACCTTTCAGTGGCGGGAAAACAAAACCACCGGCAAGACTCCTCAGAGACAGGGTGGTTGAAAAGGTGCCAGCAGGTGTAAAACCGAACACAGCTGGCTGCTCGGTGTTCGAATTCGCTCCCTTCAATTTGGTGCTCCTCACGAAGACCTTGTCATTTTCACTGAAATGAATGCAACAATTTGTGGGCTCTTTCCTCCTTTCCAGACCCAATTTCAGGAAAAACGAACTGATTTGAGTCAAATTGATGAATTCGATGAGGCGACAGATTGCCGGCAAAATCCGAACGTTTGTACGTAGCGAAAACGTCAAGCATGCAGCATGCAAAACGCACAAGTAAATTCCACCTGCAGCGAAAATTTTAGAGGAATGCAGTGTTCTGTTGCAGCTGCGCAAGTGAGTGAGCCGCACGCATACATCGAACGCCTCACAGCAATTGTGCGGATCAGGGGGGTCTTTTCTTTGTTCACACACACACACACGCACGCACACAAACGTGCATCATTGTGAAAAAACTTTCATTGGAACAAAGAAAACACGCACGCACACACACACATACACACACACACACACACGACGCAGCAGAGACAAGCGCTCTGTGTGACATTCGAGGCACACTCAGGCGTACACACGTGCACATGCACCCCACCCCCACACACGCACACACTGTGTGGACGCAATGTTCAGGGAAGTTGAAGACTGGCCCGCACCCTTCGCCCTGGTATCCGTATCATATCGCTCGACGTACTGTCGACACAAAAACACAAGAATCCACATGGACAAATTTTATTTTCAATCTGACGAACAGACAGGCTTTGATGAGTTCATTTTTTCAGCGCAAAGCGTCATCGTTTTCCTGTGCACAAGATCAGCCGTACAACCTTCAATTCCTCAGGGATGACACAATGGCGAAACAATCTTCATTGTCTAGTGGACCGCAAAGCAAAGAGCGCGAAAACTCAAATTTTCAACGCACGCATCAACAATGTAAACTCGGATTATTTGCGCACGCCACTTTTCTCAATCTACAAACTTCGTTTGCATTTCGTTTCACACATTTCATACGGAACACGCATCTTGCGTAAAATATTTTTCAGTATAGTACATCTAGTACGGAGCGACACAACAAAAGGAACTCGTCACGCATCAGCGGACCGCAATACGAGGAGAGCCGAAAATTGGACAGATGCCAAGTGAACAAGAAACCGCGTAATTTGAAGCCGTTTTCACATTGGTGCCGTCGAACGTCAAAGACAGCAGAATGTTTTACCTCAACGCCAACATTTAACCTCCCAATTGGTGGATGTCAAAAAACGGTCCACACCATTCTTCGACATGGTCAAAAAAATTTGACGCCGTCTCCAATGTGACAACAGCTTGACGAAAATGTCTGTACAGATACATCAATACACATGACCTTCTGTTCAAGAAGAGTTTTCACCATTTTCTCGGAACGTTCCAAGATCTGCAAATTCAAAACGTTTTTCGTTGGAATGCTTGAAAACAGAACAACGTACATAGGTTCGCAAATGTTAGGGTCAATGTCGCAATTGGCTGGAAGTTTTTCACTGTGATGAGCGAAGATCCGTGCCCCACGTATACCAGCAGCACATAAACACACACACACACACACACACACACACACACACACACACACACATACAGGTGTACATTGGCGAACACGCACGCACACCAGGAGAAAATTCACATGCAAACAGTCGCACACGCACAGTTCACATGCACACACACACACACACACACACACACACACACAAACACAGTATGTACACACACGCATTCTCACAAATACAATTGTATCCGGAATCAGAATACAAATACACAAGCCACTCCATGACAGCGATGCGCAGTCGCTTGCACCGTCCGGTGCGTCGTGCGTGACGTCTTTTTTGGCCGTATACTCACTGATACAACGTAGATCTATCCGGAATAAGAACATCATGTAACAGATATTGAACGAATCCGAACACACACTTCTGGATGGAATGAATCCCCATTGAGGCATGAGTTGCATCCAGAATAGTGTGTGAGGATGAGTTAAATATCTGTCATACAGCACAAGTGTGACAGTTGAGTAGTTTTCAAGTAACCAATGAGAAACACCCCTCAAATATCGCACTGGTGCTGTATTACACAAAATACTCCGTGGCAGCGATGCCCAGTCACTTGCAACGCAGGATGCGTCATGCGAGACGTCGTTTTTGGACGTACACAAATGTCATCGTGTCACCACGTGGAACACACGTCCCTGGACGTTGGGCATTGCGTTGTCGCTAGCAACGCGCGATCACGTCTCGGTCTCCATGGCGACGAGTGAGAACTCAAGTATCGTCAGGTGGATTCCGTCCAAAGTGCGCAGGGAGCAACTGCGCCTGAGACGGTTGACGTGGGAGAAAAGCGCGGGAGAAAAGGGCGGGAGGAAAGTGCGGGAGAAAAGGGCGGCAGAAAAGGGCGGGAAGCAGCTCCTGCAGGAGGCCCTCTGGTGAGTGGCGCTGTCGGGTGCGTGAGTCACGTGTGTGCACGAAACTGAAGAACACGTCAATGGGGTTTTCTCTGGAAACGTCGCGAAACCTCAAGGGGGGGGGGGGTCTTTCTCCTCTTGTGACCCTAAATGACTTGTGTTCAGGAGTGTCAATGTGTCACGTGTTGTAACCCTCAGTGGGGGCGACGTCGTCCTTGGATACAGCGCATGCGTGGTGACCGCATCTGGTGCCTCAGTAGACGCTGCTACGTCAGTGCTACGTCAGCTTAAGCAAGGCTGGGTGCGTCCAGCGTAGTGTTCAGGGTGCAGCATGGTGGGTGCGTTGTGTCTCTGTCTGTGTCTCTTTCTGTCTCTCTTTCTGTCTCTCATTCTCGCTCTGTCTGTCGGCCGGTGGTGAGTCGTTGTATGTACGCACCAGGCAAATCGTGCGCCGTGTGACAGTCACTGAACTCATCGCATAACTGCACAAGAGAATCCCTTTGGGGGTTGCGTCTTCTGTTTCCATGGCCGCACACGTGTTGTGGCCCGTTTCGCACAACACGCATTGAAACTTGATGTAGCAGAGGGCAGCACACGGAAGCGTCAGCGTCCGGCGCGCAGCGTAACGTTTCCAGCGTAAAGTTTCTGGCGTAAAGTTTCCAACGTAACGTATGCAGCGTAAGTGTCCAGCGTAACGTTTCCAGCGTAAAGTTTCCAGCGTAAAGTGTCCAGAAGTCTGTTCCCGCACACACACGGAAACGTGAGAGAACAGAATGAGCGTCCAGAGTTCAGCGTAGCGTATCCAGCGTAAAGTTTCCAACGTAATATTGGTTGCATTCGATTTATCGATCCGTCAATCCATAGCAATTCCGGAATAGCCCTTCTGCGATGCAGTGTGGAATGGCCAAGATGAATCCAGGATGACCAGAATTGCACACATCCTGTTCTTTTGTGCAATTTCGAAGCAGATCCGGATTGACGGACGGGTAAATCGAACACTACCATTCCCAGCGTAAGAGTTCAGCATCAAGGTCCAGTGAAGTGTCCAATGTGTAAGTGTCCAACGTACGCTCGTACGTGTAGCATCCAGCGTAACTCGTCCAACGTGACGTCTCCAGTTGAACGAATCTGACGTAAACTGTCCAGTGTTTTAGTATCCAGCGTAAAGTATCCAACGTTCAACGTTCACTGTTCAACGTTCAGCGTTCAACATGGTCCATTCTGACGCACCCTGACAGAAGGGGCCCAGTGGTCCCGGAGTTACTGAGATGACGCAGGTTTTCACACAGATGACGCGGCGTCAAAATTTTAACACGGAACGGACCATTATTTTTGACATCATGTCAAAATTGAATCCCACGTACGAACATTTTGACGCCAGCGTCAAAAATTCTGACACCGCCCTGCCTGTGGAAAAACCCCTGTGTTCAGCCATGCCACAACAGAGCCTGATTTTCCTGACCAGAATCAACCCTCTCAAATCAAGATTCTCTTCTGTGCTGCAGACTCTTGCTGGACCCCTCGCCCTCTTCTTTCAACCCCTCGCCCTCTCCCCTCAGCCCCTCCGAAACGCCCCCTGCAGGACCCATTGCTGCCTCGCCCCCCCCCCCAGCTCTGCACCTCTCACTCTGTAGGTCCGAGATACATACCCGCCAGACTCGGATTTAAACCACTATCAAACCCGTGGTCGTTCTTCAAGCTGATGTCAAAAATTGCACCATTGGGTTCAATGTCAATTTTTGACGCCAACATCAAAACAAGGACCGAGCGACACACATCACCAACGTGAAAACCACTTTGAACTGGAGAAATGAGTCAACAATCAAGCCACAAAACCCAGTGAAAAAAAAAGAGTTTCAATTGGATGTTTTGACTCAACTTGCTTCACTGGCAGTGTGTTTCTCCCGCGATGCTTGCACGCACACACACACTAACACACACACTCACACACACACACACACACACACACACACACACACCGGATTCAGACTGTCGCCCACCCCCAATGCACAGTGACCCGAGGTCCGCCGGACCCACTTTGAACGTCCGTGGTGTTGGTGCAGCTCACACCCCGTGTCTTCGTTTGGCTTGGCGTCTCGCCCTTCCCCACCCCGCCCACACCCACCCAACCCTTGTCTCAGAGAAGACCTCTGAACCCAAACGTATGAGGCATCAGACCACCAATTATTTTCCAAAAAAAATCCAAAGTTCTTGCACAAGATAAGTGAGCACCCTTCAGTCACCATGCAGTTCACGCAGATCTGTCCGTGGTGTGAGTGATCAGTACGTGCGTGTCTCTCGCTCGGGAGTTTGCCCTGTCACTCTGAGTGGTCAGTGTCTTCGCCGTCCCCCCTCACAGTGTGCACATGTCTGTGTGGGAGGCTGAGCGAGATGTGGTGCTGTCAGCTGAGTTGTCGCCGTTTTCAGTCGTGCGTGAATCTCCACATGGCTCGGCACGCTTGGGTGATTTCAATTCACAACACAGCCGTTTCCATGGTGAGGTCTGTGAACGTGCGTCCCGTCTCTTCATGGACGCTGCGTCACGGCGTCGGCGCATGCGTGATGCGTCACGTGAATAGGCAGGTTCAGCAAATCCAAATCGTGGACGCAGACGTACTCATAGACGTACAATCTCACCCTGAGGGGATCTGCACACCACTGTAGGGTGCATGACGTCTGCGTCTACGTCTACGCCGACGTCAAATGTTTGTGTTTGCCGAACCTGCCTGTCACTGCAGGTGGTTCCTACGTCTGTTCCACGTGGTGTATCCTTCTGAGTTCAGTAGGCACTGCGTCGTCACTTGAGTATAATATCACACGGTGCTGCGTCCCCACACAAGCACATCCACTGTACATCCTGCGTCCCTGTAGAAGTCAATGGGTACTGCGTCGGACACACTACGCGTGCGTGTGGGAGGTACGTCCGGCGTTGTGGCTGCACATGTGGGTGCGTCGTGCGTTGTGTTGTCCTTGGGTACAGTATGAACTGACTACAAGTCAGTGGGCGCTGCAGATCTTGTCCCACAACGTTGGAAGTGCCACGTGTTGCGTCTCTCTGCTCGTGGTCCGTTGTTGCCATGGTGACGCTGGGTGCGGAAGTTTTCAACGTTGCCTGCCACGCTGAACGCACTGTGCATTGGGTCTCTGCTTGAGTCAATGGGTGTTGCATCAGATGCACCAAGCGGTTGTACGTCCGACGTCGTTGCCTGCGGCATGTCACAAGTCAATGGGTACTGCGTCGGTGAGTTCAGTACGTCTGACGTTGTGGCTGCACAGGTTGGTGCTTCACACATTGTGTTGTCATTTATCTACTGTATCACACCAAGGGAAAGTCAATGTTCGCTGCAGGTCTTGTACCACATGCTTGGTGTGTCACGTGTTGCGTGTCTCCAAGTGCAGTGCATTGTTGCCATGGCGACACTGGACATGGAAGTTTCAACGTCTTTTTGTGATACACTGTACATTGGGTCCCTGCACAAGTCAATGAGTGTAATAACAGGTGCACCAAGCGTGCATCTGTGCGTCCGGTATGTCCGAAGGTGTAGCTTTCGGTGAACGACAAGCATTACGTCCTTGTGGAGGTCACCAAATGTCCAGTGCGGCGTTCCTGCGTCACGTCTCCGTCACTATCGTGACTGTTTCACACAGCGTTTTCTTGGCGCCATAGTGGCTACCAGCGTCCATGGGTAAGTGATGACATGGGTAAGAGCAGAATCCAATATGCTGTCCAGTCACCAATATCCAAAGCAGTGAACAGTGTCATGCGTGCATCTGATGTCAGTGGCGCCAACACACGATCAAACCCTTTGTGAGACGTTGCCATTTGATATCTTTGGAACACTGGCACACAAAATGAAATAATTTGACCCTCAATCGTCAGTCAGTTTGAAACAACAGTCTTGTGACCCCTGGATCCACTGGAAAGGACCTGGATCAGCCGAGTTGCCAGGACACCACTTTCTCCGTGTCGCTTTCTGTGCAGTGCAGCATGAGCTGACCCTTGGAGACACACAAGTTGCCCATCCGTGTGACCTTGAGCCCTGGAGACCTGAACTTCCAGATGCACGTGCCATCCGCAGCATTGAACACTTGGATGTTGTTGGTTGCACTGTCCCCAGCCAGCAGGGCACCCAGCTCTGCTGGGTACACCAGGCTGTTGGCTTCTCCGCTGTTGCATTTCCACAATGCTTCCTTTGTGTCAACAGAAATGGCGTGGATTTCTTTTGACCTGCATCCAAAGGCAATCAGTCTGTGTTCTGGAACATAAGTCATTGTCCATGCTCTTTGTGGTTTGGGAATCACTTGGAGCAGCTGGAACATTTCTGTGGAACAGCTCAGCTGGATGATGTTCCTGAGACCTGCCACAAACATCTGTCCTGCCTCTCCCAGACACATGGCAGTGGGACTGACCATACCAAGATTGAAAGCTGTGGAGGAATGTCCAGTCTCTAGGTTCAGCAGTGTGATCAAACGGCAGCCACTGCAGCTGACAGCCAACCTTTCCAAACTGCCTATGCTGATGCCAAGAATCCCAAAAATGACATTTCCACCTCTGATGTGCGTGTGATAACATGTGATGGCATAAGTGCACAGGTTGCTCACTCCTGCTGCATTGTCTTCGTAGCAGTGAATTGCAGCTTGACCATCCCTTGGTGCAGCTTCGCTCAAGAAAGCCAGAATTCCACTGGGCATCACAGTGAAGCGGAGGGCCAGGACAGGCAGGTCATGTGCAGCACTGTGTTTGAGCATCACCTCATCACTGGCCTCTTTCTTTGTGGTTGTCGGACTCTCGCTGGTTGATGTCGAAGGGCGTTTGATGACCACATTTTCCAGTCCTTCGGTTGATTCTGTCTCTACTGTGCTGGTCTTGACAGGTGCCTTCTTCGGACTTTCTGCTCTTTCTTTGTGCTCCACTTCTTGAGCTGATGGGAGCTCCACGTGGGCCCCTTTCCGGGCCTCTTGTCTGGGATCTTTCCAGCACAAGACCTTCTCTCGCTCATCATCCTGAATGCAGTGCAGCGTGAGCTGACCTCTGTTCACAAACATGTTGCCCATCCACCTCATGTTCATGTCAAGAGACTGGAACTTCAGGGAACCGTCCTTCTCATCAAAAATTTTGACGCTTCCACTTGCTTTGTCGAATGCAAACAAGGCACCAAAGTCCTCAGAGTACACAAGACAGCTTGCACCTTCACCATCTGCCTTCCAAACTGTCTCCTTTGTGTCAACAGATATGGCACAGGTTGCTGGAAAAGCTTCTGATCCACGTCCAACAATGAGGAGTCTCTGTCCAGGGATGTAGCTCATTGTCGTCAGAGGTGGTGCTGGAATGGTCTGAAGCCTGGAGAACGTGTGCTGCAGCTCAGATGCAAGATTTCCTCCAAACTCACCCACACTCACAGCTTGTGGACAAAGATCGCCAAAGTCTGGTTCACTTCCCTCATCAAACTGCTTGTGTGGGTCTTCCTCGCTTTTGGCACCAAAACTAAATTTCTTCCACATCCCCATCAGTCCTCCATTGTCAGGGTTGATCTTCACAATTTGCAGTGGCTCCACCTTGTACCTGTTTTTCTCATGCCCATTGCATAGACATCTACATTTCTATGGTAATGAAGTTGTCCACTATCAGTATTTTGTGTCCCATTGTTTCTTCTTTTGAAGCAAGCTCAAAGCCTTCCGGGTCAACTTTTATGATCTTTGATGTCCTTCCCAAAATTTCCAAATGTACTTTTGGACCATGTCTATCAGACCATAAACCAACAACACAAGTAAATTCCCGGTTTCACGCTGTGGCTCGTACATGCGAGGCTCCCATCTGTCAATGAGGCGTGAACATTCAGGCTCCAGTAGATCTGTGTCAGCAGGTAGTGGGTCAGAGTCTGGTGGGTCAGTCTCTGTGAGGTCGATGTGTTCCAGCTGTGATGGTTCATCATGTTCCTCTGGTGCACTGGTGCCTGCATTTTCACTCTGGAAGCTCTGTGTTCTGCACACCACATTCCTGAGCTGCATATGCATGGCATCTGGGCCACTCTCACCATGTACCAGTCCAGCTGCCTTGACTGGAGGTGATGCCACCTTTTCTGCTGACATTAGTATTTCCAGGCTCTGAACAACTTCTGATGCACATGCTCTTTCCTTGGGTTCCACATGGGTCATTGTCAGGATCTCAGCCCTCACAGCATTCCACAGGGATTCACCACTCTCAGTCTCTGATGCATGTCCTGATTCACCTGACTCAGATATCTTCACAACGTGCAGTGGCTCCACATTGTACCTTTTTCTTTCTGCCATCAGCATGCCAATTGTGTACCCAGGGATCAGCTCTGAAGCCTCATTTGGTGTCTCAAGTTTGGGAATCAAATGAGGATTATTTTGGATGATTCCAAGGAAGGAGAGACCCATGGCATAGACATCCACATTCCTATGGTACACCAATTTGTGGTCATCAGTTCTCAAGTAAAACTCAGGAGCCTTGAAAGCCTGTGTGCCAACATTGCTGGTCATCATGGAAGTGCTGTAGTCTTCTTCAAGGAATTTGCCACAGTCAAAGTCAGTCAGCTTTGCAGTAGCTGGGGACCCATTGACAAGGATGTTGTTGGGTTTGACATCTCTGTGAATGACATTCTTGCTGTGGAGATACTCAACTCCTTTTGCAATATCCAGCATCAACTTCAGTTTCTCATTGTCTGAGATGGAACTTGCTGCTTCATCTCTCTGTAGATAGTTGACCAGATCACCATGGTTACAGAGCTCCATGAACACCCAAACTGTGGCTTCTTCAGTTTCAACATGGAAGATCTGTGCAATGTTCTCATGCTCAAGACCAACCAGCTTCTTCAAATTTGCTGAAACTTCAGGAACTTTGTTCTTGTATTTGGTGAAGTCAATTCTTTTGGTGGCAACATCCCTTCCATGTTTGTCTTCCCCTCTGCAGATGAACCCAAAAGCCCCATGGCCCAGTGCTGCCCCCATGTTCACCCTGTACTCCCCAACACACAGCATGATTGGAGGTGTTATTGTCACGTGGTTCGCAATGGGCTGGTCTGTTCTTCTTCAACTCAGGTATAGTGTTCTTGGACTGCAGAAGAACTGGGATCTGAAACGTGTTAAGTTTGGCTGCAAGCTGACCAGCAACAGAGACGAGGAAACAATCGTGGACCAGACCGGGCAAAGGGAGCGAATCATGAGTTTTAGCAACCACTAACTTTCATTAAGTGCGGTGCCCCAATTGCCACAATAGCACAGAAAGCCAAATTTTCCCCAACATTTGCTCCAGGTGTCAATGACAAGTGACCAAATGGTGTCAGTGTCATCGATCGGGCAATTGGGCCACGTCGGAAAAGGAGCGCAACGTTTCGCTAAAAAAAAGTCACAAATATTGAAGATTCGCTCTCTGAAGAATTGATATGGAATGTTCCTCTGTCCATTTGTTTTCACCCATTCCAATGTTGACTCATGCTTCGCCCCTCCCTGCCTCCCCCTCCTGTTCTCTCCTGTCCTCGTCTCCCTCCCACTGACCCATAACTCGGATCCACTTCCGGTTCCACCTCGGATCTGCTTCCGGTTAAATGCCGACGCAACAACGTTCTATGGCGGAAAGACATATAATATGGGAATCATGTTTCTACCACGCTGTGATCATGAGGCCTCTCGTACATGACCTCAGGGTGGCAGAAGTGAGTTCACTCACTGCAAAATTGGTTCCTGTTCAATCATACAATACTTTTCTCGACCAAAGGTCTCAAAAAGCCATTGTATGATTTCACAGGAATCATTTTGCAGCGTGTGTGAACACTTTGGGCACCAGATCCTCCCTGTGCTCTGACACTTTGGGCCTCAGATCCACCCTGGGCTCTGACACTTTGGGCACCACATCCTCCCTGGGCTTTGACACTTTGGGCCCCATAGCCCACCTGTGCCTTGACCCTTTGGGCCACAGATCTTCCCTGGACCTTGACACTCTGGGTTCTGCATCCACCTTCTTAAAATCTGGCTCCCTGGGCACATCCCCCAACAGAATGTTCAATTTCTGAACAACCTCCTTGGCTGATGGTCTCTTCTTGGGCTCCACATGGGTCATCTTCAGGATCTCAGCCCTCACAGCATTCCACCTGGGCTCACCTCTCTCAGTCTTTGATGCATGTTCTGGTTCACCTGACTCAGATATTTTCACAACTTGCAGTGGCTCCACCTTGTATCTTTTTCTCTCTGCCAT
>JAAUXT010088146.1_pt1 | contig 39099 bp, 30 predicted proteins | sample 7278171 | NCBI WGS metagenome assembly JAAUXT01 (sample SAMN14350112, study PRJNA611818) | marine sediment metagenome | isolation source: surface marine sediment (1.8m) | place: French Polynesia: Moorea | collected 2018-08
GCAGAACGACCAAACAAGTCGACTTCTTGACACAGTTCAATTACTGAAGAATAAAGTTCGACCAGGGTTGTGGTGTGAAGAGTCAGTCGACTTGTTTGGTCGTTCTGTATGAGGTCCTTCTTGCCTCGCTTGTGTCAATGTCGCATGTCTGCGTCACGCAGGTCGCTTTGGATCTTGCGAGGAAAACGGTCGTTTTGCCAGAAAGCACTGCACTACAAGTGCAAGGAGATCGACAAATGTTCAGTCTGCTTGTGTTCTTCAATTGTAGAGCCACAATTTTGCACACTGTTCAATTTTTGCCTCGTAAGACCAACATTTATGAAGTGATCATCATGATGGAACGCTGCGGCCTCTGTGTCTGTGTGGCCATAACTGGACATTGCCCGGCGATAAAGCACGCGGTCAGAGGGCGATAACTGGCGAGTTTGTGTTCTATTCATGATGCTCGCCACTTCCTATACAATCTCGGGGACCAGGTCGTTTAGCCTGAGCCGCTTAGCGAAGAGTGATCTGCTCAAAGCCTAATGACCTGCGGATGATGCGGCCGTCACTGGAAGGTCCGGCGCCGTCTGCAGTCGACTTTCGTTCGAGCCAGGTCTCACTCAGTTCCAAAACAACCTTTTTTTCAGTTGCACGAATCATCGTTCGATGCGAACAAGGAAGGAAGCCTGATTGTTCCCGCACGAGCAGCCCGAGCCGAAACTCAACAACGCATGCTTCAGCGCAGTCCAACAACCAGTTCAGAAATTAATTCCCTTTTTTCATGATCTGCACTGAGCTGAACGAGGACCCGTAGACGAAGGTTAAATTACGACTTCTGATCCTTGCTTGTTGCTTTGTGTCTCTGCAGCGCAACGCCAGGGTGGGAGTTGGGAGGTGGAGCAGGGACGAGCGCATTTAGGAGGTTTAGAGCGGCAAAACGTGCGCAGACTGCTCGAGCAGAGCAGTTTACACTCTCGACACTCGCATCACTCCTCCGTGGAGGACCATCACGAACTCTGGACGCACCTCGATTTCCTCGTATGTCCCGATTGTGGCTGATGGCCGCTGTTTTGCAGGCGAGAGAAGGACAAATGTTGTCGTTCTCCCCAAGCAGATTTAATTTGGATCTGGGTGACTGCAACAACTGAGTGCTTTGGTACCTCCTGGTTCGAATGATCGTGTCTCTTTTTGGACAGTGTACCTTGCTGGAGCGAGAGATCGTGCGCTGAAAGTCAAAGCTCACCCGCCCCTCATTGCGTATGCTAAACCCCGGGCTTGTAACGGCCTGATAAGCTGTGCCTCGAGCGGGTCCCAAAACTCATCCAGCGCCAATGCGACAAAATGACGGCTTCTTTCCTTCAAAAGGACCAAAACGTCATCCAAATTGGCAAGAAGGAACAAGAAGACTTGAGAGAGCAAAAATCTGGCAAATTTTTCTGCATGTGAGACGCGCTAAGGTTATTGAATTTACAAATTTATCCTTTGGACGCGATTTTCCGCGAGAGCGCGCTAATCGCGTCGTGTCGGCGACGCGGACGCGCCGAGGAAACGCGCGGGAAGGAACCGCGGGAAGCGCGACATTTCCGACGCCGTCTCGACTTATTTGTTTCGTTTTCCACTGTCAAGTGATTCCAAATGGCTCGAACTACAACACAGCTCAGATCACAAGCCCGGTGGCAGAAGCTGTTCGTGACAGGGTTCAAACACCCATGGACGAACGTGCGTTCAACGCTGAACGCTTTTAGTAAAAAGGGATGCTTGGTTTGTCCATGCAAAATCTCATCGCAACTTTTACAAGTTTCTTTGGCCGCCCAGATAGCTGCGACACTTGACTCACCGATGGTGGCGCTCTGTCCCCAGCGCTGCGCGTGCGTGTGCTCGATCTTCGGGTTGGTCATCCCCGGCAGCGGCTGCGGCGTGTACCCTGAAAAATATAGTGTAAGTTGATGTTTCGCAGGGACAGACACATTCAACAAGATACGTTCATTTCTCATGGTTGTAGTGGAAGGGGGGGGGGGTTCTTCCCTTTTGTTCCAAGCCACAGCCTTGCAAACATCAAAATAACAGCCTGACTCGTAGATCCTGAATGGCTCACACATGGGTGAATTTGAACCTTCCGCCGGTGCTCAGTTTAATCCTTCCGTTTGAGCAGAGGGTCATTTGTCAATGAGATGAAGTAGCAGAGGCAATGCTCCACAATCTCCTGGTTTTATCTCCTTTCCGCTTGGAGGAGTTTGATGGCACCACAACTAGACTGGACACATCCCAGTCTACGACCTCGAAACTGTGGAGTCATTTTGTTCAAACGTTTTCTGCATGATCAGAAAGTTTGAACGACCAACTCAGGTGTTCAGAAGTTAATGACGCTACCAAAGTGACATGTGTCTGGTCTGTCTGTCTCTCTCTCTGTCTGTCTGTTTTGTCTGTCTGCCTGTCTGTCTGTCTGTCTGTCTGTCTGTCTTCTTCCTGCTCTCTTATTCCATTCTCAGTCTCTCTTGGACGCATCTACGTTGTTTCAGTTTGGCACAGATTTGCTTTTCCATTTCAACACATTTTTGACGTTGTATCTCTGAGTTTGGACCCTGGGGTTGCGATTATGTGGGAATGATGCAACTTCAGAGGATATTGGAAGCACCACTCGCTCCAAAAGGAGGCCCGACCCCGAACAAATACATTACTTCCGTCCCATTGGCCACCGGTCCCCGATCCAAACAGCAATTCATTACATTGTCCCGGATCCGAGGGGTCTTTGAAAGTTTACAGAAAAGATTTTAGTGGGATGTGATTGGAAATACATAATTCAAGAACAGACACGAACCCAAGTTGAGCCAAAGTGAGTCCGTCCGTTCGGAGAACAAAGGTTCTACAACTGTGGTGTCACCTCGTCTCTCTGTTTGAGCCTATTAACGATGCAGTGTGCGGTCCCTGTCATCTCTATTGCTCGTTACCTTTTCCGAACACTTCCACAAAAGGTCGGAGAAGGATGATCCCAAAACAAGACAAAGGCGCATCGAGTGACCTGCTAATTCTGCTCGCTGATCAGAAGACAAAAGCAACCGAGTGAGGAATGTTCCCCCTCTGTCCTTCTCAAAGTGAGGAGTAATGACGAGTGATTTAGTGGCCTCGCGTGCCCCGTCACATCCCGGCCTTCCTGCCTGATTGAATTCTGATTTCCTTGAAAGCATGTCGACTCCGCCAGTAGAGTGAGAAAATAATTGCGGTTGAGGCGGGGATGCTCTGGACCGCCTTGTCGTCCAGGCAGTCACAAGGATGAGCCGTTCCAAACTGCGCCAAGATCAAACGGCCCCCTTTCCTTGTTTTCAATTTGCCGGTTTCTATTTCAGCTGTGAAGACACAGTTTTGATCACATGGAAGTTTTTGGTCACTGATAATAGTAAAATGTGTTTTTGGTCATTCACAGCGCGATGAAGTCTGTGTTCCTGGTCACAGTCGGCGTTGTCACGTCACTAACTCAAGCTCAATTCCTGATTTTTTATTCTATCAACACAGCTCTTTGGGACAGTGCCGCGTTTGAGATTCCGGCAGAGCTGCAGTGTGTTTCGTGATTATTCTGAGAGCACAATTTCGACCCCGCAAGGTGCAAGTAAGTTTGGCCCGAAACTAATCAAAGGCAACTTGCAGAAAGATTCCATCACCAAATAACGCCAGCTTCTGGGTGTTCTCAAACAGGTCAAAGTCAAGAAACAGTCTTGGAACATCGTGCGCCTGTCTTCCCACGTTGGGGGTTCAATGGTCTTCGTTCTTCGGTTCTGGGGGAAGCAGGAAAGGAAACTGCCAGGAAGGCGGGGTGGGAAGGGGCAGGAAGGGCACACTTAAACCAGGCCCGGGCTCTATCCGGGACCTAATGTCCTTACCGCCTGGCCCCAATTCCTCCAGTGAGAACTTCTCAGATCTCCCCACAATGGTAACAGTCACATTGTGAGGTCATTTTCATATCGAGGGGAGAAAAATGCAACGAAGGGAGCGCCTGACGAGAAGGATACGTTCCAGAGTGTAATATCCTTACAGGCCACCGCCTAAGCAGGTTAGGGCTTCCCCAAGAAATCTTGATGCTGTAAGAAATTTCCCAATTTGATGCACAGGGGTAAGCGCCTACAACCTTATCTTTGCTGAGCTGTGGCCGCTAAATGAAATGAAAAACACTTCCAAAATGGAATTTGTCGCTTTGCACTCTGATTTTTGATGCTCTTTTTGTGCCCCAAGGAAGTCGATGGAAATTACGAATCCCACCCAGATGCTCACAAAGGTTAAAGTGTGAAAATGAACGAAAATTGAGGCCCCCACAGAGAGAAAAAAGTCGAAGCTTCGTGCAACAAAAACTCTTGGTTGGTTGAACGGACCGTACTGAAACTTTCCGATCACAGTGCATTTTCAGTTCGTTTTTGGCGATGAGAAGTTCCCAACTACAATTGACCACACAGAGCTTAAGTCTGAACTCCGAAGAGTCAGATGAGGTTGAGAAACGAGTAAGAAAGAGTCGCTTGGCCCGTGTAATGTAAATCTGTTTATCAGGCCCAGTACAGATGCTCAGCTCTACGGGTTCGTGTTAGCTCATGAAAGCGGGGTGCGCAGTGGGCAGAAGCAGCGATTACACGGTCGGTGGGGCGCAGGATGAGCGGCCGGGAGGCGCTGCTCCCCGGGGGAAACGGCCCCGACCCGCGGCGGAAGGAAGCAGCTCGGGCGGGAGCAGAGGCCGGAGCTCGGGAAGGATTCACGAGACAGGGAGCAAGGAAAAAGTCTCAAAATGGACGAAGTGTGTGGAATCAGCTCAGGCAGTAGAAATGCACTTGAGAAGTGAACGACAAACACAAAAGAATGTGGCTGAGGTAACGGACAACAAAGTTCGACTTCGCATAATTTCCAGAAATTCATTAGTCGTGGCCGTGCTTCGCCAGATCAAAAAGGACCGACGATACACGACAACGGATCCCCAAACCTTTCGTTCACAATACAATTCTGCTCTGTATGGTGTGCCTCTTTGATGTCCAGCACAAAATCAAAAATGTTGGATTGATACGTGGATCCGCTCTCATCAAGCACGCTCAGGTTGAGCAGGAAACATCCTGGGCTGCTGGTCCCAGAGTTCCTGCACTGATACACTTCTCCCCAACAGGAAACAGTCCAGCGCCTACAATGAGCTTCCTCCAGCCCAGGCTTATTGCGCCATCAGACCCTGTGCATTCACACACCACTCAATGTCCCCTCCGCTGCCTTGCCCTGCCTTTTTATTGTGTCCCCAGGAAGTCCACAGAGTCAGGTTCCGGAAGGAGCAGGCAGAGACTGATGTAGTTGGGAAACTTTCATTTTCCCCAGACAGGAAGCGGCGCTGTCCATGATAGGACTGCAGTCATTGGTGGAGTGAACAAAAGGCCCATCCCAGGCTAATCTATTCGACCAAGAATTAGCCTCCTATCTTTCAAGTTCTTCTCCTGCCGCTTCCCATCCAAGACCTTTGCAGCTGGTTGATTGACTTCCATGGCACTTAGTGGACACTGAATTCTCTTCAGAATCAGTTTTCAGCTGTCTTGATTTTGTGCATCACTTTTGCTGGACTGTTGAAGTCCTGGTTTTCCCGGCTGTAATCACGGGCAATCTGCTTCAATTGATGTTCTGGAAGTGCTAATTACTGAACACGCCTCACGTCTTTTCATTTTATTACATTCTGCCTGCTTTGACAAAACCAGCTGAGTGCTGCACTTTTTCTCTGGCGCAACTTGAAAACTGCAGAGCAGATCGTAATGAACTGAATCGGAAAAGCAATTGCAGTACAAAATGGGAAAATGTTCTAAAGTTTACCAGTGAAGATCACAGTTGAGAGTCAAGGGACTTGCATGCGCAAGGCTGCAGGAAAAGTACTAAGTTCAGAATATGAAATTGCGCGGCAGCAGTGACAGAACCTTTCACTCCGCACATAAATGACTGTCCCTTTGTGTGGGCGTCATGTCCCTCACAAGAACGAACAGGGATCTGAGTCCTGTTCTTTAATTCAATAGACACAAGTGTAGTTAACATCATGTGCACAAAGTGCGCAATCCTGGGGCAGAGGCTGGTGATTACATTGTGTCGGGGAGAGTGAGTCAATGGCGCCGCCGCTCCAACGCGCAGATTGACTGACAACAATGCGCAGATTATCCGCCGTCTCTCACGCCCCTCTGATCACAGATCCCTCTCACGCTGTCAGAATTTCATCTGAAGAAAATGTCCATTTAAAATTAAAATAATGGCAGGTTGATTTGTGGCACATGTATGCAGGATGAGTTCCTGATCGCATTGCACGTCGGATTCTCTGCATGTTGAGCACGCGTGAAACAATGAACACCTCTGTCGTGGTACTGTGTGAAAAGATGGAAGATGATCTTTGGTCGGTGTGAAACTGTAGAGTCTACATGAAGAACCCGTTTCCGTGGGCAATCCACAATGGGGCTGTTGGCATGAACTCAAGCACAAAAGCGAGTGCAACTATTTTTCACGTGGTGTCCCATCAGAGAACTGTGAAAGTTGATTACCAAATCTCAGCGTTTAACCTCTGCACCCTGCCGCGCTGTGCAAAATTTCACAGCTGCTCAATATCTGCTGGTTTCTCTCGTTCAAATTTGGTGTCCTGTTCAAGGCTGAAAACGACACAGCTTTCACTTTTAGAATCAAAACCTCATTGAGAACATTCTCAGTGTCAATGTGCTAATCTGCAAGTCAATGCATCAACAGAAACAAATGGAAGATTCCAAGATTCCTTGAAACAGACAACTGCCGAAAGCGGCTTCTCCGATGGTGGCCAAGGATCGAAGGACCAAAACGGACGCGACCTTGAGCAAATCTGAAGGCAACAATTTTTATGACTGTGGAAGAGAATTTGATTTGCTCGAATCAGACATAAATTTGCACATCATCAGAGCACACAGATTACCGCCGCTTTATGGCTGCCATTTGCAGCCCTTTGCTCCTGTTCAATCTGCCATATTGCTCTCTGGAAAAGCAGCTTTGGCTTCAGCGTGGCAGATTCCCACTCCAAACGGAAAAACAATGTCTGGATCGTAAACGATTGACTTTGCACAGTTGATGACGAAAGATCAACGCGTGAGGTGAAGAAGGGCTTTTTCATTTTACTGGGACAAAGATGTCACATTCGATGTCCACTTGTCTTGTCATGATAAGTGTGGAAATTTTTCTGTTGTGGTTACCTTGAGGTTCTGCCTTGGCCTGCGTTGCCCATGTGTTTCCATAGGTTGGATCTGAAATGAGAAAACCAAAGTTTCTGTTCAGTGACTGAGAAAAGTGACATTTTTGAAGTTCGCTTTTGGTCACGTCCAGGTCACATCCGACTAGCAACAGAAATCATTCTCACAAACTGGTGGTTCTCTCACACTGGTCTTCTCCACCATTGTTTTTGCCCATGATTTTGACATCTTCCATTCCCGAGGATGACAGACCAGCAGAGGTGTCAAAGTAGAGGTTTCTGTTGTGACTGCCTGAACGTTTTCACAAAGATTCTGACCGAGAAGGAAACGCGTCATTTGGACAAGTCAGACACACACACACGGGTGAACTTGACGCGCGCAGTTGAGTCGTTCCGTCACTTCTTTGGCCAGGTGTCAACCTACTTGCTGGCAACGGTGTTTGACGTGAAGAGGTTGACTGGTTGAATCTCGGTTTGGGTTTTGCTTGCAAAGAAATCAGAACTCTCTTGCTCGTGAGTACATTGAGGGTGTTGATAATGAAAAGATCAGGGACTAATGCGACTGTCATACCCAGGCGGAAACGAGGGTGCTCAGACAGGAAGAACCCGGCCACTCTTCAGCCAAGGGTTCCTCTCCACCAGTTCCTGTTCACAACACTCTCCAAACATTCACCAACCACACCTCGTGGTTTGCAGGCGGCCCACGGTTCTGGGATTGGGATGATCATTTCAAGGTTGTCGTCTGCTGTCCAAGCTGATCCACCCGTTGAAATCGAGTGGTGACAGATCAAACTTTTGTTCGAGGCCTGTAACATTCCGTGCCTGCCCTGGAGTTTGCACGTCAAATCGAAAGTACTTTTCAATAATTTATCACAGGAAACTCTTCGAACGAGCTGTGTGTTTTTAGCGTGTGCAGCTTTGTGTTTGATTTGTACTGACGGAGCTACTCGAGCAGTGCTCGAGTCGCGGGGTAATTGGACTGTAATGTGGAACATAATGAGGATCGGAATCACGCAGGAAGGAGGGGGACGTTGTCAAGAGGACCTGTGAAAGTGACCACGAGAATAGAGCCTCTTATCAAACCAGAGACAACACAGACAAGAGATTTTGAAGCCAAGTCGTTCTTGTCGGCCAGATTCCGTGCCCAACGTGGTGTTGGAGCTTCGTTTGGGTCTTTCAGAGGAAAAACGTCAGGACGCCTTGGAAAAAAAACTTTGCCATAAAATAGCCCCCAACACGTTGGAATGCAACGCGTTTGCAAGTCCTACGTATTCCCACCCTTTCAAGTTTTGCCTCGTAGATTGCCTGAACTTCCAAAATTCCAACTGTATCACTCTCCAAACTGACCATCCATTGGAGGTGAATTTTTCACATTGAAATTTTGACAGTGCGTCAGCAGAGCCCGGCTCTGATCAGACGGATACGGACAAAGGAACTGCGCCGAGCCTGAGCACTCTCCATCAATCCAAAGCTCAAAGGGCCGAGACGCCTCTCCAAGAGTCACGAGCCAATTCCACACAGTCGTAAAACTCCAAATATCGAGGCATACAAACTGTTGGACATTTTGAGGCACAGCTTTTGTTTTGTCAGAACGTTTGGTCAGTGCGAGAAGAAACGTGTGACCTTGTCGCTGCTTCATGTCTTTTGACAGCGGACACCAGAAGCTGGATCTGAGCAGTGTTTACCGTGCCAGGCAATTATTGAACGCAAGTTCAATATTTCCTTTCACTTCTCGAAGGGTCGTGACATCGAGCCCTTGTTCAAACATAATTAACCGTGTAATTATCGTTCGCAGCCGATGATCAACCGTGACCCTCGACCTCAGTCAGATCGCCGTCTCTTTGAAAGAATACACTCGTGCGCTATGCTGCTACCCGCACTGTGCAGCTTTGACTTTGTTTTTGTTTTCTTTACAAAACACAAGGCTCGGCCCAGCAATTTTTAAAACCCTTTTGCAAACTTGGAATGCCTGCTCGGAGCACACACCCGACAGGACTGATTGTCACAACGAACAACAATCGAATGCAGAGATCCATAGAGCAGAATTGCGAAGCAGCCGAGTGGTGACCTCCTCATGTCGCCTTTCTCAAATGCTGTGTCCAAACGACGAGGCAGGGCTGAGGGCAGTTATTTCTTCATTAGTCGTGCTCCTGAGAGGCTTTTAGACAAATCAAGACGGCGTCTTTCATCTCGTCTGGTTCACTCGTGTACACAGAAAGAAGAATGGCGCGCGTGGAAAGAGGACTGCAAGAACCGGGCACAAAAATGCACCTTGACCAGGTGTTGTCTGTCATTGCGAAGAGTGATGGTCTCAATATCTGAAACATTTCAATGGCTCGCAGACTGTCACATGCTGACGAAACGGAATCGGGTTTGTGCATCAAGCTCCCAAACCCGGTTTCTCCCCTGTTGTGAACGCGTGTGGAACTGCTCGATCTCTGTGAGGATCGACTGAGCCTTGTCCTGGCTCATCCAAAACGACATGTGAGCCAAAGACAGTTCACCATCCACTGTGAACCCCTATTACTCATTGCTCACAGAGAGGAGGGGGCCTCTCCTCTTGCGATGCCCTTTCCAGTGAGTCTCCTGCTTGAGCTGCCTATCGGTGGTCTGGATCTGCGCGCATTGTCCTCCCGACAACGGGGGAAGTGCAGCGGGGCCGCAGAAGGAAGTCGCCCCCATTGCGCGGTAATTGTGCCACTTCCCAGGCCGCGCTCCCGACACTGCGACGCTGCGTCAAGACGCTCGATCTCTCCGCTGTGAAGGGATTCGACGTTCTCTGTGAATCTGAAGGTTTTTCTCTGTGACTTTCGTGCGGTCAGATCAGTTCAGTCAGATGAAGATGTCAACTTACTTCTGAAAACTCCAAGAAAGTCACCAAACAGACTTTTCACATAGTTTCTGGAATCTGAATCAAGCAAAACCTTCAAAGTTTGAGAGTGCAACTGTGAATAATCCAAACAAAGTCTCGCTAACTGAGGCTCGAGCCCAACTGGGAGTGGAGGCTTAAACCGGCTTGTCCGGTCCCGCGGGGGCGAGCCCTCTCAGCAAGCCCATTGAAGAGTAATTTACGAGAGGAAATTCACTGAAGGAGAAAGATGCAAGTCCAAAGCAAGCAGAAAAGTCCTGCCTGGCTGCGCTGTGAAACAATCACACCCGTTGAAATACGGTTCTCTCGAAAATCTCAACTTATTTTTGTCTCCCCAAAGGCGGCTGTCCGAGTGGGCAGTTTTGTTTTGTTTTGCCACTTTTGGCAAAACTGGAACTTGCACGCCGGTCTTTTTCTGCGTGTGTTCAACGATCGAAGGGAGCGTGGACGGGGAACCTTCTGCGGGTTTCGGGAGGGGCAGACTTCCGCCCAGAACCTGCCCGGGAACCTGCACGTCCTGTGCCTTCCGACGAATGTGTGCAGAAAACCAAAGACAACCAGACAACATGCCATTTTTCAAGACACCTCGACAAAATTTTCACCTCTACGCTTACAGCTGGAAACAACGAAATTGTTCCACTTCGCAATCATGAACGATCCGTCACCCCGTACTTTGTGCTTTTGTTACAGAAAGCTCAGTCATAGGAGGAGCAAAGACTCTTCGCTACCTCCAGGGAATTTCCTCAGGCAGTCCGCCTTGAACTGTCCCTTGAGACCCAATCGAGCGCTTCCCTCCTCCGGATTGTCTCCCAGACCTTGAATATCCTCTGCGCATCCTGGGAACACTCGCCGCTTGGTGATGCGCTTGTGATTTGTTAAAGAGTGATACGGAAGGAGCGAGGCACAGACGCTCACAAGGAAGGGTTGAGACGGAGCCACAGATCAACAGCTCACCAAAAAGAGATCAGCGAGGGCAAAAGTAAACTTTGAAACCAATGTGAGGGACACATGCACAACTGGCGATTACTTTACGAGTACTTTCGAACATCAAGTCTTCAATTGTGATGCACTGACCAGGGCGAGATGTGGGCATTATGTTTGTTGGGCCAAGAATCGCTCCAGAAAAAGTCGCAGGCTCTCTCTTTCCGAATGCCGTATTGACCTGTGCACAAGTCGTGCTCGTGTTCGACGCACCTCAACATTTTCCTTTCTAAGTGCAGCTACGTTGGACCCACGAAAGCGAGTTTTTTCCCGTGAACCATACGAAAGGTCTCACGTGAATATTTCAGCTATGCCTGAAATCGCTGTTTTTTTGGATTAATGTTACCTGAACAAAATGCAAACACACATCCGTACAGGCAGAAGACGCACCCATTGTTTTGATGCTCAATTTTGAGGCAAAGGTGCGTCGTTTTTCTCGAATGAATGCAGTACCCATGCTGTCGCAAAGTTTTTTTTCGCAAAAAGAGCTCAACAAATGCACTTTTGCAAACTCAGCTTTGAGACAAGTGCAAACATATTCCGCCGACCATCTCTACTACAAACAGAAACCACTTTGAGTCCACAATGGCAAATCAGGGATGTTGTTAGGACCCCCACGAGACAGCGTATCAGCCCGGGTACGAGACCCGGTAGGACCCCGGATGCTTGTGATCCGGGCCCCAGGGGGCAACTTTCCGTTGCGACGCAGATTTTTGGACAGGGCTTCCGTGCACAGATAGCACACTGTGAGATCGAAAACGCACCACTGTGGTTTTGCTGTCCTTGAATGCTGAAACGGAGACACGCACCTCGCGCGCCCGAGAGGAAAGGCTCAGATGTGACCCCTGAGGAGACGCTCGGATCCTCTTGTCTCCTGTCGGGAGCGTAATCAGAGTCTCGGGGCCCTGTGCCCAGCGAGGCAGGACCGAGCGGTGAAGGCAGACAAGTCCCCCCGACAACACTCTGGGGAATTAGACGATCAAAATGTTTGTAATGACAAATTGTTTCGTTGAACCAAGTCCATGCATGAGTAGCAAAAGTAAACTGAATACAAGAACAATCAACTGTCCAAAAAATTTTTCGCAGCCTCTCCCAAGACGAACCCACGCACAACAAGAATCATCCGCCATCAAGGAGGCCCGAAAGAACCAGGTTCGGTACTGTGTCTGTGTCTGGTTCTCAGACTTACTCCTCGTTCAGCTCTACACTCTCCCAATTCGAGTCCAATTCGGCAACGAGGATCCACTCGGCCGGTGTGTGTCCCCTGACCGCGCGGCTCGGGGACCTGAGGGAGCTCGGTCCGCTGCTCCCCGTGCACGAGGGAGCTGTGACGAAACAACCGACGTGGCACTGATATGCAGCAGCTTTGAAATTACAGCGCCATTAAACTCCACTTGAATTACCATTACTCTCTCAAAATTCAGTGCCTTCCTGAAAACAACCTTCACACATTGGATCAATTTTGCAGCGAATGTTGTCCATGGTGCTGAACTTACAACCCAGGTCTTTGACGCAAAACCATGTGCGAGCTTGAATCCTTTGTCTTCTCGCAAAAGACGTGAGGTAAAAATGTTACCTCGTTTGCTGGGGAAATGTGCTTCTGTTTTGACAGTGAGGCTCTCAAAAGAAGAAACTTTCTCGGTGATTGACTGGAGAATGAAGGGTTGAATTGGAATTACCATGACGCATTTCGTTGCAATCGCTCTTCCGTCGCATCCTGAACCTCTGATTGCTGTTTCCACTTTTTCCTCCAATTCAAATTGAAGTCTGATCACTTCTGAACAAATTATTCTCTTTTGCTTTTGCGGTGGAAAGTTCCGTTTTGTGCTTTGACACAAGCTGACATACGCGTTGTGATCTTGCGGAACAGCTCGTGAACTGTTGTCTGCAAACGAATCGCAGACTTCTGCAGACAAGGAAGGACTGCCTTTTTTGTTCATGTGCAGGTTTCCAGGAAAGTGAAAACTTGTCACAGAGCCCTGAAATCTCATGACCAGCCACAAGAAAAAAGTGCTGTTGAAGTAAACTTTGGCATTGTTGTCCCAAGTTCTAAGTGCTGGCACTGGGAGATCTGTGCATGTACGAGTGGCTTCCGAGGACAAACAAAAATCCAGGAAGATCACGTCCCTCGTCACACGCAGCCTGAACCTTGGCACGACAATCTCAAAGACTTCACTCGAAATCAAATCCTATTTCTCTCTAACGAATTACGGCACGTGCACAACCCACCCACCCAGCCCCCACCCACCCTTCTGCCCAAAACTGATTTCACTTTCACACACCTCATTACCCCTTCAGTGTATGGCTTTGCATTTGATGTGTTATGTTTATGTAACTACTTCTATATTGGTTTAATGTAGCGTTATAAGCGCAATAATACATGCTTTCCTGCGCCTGATGGGATCCGGAACAAAATTGCTTGACTTGAGAACGCGCTTTTTCGTGTCTTTTTGAGAAGTCAAGCCGCAGCCAGTGTGGTCGACTGAGAGTCAAAACGAAAGTTTGCGGACGTTTTGGTGTGCGACTTTGTTTGAAATCAAACCTGATGAATAACAAGAATAGGCCTGCAAAGAAACTGAAAACAACCTTTTCAGATTTTTCGCAAGTGATCCTCTCCAGAAAACACCAAAATAGCACCAAAAAAGAAAGAGTTCTTTTTCCAACGCGTGAAAAGATTGGCGAAGCGTGCACGATTTGAGCAGAAGCGCTTCCATCGCTGCCAGAGGGACGTTCGTTTGTTCAGCGACGGGAAATCACGCTCACTCGGGGAATAACATAAAAGCACTTCCCTCGCTTTGAAGATTATTACTCTCAAAGAATCGCCCATCAAGCCTTCTTTTTGTACTCCTGATCTAATTTACGGAAATATAAAGTGGATGGGGGTTGGATGGATTGTTGTGTGCTATGGATCCTCTCGGATTCCGGATTCGCTGAATTTCCGTATCGAGAACACTTCATTTAGAGACGCGTTAGGCGGGCTGTCTATCTATCCGGTGCGGGCGAGATCTCCGGGGACAACGCGAAAGTTTCCCTTCTCGCGTCTTCTTCTGCTTTTCATGCAAACCTGTCCATTCTTTTTCAGCACTTGCAAGTGTTTGATTCAAATGTGCCCGTCTCATTCCTCACAAGGACAACAAACCTGGTCCCCATCCACTTGGGACACCGACGCCAAATGTTTTCATGAAAGAATCAGATTCACCCTTGCAATAGCGACCACTATTCAAAACTGACTGTGACCTTCCTTCAGACTGATCAAGACCCAGTCAATATCGCACTTTTGCAAGATGAGCTTCAGTTGGAGTCAGAGCCAATTTTTTTCAGCGCTTGTCTCTGTTCTTGTCTCCCGATCCAGCTTCTCGCATGAGCGTTGAACCACAGCCAAATGTTCGGCTCAGTAATGATCATTTTGAAGCCTTATCTTTACCAAATCATCTGATCAGATCTTGTCTGAAACAGAGCCATTTGTTTCTTGTTCACTCACGAAACAAACGCACACGCAAGGGTGTGACTTGCAAAATGTGTTGTCAAAAAGTGACTCTGCATGAACAGCAGAGTCTACCGTGAGGAGTCAGGAAACAAATTTTTTTCATGAAAAAAGCGCAATGACAGAGCATCGCAACCGAGAGAGGTTTGGGCGTCCGAAGCTGGAGCATTCAGCTCATGCGCTGCCTCCCCGGGCCCCGGTGTTGGCCGCAGTCCTGCGCGGGCCGCACGCGATGCCCGGGTCCGCAACCACTTCACTCTTTTGTTCACCAATCTCAGCCCAATCTCCACTGTGAAACACATGCAATGCATTCGACGACGATTTTTATGCCCATGCACATTCCAGAAACAGAAGATGCTGAAAATTTCGCAGCTTTGATGGTGAGTTTCAAGCAAAACGAGCTCACAAAAGGTCCAACTCAATTGCTGGAGGTCTTCTCAGCCCCTTTTTTGGCCATCAGCGTGAAAGAAGACAAATCAAGACGCCTTGCGTTCGACAATGATTTGTTCAGAAAATGTTAGGAAGAAGCAACAACTCCTGTCTCACAGAGTCCAAATGGCTTCTCTGTGCCCTACAAACCTCCAAATTGTCCCTGCCACTGACAGCAGAGCCTTGAGAGTGACCAGTGTGAGTGGGAAGTGGATGGAAATGAAGCCTCATGTTGTAAATATCCTGGCTGTATCCTCACCCTCCAAACACATTTCCGCAGTTCTATTCACACAACCCTCAATATGCTCCCAGGAAATGGTCCACACAGTCTTTGTATGGACCGTCTTTATTGGACTGACGCACCAAAGGCAGGTTCTTTATTGGCGAAATATTGAGGTTCAGAGAAAAGTGGTGAGACCAAGTGGGAGCAGTCTTCCAATCCAGAACAGAGGTTGAGCTTTGCGTTTCAAACCAAGATCAATATCTAACTTGCAGACGTCTAGAAATTTACTTTTCAGTTGATGTGCTCGGCAAATGGACCATTGACAATTTTAAAAAGACAAAAGTCACCGCGTCTGAACCATGGATTGGTCACAGAAGGAAGAATCAGACCCTTTGTTCCACGTTTGAGCGAACGACAAAAATCGTCCCCAGAACCAGAACCCGGTGGGTCCAAAGGCATTGGTTGACCTGGGTTCCAGTTCGTGTTGTCCAGAAAGTGCGGTTCAAATGCACTGCAGTTCGGCTGGACTGCAGTGTTCGCGTTGAGCGCTGCTTCGCTGTCTCGCCAACGTACCACAGCCAACCAGGAACAAAGGCATGGTGCAAATTCTCTCGACAAAGGAACAAAACGGTTGGGCAAAAAAAATGGAGAAAGGCCTTTAAAAGTCATTTTCGCGAAAACTTGCGTTATCTTCTGGCAAAATATGTTCAAAACTGGCATCTGTCGATCAAAACGAAGATGTTCAGCGTTACCTGACGAAAGTGCCCACAGAGCACACCAATGTGACGGAAAAGACATTTCTCCATTTTTTCTTTTTGCAGAGCAAACTGACACGGGTGAATCTGGTGCTTTTTTCCACCACGACTTCACAACTTTTGCGAACACTGGTCAACGCTTCATGTTAAGAAACTACAGGACAATTTATCAGTTCACATGCGTGTCGTTGGCTGGCGTCAAAAGGCACACCTCAATACTGCACGGAGAATTCGCAAAATTTGAAGATTCTTAAACATGCAAAAGACTCTGCGTATTGAAGTCGGACGTTTCACAGTGATCGACGTCGTGACGAGTTCGTGTTGTAAAACGAAGGTAACTCTCAACGCAAGGTGATTCGCACGGCTCTCGAGACCAGAACAGGTGTTTGTCACCGTCTCAGATGATCTGTGCCTCCGATGCTCGGCCTACACACTCTCTTACCTGGGAAGACGACTCCGGGGAAGCCTGCGAACGCGCAGGGCCGGAAGTAATCCTGCTGCTTGAGACTCTGCATGTCGGCGGCCGTGGCGGGCTGCAGCGCCCGAGCTCGCTCCGAGGCGGACGCCGCGAGGGCAGAAGCGAAGTCCCGCGGCAGCGCCGCCTCCAATAGACTCGCAATCCTTCCGGTCGTGTGGAGCGTGCGAGCAAAAAGTCGGATCTGGTTTCTGGAGATGGCCAGCAGTGTCAAAGGTTGCACAGGTTACATGCAGAGTTCCTTCCTGTTTTGACCACCTTGACCACCGACGACAAACTTTGAATTGATCAACTTGCAGTTGGACGTCTCTTTGCACAAAGTGGTGTCTTTTGGATCAGAGGTGTGAGTCCGGCTGATTTGAACGACACCAACCAGTTCATTGGTTTCTTCCGATCATTCTCAGTTCGAAGTGCGAAATCTAGGTTTCACACAACAGTTGATTCTCAGAGGCAGTCAACGTTCTCTGAATTCAAAATGAAATTTCCATCATCAATTCTGTCAACGCACATGTGTTCACATTTTTTCCTGGCAATTACAGCTTGTTGTGCATCAAAGTCAGTGAACACCCAACTGAATTCCCACCCAACAAAGGATTTTCTCATCTACGGCTTGCAGTGCAAGCTTGTGTTGACAGTGAACCCAAATCTCACCTTCGGACACAACTGATTCAATTAATGAGCCTTGCGGCAAAAAAACTTTTTGTCGCTGACACAAAACTTCTTCCTTCCACCTGCAAGTTCTTTGAGATCTCGGTCTCCTCCGATCTGTCCCGACACCTCTCTGTCCTGGCGACAGCTTCTGACGTGTCCCCCAAGCACCGCAGCAGGAGTCAGTGGATGAGTGAGTGATTCAAGGCTCGGGCTTTTTGACTTGACAACATGCCTGCACATTGACGGACACGCAGCTTCAATAGGAGGTGGAAGGGAGCGGGAGGCGGTGGCCCCGCCGGTGGGAGGGAAGGAAACCGAGAGAGCCGCCACTGATTTGTGGCGCCGCCAAGGCACTCTCAGAACTCGGCGCCGTCAGTCTCTCGCTCCGTCGAAAGGTCGCATTGGTTGTTTTGACGTAATTCTGCATCAGAATCATGTTTCAGGCAAAATCGGCAAATGCTGAAATTGTCTCGGTGAGAAAATCTTACAATGCACAAGCACAAATTGTCTTTGTATGTTTCCAGGTTCCGAACATACCCGGGATTCGATCACACACGTGTTGGGTGGAGCACGCGACCAACTTAGCGGCGAGACCAGACTCACATCGTGAGTCCGAATCACCGGGTCATTCGTCACTTGGCGAGCAGACTGCTTCTGAGCCATTGGGTTCTGAATCTCCATCAGGTTTTCATTCTCAAGCACAAACTTCAAATCAGTTCCAGTAACAATCTGTTGTGACGTGGGAACAACTGAGACATGAGACAAGTTGGTACAAATGTTCATTTGATGTGACAATTTCTTCACGGTGTATGTACCATGCGGTTGGGGAGGAGGCAGACGGGAAAGCTTGGGGAAGGAAGGGCCTTCCGAGAGGGGCCGTCCGCTCCGGGAGCTCTCCGGGGAAGAGCGCACCGCTGCCGGGAGAAGGGCCCGCGCGCCGGGGAGAGGAGGCCGGGCCGCCGCTGTCTGAGTGACAGCTTCAATCGAAGTCTCCCTCCCCGGGGTCTGTGCAATAACCAATCGCATGGCTGTGATTTGACTCGGACAAATTGCTCTCACCGCTCCAGACATGAGCTGCTTCTTTCTCGAACTGAAGGAATTTTCTGGCTGAGTGTGACATCTCACAGTGAGAGCTGTTTTCAGCGTGGAAACTTCCCAACGCATCGATTGTGGGCTATGACATCAAAAGGTGCATTGCCTTGTTCAACCTTGCACCGAACATGTGCTTTTCACTGCACGCACGTCGTGTGGTCTGTGTTTGCGGAAACGGTTGTGTGGCCTTTACTTGTGGACTTTAGTGCTCAACGTCTGGGAGATCCCGTTGTTGCGCTCGTTTTGTGAGAGTTCTTCGTCTGAGCCTGGCTGAGGAATTTTACTTGTGCAGCACCGTCCGGGAAAGCTTAGTTCCTGACAGGGTCTTACAACTGGTGCCTGCAGAGGTTGCAGGTTCTGGCATTCATGAGTTTAACGTTCCAGTCCAGCATCAGTTCTGGCAAAGGTTTTCAGGTTTTGGCACAGGAACAAAACACCATGAATCCAAATTTGCCCGCAGAATTGTTGAATTCATCAAATTGAATGGCACAAAAGCTTGTCCTGGACAGTTTGACTTGTGAAATCTGTCCGATGATATCCGGCTTGGTGAGCCGATGTAAACAGGTGTCACAGGCGGACGCCCAGCTCTGCTTTTGGGCATCAGTATGACGAGATTGCAATTGTGGATCAAGCAGTGGAGGTTTTTATTTCATTTTGTGATCTAGAGCCGGTCCCCAACTTCCCCTGGATCCAACCCTTTTGTTGAAATGTCAGAATTAAAGCTGGGATTTCCTTCCAGTAATATCCAGGAAATCCCTCTTTTTGCACGGTGTTCTTCGCATCTTTCCGGTTCAAACTGGTTACCTTTTGAGTGGGAGTGAAATTTCAATGATCTATTTTTCATAAGTTCCCTCTCAAGTCTCAATTGTTCAACATAGTGCAACAGAGGGTTTGCAATCAATTTGGTTTCTCAGTTGTTTTATCAAATCATGGCATGGAAACTCTCAGAAAGAGCTAAACACAGCCGCAAAATCCTGCCCTTTGTCTCGTCAAAGTGAATGACAACATAATTTTGAACAAACAGTTCCATGTTTAGAGAAACGGAAATCCGGATTCACCGTGGATTACGAGCGCAATGAAAATCAGAAACACTTCCTCAAAACAAAACATCTCGGAAAGCGCGCTGGCGGTGCTGCTGAACGAACAACAATTAGATCTACATCTCGTTTTGTCACCACTCAGACTCCGCAAGACACTGCTTGTGCCAGCAGACTGACAGGACGCAATCCTTGACAAAATAGGGAGGTCCCGAACACCCAATTACCAATGGATTCCAAAAGGAGATTCACCTGACCATTTGCGCTCTTCCTTGTTTGGTAAGATGCAGGCGAGCTCTGGTGTCGAGCACAGGAACCATCAACGACAGATCGTTGGATGCGACAGTGAATCACACTGCTCAATGCGCCAACAATGGATATCCCCACAAAAGCAGCTCATCTCATGAATAACACGTGGGACCATCCCGGGCACCCTACCCCAAATGTTCGCAAAAATTTCATTGGGATCAGGTGAAACTATCTTCACCAAATTCAGGGTGTTCGATTTGCATCGAAAAACGTTCATTGACCCCTCTCATTGTTGGCGTCACAGCACAAAAACCAAACCGTGTTTCGTCCAAACTTTTCCTTCCTTGAACTTTCACAGCGGTTTGTTTGGAACAAGATTCCGTCTCTTGCGCCGTTCAAGTAATTATTTTCAAATTGTCCGAACAAGGGTCTGCCGACACCAGACAGATGGTTAGTTATTCAACATGGACTGGTCTCTTCAGTCCATGTTTTGTCCTTTCCGAAAGGAGTTTGTGCAACAAAGTGCAAGGCATTCGTGTTTCATTGGCACTTCAAAGTTGATTATTCTGTTGCCTTGACTTCCGCAAATAATTTTGAAATATCGGGTGATGGCTGAAGAAAACGTTGAACAAAAACGATCCAGTTTGTGAATGGAATGCCAGTGTGTTCGTTTCGCGTACATGTTCTGTCAATCCGTTCACTTCAGAAAGGATCTAAGTGTCAAACAATAAATTGAAGATCTGACCTGATTTGGGAAGTTTACAGGTGGTTGACTGGTTTCCTGGAGAAACACTGAAGGCGTGGTAGCTCGATGACGTCACAGATCCAGTGTCATACATGCGACTCGGTTGCTGCGTGACGTGAGACGTGTCCGATTCCTTGCAACAGCCGTTCAAAGAGGCTGAAAAGACAAACATAGCATTGGTGTTTCTGACAAAGGCGTGTTTGAGTTTGTTCTCCAAGTTTCTTTTTCATTTCTGTCTTTAACCTCTCTCTTGTGTTGGGAAGAAAGATTTTTGCTGCGCCCAAGACCGAAAAACTTCACTGCTAAACCTTCCGAATTTCTTGAAACTTCGTTCGTGTTCCAAAACGGACGAGAAGGGGAAGGGACAGGAACCGGCAAACAACAGAGTTTCTTCTTTTTGCAGAGATTTTCCCTTTGACACATCCCACTTTTCGTATCTGGTCACAAGACATTGAGGAAAGAGAGACGCGTGTCGGACAAGCAGAAAAAGGCAGCAGATGCCACTTCACAACCGTTTCCTTTCCAGGTTGTGCCACATCACGTAATCTCAAAAAATTGCGACGTCGCGCGTGTCGGATTCCCCGGGGCTGGGCGGATTTCCCTGCTGGGCGCTCATTTCTCCCTGCAGGGGGCCGTCCCTGCCTCCCAGCCCCCAGACGCCAACTACTGCTCAGACGGTTGGTCAACGTCCTGGACAAAGCTTGTGAATTTGACCATCAGAAGCTGGCTCCAAAATAGTTCACCTTTGCAAAGGAATCCACAACCCTTTGCCAGTACAAATACACGTACAACCCAAAGCCAAGCAATTTTTCACACTGAAAAGGCACTGGCCAACTGGTTGATCTCAATCTTGCATTTGGATGTTCCAACTGCGGGTCATCAGCCTGGCGCGTACTCGTACGCGCGCCTGTGGACAGGAGTACTCTTTGTGCTTCTTTACTTTTGGACCTTATCAATGTCTGCAAAATTACAATTCTTCACACCCCAATCCGTTTTGGTCAAATGAATTGTCCATTCGCAAAACAGTTGAAAGAGACAGACTGTCAAATTCAATCAAACTCGGATGAAATCAGCTCAGTCTCAAGATTTGATGTCATCTGTAATTAATTTGGGCCACTTGACAGGGTAAAGTGTTGACTTTCAGAGGCGCACACTTCACACGAGTACCGACCCTCAACTGGGAAAAATTCTGTTTCCCGTGCGTTCATTTCCGCGTTGCTTCGAACTGTTCTTTCTCAAAGTATCATGAAAAAAGTCATCAGGACACAGAAAGTTTCACAGTGTTTCAATAACCCCACACAGAGCATGTAAAACCCCTTCAACAGGCGCTTTAAGTCCCCTGTGAAACCCTTGTGGGAAACAGGACTGTGTCCGTCCATTCAGCAGTTCAGGCCACCTGCCACCCAGTGCGCTGTCAAAACTCGTACAGGGATGCGCTCAAAGTCAGAACACAGTTTCCAAGCGGTTCAACGCACTGTGGGCACTGCTGTTCACGATATTTCTCATGGATCGAGTTTTATTTCTGTTCTTTTTTCGTTGTGGAACACGTAAGCTCACATCTTGATTTGACATCAAATCTTTGAGTGCCAGATAATCACCTCAGAATTCTGACAGAGTTGACTCGCAAATTTCACCAAACCACTTGTTATATTGTAGCCAGTTGTTGCCCATGGACTGAATCACTTTTTTTTCAAAAAAACATCAGTATTCGTATTTGAGAAAGAAACAGCCAGAAACAGTCAGAAACGGTGAACTCTTCAGACGATTCCTGCCAGCGCTCACGCTCCGTTTCCATGAAGTCTTGACATGACAATGAAGGTGACCTGTCTGTCTGTCTGTCTGTCTGTCTGTCTGTACAGGTGTACAAACCTGAGACACAGCCCAACAGACTGGCTGGAAAACGATGAGGCCTAACACACATGTACATGTTGGCGCACATGCGCGCACACGCACACACATTTGTCGTTTTGGAGTTTTTGTGCTGGAAACTTTAGTGACTGAATCTACCTTTTCGAGTGTGTTGGACATGTGACAGGTTGAAGCCCTTTTCCCTTTTCAGTGAGATTCAAATTGACTCCAAATTTCTCAATTACAAATTACCAAACTGAGTGGTTCTCAACCAGTCAGCAAAACTTCTCTGAATGTATTTGGCATTGATTTTTAAGTATCTACTCATACGGTTGACTAAAAGGGCAGGATGTGTCAAATCTGAAGTGTGCACAGCCCGTGTCACTCTCCCCATGTGAAATGCACCCTGGGGAATGATACGTGTTGCGAGAGTTGAGGAATGGAATCATTTGCAATTCATTTTAGACTCCAACGCTCAACACCAAGTTCGTTCTTTGCGAGGAAGAATCTTGCTAGCATTTTGAGGGAGGAAAAAAAAAGGTTCCGAACGCTTTCAGGCTTGAGAGTCAACACGCGTTGTCTTTTTTTCTGAACTTGTTGAAAGCTGTGTGGAACTTCCATTTGCGAGTCAAGTGAACCGTGGCTGCAATTGGTCTCCAGGGCGTCACTTCGTCCCTGAGCTTCCCCGACAGGAGTGGGAAAAGGCAGGAGGGTGCAGAGAACGGGAAATGGGAGAATCCCTCCTGAGAATGTGGAATGCCTCCAACAGTGTGGAACACATCTGCCTGTCTTTCCGCACTTCTCTCCACTGTTCATCCCATCCAGTGTCAATTGCTGGTGCCTTCAGATGGATTTGTGAAAACCTTTGCCTTTCCTTTTCTGATCACTTCCAACATGAGCGAGTTTCTCAAGAAACTGATCTTCGTGCAGCAGAACCTGAATCGGTGAGCTTTGATCAAAGAGAACCTCGTCAACAGTGGATGGCCTGGGACCATCCTCGCCATTGTTTTGCCTCCTCCTTTTTCAGTCTGCACCGCAGGCACAAGCAATTTTGTTCGCTTGTTTTCTTGCCACATTTTACAGCTGAACTTGGGAGATCCAGACCGTCCAGTTAAACTATCTCCTCTGTTTTGAGTCTCAGTGGTGCAGATACTGGCTGAGAACGAGGTCGTCCCTGACACCGCTCCAGGGTCTGACAGAAAGTTTCCATTCTATTCTGTCTGAACTGCACAAAACGACATAAAGAAAGAGTGTTCAAGACATGGGAAAAAACTCAGCTGCACCCTGAAGAACACACTACCTGTTGGGAAAGGGTTTGTCAGTATGTTCACAGATTTGAGCAACACAGATCCATAACTGAGACAAAATGCTGGAAAAATATATTTCGTTCAAGAGTCTCATCAAGAACGTTCAAAAGGTGAATTGTTACTCACATTGAGATCTGAGGAAGTTGAGGTGGGACATGAGCACCTCGCCGGTGTACGGCGTGGACAGGCGACTGAAGTCCTCGCGTCCGTAGCGACACAGCTCCTGCAATGTGGACAGGCGTGCTGAACACTATCAAGGTGTGATGAGAGTCCAGGCAAAGTAACCAGGACCCCACTCACACAAAACCACCACCAACAATCACTTTTGACCCTGTGTTTGGAATTGATAAAGTTCTTGTGACATGGCAGGATGGTACCTTTTTGCTGGGCATCATGAACGATGTTGGCAAGTTTTCATTTGCTTCAGTCAAACTCAAATCTTCCTGCTACTGCTGTGCACAAACTGTGCTTTGGTTCCCCACACTTGAGTGGCGGCCCTGCCCATTCCAGTTTGCCTGTGAAAAATTCCAACACCCACAACTCCACTGTCCACATCAGGGAGGCACTTGTTCCACGGGTGGTCCTGGGCCCCAGTTTGCTCAACGACTCTGATATTTGTACCTTTCCGTCCATGTTGAAGCGCGTCACGTCGATGTCGTGCAGGTTGTACTCCTTCATCGCCCAGCTCAGCCAGGTGCGCACGTGCTCCCGCGTCCACGTGTCCGGGTCTGCAGACCAAAAACAGAAAAAAGACTTGTACCTTTCAAACAATTCCATTCTCCCTCAACTTCTGCGCACATCCCATTGGACTCGGATTTTTTCGGCATCCTCCAGGAGCATACTCTATGACGAGAAGCTGTCGAACAAGCCACGTCCCTTCTGGAGGATGTTTGCAAGGGGCCGATCTTGTCTTTGTGTCGGACTGCCAAAGTGAATGCTCTTGATTCCCCGAAACATAATACCACAAACTCAAAAACGCACAGGAAACATGTGGACGTCCGTGCACGGCAAAACGACACAGCCAACATAACTTGGCAAGGACTCACCCTCATTCATCAAATAAATTTCTGCTTCTTCGGTGCTTCAACAAGACTTGCAAAGTTCCATGTTTCACGTCAAAAGTTTCATTCCAAAAACTACAATCCCAAATCATCACTCAATCAGTGCCTTGTTTTCTCGCTGTTTTGTGACAATGTCAAAAGTCACAATCAAGCAGAACTTTTCACCTTCTCTTTGGGGCCAGATTGGAGCTTTGTGATTGGGCGACACACCAGCGACTTGGGACTCATCACACTCGCGCGGGGGGCCGAAGAGGTCCTCACGGTCCGAGTTGGTGCCAGGTGGACCTGAATAGGCTTCGGTGAGTTGCAGGTGACATGAAGGTATTTACTCCCTTCTTTGCAGAAAAGTTTCAAACTTCAAAGAGTGTACATTTTGAAGGTTTAATTAGTCTGAAATGATGACATATGGGATGCCGCTGAAGCCGTTGAACACTGGTCCAATCCAAAGGTGCCATTGCCTCAATCACACATCCAATACTCTTGTATTTTTCTTCACTTGGCCAGGCTCCTATCTTTTTCGTGATTGTTTCTTGCAGCAGAATCTGTGCTTTTCGTCCTTGTTTTCTTGTTTTCTTTGCAACCGCTTGACTTCGAGAAGGAAATTTTCTTGTTTTCTTTTTCAACATCTCTCGCTTTTTCTTGGAAAACTGATTTTCTGATTTTGAAGAGCCCCAACAATGACCAGGGCTATTCCCTGAGCACCTTCAAATCTGTATTCAATCGGACCTGAATCTCACGGCTGGTTAGTTCCGTTTATCTTTGCCTACCTGTGTCAATTTACAACGTTATCATTACCAAGCCCACACCAATGCCCACAGGCGAGAGAGGCCACTTAGCGTCAACGGCTGAAAGCGTCACACACGCATGAAGTCAGAAATTCTGTCAGGTTCTTGACGCATGTGGTGAAAATAGGTAGTTGCACTAAAGACCCCGCTAAGACACCCCTGGGAGTGAAACTATACGCCCTCGCGTGTAAAAATGGACCTTGATTGTGCAATATTGTGTGAAGGGTCTTACTGAACGGTGCACAAGTCATTGTGGTTCACAGTTTGATTCAATTAATTAATTAATTACGTTTCTCGGTAACTGTGTCTGAGTCACTCTGCCAGAAAATAGCTTTTTGATGTTGATTTGGAAGGGTACGCAGACATTGAAGAGCCAGACTTCGTTTTGCAGCAAAACCGAGCAGTGAAGTGATCGTTGTCAATCCAGCACAAGAGATGAGCGAGCCTGATCGTAAAAATTTTCCTGCGATCGTCCTTGATTCCACACAGGTGAACTGCAAATGGATCACGATGGACTAACTTAGTCACTTTGAGCGAGAATCCTGCTTTGATAATCACAAAACCATTTTTCGTGTGTAATTGCAATGTTTTCGTATACGAGCTTGTCATGAGCACAGCAAACGCGAAAAAAAGAAACCTATTCATTTTTTATCTGAAGACAAATCTAGTCCAACGCAAATGGATTCTGGCTACAAAGATTGTGTAACAGGAGAGCAACGGCTTGAGCTGAAGCTTTGTGGTTCCGAACACAAAAACGTGTGATGAGACGAGGTAATTTGACGCAACAAATCGCAGAAGATTGAGATGTTATGGCACGACATGGTCCAGGGTGTCGCGTGCCGCTGCGCGCAAAAAAAAAAAGCCAGTACAAATGTAGTGGCGGCGTCCAGTTGGTGAACCTCGACAGAAACCAACATTAACGTGAGATCCCTGTAGCCGCAGAGTCTCACCTGCCCATTCGAGTCCTGTCAAAAACAGAATCAGACCGGAATCCATTTTTTGTTTCTGGGATTTCTCAGGGATGGGATTAACTCAACCTTTCTTTTTCTTTTTACATGTAGCCCAGGCCCTGTTGGAGGAAAATGAACCGAGATTTTTCTCAACACTCAGACCAAGGAGAGTGCGGCGCGGTTCGGGTGGAAGCCGAGGCAAAGCGCCGCGAGGCCCCGTAGATCCTCTGTCCGTGTTGAGGAAAACCTATTGTCGGGAAATGTTTCCTTGTCGGATGTACTGTCAGCGAGGTTCGGGCCACCAGGCCATTGTCGTGCGATTCCGGCGCAGTTTCCGGCAGATCCGGACCTGGAACTTCCGGGAACAAACGAGCTCAGGAAGACCCCAACATATATCTCTCACACTCTCAAAGTTTTGGCTGTTCAATATCACTCAAGAATGTTGAATCAAGCAGAAAAAAATTGTCCTTCATTTTGTCACCTCGGCGAACAGCTTCACCTGCTGGGACTGGCACTGAAAGTGGACAACAGTGTCTGCAAAAAACTCTTGAACTCTCAATGCTATGAATTTGAAGCAGGGTCTTGGGAAAAGACCCCCCAGGCCTAAAAGTGCGGACGTCTTTTTTCAGAAAGCGAAGAGAAGTCACAGGCAAACAATGTACAACATTCTGGCAGCGATGGAACCCGCAGTTGCGTCCTTTGTGTTCCACTGAAAAGGGAGAGCTACCAAACAGAGGAAGCCCATCGGATCTGAGTATCCATCAGAAAGGCAGCAGCTCGCTTCCTGCGACCTGCAGCCCAACTTCCCCACAATCCATTTCAAACCCTCTGCAAAATTCCAGACCACAGCTGCACTTTCCATTGCTGATTGGGTGGCTGAGATGCAATGTTTGCAACAAATATGTTTTCAGAGGACGTGTTTGTGTTGCTGAGTCCTTCATGTCCGAACAGACCAGTTTCCGTCCATCTATCGTCGGTGTTTCCGGACCGCGTATCGTGGACCTGAGAGGAACTTGCTTCCTGAGCGGCATCAGGGCGCTTCCGTTCCCCATACTCTCTCTGACACTGGGCACGTGCACAGTGTGGGCTCCTGCGGAGGGGAATTGTCCGCGTGTCTCTGTGCGCAGTTCGTTTTTGTGACATTGGTTCATTCTTGTGGGCTGCAAGCCAGAATGACCAATACCTCTGGCAAGCTTGTCTTCGCAAGGCCAAAGTACGAACCGATGATCACTCGAGGAACATCTCCCAGTCGGGTTCTCTTCTTTCGGCTGTTAAATTCATTTGGCTGTCCTGCATGGCCTCCCTGCCCTTCTCTCCTGTCTTCCTGTCCGCCTCTCGGACCGCCGTCATTTGACTGAGACCTGCAGGTGGAAGTGTCAACAAGATGGAGCTTCCAATTTAGGGGCCTAATCACTTCATAAAACAAACCTCACAACGCCCAGAGAGACTCTCCAGATAGAACCCTGTAAAACATGAAGCTTGTATCGATTATCTGTCTCACAAAAACTTCTTGTGTTGTGTCTTGTCTTTTCTCGGTTCTGGTTCAAAAATTCCGAGAAAGAACAAACGAGTTTTTGACATCTTGTCTTTCTCGCAGACTCCAAATGAAGCTGGAATGGGCAACGGTAGTGCGGTGGTTTGTTTGAAATTTCATAACAAGCACAGAAAAAGCACTTCATGACACCACTTTCAAAGACGCCTCTTTCTTCAGCGTCCGATGAACAGAAACCTAAACACTGGAACAGCTGCAAAACTCGGCAGCGAAATTCTGAGAGTGTATCAAGCTTCGGGTGGGGAGAGGAAGGCCCCTTCCATCATGAGTTGGCGCTGTACAGAAGCAGGATCCTCAATGAAGCTTATGACCCTCAGATCCCAAACATCCCGACCACCTTCCCGTCTCGGACGACGACACCGTCGCAAGTGGCAGAACCATGTTCAACAACAAACAGCAGAACCGCCATTAAAATCACCCGGGAGAGTTTTTGGCGAAGAGCAACATCCGGTGCCACTTTTTGTTGGCGGATTAGACGTGTTGCAGTCGTCTTGAGCAAAGAGAGATAGAAATTTGTCGATCATATGATCGCTATCTCTCCCTGAATGAATTGTATTCAAGATTGACATTGGGATCCGAAGCTTGGGTGAGGCCCTTGTTCTTCTGCAGTCACAAAAGACACCGTTGCAGGTGAAGGTTGGAGAAAAGAATGGCAACAATTTGCAAACAAGCAAGAGTTGACAGACAAATGGACCATCTTTCTCGCCTGAAAGGGAGAAGGCTCAATTTCAACTTCGTCGTTAATTTCAAGTTTTACTGCACATTCATTGCACAACGTTGTAACAAGGAGATAACCAACTTATCCCGGGCCATTAGGTTGACGAGTTACAAATCCTCAGGGATTAAACTCTGTCATTAGCGAGTGATGTGAATCACTGTCACCGGTCTGCAGACAGACCCAACACACGCTGTATTCATCCCATCAAGATTTACAATGTATTTGGCCCCTGAGATTAACGCTGTATTCTATTGTGAATGGAACATCTGCCCGGCGTCGTTTAACCTCTTATGAGCAGCTCGTAATCACTGCAAGCGATTCGGGTGAAACCTGATGAGGAAACTAGTTTGGGATGAGACGAACGAATACGGAGAGAGTGAGCAGCAACCCTCCAGGTTGTGCCTGCAACTTCACATGCGGCCGACTCAGCCAAGATTCACAGTTGCCTGATTTCTGGTGAACTTGTAGCTCAGTGCTTCCCTCTCCTTCACATTCAGATCAAAAACACTTTGCTCTTCTCGACGACAAAACGTTCTGTGTTGAGAGTCAGATTTGGGAGTGTCTACGCAGTGACTGAGGGGCAGCTCGGAGGTGGGGCTGGTTGGGGATTTAATTAAGCCCGAGCAGGTGAATTTCCTGACGTGCCATCAACAGCGAACCACTGCACGGTCAACAATTGTTGACGGCATTGTTCAAATGACGTCTCTTTCGAGTTTCTGTAAGAATGTGTGAAAGAAAGAAAACTAGCATTACAGGAATTTCTGTCAAATGCAAGAGAACACAAATTATTTGCACAACAAAAACGCGTGTGCTTCTGGAATGCACCTCGCACAATGCGATGTTTGACTATACTGGTCCAACACTGCTGGACATTTTTTCGGCCACTTTTGGCATCGTCCACTTCAGACCCTGGTGAATCCATGTGTATTTCTACCTTGGGACAGCAAACTGACGCGAAGACCAGTCTGCGGATTTTGTCTGATTCGCGTGCTTTTTCGTGTCCTTTTGACTGTTTCTTTGGTCAATCCCGTCTGTTGCTTCGAGAAGCGTTTCCATTTCATTTTATTTCATCCCATCTGCTAAATTAGCTTGTTTGCCTGGTTTTACTCTCCTGACATTTGTGTCCGGTGGCTTGTCGCCCCTTTTGTGCTTCTCTTGTGGTGGGTTCGTCCCACAGTTGTGACAGCGATTCTTGTCCTCCTCGCAATGCAAACCAAATCTCGGGGGTTTGTTGAGCAACACTGAACAAAATTGACCTTTCCATACAGGAGGAGGAGAGTCAATGATTTCCAGCACATTGACTCTCAATCAGACTGTATTTACCCACTTAGAGGGGGATGAACACTGCACCCCAGGGAGCTCAATCGGGGGTGGGTGTGCTCACAATGTTGTTAACGCTCACACAAGCGACGTACGCTCTCAGCTTGTCATGTTCGCAAGAACGTTGTCACTTTCCACAAAACACTGGTTCAGTGTCACAAACCCCCCCCCCCTAAAATAAAGACACAACAATTTTTGCACAATTGGGATCACTCCGAAATCTCACGCACAAACTTCCCACATTTTCCGTTTGGCCGGCCTGTGGGTCAAAATTTTGTCTGGATCTCTCTCTATCTCTCTTTCAACCTCTCTCTTTCTCTCTTTCTCTCTTTCTCTCCTGTCTGAAAAGACCAATCACAAGACAGTAGCTGGCCTGCTCTCTTTTGCTCCTCCACAAGGTTGTTCCCAGTTGACATGCACGCGTCAGTGACTCAGTTTGGACACACACGGATCACACAGACGTTCGTTGTCATTTTATCAGTGTCAAAATCACGACTTTGCATCTATTTCTTTTCGCAGGATGATGTCAAAGCTGAACGAACCAGTCATCAGTCACCCTTCACGTGTCGATCAGAGTTTGTTTGCTGCAAGGTACGGACGCAAAGTGACTTTCAGATCGCATCAAATCTTTCTTTTGGTCAGCTTTCAGTTCACTGAGCAAAAGAGTCTGTCCCAATGTGGACGGAAAACTCAGCAGTCACCGCAGAAGCAGCTGCGGGTTTGACTCTTGGTTAATGAGGACCGGTGGAGCGACAGGCTCACGCGCAGTTTAATTAAAAACCCCGAGACAAGCAGGTGCTTTCCGCTAACAAGTCACAACACCCCAGCTCCGCAGCCCGAGCCGAACGCTGTCAGCAACAACGTCTCCAGATCCTGCCGCGTGGTCGGCAATTGGGCCTGAGTCTCGATTTCGTGAATGTTCAAATGGGAACGTACAACCGCTTTGGAATGTTTTCAATTTAGCAAATGAAAAAGAACAATTGGGCTCAAAAATTTACTGCGGTGTCCGTCGTCGTAGATAACTGGTGACCAGGACTCTATTTTCGGATGGGGGGGGGGGGAGAGCGTCGTAACTTTCCCGTTTATCAGGGAGAAAATAAAGGTACGAGTAATTTGCGGCACGCAAGGTGTGGCAAAGGAAGTACCGGCAAGTAGATTCAATATACGCCAATGGTCAAATCGCTGTGATTGTTAATGTGCAAAAATATTTGTCCTCACTCCTTACCCTTCGTCGATTCTTGCACATCTCCCAAAACGCGTGTTGAGATTGGCAACATGCCTTTTATGGCACTCGTATTGCCTGGCTATGAGTCAAGATCCTCACCAGCAAAATTACAACGCTGTGCATGGGCAAGGACTCCCATAAAAAGCAGTGCAGGTTTTGTTGACAAACTTCTGTGACGCTCAGCAATTTTCCTCAGGAGGACTGACTTGTCCTGAGGAAGAAGCCTTTCTCATTTTTGCACACTTTAACAGGTTTGAATCGGCTCATTGACCATCTCAAGGTGCACAACAAAGGAGGCGTCAGCGAGAGGTGCAGTGGGACCCGTACACTCACCGGCGGGCACAAGTACTCGTCTGTCGTCGGGGTCCAGTCCATCGGAAGATCTGCTGCTTCCACGGCCACCGCTGCCTCTCCCTCCCGTCGTCTCTCCCAGGCACACCGTGCTGCCCGCCCCGCCCGGACCCGGCTTCAGATGCGGGTCCTCCGGCAGAAGCTGTCGCGCTGCCGGCGCGGAGAGGTCCGAGTGCTGCGGCGGGGGCTGCGCAGCCGCTCGGGAAGGAGGAGGGGGCCCGGGCACATGACGGGAGGCCGAGGCGGGAGGGGAGCTCGGACCCGGGGAAACCGCGCTCAGGGTGGTCAATCGACTCGAAACTAGAGGAAAAAAGACACAAGAAACCCCTGAGTTTTGCCTAAACCCGTGTACGAACACTCAGCAACGCAGTACCTATGGCCAAGGAAGGAACAGCTGAGGGTCCAATGCTTGACATCGGTATTCGTTCTTTTTGTGCACGCTTGAGGATTTGATTTACGTATCACAGAACCTAAACAGAGAAATGATACACATTCGTTCGGTAAGTGCGCACACAAGATCGTGGCTGAAGATTTGCCACGCACGGCTCACTCAGGTGTTCTATTTCTAGACTACAGGTGTTCGCTGATGCGGCCAGCAACACGTGGTTCCATGGTGTAATGGTTAGCACTCAGGACTCTGAATCCTGCGATCCGAGTTCAAATCTCGGTGGAACCTTCATTTTTGCTCGTTTATGATGGCGCACTTTGCGAGCGTCCGCGTGCCTGCACAACGCGTGTAGAATTTCAGACGAGTACCTGTGGAGCCGAAATTTGTTTGTCGGCAACAATCACAAGTTTTGACTATTTTGTGCGCCAGTGAGAGTGTTGTGTGGTGATCGTTGTCAAAAGGCTCTGTTCTCCTTTGGAATGCTGATTTTGTCAATTCGGAAGGGAACATTTATGTAATGAATTCACTCACTGCTGTGTTCCCTGCCCGCAGTGTACGGAACCATGCCGCCATGACCGGGTGTTGGGGTGGCGGCTGCCGGCGGAGGCGCGATGAAGGCGGACCGGGGCTGCTGGCCTCCGCCGCTCGGGGTCGAGTGGCCGGGAGCGTCGGCAGGGGAGCCCGGCTGCTGCGGCGGCGACGCTGGGTTCTCGCCTGGTGGGAGAGACGTCGGGCCGGGAATGGGCAGGAGCATTCCCCGAACGCCGAAGCCTGCACCGACCTGCGAAGAAGGACCAACACCGGCGGAAGGCAGTCTGCAGCCAGGCACTCCCACTGTTCCCTGAACAGAAACGACGCATGATCATACCTCTCGGTTCTTTTAAACAAAACAAATTATTCTTGTTCACTCTTCATTTTTGCATTGTGGTCAACAATACAGAGCAGCTTATGACACAACCAAAAATCGAAGAGACAGGTTTCATCAAAACAGCGACTGACCTGTGGATCCAGGGAACAATCCGCCCACAGATCCCGGACACCACCACACACCGCTTCTTGTTTGATCAGGCTGAGGCTGACAGAGGGTAAGTTGGTGTGTTCGCTCGCCCCTGGGCCGGGGTGGGAGACAGAGGGGTCAATAGAGCCCCAGCCACCAGTGGGTCCCCCACCAGGTCCTGTGAGACGAGGGAGCTCGCATGTCTTCTTCAGCTCCTGGAGGGAAAACAACGCATGCAGAGAGAGAGTCAAAAAACGCTGCACACAGGAAGATGACTTCACCATGGATGCTTTCAGGATCAGGGCATTTTGTTCCTCATTTGCACAGGCAAAAACTTGCACAAAAATGTGAGAAGCCACAAGAAACAGCGTTCTGTGGTTGGTACGTGCACCTGCAATGTTTCAAAACAAACTGCAAAGTTGCAGTTTTCATTTGTGTCTGAAGCAAAGGGCCAGTCAAATGAAATGGATTTGTGCCACATTTCAAAGTCCCTCGCGACTGCGGGACATCTCGAGTTGCAGCTGCGGCGCTTATCATCTGTCGGCAGCTCGCGAGCCCAAGATCCACAAACTGCAGGCTCATGAGGTCACTTTCCAACTGTGTGCACCCAACTCTTGAAAGGACTCTGATTTTCAACACAAATGATACAAATCATTGTTTTCGTGTGTTGTTTTCACTGGGCTCAGATTTTCCGTACATGTGTGGTCTTGAGTGAACTGCCACAGCAGCGAAGAAAGTTTCATCGACGGAAGGGCCGCGTGAGACGTTGCAGCAATATTTGCTGCTGTTTCTGAACGCCAAATAATTTGTCACATCATAATCCGAAAAAATGAAAATTTTACACAACTAGCAAACAAGCCTCTCAATTCTCGAATTGTTTGTGTCCTTTCGTGACAGTATGAAATAGTTTGCGCGAAATCACAAATGATTGGTTTGTTCCCTGAACATTCGAGACAATTGTGAGTCACGTCAAGCGAAATCAGCAACATCCGTCAAGGAAAGAAGTTTCATACCTGCAGTGTGTGTTTGAACATGTTGGCGACGTCCGCTTCCAGAACAGGAGAGACGAAATCCTCTTCCAGAATAGAACAGAAACAATCTGGATGTTCCGTCCGACACTCTGTGAGCGACGCGAATCCGGAATGAGCTGAACCTCCGTTAAAAAGAAACCGACATCCAGGGTATCCGTGCGGATCCGAGAGGTCTTCCTCCGTCCGTCCCGCGAATCCGCAGTTTGCCCGTCGCTCTGTCCCTCCGGACTTATGCTGCCATGAGTGGTCGGCTGCAGGGAGGAGGGGTCCAGATCCTAAATAGGCCCGTGCGACATGAGCGCATAAATAATGAATGGCAATTAGGGAAGTTTTGACAAGAGAGTTTCTGAGTTGGAGCGATGGAGGGAGGGAAGTCCTCGTTTGAGATCAGACTGAGCGGGATGGAGTGTTGTGGTCTTGGGTCGCGTGATCCAGCTTCAGAATCACAGTGAACTTTGTGTGCGCTTCAGCCGGAGCAAAGCCAGGGACTGGAGTCAGATTTCTTGTGGCTCGTTCACTGTCGCCAGCTGCAGCCAACAAACCGCACTGCAAAGTTTTGGACGAAGAAAAACGATACAGAGGAGGTTTAAATACCAAAGACACAGCAGGGGTGCGTCAAAGGTTTCAACCACACAAGATTTCAGAAAAAAATTGTCCTCCTGTTAATGGACTTCTGTGGCATCAGTCAAGCGCAGACGACCGGTCGATCTTTTGATCACATTCCTCCGGCCAGCAGAGTTTGGCCAGTCAGCAAAAACTTCGCATGCCCGCAAACAAAAATCCGCAAAATGAAACAACAGACTTTCTTGCGACACTTGTTTATCACATCTATTTCCTTCATAATCAGTGCTTTTTATGGCATTTCATTAGGAAGCTGTTCATCAGCTGCCGATTCTTTTCACAAAAACAAAGCGATGCGGGCAATGGGAAAATTAATCAAGTTTTCCTGCAGCCTCTTGATGTGTCTGTTCCTCAGCTCCTGCATGACTTTGGATCCATCTTTCTTGCTTTGCCTTGCGCTGAAACCATTTTGCAGAAAATAGATCTGATGGGTGGGGGCCAAGAAAGGCACAACTCAATTGAATTTTGAAAAAAACATCAACTGAACTTTTGTCCACGTCAGAAAATGTTTGGAGTAACGACGAGGATCAAAAGTCAGTGACAGTCCCGCGGACTTGCATTTCCCGCCTTGCTTGGGTCTCCCTGTCTCTGAATCCTCCAAAACTCACTTCGAGCCAGTTTTCCTGTCGCTGTCGCCCCCTCCTGCAGCCCGTGTATTTCGGATTTCCCGGGGATGTTATATGGCCGGATATTTCAGTGTAATTGGCTCGCTGGAAGACTCCATCACTGGCACGCGATGCACTGCGCAGGGGGAGGAGGGCTGTCTGCTTCGTTGTTCTGCTCTTGGGTCCAAGTGAAGTAAGGAAGTTCAAGAAGTTTCTCTGGACAACTTGGACAAATTGTTCTTGGTCGCTCCGTGCATTCCATGGACAAAGTAGGAAAAGGACACGGTCTTTCTGCTTGACCAACAGAACACGACCTGAATAATTCGTCCTTGGGCGTTCTGCTCACAACCCTAACGTTGAAGGCGGCACCGACCCAAGCGCAGGGACAGAACTCGCGAACTGCAAACTAAGACTCGGAGCTCCAGCTTCTTCACTCCCCACCCTGCGGACCAAGGCAGGAAGGAACCCGAGCAAACACTTTACAAACGCTATCTCAATCTATGGACACAGCCATACGCACTCTCAAACAAAGAGCTGCCCGACGAAGATTTTCTCACCAAACATGTTCTTGCTGCATGACCCTGCAAGTGTGGTTTCTGTGCTGGATGGTGACTTTTCTGGACTGTTCTTCATCACAGGGAAAGGAAAAATCATCACTACACATCTTCACATAGGTTTGAACAGCTTTGCCTATATTTGCAACATAGAGGATTGAAAGACAATACACAAAGGGTGTGTTCTGATTTCAAGTCAATCACTTTCCACCCAAGGGAAGTGGGTCACTTTCCTGGGGAAGTCGGGTTTCTTTGGTGTCAGGGAGACAGAAAGAATACACCCAGGGTCACATGATTGCAGTTCTCCCACCCAAGAAGATAGGTGTCAGCCTTTTCTGTTCTTGAGTGTCCTGAGTCCTGCTCATCATCTTGTTGTTTGAGTCTTCATCTGTTTGATCACTCTGTCTGGGGTGTGATTCTTGTTAGTAGAAAAACCTACATCCTCAACTCCAGGCTGCAACATCATGCTGCATGTCACATCCTCCAGTCCCTTACTGTGTGTGTTTCCTTTGCTCACACTGTGGTTAACACTGTGGTTCACACTGTAATTCACACCTGCACTTACTCACCTCTCTGTATCTCTCTTCTTCATCTCTGGCTTCTCAACGGGACTGGAGGTGAGCCTCTGCATCTGCTGGCGGCATTGGATGAGTTCAGATTTGTTTTGTCTGAGAAACTCGCACCTTGTTTGTCTCGGCAGATTTCAAGTCAGATCTGGTTGTCATTTGAGACCTGAACAACAACGAAATCGTCCGAACGTTTTGAGAGCGGCGTGAATCAGTGGAGACTGCGGAGCGGGTGGCAGAAAGCACCTGCAATGCTGATTGAGTTGCTGAATATTTCAACAGCGCAATCTCGGAGCTTGGGCGCGAGATACATAGACCTGTCAAGCGCGAGTCGAAGCCGGGGCGGGAGCCAGGGAGGAAGCGGGCGGAGGAAGGGGCGTTGCGTTTCGTTCGAGATTCTGACCAGGAGCAGAAGGTAGACAGCACAAAGTTCCCCGAAGAAAGACACGTCTCCCTCTGGCTGGACATTGAGGATACAAGGATTTGAATGGTTGGGTGACTACGCACGAAGTTGTTTCAATGAAGAGATTTCTTCTTTGCAAGCGAATCCGTTCGCAGACAATGACCAAGATGAAGGAATCAACAGAAACAGAAATACAACCATCATCGCCACACAAGCTCCTTTGAAAAGCAACAAAACTACATTTTCCCTCCCCTGGTGCCAGCCCTGAAGTATTGCAGCTGCAGTGCCCTCCCCCTCTGTCCTGCCGAACAAAAGAAGCCCGAGCTCGGTCAAATGCAGGAAAAGCCATTTATGTTGTAAAAATGTCGCTGCTGAACTTTTGAGTGTCCACACATCCGAAGTTCATTTACAGCAACACAAAGAAAACATCCTTTGTGCCAAATTTCCTTCCTGAGATTACGCCGACAGCATTTTGCAGGAAAAGAAGTCCAAAGAACGTGATAATCGCGAAAACAAATTGGCGTTGGGTTTGACAGTTTCAACATATCCGAAATTCATTTCATGATTGTGTGTGACATGTTAAATCGCAGTCATCCTGTGTTGGCTGTGCCAAGTCCATCTTGATGGATTAATCAGAAATCGATGCAAAAAGAGCAAACCTTTCTTTTGTTTTGTTTTTCTCGTGCATTTTTGCGAATGACGAAAACAAGAAAGCGAAGACAATTTGTGTCGGTTTGCAAAAACACTTTTTCTTGTCATCCCAGCAACTCTTGAAAGAAAACCAGTGTCATTCGTGCAACTGTGCTTTATTCAAACATTCCTTGTCCTTGTGACTTGAACCAGACTATCTAGCCGGCCTTTGTTCGCAACATTCCCCCCCCCTCCTTTGATCGTTCCCTGTGCTTATCTGCAGTCACCTTATGAGCCAGAAACAACTCGAGAGCCAGAAGTAACTCTTGGCCCCTGAAATTCATCCGCTCAGCTTTCCTCCAAACACACTGTCATTTTTAGATCTCAAAATGGCATATGTGTCCATTCAACAAATCCCATTTTTGCTCCACAAACCAATTGGCCGACAAAATGAAGACTTCTTCCTTTTCCTCAGGCAACCCAGAAGTAAATTTGCATTGTTGATGTCCTTTTTGTTTGCTTGTTTGTTTTCCAGATGATCAGCATTGAAAATGGTTTCAACCCTCCACACTGACAACACCCCTTCCACCACATCAGTCACTGGAGTCAGGTATCTGTCCAGTGGCCAGATGATCAACCAAGAAAAAAAACGAGTGTGCCTTGCACCTGGTATTTGTCGGTGTCCACCCCTGAGATGCAGCCTCCTCAGCTGCCAGACTCCAACTGAGCCCTGAGCTTGAGTCACAATTTTGCCCATAGGGTGGGGGACCATGTAGGGGGCTCTGGTCTGAAAAATGTATAAGTCCTACACCTGAGGTAAACAAATTCAAACTATTATTGAGGTCAGATCTGCATCTCTCATGAAATTTCCCAATAGGGGGGCACTCCAGGCTGAAATTTGCTCCTGAGCCCAAGTCCAATTTTGCACACAGCAGGGGGTCACTCTGGCCTGACATTTTTTGAGTCCAACTTTTGCTCCACAGCCTGAGTCCATTTTTGCACACAGGCGGGGAAGGGGGTCTCTGGAGGCCTTTAAATTTCAAAGTCCTATCTGATGCTCCAGAGGCCCATAAATGATGCTTTGTGCTTGGTCCTCATATGTTGCCCCTTCAGCTGCCAAATGCAAACTGAGCATAGCTCTGGAGCCTCAGTAAATTTCGCCTGGCAGGGGGGGGGTGTGTTCCCACTGGGAAAAATATACCACCTCACGGACGGCACGAATATACCCAGTCAAAACCAAAACCACGGCGGAGCGGCTGACAAGAAATGAACTTGATGGTCGCAGAGGAATTAGAGGGGGGGGGGGCAAGGGAAGGGGGATGAGCAGGAGGAGTGAGAGGCAAGAGGAGTATGGAAGGGGGGTGAGGGTGAGGTGAGGGTGAGGGTGTCAGGGGAGGGGTCAGGGAAGGAGTGAGGGGAAGGGAGCAAGGGGCAGTGCAGACGTGGACAAACCACACATGAATACTGCTGGTTTTTCGAGCTGAATGAATTCACTGGAACACCAGAGTACCTTGACCACGGAAATTGGAGATAATTGACGAGTCGAAAAAGGAATCGTTGTGAGTCAAGAGTGATCCGCAGAGCGCCCTCTGCAGCTCGATTCCAGAAGCTCGATGTCTGATTCAAACAAGGCGAGGTCATGCGTTGGGCGGAAAAGGCGACTGAGAACAAAGTGAAGACGAACTAAAGTTCCACCACTCTTGCCGCTGGTTGTTCTCTTCAGCACTGAGCCGACGTTTTGACGAGTACGGTTCAGTGTCAAAGGACTCTGGTCACGAAAGATAACGGAGAAAATTTTCTTTCCTTTGCAAATCGTTCAGACTCGTCCGTTGAGAAACATTGCAGGCAACGACACAGACTGCCATGTCATGTGCGCAGGAGCACGCAGACAAGAATGCCACGCAAAGAAAGCTGTCCCGCCCGGTGTAGCGTGCCCGATTGACTTGTGTTCCAAATGACACGTGTCAATGGGGCACGGGCCTGTTGACCCATGCCCCATTGACACGTGTCATTTGGGCAC
>JAAUXT010084223.1_pt1 | contig 39074 bp, 39 predicted proteins | sample 7278171 | NCBI WGS metagenome assembly JAAUXT01 (sample SAMN14350112, study PRJNA611818) | marine sediment metagenome | isolation source: surface marine sediment (1.8m) | place: French Polynesia: Moorea | collected 2018-08
ACACCAGCTGTGAATTTGAACCACTGCGGTACAGGTGGCAGCACTGTTCATTCAATAAATATAGAGATTCGTGCCACCGTGGCCAGTCTCACCTGAGATACCCAACTGATCATTTGTGATATCACTACAACACACACGTGTACACACACACACACGTGTACACACACACACACGTGTACACACACACACACACGTGTACACACACACACACACACACACACACACACACACATTCCAGATCTAGATTCTACAAGATTCTCATGAGCTGACAACAGATTTAGACTGTGTTTTTGTTGGGGCGGCGAAGAAAGGGTGGAGCCCCACCCACCTCTGATGTCGTGCTGATGTCTTTTCAGATCTGCATGCTTCTGGATGTGAGGCCACGTTCGATTCGGTCCACTGGACCAAACGGAAAACGGTGGACTCCGCCAGGTGGACCATTTCGAACACAAGACAATTCTTTTTGTTGAGGTTTGTGTGGGGACACCCTCCATCAAGTATTGGTTTGTGGTGAAGAAGATGCATGTGTAGCACGACACGCAAGTACTCGTAGGTCGATGCTGTTGGCTTTTCTGCTGGGGAGACCGTTTGAGACACGTGAATGTAGTGATATCACAAACACGTTGGTTGGTATCTCGAGTGAGACTGAGCTCGATGGCGGGAACCGCCCTATTTATTTTGTACACAGTGGTGCCATCTGTCCAGTGGTGGTTTTGATTTGCAGCTGGTGTGTCACACCACACTCCTCCCCCGCTAGGGGGTGCTGGCCTCATTGGCCTTTACAACCAATTTTAAATATTCTGAATATTTTTACAATTAATTATTATATACATTAGATAGGGAACAGATGCATAATATCAAAATTCTGCTATTTTGCTGGAAATTACCCAGCATCCCTCCCCCCCAGGGGCTGGTCACATGATCAAGGGTTTTTCCCTCTTTCACCATGGATCTGGTTGAGCACGAAGTGTGGTGTTTTCTGAAACAACTATTTGTGAGGTTGATCCACTTTTACTCACACCAACTTCAGCTTCAACCCCTCAGTAGACCAGTCATTGATGGGGTTATCCAGTATCTGAGTGTGGGGGCTCCAGTTTGGAATGCAAACCTCAGGATTCTCATCATCCGCCTCGCACTCTCCATCCATTTGGCCGGCCAACACTAGGTAAGTGGTTTTCGAGTCACTCCACAGAAGACAACAAAAAGGAAAACGTTGCAGGGAAGTTCTTACAGCTCGAGATGATCACATTTCAGGGTGAAACCATTTCATGAAGTTGGAAGCTGACTAGGAATAATTGGTTGCAAGCTCTAGGTGGTTTGTGAGTGACATTAGAAATCTGAATCCAGCTGCCACCAAATGGAAACATCGTTGTGCCCGTTTTGCACCATTTACCAAGGATTCTCAGCAAGACTGTCGCACACGCTGATTTACTTCTTCCAACTGGCTTGGGCTTCCAGGATCCGGCTGCCTTCCATCCTGGTGGCGACGTACATGTTGTTCAACGTCAGACTTCGGATTGAGCTGCAAATCAACATCAACATGTGAACAGAAAGGATTGACTTGACAAGTTTCTTCCGTCCACGAAGTCACTGTGATAATCGTCCAGTTTGTGATTCCTGTGACACGTGACAATGAGCAGAGGCGTGAAGGATCTTCGCGAGTTGATTTGCGTGTCCAGATTGACGATCCGAGAAAGCGATGAGGAGGATGTCCTGATAAGTGATGAAGAGGGAAGGATTTCTCGGTTTGCGTACGCAGCGTTTGATGGCTACGAAGCTGCTGTGAGTGCGCCCACCAGTCGCCACAGCTCCGCTCAGTCCAACAAGAGCCGGGGACATCTGACGTCCCCAGATTCTGGAATGGGCACCAGCAATGGTGTTTCTCCAGTCAATGGCGGTACACCTCCCAAGGAGCAACATCAAATTCAAGACAATGTCGCGGTTGGCAACGCTCACTTGCCACGTCCTCCTTCGACAAGGAAAAGGCAGAGGAAACGGAAACAGAAAGCAGGTTTGAAATCGCTTGGAAATTTGCCCCAGTCACCAACGCATGAGTTGCCAAAGCAGAAACCCCTCCCACCCGTGCGAACGGACAGTGCTTCCCCAGTCAGTATTACGGAAACGGAGAGCTCTGAAGAGTGTGCAGAAATCAGTGAGCCTGTTACAGCCACTCGTGCAGGACACAGTGTTGGAGCCGTGTCAAGTCGCCCAAGACCCCGTCACGCAGCAGAAGTGAACTTCCAAATGGTCAATTTTGACTACATGCTCATCTTTTTGGATGCAGCCACCGTCTCGGAATGGTTGTCCAATTCCAATGAGCTTGTGACAGACTTGACCGAATGGTGTCATCAAGGGGAGAATTTCGTTCAGTTTGCTCACTTTTGGTTGTCTGAAATGCCCGAGTTACAACGGCAAGAGATTCTGAAGCTGGAGTACAGTATTCTCATGGACCAGTTCAACCTGGCCTTTGCATCCGGACGAGAGGTTGGCCAAGTGAAGCACAAAGACACCGTCCATTTCGCTCAAGCCGTTTTCAAGGAATATCCCGCCACTCTGTTCAGTTCCAAAAGTTCGCACACGTTCCTCAACTACCTGGACATTCTAACATCTGAACGTGCGGGGGACTACAAGAAACTGTTGACTGACGTGCGGTGCTCGACGAAAGTCAAGCAACACGCGCAGTGGACTTTGGCCTGCAGGGCTTTCTGCCTCGTCAGTGTGTGGAGTGCGGTGGTTCGCTTCTTCAGAACCCTTCAGAGTGACATGTCGAGCAGCAGCTTTCCGCAGCCAGCGCTGATCTCCTCCAGTGAAGAGGGCATCAGCTACCGCCGAATGTTTCACGCCATCAGGTAAAAAGGATTGTTGTGCTGATCAACACGACAGTTCATTTTGAAGCTTTGAAGAAGTGACACTGGGTCAGGCACGAGTCTCTTGTGACGATAAATTATTGAGAATAAGGTGGCGCCCTTTCATATTGGGACACAATAAATTGAGCCCCCTCCCACCACAAAAACAACAAAAACGCCATGCTTGATATGAATCCGAATCAGAGGTGAATATATCGCACCGACAACAGCCTTATGCGCGCATTGATTTGTAAGAACTTGTCGAAACTGACCTTATTTGTGTCAGGAACGAGCACCTTGACGTGATCCACTATCTGGTGACGAGTGGCAAGGTGCCGAGAAACGGCGTCGACGCGCACGGCCGCTCGCTCGTCTTCACCGCCGTCGTGCAGAACAAAGTCGCAGTGCTCGACTTCCTCCTCAAAAAGGTGAGTGACCCAACAACATTGTGGTCGTTTCGCAGGCAACAAAGAAAGCTTCCAGCGTCCTGAAGGCGCGTGACATTTTGAATGTTTGTTGTCAAAAGTGAGTCAAGTCTGCGTTTGGTTCAGTTTGTGCTCGATTAAGCAAAGTCAAAGTGGCGGCTGCAATGCAGGCAATGTTTTGTCAGATCAAGTGCGGCGCAGACGTTGTCAACAGAGCTGCGGATAACGGCAACACGCCGCTGCACGCCGCCGGCAACGTGGGCGACGCCAAGATGGTGGCGACGCTGCTCAACGTGGACGGAATCGCGATCGACGCGAAGAATCCGCAGTGCGAGAACGCCACTCCGCTCCATCTGGCTGTGATGCACGGTGAGTGGATTATACTCGTACTTGCCCTTTTTTCTGTACCGAGAAATCTCCTCAGTGAAAGAGCTTGTGTCGGTTTGTCCGGCCCGATTTTAACTGTAAAGAGTGTTCCTTCTGTTAGATCAAAGCAACCAAGTACGTCGTGCAGTTCTAAGTGTGTTGCAGCAAAGTTCTCTGCTCAAAGCACACTGGTATGTGTTTGTGGTTTTGGTCATGTTTCTGTGAAAACAACGGGTTTTGACGCAAAAGGACTGCGTGCGTCCAAGATGGGTGCGCGTTGTACTTTGGTGCTCACAGAATAATGACAGGAACTCGCCCTGGTTGGCCACGCATCATTTCACTCAAAGACCGCAACCAGAGGGTTCTCGACAAATTTCCCGCACCTCGTATTTCGTTTGCACACACGCCGACTGCGAAGCTCAGTCGGCATGTGTGTGTGTGTGTGTGTGTGTGTGTGTGTGTGTGTGTGTGTGTGTGTGTGTGCATGTGTGTGTGTTCCGCCGTATTCTTGCTTTTCGAAGTGTGCGTCTGACACCATCTCCCTCCAAGAAAGTTGGGACACCCCCAGGTGCATTTTTTTTCATCTTGTAGGGTTCCCAGGTGACACCCCGTTCCCATTCTCACAAAATGTTCAAACTCTGGAAACCAATGATCAACAAGTTGCTTGTTAGAATTGAGAGTGGGGCTGGATTCCCCCGAAGTAACGTTCCTGTTGTGAGTATTTGCTATACTTGGACACCAGAGAGGAGAGACCTTTTTCCGTCCCTTGCATGTTGCCGGGTCGGCGGGTGTCAACGGCTCGTACTGTGTACGACTGGTCCGGACCCGAGGCTTCACAGGCAAAAGAAGCTCGATTGTTGCTTCAGCACGCGAAGTGTTTGGTGTTTGCTCAAATATGGGAAACCCGAGCAACCAGCTTCTTCATCATGCTTGAGCGCAGTTCCAAGTGGGTACCAACTTCTGAGTGCCCCGCATGGAAAACGACAAATGAAACCTCGGAACATCGTTTCGCTCAACTTCACAAGTTGTACGGGTACGTGTTGGTTGTTTCTTCAAACATGTTGCCTCAGTGGGTTGTCATTTGAAAGAGATTTTCTGGAAAGTGGGATCTGTTGCAGTGGAGATGCAAGACCAACATCAATCAGTTCGTGTTGTTACGTCATAAGGATCCATAATTGTTACGTCATAAAGATCCAATCAAACTCTCCACAGCCTTGATCAGGGAGACAGGACGACTGTATTCGTTCGTGACCTGAGAATAAAACCAGTGGCAAAGAGGAGGTGCACATGCATGTCACATGTCGGCTTCCCCTAACTGACCCACCATGATGTATGAGGCCAGAAATTGTGGACATCGAAATCTTCAGGATATCAGTGCGCGAGGCTTGGTTCGGTCGGTTGTGTTTTGGGCTGAAGGTCTTTCAGGTGATTTGAAAGGATACAATGAAAAATGTGCAGTTGGCCAATTCACCTTCAGTTATCAAGCAGCGTGTGCAATGTGGTCTTTGTTTTGATTGTTCTTTTTTATCAAGTCTCTTTTTATTGAAAAGGGGGATTTTTCAAATTTATTTGGCTGGTTGCCACAATTATCATAGTGAAAAAAGAAAAAAAGGAACACAAATGGCTTTTTGGCTCAGATATGGTTGAAAGTTGATTGGTCATGGTGTGGAGCAAAAATGTCAATTTGCAGGGGATCAACAGTTGAAAGTACTATAGTTGCTATGACAAACTTGTCCTTGGCGATCAGCGTTCCTGAAGACCGGAGCCAGGTGCAGGTTTGCAACGAGGGTCACGAAAAGGTTCACCCCACAGATAGTCAGAAGCTTCCACAACCTGGACAATTGTCTCAACTGTGCTGAACCTGGGAATGAAGGGTAAAGGAAATGGGCAACTCTGTTTCAGTTTGACGTGGTGTGTTGGCAGACATTCCCCCTGTGCTCGTTCAGCCAACACCGTGACGGATTGTGCAAAATGTTTTGTTTCAGGTCACGAACATGTGGTGGAGATGTTGCTCGTCGCCAGGGCGGACCCGACACTACCCATGGGCGACTTAACTCCCCTGACCATCGCCAGGGACTTCGGACACGACAGCATCGCCGAGCTCATTGAAGGATATAACAAAGAGAGGGACTGATAGAGACATGAGCTGACTGAATTTCTGTGATACAATTTCTCCAGGACTCAACAGAGATTCGTGCCATGCTTTTGTTTGGTTTATTTCGCTTGTTTAGGCTGTAAACAGCATGCAAGAAATGTGATGTTCCCCAGAAATTTGCGAGCGGTGTTCCTGTCTTGAAAACAAGCCCAGATCTTATGGTTCGGTTGAATGTGTTCACGATCAAAACAAAAAAAGTGACTTAATTCTGTATTTTGTGACCAATATCGTCCCTTTTCAAGGCCAAATTGTAAAAATGGAACCGGACTGCAACCGGCCCACAACTGGACACGCGCAACCAGATCCGGCCCATGGAACCGGACCCAGACCTGTTGTCTCCTTCCATGGGTCCGGGTACAAGTGCTAGCTTGGTTGCGCTGATCCAGTTCAAGTCCGGTTGTGCTGGTCTGGTCCATGTGACACGAACAAAGTTCCCACAGAGTAAATTTACTCGAGTTGGCAAAGCAGCGGTGCGAAGCTGTCTTGACGACTTCCCACAAACCGGAGGTGTTCGAAATGTGTTGGTTCTTTGGTCGAGGGCTTCTGGCATCCACTATTATTCCTGTAGAATACTACGGTCGTTGGCCTCTCATGATGCTGTGTTTTTCTGTTGTCGGGATGAATCAAATATTTCATCAGACGACTCTCGAGGTTCCCACTTCTGTGCCCGAGTTTGCAGTCCACTTTTCTCAGCATTTCCAAACACAGAGTGTGTGTTTGTGGAGTCTTTCTTCAGGGACACAGGCACTGTCCACTGTGAGAAAAATGCTTATCAGCCAGCCGCTTGCACTGATGTTGTTTTGCCCGCGTATCTGGAACCTGTCCGATGTCCTCCTGCCAACTTTGCATCCCCCTTCCCCACCCCACCCATGATCCTGTCTGAAAGTTGTACTTGTCATTTTTGGCCATATTGAGTCTTGTCCACAAGGTGTTTCTTGGTTGTCTGGTTCAGGCCCCCTTTCCCCTGATGACAAAAATTGGGTCTTGTCCAAAAGTTGTCCAAAAGTTATCTGGCTACCACCGCCCACCCAGTCACAAAAATGTTGGACTTGTTATTTTTATCCTTCTTTTGGTCTTGTCCAAAAGTGGTTTGGTTTACCATCCCCACCCCCCACCCCCGCCCACAGTCACAAAGAAGGGACTTGTCCTTTTTGTCCATTTTGACTCTTGTCCAAAAGTTGTCTTTTCTCAGCGTTGGGTGCAGTCTGTAGGCGAGTACGCGGCGAGCGGCTGATATTCTACTTGAAAGTCTAGTTTTCTTCTTCAAATTGGGAGGGTTGTGGTGGTGTAGTGCTGGCATTTGGCAGACTCCAAACGTGTCATGTCAATGTGTTCTCTGGGAAGTCTTCCTGGAGAGGCCAAAATGCACACTGTGGAGGCTGTGAGTTGAATGTTACTCTTCAAATCGTTTGTCCGAATTTCAGCGATTGACAGGAAAATTCCCGAAATCTTGAGAGACTGCATGCAGCCTGTCTTTGAGCGATTGTGCGCAATTAGCTTTGCCTTTTGTTTCTCATCCAAAACCAGTTGGTTTGTTCTTTGTCTCTGTTTTGTTTGAATAAATTTTGTTCGATTTGTGTCAAAACACAACTCGACTTCGGGTACCAACGACTCATATTTATTCGTTCTGACTTTTTCGTTTCTAGCCCATGTCCACCGAGTGTGGAGATCCATTGTCAGCACATTGAGATTGAATGGAAATGTTTTAACGACTGTCTTTCGGAAAGTGCTGTTTCAAATTGGGGTTTGGAGTACTTTGGATGACTTCAACTGACACGTGAACTGTTCGTCTCGGCTGCTTCTCATGAGCAATTGAAACAGCAACTGCAGAGCGAAAAGCTGTTCGGATTTCGTCAGGTTCCTGTGGGAATCGTGCCTCACTTTGCGAAGTCTTTCTGGTGAAAGGCTGTGCCCAATTGCAGTGATAGTGCTTTCACAAACATTCTTGCCAGTCAAAATTCTGTCGACTTGGAATTTTTCTCCAAATGGGAAGGAGAGGTGCTGAAACCAAACATCTGCGTGGGCAGCGTGAATAAAAGAAGAGCAAAAATGCCTTCGGCCGCGACGCGCAGGCCTCTGGAGTCTGTGGACATGATTGAAATCTGTAACGGCTCTTTGTGTGGGTTTAAAAGGACTCTCGTCTTGATTGTCTTCCATTCGTAAAGATTTCGGACAATTGCATTTTCTTATCACTGAGTCAATCCACATTTGAGGCCAGCTATTTCTGGACACATCAAATCTGCTCTTCATTTGAGCAAATGAACTTACCCCATCATCGGCCCTCGCTGCCTTGACAATTGTGGTTTGTGGAAAAACAAGGTCAAGCAAACCGTTTGCTGATCTTTCAGAAACAGTACCTTCCAAGGCAGCTCAGTCGGACCAGGGTACATTCTTTGAACGGAAACAGGAAAATGGGTTCTTTTGGCAGCAACACCACAAATGTCTTGATTCTGGTCGCGTCGTGGCTTCTCATCCTGCACGCGTTCGGATGTGGCGTGGATGCAAATGGGGAACAGCAGGAAAGAAGAGACTCGATCGAAGTCGAGAAACTGGACGTTGACAAGCGAAGCAGGAGAAGGGTAGGTTGGATTTTTTTTTCAAAGAAAAAAATAATAATTCACCACAAAAACTTTTTGCTTTCGGGCTGTCGTTCGTTCCGACCTTTGAAGAAAGTTGTGTTTTCAAAGGAAACCAAATGAAAAGAAAAAGGCACGCATAGAACCTTCCAATGACGCGCACATCTCGAGATCAAAATGGCAATGTTGCGGGCTGGTGTGAATTGGGCCTTCAAAATAGTTTTCACTGTGTTTTTTTTTTTTTTCATGGCAAATCATACTTTGACCCCTGTACGTAACTCCCTGAGGAAATGGAAGGAACGACAAACTCACTCTTGCACGGGTAGATCTACATCAGAAGTGTTGGCAACTCCCATGCATGAGAGAAACTGTGGTTTTTCAAAAAAGAAGTAAAATCACAGAGCAACTGGTTTATTCTATTTGGTCAAGTGGTATTTGATCATGGGATGTTTTGCACAAACCAGACAAGTCTTGTTGTCTGCAACTTCGAGCGTCAGCCCACGAGTTGTCTGCAGTCCCAAAACATTTTCAGAAGCTCCAGAAGAAATCACCGGTAAATGCAAATCTGCCCCCAAAACCTGTTGTGGTCATTTCTCATCCAAGCAAAAGAAGTTGCACGTTTGTTTTGGTTTGAGAACACATTTGATTTGTGTGAGGCGATTGCGAGGTTTTGTGGTAACTCTATTTGAAGACCTTTCAACATTCAATTTCCCTTACAGTGTTGCTTGGTTGCGCTGTGTCTGCCACCATAGAACTGGCCTGCAACCTTTACCAACAACTTTTCAACAAAACTATAAAATTTGTAATTCTTTGAAGTTAGTTCTCATTGTGTTTTGTTTGTTTGTTTGTTTGTTTTATCCTGGTTAACTGTGTCTTGGTTTTATTTGCTGTTGATGTTCTTGCAAGATTTCATTTTGCGACGCTTTTCACAAAAATTGTTTTCTCGTTCTTTGACAGGATTTTCTTTGAGGATTTAATGTCTGTGTCTCTTGATAGATCTATTATCACCACAATGACATTGAATCATATTCATGTAAAATTTATCATAATTTGGCAAATTATTTTCATTTGACAAAGTTTCTTAGACCCAAAAATGTTCCATATTTATTTGGAAATAACAAAGCAAAAACTACATTTCCTCACTTTTGAAACAAAATCTCCATGATTATCACATTGTTTTGTGTTTTTCCATTCTTCCCGCAACAGAAAGATAAAACACATTTTGCTGGGCCAGTTTGGCTTGAAGGGTTCAACAAGATTCTTGTGACGCAATCACTTTTTTGGAAAAACATTTGAGCCAGTTCCAATGGACCGTTGATCCCGTGCAGATGAATGAGGAGCTGCGGGGTCTGCTGAGCGGCGCCAGCAACGCGCGCGTCCTGCAGCCGACGCCTCAGGTCGTGCCCAACCCGGACTGCTACGTAGACGTCCAGGAATGCGTGGTCAGTGCAAACGAAACGACTTGCAGAATCTGTGTGTGTCATCCACGATGCGTGCATGTGTCGCATTCTGGGTGAAAAATCGGCCCAGTTTGTTGGCGTTGAGTTGTCGAGCACAGGAGTGCAGTCCACCCTTTGTGGTCAGGCCTCCCCCCCTTTCCCCCATTTGTGTTTGACATACGAGTGGATCTTGGATCTTGTCAAAGTGGGAGGAAACCCCTTGTGGGCCGACTTCAACTTTGTTGAGATGTTCGTGTCGCCGATTTCAGCCCAAAAGAACAGGGTCTGATCAGTTCATCCCTCTCCCAGATGAGTTTGGGACTTTTCGATCCTGAGCGCAACTCTCTGGCCTCAACTATACATGGTGACGAATTCTCTCGTTCAACTTCACAGGTGAACAGAATCGGAGGAAGGTGCAGGACAATGATGTCAGGACTTCCGTATTGTCTCGTTCGAGGCAAAATTCATTTCAACCACAACGACTGCAGAGGCTGATACTTGAATGCACGCTGTGGACGAAGCAGAAATCACGAGAACTCAGTGCGAGACAAAGGTACAATTTGGAAAAGACTCTCACGACGAATTTGTGTGCAATGATCTTCACCTGTCTTTTATCACATTCTGACACAGATTTATGACAGTTTAAAAACAAAAATGTGCTTTTCTATTCTTTGAAGATTACCACGGTGTCCTTCATGTAAATTCCGAGAGATCCGACATGCTTGCCCTTTTCCACACCTTCTGGAAAAATGTCTCAATTTTGTTTTGTGTGTCGATGATACCGGATTGTGTGCAAACAAAAACTTCGATTTTTTTTTGGAAACACACAATGTGTAAGAAATGGCCAGACTCCGACCGTTTGCGCAGAAACGCACACGCGACTCGAGCGATGCAGGTGACGCGGCCCTTTGATGTTTCGTTGAGCAGCTCGGATCGTTCGTTGTTGGCGACCTCCAGTTGAAAACGCAGCATAAATGACAAGACGGAAGCCACTACACGGAAAGGGAATTTCTGAAAATGAAACCAACTCAGTTTTGCAGTTTCTTTGACTTGAAAAGTTGTCGTTCTCTTTGCATTGTCGTTTTCAACCAGTTTCAGAATAAACTTGTTCCTTGAAAAAACACGTTAACGTTGGTGTCAAAAAGATAAAAGTCTCCTCAGTGATCTGCTCGCCCCTTCTTCTTGTGGAAATTGTTACGCTTTGGGTCCGCCGCTGTTGGTTCAGTGGATGTTGTTTCAGTCGAATCAAGAGACAAGCTGGCGTGTGTTATCTGGTCCCGTCTCAGTTCTGCGTGGAAAGTTCAAATTCCGACGCCACAATTGTGAAGACCTCACATCGAACCAGGGGGTGGACAAGAACCCGACTCGACGACTTGCTTCAACATCACTTTCATTCTCAGTCATTCGAAATCATCCTGTTCGTGTTTAGCTTTTCAAATTATTTCGTTAAACTCAAACGTAAGTCTGGAAACAAACATGCATCCAGAAGAAACCATACAGATGTTCTGGACTGGAGCGGCAGAGCCAAACGGCAGGTGAGTTGCCTCATAAATTTGTGCTTCTTTCAGTTGGGTTTTCTCGTGAGTTAAAAAAATAAATACAAGTCGTTTGTGAACAAAATTCGGTGACAGACCCCTTTCACCACGAACGGCACCAAATTTTGACAGAGATTCAAAATGCGCCCGATTGCACGCTCACAGAGGCTTGGATACACCTGCATGAACGTAAGCGTGGTTTCCGCGGACGGGTGTACACCAGCTTCTCGAATCACAGATAGTTTCGATCCAATTTAATTTTGTGGCGGTGTAAAAAAGAAACAACAGGCAAACTTCATGTCCAAAGATATGATCGAAGAGCCGTTTTGCATTCAGCTGGTGGCTGTTTGGAGAGCGCGATCATGGCGCGGGGCACGCGGCTGACGCTCTCTGGTTTTGATGAGGAGGGTCAGATCCCCTTGGCTCCCTTCTTTTTGCAATCTCTCGTGTTTTTGAAATTGAAAGTTTGGCCATTACAGGCAGCCTTACAGGATCAGGTTGGGTCCTCCTGCCTCAATTGTGGCATGCATGTGGAGGGGATTCTGACCCAAACTGGTGCTTGCAAGCTTTCTGGGTTCAGTACAACCGCTGACGTGTGCGTGGGGTCATGCAGTCGGATCTTTGACTGAGACTTTGTGTACCGAAGTTCAAACTTGGTTGTATGGCAATGGTGTCGAAGCCGTACAAAAATAATTTTCCCTCTAAACTATCTTTTCAGTGACGACGTACAGTGGGCCATATTTCTCTCGGAGATCAAACACAGAGTTGACTCGCGAGGGTTCTACTCAGATGAGGAAAAGCCCTTGGATCTCAGTGTCAAGCGCCAGAAAACAAAGGTAATAATATTTGCGCAATTCGAGCTTCAGTCCAGTTGCGCTCAAAAGGCTCTGCGAAACAAAGTCAAAAAAGTTTGAGTGCAACCCAAACGGATTGGTGTCGAGGAAGGGGCTCTACCATATCCAGGATCAGGACGAGCTAGGGGCTGACCTCGGTCTTACCTGGCAGCTGTAGTTAGCCCTCGTGCACTCAAAATTAGCGGGAACAGAACATTTGGGGGAGGGGGGAGGGGGCCCACGTGCGGGGAATGTGGTTCAGGTTTCAGGGGTCAGGTCCCCTGGGCCCCCTGGTCTGTGACACGGCGACAAAAAACAAAAGGACAGCTGTAATCAAAGGCAGAAACAATATCTCATGTTCTCTGCAGACAAGAAATTCACGCAAAATTTCCTTTCTTCAGGACGTGGCGAGATTAATATCGACGACGAGTCCCACCAAGGTAGCAGTCGAAGAGGTTGAAGTAATCTACGATCAGCAGAAGAGCGTGGTCAGCACCCAGCCGTGTTCATCTGAAGCGCACTTCATCAACGCCTCCAAGACTTCGCCCCGTGATCTAGAAGACGCCATGATTTTGGAACTGGACCAGCCCGAGAACGCTGCAAATTCGCCTTCTCTGATGGAAATGGAGTATATTCCACTGAACGACGAAATCAGTCTGAACGTTGAAACGCTGCAACGGCAGAGCCCAATGATAGCCAGTCTGAGCCCCACAAACCAAGGTGCGGAACGACAGGGGAGTCCGTCGCAGAAGTCACGGAGTCGCTGCCGCCGCACCGCAAATCCGAAGCAATTCCACTGTGCCGAGTGCGACAAAAGCTTCACGTCCAAGGCGGGCCTGAAGAGCCACCTTGATATCCACGAAGGCATCCGTCGCTTCAAGTGCGACACATGTGGCTCCCGCTTCACACAGCGAGCCACCCTCTACACGCACCTGCGGATACACAGCGGAGCCAAGCCGTTTCTCTGCAAAACCTGCAGCAGGTCGTTCCGGGACCTGTCCACGTACACCCGGCATTGCCGCACGCACACGGGAGAGAAACCGTACAAGTGTGGCTCCTGCGGCAGAGGCTTCTCACAATCCGGCAATCGGCAGAGGCACGCCAAGAACTGCAACTGACGTGCGCGCCACGCCATGCAGCCAAGAGTCGCGCGTACTTGTGTCCAATTGCAGCGTATCTGGGAAATCCCATCTCGCACAACGACGGGGCAGATTGGAGGGTCTTCACGAAGTTCACCATCTCAGTATTCGTTGCAAGTTCAAATTTTCGGCCACTTGTTGCTTCCATTTCAATCAAGACTGCTTCAGAACAATTGTCGCTCATTTCTTTCTCTTTATTTGTTGCACAAAGTTCGCCCAGGTACAAAAAGGTAAATAAAAAATCGGTCATACAGATTTCTGACAACTGATCAGCACGCAAGACTTGACTCAATTAAGTACAACGCATTTCCAACGTCCGAGCATTCCTGGAATATTTTTCAGGGCACAAATTTCATTTTGTTTGGTCGCGTGCAGCCACACTCATCCTTCAGTTCACACACTCGAATTTCTCGGTGCTAAATGCGCACAATCTTAACAAGTGGATCAGCCCAATCGAAGTCGATTCGATTCACTGGCAATGCATGCATATGTCGTGGTCGACTGCAAGCGGTTCTATTTCTGAGCCCTGCAGATTTGACCAATTTGAATACTGTTCGTCAGTCCTGAAATGCGTCAACAAGACGTTTCTGGACCAAATCTAGTCTACTGACCAGGATATGCAACCAACACTCTGTACAAACAGCTCTGCGATCTTAAGTCGAGGCATCTCGGTTCCATCACAGCGAATTACTTTTGCTTTTCGAAATGTACTATGCGCGTTGTTTGGTACTCAAACTCTGAACTCGACGAAAAAACCCTGCGAAAGGGTCCGTTTTCCACCAAAATTTACTACGCAACATTCGTTCAGAAAAGAATTGTTGTGTGGTCAAACCTTCTGACCACCACACGAGGTAACAAGATTTTTCCATTCAACAAACGTCTTCTGCAACAGTTAAAATACCGTAACACGGCTTTCAGTCAAAAACCTAAGTTCACGGGGGGAACAACTACCGCGAGACAAGCAATAATGGAAAATTCTAAAAGCTGTCAATGCGCAAATAAGGGTGTTCTTCCCGAATAAATTATTGTCAAAAACAAAAAAACGAGTTGAAATTGTATAAACACACAAAGCGCACAACTACAAGTACACGAAAACATCTCAGAAACAAAGGTTCTACAACTGTGCTGTCTCGATAAGGTCTTTTCCTATTGAGCCGCGCGTGTGAGAGTTGCACTTCTCACACTACTCAGTGATCATGATCTTCACGCATGTGTTGAATCTTCATCCATGTATTGTATCTATCCAGCACAAGTTGTAGAAATGGCATCACACACCCTGTAGTGTGTGAGAAGCACCTTCCCACTACTTCAGACTCTAAAATCCACTCCAGTTTTGTAAACTCAACTGTCATGAGTTTTTTTTGTCTGGCATGGTAGGAAGTGCGCTTCTCACTCTCTACCGGGTGTGCGATTCCTGTCTAACAGCTGCGGCTGTGTCTTCTCCGGTCACTGGACGACCTTCAGTGAGCCCACTTCAGGGAGAAGTTACCCAGAAGGTCGACGGCCAAATCTCGAACGAAAAGCGCCTGCAAAATTCAAAACATAATATCAGGCCAAATCTAATTTGCGTGGCGAAATTGAGAGAACTTGAATCTGTCGCTCAAGATGCGTATCTACGTCAGCGTAATTCTGACTTGCCTTGGCTTCAGTGTCGTACTGGAATTCGACAGGCGTGTTGTTGATCGTGACAGTGGCCGGCCGCACCGCAACTCCCATGATCCTAAAGGCCTCAAGGATCATTCGATTTGGCGGCTGATAACCCAGTTTCAGGACTTCTGTGGTCACTTGACCCTGCCGATGTGACAAAGCAAGCTCAGTGAATTCGCGCAGGCAAGCACGTAGCTCGTGTGCTGTCTGTACCAATCAATGTACTCACCATGGTCGCAACGAAATGGAGCAAATTGTAATGTCCGTTCTCAATAGTATCTGAAACGACATAAAACTGAATGAATGTACGAGCATTGATCGCTGAGAAGTAGAATGTTGACCGTCCAACTGATGTCGAAATCCTTCAAAGAGTGCAATGTTTTGAAGTTGCAAAGGAAGAGACAATGCGACTCGCAACTCACCACTCGTCTCCCCATCGTCCCAAAACAACGTTCCCTTTGCCTCTCCGTATTTGTCCAGAGCGATTTGCAAGGAGAAGGGAAGTTGTCGCGCGGCGGTGGTGGTGACAGCATCGCGCTGTGTTGGGATGATGGTGCCGGCGCGCTGGTGCACGTTGATCGTGTCTATGGGCGCGGGCAGCGTCACCCAGCTGCCTTGGTATGGAACCACCGACCCATTCAGGTAATTGTACCAAGTGTCCACCGGAAAGAACGCCCGAACAGAAGTCGCTCCCTATCAACAGGTTGATGACATCAACGATAACTGACACACAAAAGTGAAATTCCACCGTGAACCCAACAGTGAACGTCATTTGTTTGTCATTGCGGACACCGCGCGCACAACCAACAGCTGTGTTTGTCTTGATAACATCCAATTTTGCTTTCGTGGAAACTTATCAGCAACAAACAAATTGGGTGTCGCACCTGCTCAAGAACTGGTGAAACAAGGAGATCATCTCCCCAAAGAAACTGAGCATCGATCGGGTAGACGCGGTCTCGGTTGTACCTGAAACAGCGCAGCACGTGACCAACACTTGTTTGGTGTGTCAAAACACCAGAATGTTTGCAGCAGAATTCATCCGTTGTTTGTAAGTCGCTTCTGGATCTTGCAAACTCAGAAAAATAAAACCATGGGGCAAGTGATCCTTCGTTTTGTTTCCTCAACCAAAATCACTCACTTGAAGGACAGCGGTTTGACGACAGCTGTGCCGTACAAGTGACTTCTGTAAAACGCCGTATACATGAACGGCAGCAGCGTGTATCGCAGCCGCATCGCAGACTTCATGACCTGCTGCGCTTCCAGACTCCACACGGCCGGGTCCTGGTCCTGCAATATTCACAGCGCGGAACGTTTTCTGCATCGCTGTCACGTGAGAAGATCGGACACGGAATACTGCACGGCGAGCGCGAAACGGTTGAGAAATTGCAAGCGCTACACGGCCTGTGTTTCTCTGTGACACGCGTAATGTCAAACAGCACACCTTCAGTCCCAATGCGTTGTGATTTCTCATGAACGGGTAGAAAGAGCCAAGTTGCATCCAGCGCACACACAGCTCCTCAGTGGTTTCTGTCCCGAAACCACAGATATCTGCTCCAACCAAGGGAATTCCGAACATCTGGAAACTCAGCATCTCTGAAAGATTCCGAGAATTTGAGTGGAACAGACGTTTCACGGAACAAAAATTGTGCGGTCGTAAACCCGAGCTCCAGGGCTGAGCATCGAGCGCGAGGCTCACCTGGTATGGACTGCTGCAGGTCGTGCCACGTGGCTCTGTTGTCCCCACTCCAGTGGCCTGAGTAAAACCCGGTGCCAGGAAACGATGACCGACTGATGACGATGCTTCGTTTCTTCAACACCGTTTTCAAAGCGCTGAAATTTTACAATGAACTGAAATTTCTTGCACGAAGACATCTGATCAGACAATCATTCCTTCATCTGGCTGTACAAGAAGCTCAGTGGTGTGTGGTGCAGTTCAGACTTACTCGTGAGTAGCAACAGCTTCGAAATGTCCGTACATGCTGTGCAGATTGTAGTGTGATGACAAGTACTGCTTGTCTGAGGGACAAAGCGTTTTGGCCGCCAGCAATCCTGACGTTATGCCTGCAAGACAGACGTTGTTGAATTTGCAAGTTCCTGAACAACGTACCGTAGACAATGCACCGTCGTGTTCTCTGACGTGTACCTGGTGTGTACGGAGGTTTGTCCAGACTCGTGTTCGCGCAGCCTTTCATCGAGCCGAAGACAAAATTTGAAGGTTCGTTCATGTCCTGAAACAGGCACCGTCAAGTGGATTCGAGCAATACATTCCTTGCCACTTGCAACAAACAAGACTTCGCTTTGATCAGAAACTCACAATCCACAGTCCGTCAAAATCCAAAACCTTGTGAAAATCACTGATACTGCTGCGCCAGTAGTCTGCTGTGGCCGGGTGAGTGAAGTCGGGGAATGCCGTTTTGCCAGGCCACACCTGAAGCACAACCAAACATCATGGGCGAGGGTCATGATCAGAAAAGAGCCAGCACAGCAACCAGCGTGATGTTTACCCAGCCATTTGCGACTGCACCGGTGGCATCCTTGATGAATATGTCCTTCTTGATGCCCTCATCGTACGGAGGGTACGCATCCTTCGGCTGACTGCTGCTGATCCCGGGATCCTGCAAGAAACGACAGCAGGCAAGTCACAGAACATGTCAGAGGAATACTCGGATTACAAACCAGACTCGGACGGGAAGGAAACTCACAACAATGATGACGTAGTGCTGGCCTTTTGCATGAAGATCGGAAACAATGTCCGGCAAACCACGAAAAGATGTGGAGTTGTACGTCCAGTCTTTGAAACCATCCATGTAGTCAATATCAGTCCACTGGGTATCCTGTGAAAGGACGCAAATTAACCGTCAGTTCAGGGAGAGGATCTGTCAGCTCTCCGAAAGTTCCTCCAGGCACGCCAATCTCAGTCACCACGTCTGAAAACTCACGTAAGGAAATTCAGCATCTCTCATCCGCCGAATGGTGGCCTTCAAATTTTCAGCGCTGTGGTAGCCATATCTGCACAGATGAAACCCAAGAGCCCAGTAAGGCGGCATAAAGGGCTTTCCGATCACTTCTGTGTACTGCTGGATAACGAGGTCTGGAGTGGGTCCCGTGAAGATGTAGAAATCAAGAATTCCCCCGATTGTCCTGTACGTCAGAGCTGGAGTGGGCTGCAGGTCAACGTCTGGAAAGGATGTTGTGTGGTACAAATAAAGCTGATGCTTGTGTGACCAGCTCAGACATACCAACAGCGAGAAAAATTGAGTGAAAGCTTGTACCCATGGCATTGCTGTTGAGGAAAAAGACTCCGTACGCCTGGTTGTTTTTGTCGAATGACATAAAGAACGGGTGACTGCCGTACAAATTTGCTCCTTCCTGAAAATAACCTCGGGGTTCATTTGTTGCCAGGTGCACAGGAAACACCTCCGCAGTACAAACCGAACCAGCGGCAAAAACAGGCTCTCACATGTGGATACTGATCCCGTGCCCAAAAACTGTACTGTTGCCATTGCGTGAAATTATGGTAAAGCGGTGTCCTGTGCTCTCCCAGGCCGTACAACATTCCAGACGGAACCAGTGTTGAAATTTGCAAAAACTGGTCCGTGAATATCAGCGGTGCGCCTTTTATATTGGTGTCGAATCTGTAAAAATCAACGTGATATCACGGCAAGAAAAGAAAAAAAGTTTTCATTTCGACATGAGAAAAAAGTTTTCATTTCGACATCTGAGACAGTCGCACGTTTCGAGTGTCAAGACCACTTACAGAACTGTGATGCTGTCCTTTCTAGTAATTGTGAAGGAGAATGTGGAATTCTGTCTTGGAATGAATGTGTAGTCCGGATTGGTTTCCCGCTTTGTAACTTTTGGTGTCTTCAGAGGAACTTCATATCTCTGTTTTGCCGGGTCATAAATCTGAAATGAAACATTGCACTCCGACTCACATAGGAAATTGAAAGTGGCCACTCATCAAACGTTGCCATTGAATTTCTTGTGACACAAGAATTTCCATAACAATACCTTGAAGCGCAACCTGCTTTTGGTCTCAAAGTAAACATCCATCTTGAGAGACAGAATATCGTTGGGCCAGTGTGACTTGGACGACTTGTGAAGGTCAAGCGAAACACCGAAGTCTGTTTGCTTGACATTTGTTCCCACGTAGGACGGATAATTCACAGGGTAGAAGCAAAAGGGAACGTTCATCTGGCGTGCAGACCTGTTTCTGAAACATCAACAATCAACAAGTTGTTGGAAAATGATCTTGCTGAGAGATCGCTGATTGTTTTTTGTTGTTGTCTTTTTTTGTGCAGTCGCTTTATCTGAAGCGATTTTGTGTCCGTTTATCACAACTTTTCTTCAGCAAAACGAAATGAGCGGAACATGTGCAAAAAACGCGTGAGTTGAGAAGTGCAAGCAACTGGTGCACAGCGACAGTTGACCTGAAATCGATGAGGGCATCGTCCTGTGCTTGCCAGCAGCATCCCCGATCCACACATGATACCAAAGTACCACCCTTGTCCGGATAGCAATCGAATCTGTGGTTTGGGTCAGCTGAGCATTCCTGAAGAGCTATAAACGCATGCAAAAACTGAGTGCAGCAGAGAACACAAAGTTCACACGTCAAGTCAGAATCACAGCGATGAATACTCGTGACCCCTCCTGCAGTCCAAATTTCCGTTTCGACACGAGTGGAAGTTGAGTGAAATCTGTCGCCACAGAGATAGCGACAAAGAACAAAGAGACATCAGAGACAAAGTCATGATTTACTCGTACCTGACCCAGCAACTGTTGGTGAAGCAGACGGAAAAAGTCTGTTCACTTTTTTGTCGGAGATGAAGACGTTTAATTGCGGCGGCGTCCAATGTTCATGTTGAGTGAGCCGGAAGATCACAAGCAAACATCCCAGGAAACCAGCAAGAAGCGCTACTGTTGGCACCACTGATCTGGTTCTCACAGTTGCATCTTTGATGACGAACTTTATTGGCACTTTGAACTGCCGGTCCGGAATGAACGGCTCCTTTTCACACTCCATCATGATGGTTGCAGATGAAGGTATCTGAAAAAACAAAATCCTCCTTGCTTGTCCCACAAATAACTGGCAGGTGCACATTCATCCTTCACTTGCTCTGTCCTCGGTGTGGACTGAGATACGGTCTTCCACAACAATGACGTTAATTCCTTGAAATGTTTTCGTCACACACGTGTGAAGATTACCGCGCACTGAAAGCTTTGTGTGTTTATAACGATCTGTTCGCAAACCAAACAGCAGAAGATAAACCAGATTTAAAGTTTGACTCAGGTCAACAGTGGTCAAACTTCGCTGTCATGTGTCAAGTGCGCAGCTGAGACGTTTTGACACAGAAAGGATATTCATGAAGTCAAATCGATCAAAGTCAAGCAGACTTACACGTGCAAATCAATCTTTTGCACGGACTGAACGACTTCTTTCCACTTTTACTTCCTTTTCTCCCTGCGCGGAAAGTCATTTGACGTTGTCTTTTTGAACGGGTCTTGTGACCATTGTTTTCCTATCTTTATTATCGCTCAGCAGGCATGGCCACTTGAATCCATTATACAGATTACTTGCGTGATGCCCGTGCATGGCATTCATGTACCGTCCTACCTGCTGTCAGATGAAAGTCTCAAAAAGGGTTGTAACGTGTGCACGACGCCAGCGTCATGCTGTTTTATCGATCTGAACTTCTGACCGAAAAGTTCTCTGTTGTTTGCACTTGTTCCTGCAATATCGCGAGATATAAGCCTTCGGTCCTAACTATACAAGTTATTGTTTTTGTTTCACACTACAGGGGAGAATAACTGTGTTGTTAAAGTTTAGTTAGAATCCAATGAGTGATTTGGCTTCAGCGTGTCACAGATCAACTTCTGACTCAACTCGTCAAATTTGCTTGACTGAAGACGATCAACCGAACATCACAACAAGCGCGCTGCTTGCCTTGACAGCAGATGCAGTGATAAATTGATAAAAGCTTGACTGGCTACAGACGGTTTGAGTTTCTTTTGGTCTTCATGTATTCAGCAGGCATTTCTCTCCAATCTTGTGCACTGGTTTAGAACTTCAATATGAAATGGACCAGTGAAGAAAAATTGTTGATCTCCGCAAAGACCAGGATCTTACCGTCGATAGAAATCCAAACCCAGCATCGGAAGTGGTGCACTCCGGGGTGTTTCATTTGTGTCCTGCTTGTGACAGTTTGCATCGTTGTGTCAGCCAGGTGAGACACGATGGTTACGTTCCACTCGGAGTTGTGTGAATATGTGCGGCAGTTCGTGACAGTCGAATTGAACCGTGACAATTCATGATATTTTATATTTTCTTTCAGCTGGTTGAAGGGTGGTCGTGGTCATTTGAGTGTCACGAGCTCACAGTTTGTTCACTTCAGAACAAACACAACAAGCACAAATGAATCCAAGCATGCCTCTGTGCATCGAGAGACTTATTTGGAGACAAACATGTGTGATCTGGACTTTACAGAGAACAGATTTGACTGTAGCTCACTGTCAGGCCCATCACAGGAGAAGTAGGTTCTCATCTAATTGTTCCTATCCCCTGAATTGGAGACTGAAAAGTCATCTGCATCCTGGTTTTTGATCCAGATGAGTGCGAAAACCATCGCGTGGTGTTCGGTCAGCAGTCGGTGCCACTGACCTGGTTTTGTTGTTCAGGTGTACGCAAATGGGTTGCTGTTGGAAACCAGCTGGACAAGTGAGCGCCCCACGATGCCATTTTCCAAACAGTTTGGAAAGGTTTCAGATTCAAAGCAAATTGGAAGAAACGAACTTCGGATTTACAGCCAAATTACGAGGTTCACTTCTTCCTTGGTTGAATGAATTTGTGCTTTTGCACCTGGATGTGTTTGTGGAGACAGAAAACAGGCTTCATGTTCAGGTCAGTTTTACGTTTTTCACCAAACAAGCCGAGAAATTTCGGACAATTTTGCTTTCAAGTCATGTCAGTGTTGTTGTCATTGAACGGGTGGATTTATGCTCTTTTGCAAAATTATAATTTTGAGGAGAAGGCTTTTCTTTGTGTTGCAGATCTACAATTCTTCACACGAGAGTCGACACAGTCGTGCAAATTTTGAGAAGCCGAAAGACGTGAACTTCCTGATCCACACACAGACAGAACCTTTTGGAATCACAGTGACAAGATTATCAACAGGCGCCACATTGTGCGTGAACAAATGACACCGATCCTTTGGCACAGCTTGAGATGAGAAGCATACAATTTTCGGTTGCAACAACAGACACAACTGTTCATACAATCTGTATCTGCACCAGATTCGACACCACAAAGCTGAGCGGACCCATCGTCCTCGCAAAAGGATTTTCTCAGATCTCATCAGAGTTGCCTGGTGACGTTGTGTTTGGATTTGGCAAAAACAAACATCCTCTCTTGGACAGGGATTTCAGCATGAGGGAACGCGGGGTGAGTACTGACTGGCAAAGACGACTCTTTTGTTGTGCAATGTGAAACAACCAGAAACGCCACATTCTTTTCTTACATTCAGGAAATCGACAGTGAAACACCGTTTTTGATGTTTGTGGACAATTCTTCAAGTGCTTCTGGTGTCTATTGGAAGAGTGGCACGTTGGCAGGTTGGTTGACTTCGTCGTTGGAGTTGACTGACACGCACTTGACTTGTTCTTGCGCTCGTTTCTTGGCTGTGCGGCAGCTTGAGCTCTTGCTTGCGCCGCATCTTCCAACAATTGGTGTGGTTCAGCGAGTAGTCTGCCTTACTTGATTACTCCCGCAGCTTTGGACATCCAACCTGTGCCATCGGTGACATTCGGCAGCTCAGAGGGACTTCTTGATTTCTACATCTTCGCGGGACCTACTCCGGACTTGGTTGTTCAGCAATGCGCAGATGTGATCGGGAAACCTCCCATGCCACCTTACTGGGCACTGGAATATCAGACAGGAACCAGAAACGAAAAGTCGCTCATTGGTCTGACTCGCAGCGGAAACAACACTGAGAAGGAAGCCGTTCCCTCAGTGAGTTGCGTTGAGTTTTGCTCACTGATTTACGTGGATCTCAACAATCTTTTGGCACTTTGGCATCTGTGTGTGTTGTCCGAACTTTCAACGATTTTGTGCTTCAGAGACTCGTGTGGTTCGACATGGATGTCGTAGCAAACGCATCATTATCTCTTCAAACGAAGCATGCCGATTTAGACAATTTTGGGATTCGTACGGTGAGATCATAGCTTCAAACTTTTTGTCACTGGTCCTTCAGAAACCAACACAGAGGGTGCTCGATTCTCTTGTCTGAATATAAAAATGAAACGAAGGTGTAGTGCTGTTCTGCATTGTCTCCTGGTCAAGCCGAGCCCAACAACGCTCTGGTTGTTGGTTTGACATTTCTGTGATCTTTTGCAGAACCACTTCATCCGCAAGAAGCCAAATATTGGCTACTTCCCATTCGACCACGGAGTTCAACTGGACGTGTTTATGAAAAATTCTTCTGGTCAACATTGTGCATTTCATGTGCGTGATCCATTCGACATTTTGCCGAAATCTGACACGGAATTGCCTCAACAAACTTCCAAACAAAACGGCATGGGAAACAGTTCTTTATGTTCACAGCGACGCACGAGCACAACATCTGAAATTTCCGTCGTGGTGAACACGACTCATCCACAAGCTGTGCCCTTCTGGAAAGGAGTACTCGAGCATTTGCGCCCGAAACTCAACTTCAGTGCTTTGGATATGGTACCATTTTGACAGTTACGAATTGATGCTTCCGTTTGCCTGTCATGTAGCCAGTATTCGCACGTTTGTGACAATTGCTGGTGTGTTTTCAGGTTTTCCCCTCAGAGTCAGAACTCCAATTGATGGACGGGTGCAGCAACACACAGCTTTTCCCAGGTAACCGCATTTCTTTGTGCAGTACAGTTTTGTTGGTTTGGGTCTTGGACACAGTGGTCGCAGCGCATTGTGGCAACGGTCTCCTTTGTGTGTCTGGGTGAAGTTTTTCACGCACTCCGGTTTTGACGGGCGTTTCAAATAGCCGTGCATCCATTTCCAGTCGCAGCAATTATCAAATGGTCTTGGGGGCAGGTGTTGTGCACCAGTGACTTGAGTTAAGAAAGGAATGCCATTTTAGCCAGGGGTTCTGGATATGACGCAACAAATAGATCTCGCTTCAACCCCTACGCAAACTGTACAAATCTACCAAAACCTTTTGCACTTGCAACGTGGAAACGGCGCGTCTCGTAACAAGCAGCGCTCTTGTTTGAGCTGGTGCGATTTGATTGAGTGTGGTTCTTTATCTTTTGGACAAAACCGGTTTCTTTCTGTTTACTGTTGGAATTTGTGCGAACAAATTTGGTGTGTAGTTTTCTTGTTGCTTGCTTGGGTTGGGGTTTGAATCTGTGAAACTTTTGCAGATTCACTGGGAGCATACAGCTCAGAACGGCGTCGAAATTTCACTCAAATGCTGAACAGGTGAATGGCTGTTTGGCTTCTGTGTGACGAAATCTCACAAATCCATTGACGTTCAAGATGAAGTTGAGATCGTTTTTCTTGAAGTGACGTGTTGACCACTCAGATTATGAGTCAGGATAATTCAGACTCTGTCCCTTTTCAGCTTTTTGAGGAATCTGACCGCCCCAAGACGCCATTTCTTTTCCGCCGAGGGCAGTGTCGTAGAAGTCAAACATACTACACCTTCAGAATTGAATATTCTCAGGATGACTTTTGCAAGTATGCTTCTATTTTGCCGGTTTGTCAAGATAACTGTGAAAAAAGAATTGTTGAAGAAGGGCAAAACTGTTTCTGGTCAGAATTCTGCACTGTTTCGCCTTTTTCTGCTCACTTACAGGAGTGCTGAGAAACGAGTTATCTAGTTTTCCGCCGGTGGTTTTTGCAAAGTGTAACATCACGGACAATGATTCTGGGAGGCTGTGTGTTCTATGGCACCAACTTGCAGTCGGCCTGCCTTTCGTAGGAAGCGAAATCTTACAACAGAGACATTCTTCAGTTGAGCGTGAAGATGTGGTGTCGGCAATTAGAAAGGCGCTAAATCTGCGCCATTCGCTGCTTCCCTGCCTCTACACCTTGTTCTACTTCAGTCACATCCGCGGAACTCCTCTGGCCAGGCCACTGTTCTTCGAGTGAGTACGTCTGAACATACCGACAGCGAATCTTGGCAGGCACTGTGCATTGTCCAGGATAGGTCCAGGAGGTGGGGTGGAACCCTCCAGTATTTTGCCTGTGTCGCCAGTAGAAAGCCTGATTTCACCTGTGCGTCGTTCATGTGTGTGATCCGGTGTCGTCCAGCTTGTCACATATTGAGGTACCTCACCCTCTTTCCGCTGGTCGCACACAGCGCCCCACCTCTGCTGCCGGAAGTCACGGCACCTGTCACTGGACACCTGCTCGGACGGACCACCCGGGTCTCGTCACAGATATTGCACTGGTGCGGAGACTTGAACTGATGCTTGGTATTCAGGAATTATGTTTGTTTCGTTTGCAGATTCACCTCGGACAGAAGTGTGCGCGGGATTAATTCTCAGTTTATGCTTGGAAATTCACTGATGGTCTCTCCAGTGTTTTCAGAGGTGAGAAATTCGTGCGTTCAATTCTGCCAGTGTCCCAAAAATACTTCCCATTGGCCGATTTGATTCTGAGTCCTTCTGTGAAAACAATCCTTCTTTTTAGAATTTGACGTCGGTTGCGGTGTACTTCCCCAACGCGACTTGGTACAACAGTATTGACGGCTCGGCTGCTTCGCACAAGGCAGAATGGGCGCACTTGCCAACATCTCAGAGCACGATTCACATCCATCAGAAGGGTGGCACCATCATACCCGTCGCGGATGCAACAGTCTTGGAGGGCGAAAGTGTTTTCCTTCTTCAAGTGGCGTTGGACAAGGACGGCAGAGCTGAGGGCGTCTTGTTCTGGGACGATGGATGTTCGGCAGGTGCGTTGAGTGTGCAGGTGCACACACACCCAGATTCATGTCGGTTTCCTCTGAAAGACCATCGCAGCAAATTCTGGTCACCTTTTGCGCTTTCTACTCTCAAGATGTTCTGAAGTTGTTCTTCGTTTTGGCAGATGTGATTGAAAAGAAAACTTTTGCACTGGTGAACTTCAGCGCCAACGCAGTAAGTTCGTTACGACTGGCACATCTCGGTGGTTGACAGTTCAAGGTCAGATGATTTGGTGTTTTGTCGTTGACGGGAAGTTCTGACCGCATTGATGGTCTTGTGTTTCAGGGGAGGCTGATCTCCAGACCCACTGTGAAGGGTCGTGGCTACACAAGTCGCGCGTTTCTTGGCGCTGTGAGGGTCTCGGGAGCGAATCAGGCGCCGACGCGGGTCTCGGTGACTGTGAACGGCAGGACGACTTCGGTGAAGTTCGCCCGTCGAAATGATGTGTTCACCGTGAAAAACATTGCAACCAATTTGCTGGACACAGTCAGAATCAGATGGAGATGACGGCGATCGTAGCAGGCCAGGCTGTGAAGTTTCTGTGATAATTTGTGAAGTGCAATAACGGACTGCAGCGGACGTCGAATCGTGCACAATTGATCTCACTCTGTGATATCTTCGTGGATATGAGATGCCGACAAATTTGCATCTTTGTATGAATGTGAGACAAAAACCACGTCTTCGTGACAAAGTTTGTGTCCACAAAAAGTGAAATGCAGCACATCGCAGCAACAGGCGCACATTTCCTGTGGTGAAGGTTTGTAGTCTTGCCCGTTGGTCGAAGAGAAAAATGTCTGTGTGCTTTTGCGACCAGCACGACTGGCAGTCACGAAGCAGTTTTCAAGTTGGTGAGATGAAATGTCACGCTGGAACGTTCTATTTACGGAAGGTCTGTCGCGACGAGCAGATCGCACCTGAGTCGGAAATAAGTTTTCAACGTAGACGGCCGTCGTCTGTGAGTTGCGCTTTTCACTTTTCGTGACATCGTGTGTGAAATTTCCGGTATTCTTCTTCGTTCTTGTCGACTGCAGTCTGACTCCTCGTTTTCTGGTGCAATTTCAACAAGAGAGGGGGGAGATATGGATCTATTTGGTGCTCCTGCAGCTTGTTGGAAATTTTATTTTGCGGCTCTGAAGGCTGCATGGAAAATATCTGAGATTGCTCTTTTTCTCAGTGGAAGAAAATAGTGATGACTGATATTCAAGCATTGAAACAGTTTATTTGTGTGAATTCGACAACATGGTGCTTCCCAATGTCGTCGCGTTTTTCATGTCTTGGGACATTGTCACCAGGACACATGCCAGCTGTCGTGCGGTGGCTCCCAGATGCCCCTCTTGTGGTGGGTTTGTCGAGCACAATTTGTGGTCATGTTTTGAGAATTTTAATAAAAAAAAAGGCAGAAACGACATGATTGCGAGCTACCTGTTTTGACATGTCGAACATTAGGAACTTCTGATCAACCCCAGTGGAAATCTTGGATTTCGTGAATCTTGTTGACACCACATTCACGCTTGGCGCGCAACGCCAATTCACACGAAATGTTGGATGAGAAGCATTGTGATTGAGTTGGTTGTGATTGAGTTGCAGTTGGACTGAGCAAACTTGGGTTGACCAACACGTAAGTTCCATTTTGACCACGATGACATGAACATTGCCGAACCTTCGGTCACTCCTCGTGTGTTGGTGTGAGAGTTGTGAGTAAACTGGTTGCAGGACAATTGATCTTCGTTGGTGTTTTTGACAGATCAGCCTTGCCTTGATGTGCATGGGCCGCTTGGTCGGAGGTGTTTTATTCATTGACGCTCACTTTTCACTTTGGAGGCGGCGAGGCTAGTGCGGTGGCAGTGGCCGGAGAATCTGTGAGCAGCGCCCGCACTCCGTCGTCATGTCGTCCGTCCGCACCGTGCGTATCAAGGACTTGGTCGAAGGCATGGGCTTCATCTATCGAAGTGAGCCCAACACTTGTTGCTGTTGTTGTTTGTGTGTGTGCGTGTGCGTGTGTGCGCGTGTTCGTGTGTGGTGTGTGGTGCACATGTCCAAGATACCAACCGGAGACTTCAACCCGAAGCACCAACTGCCTGCATCCGAGACACCAACCTGAGAAACTGATCAGCTCGTGGTTATTGGTACCTTGCCAGTGCACATTGTCTTGCGGTCGGTGTCTTTTTCCACGGAGCCGTTGTAAATCGGCTGCGCCCCGCACGTTCTACGTACAGATCCTCGTTTGTTGCCTTTCGTCTTGCGTCAGTGACAAAGACCCAATGGCATTTTGCAGACACTGCTCAGTGGAAGCAGAACTTTCCTGAGGCCAGTGGATCCTCTCAGTCTCCGCTCAACATCAACTCACGCGAGGCTGTGTTCGACCGGGCACTGGCGCGCAACCCCCTCAGGTTCCGCTACGTGCTGTGCAGGGAAACAGACATTTGCAACAACGGCCACACTGTCGTCGCCTATCTCAAGTACAAACCAGGTAAGAAACACTCGTCTTCCACGGGCATGCAGCGTGGTCTTGTCTGCATGCCACGTTCGATTTCATACCTGTGGATGCGCTTGGCAGTGCGTTTGTTGGCGTGCACGTGCACAATTGAATGAATGTTCCATTCTATTTTGCATGACCATGTGGCAGAGTGCGTTGGTGAACTCTTACCAATCGCTACGCGCACAGCGGACTTTTTCATTGTTCTTGGTTTCTCTTCATGGGCCACTCGATCTTCAAATGACCCGCCAATTGACGTATGTTTTCCAGTCAGAGATGGAGTGAACGGACTGAGAGCTGGCGACCTCTCAGGTTTCCTCTCGACCTAAACAAACAGTTCTGCAAAAGGCACCAATTTGGGGAACAAGAGCGGAACCGTTCACCCTTCAAAATACCCCCGTTGGTTTGGACGATACTGACTGTTTTACGTGAAGGTGCTGCTCATAGTTGGAATGACTTTGGCAGTCTTGCAGACCAAGGGTCAGCCTAAGTGGGCGGGACTTTCAATCGCCGAAAAATTATTCATAAATCCAACAATCTTGAACTGCAGGCACAACTTTTTACTCTTTTGCAAGGAAAATGTTGACGTTGAAGTTGGGCCAACCGCTCAAATCAGTGGCCGACCAAGGTCTGGACCTCCACCCGAATCCTAGATCCTCGAGAGGCGTCATGCAGTGAATCTGCATCTGCTGGCAACGAAATCGGGTTACTTTGCCACTATTGTCTCTGGAAACAACTCCCGACTCCACTGCTTGGGGTGGTCCAGAAAGGTTCTGTGTGTGTGTGTGTGTGGGGGGGGGGGGTTATTGAGGTTTCATTCTTGGGGGCGGTGGCTTGCTTCATTTCTACGAGACACAATGGCACAAAGACAACAGCTTGTCGTGTCATGCTGAGAATACGTGGTTACTTTTAATGAAGAAGAAAAATTCTGGGGTTTGACCCCATCAAAGAGAGACAGACAGAGACAGAGAGAGAGAGAGAGAGAGAGAGAGAGAGAGAGAGAGAGAGAAGAGGGCAGGAGCAGGAGTGAGGAAAAGAAGGGACGTGACAGCAAATTTAGAGTGATGAAAAGAGAATGTGAAGACCTGATCATGCACTTTTCAAGTTCCAACAGACATGGGCCTTCAGGATTTTTTCCCACTGTTTTTGACACCAAACTTTTTGTGCGAACTTGTGCTTGAGGTTGAGAAGCAACAGCCAACAGAGATGTTGCGTTGAGGGTGTGTTGGCTGGAAGGAGCTGAAGTGTGCTTGTGAACCACGGCCATCGCACTGTGTGAGGAAGTGATTTTCTTTTCCTTGTGCACCAGGCTCATTGGAAGCCATACGCATTCCAGGTGAGCCACGACTGCAAGCATCAACAGACCTGTAATTCTTTTGCTACTTCATAGTTTGTCTGCACGACAGTCTGTTGATATTCCGATGTTCTCTCCTGGGAAGTGCTGCCACCTCGCGCCGCGAACTGTCTTCACTCCAACCGATGCTTCTCACTACACGTTGCTTGTTGCGTCCCCACGATACCTGAACAAAAAAAAACAAACAAAGAAATGAAACACAAAAATCAGAGTGTTTCTTTCGGAGACTTTGGATCCAGAGGTCCAAAGCCTTACCTTACCTTACCTTACACTTTATGATGCTAAACAGAAGAAAGTTTGAACCTGAGACGCAAGATTCTCTGGTGAATCCAGAGGTCGAGAGCCTGGTCCCCAAACCCATCGCAGCTGGAATTTTGTTTTTGCACGGTACACGTCAGATTTGTCCACCTTATTTGGAACATTCAAATCTGCTCTTCTGCAGTGTTGAGGCCACGAGAGTCAGGTGCTGGTCAGCACCGGGTCGCACCCCCTGCTTTGATCATGGATCTGACATGGATTATGGATCCACTTGATTTTGAGGTACATTGATTTGGGAGCCCCTTGGAGCCCCTGAATCCGTTCGAGCGAGCATTCCGCTTTGGGTCGCCCTCCACTGTTCTTCCCAGATCCGCCTCCATAACACTGAAAATTGAATGTTGAAACAGCCGAAACCAGTCAAATTGGACCTCAGTGACAAACACCCGGGTTCATCAGCATTCGTGTGCCGTTGTCTCTGTATGTGTTTGCGACAACATGAGTATCTGATTTGGCCCAACGTGGCAACACAGTACTTGGCGTTTTGGCGACGAAGAGAACCTCCGTCGAAATGACCCTTGAAATTTTCAACAAATGACTTGCAAAAGTGTTGCCGCAAAATAAATGCTTGTGCTTGCGGAATTCTGCTGATCTCCTCTTCTGTTTCATTGTAGGTGACGGAGGCTTCAGGACTGACGTGATTCCCAGATCGGGTGAGGTTTGTCTGTCGTCAAGTCTTGCGGTTTGGTTGCCCTTCACGTAAATCACCTGCAGGAGACAATTTCAGGAGCCTGCCTGTCTGCTTCTTGCCCTTTCGTAGGCTCTCCTGGAGGTACAAGTATACAGTGACGACACTGGTGGTGGCAGTACAACTTACCCATGGCTGTGTCTGTGTTCATTCGCCTTCCTGGATGACCAGACCTTTCAGCTGCAGAGTATTTCTTGGCTGCAGGGACTGCAAAAATGGACACATCATGCTGTCTGTCCACGAATCTGTTTCCACCTGGGTCTGGAAAAAGTACTCCAGGAAAACCCATCAGGCCCACACCAGCGAATATCAACCATTCGAAGCAAAAATATGAGTGCCGGCAAATCTAAACACGAGAAAGTCAAAAGCCTTCCAACAGACGATTCAAGAGGCAGGCAGGTAGGCAAACCCTTGAACTCAAAAAGGCAGGAATCAACTCCGCTCCAAAATGTGCAAACGGCAAACTTCTTGCCTGCAGCGAACGGAGGCACCACTGTGCCACAATGCCACTGTGCTGAAACAAACGTTCCCACTTCATTTTGCATCGAGCAGATTAGAAAGACCCAATTAGGTGCAATGGGTGACACGCGTCACTCCCAACCAAAAGCTACTTAGAGTGAGGTGGATGAAGCTAATCACGTCGGGCTGCCACGTTCAGGTGGAGTTGAATTTCAGTTTCGTGTGAGAAAATCTGAGATGCACCAAACGTTTGCAGTCGGTTCTCCGGTGGGGTCAAAGGAGTCACCACTGAAGCATCGTGTATTTTGAGCGAACATCTGAACACAACTCACGAGAACATGCACTGTGTAGCATGCAAAACAGAACAGCCGTGTTGGTGGCGTTGAACTCAATTTATTTTGGCCTTTGTTGCGGTGTCGTCGAGTTTTGAGCTGGCTTGCCTGCAGCTTGTTTGACAAGAAGTGTTTTTGTCTGATTCCGTTCAGTCAGTCTCCCAGGGCCGCACCAAGGTCCGGATCCCGAACCTTCAGAGCTCCTTGCTGATTTCAACCAGACATGGAAACCATCTTGCAGTCGGGTCTTTTTTTCCAAAATGCGTTTTGACAGCACAATTGCGCTGGAAATCATTTGAACTGGGAGCTTGCTTCGACGAGAAGCTTTTTTGTTTGCTTTCTATCCTGATATGGCCTTATTTGCATACATATTTTATGAGCACAAAGATCCTTTCAGTGTTTCTCCGCAGGTAGGTTGAAGGTATTTACTGCAAGATCGACACGCCATTGCATGCAGACTCCTGTTGCGCGGATGTTTTAACTTTCCTTTTGATGTTCCTATCGATTTTGAAATTATTGTCAACACTGCTAAGTACGTGTTCACACAGCTCGAAACCCATCAGAAACATGATAGTCTTTACCTTCTTGTGTGTTCACAGACCAAACACTGCATTGCGGCTTGGCAGCTGGGAGGAAAAATTGCTGCTTCGCTGGATCCCCTTTATTGATGAGAAAAACACTTCGTCAATAATGTTCGGAATTGTGCAATGTTTTGCTGTTTTTCTCTCGCTTGATTGTTTTGTTGCTTGTGGTTCTTGCACGGAGTCTTGATTGCACTTTTGTTGTTGTTGTTCAGCTGCGTTCTGCCTAGCCGCGCGCTTAGTGCAATCGTTTTGGTGCTGTTCTGAGAAAATGTACGTCTGTGTGGACCCTTTGTTTCCTATTTTTATGGTGGTGAGCCAACTGTTTGCTTCCATTTGTATTTTGGATGTGACAAATTGACTTGCAACAAAAGTATCAGTTGTCCCCACCCCTGGGTAAGAAAACCAACAGTTGGCTCACCCCCTGGTTTCATTTCAAAAACATTTTGAAAGTTAAATTTCACATTTCAGGGACTTCACATTTCAGAAACCTGGAATGAGGAGCAGCTGACACAGTTCGGGCCGCGGCTTCTGCATTCAATTTCCTTCACAACTGGACAATGTGTCCAGTTCTGTTGATTTCAGTGGGCGGCAGCGTCGACTTTGTCCTCAAAGATCCACGCTGCAGTCTGGACGAAAACTCAGGCATTGCCTGTGGAAAGGGGTTGCGCACAAGCTGTATTTGCACGCATGAGGACAGATTCATTAAAAGCTTTTTACTCGTTCAGTCAGCGCATTCAATGGTAACTTACGTTTTCCAGCCATTAGGTGCAATCATCATTAAGTCCTGGAAGGCCTTTGGTGCCAAACGGTTTGAGTGCCTCGGTAAAATCACTTGTTAAACAGTTAGTGTTACATGCGGGGTGACGTGCCTATTGTTTCCACCAAACATGTCCTCTGGATATTCAATCATCTCCGTCAATATCTCCCCATTTTATGAATCAGAAATTCAATTAAGCGATATAATAACATCTTGGGAACGTAATGACTCAGTTGGCTGAGCAGCTGAAACAGCAACAGTGGAGGGGCTCAAGTACCATTGTGAATCTGCAATGGGAAACCTGGCTGAACCGATGCGTTTCGCTGGAGACGAATGCGGGACAAGTTTTTGTGCCAATGTCACAGGTATCTTTTTTGTTTTGGACAAGAGCGAAAAATTGTGCGAACGTGGTGGTGGTGTCAAAAACGAACACAAAAGTATTGATGCTCTTTCACGCATGCAGGTACTGCTGGTGTTAAAACTACCAGGCGTGGAAAAACCTTTTGGAAGTGTTCAGTTTGTGTTCAGATTGTTCGTGTGTCAGCGCGCACTCGGAACTCGGTGAACCTTGAAACTTTCGACTCGTTTGTGTTTTTTTTTTCAATCTGATGCGAGGGGGTTGTACGTTCTTTTCTTTTGATACTTTCGTTCCCAACGCCAACCATCATGCAGACATGTTGAGTCCAGTGTGTGTTTCTTGAAGCAAATCCGTGCCGATATCACCACCCAACGAACATTTTCAACGCGAATGGCCGCTTTTTTAATTGCGTGTGCCAGCTGTGGCGTCTTCCCATTTTTTGTCTTTGAATCTGATATCGCTCGAGTCACGCGACTCTGCCAATGGCTGCTGTTTGAGACATTCTCTCCGTCGTTCAAGTCTTCCTTCCTCACTTCAACAGCAAACTTACGCCCATCATCTCGGAACAAAGACCGAGTATTTGCTGACGATGTGCAGAATATTTGACATCACTAAATATGTTGTCTTTTCATTTTCCGCTTCAGAAATGGAGTGCGTTCAGGCACGATTACACCTTGCTTATGAAGTGTGTTGAAACACCACTGCTTGGCTCTAAATTGGCCGGATGTGCAAATGGAAGGCAAAGATACACCGGAGCTTTATTCATTTCCTATGTCGGACTGATCAAACATTCTGTAATCTTAGCAGGCAAACTTCTTTTTCTGTCGGAAGAACAGGGATGAATATCTGCGTTTCACCACACAAAATGTCTTTTCACTTTTCGCTTTTTCTGGTTTGCAGAGCAACGCAGTACACTTGGAATTTCACTCACAGCGAGAACGTTTTGTTTTCTGACTGAGTCGCCCCATTGTGAAGCTGGTGGAAGCGGCCAAATTGGTCATGGGGGATTTCAATGTGAACTGTCTCTGTTGAATTGCAGCGTTGAGTGGGGGCGCACTACCGACTGGGCGCGAGTTCGAACTGGCCGAGTTCCGTTTCCACTGGGGCCGCGAAAACGGACGCGGCTCCGAGCACACGGTCAACGGCAAAGCGTTCCCGATGGAGGTGAGACACGGACCCAAACTCCAGTCGTTTCTGCTTCTATCCGCTGTTGCAAAAGATTTTCAGTGATCAGGAAAAGTTGACTCAGGATCATTTGGTTGTTGAAGTGTCAACCTACACTTCCTTTATCAGTTGACAAACTGACAGAGGATGAAAGTGCACCGCGTGAGGGAGAAATGCAGTTGAAGGGTACCCATATGTTTTCAAACACGCTGAAGTTGGACATTTTGTCCAGCACCAGGTCTCGAGGGATTGTGCGAGTTTGACAGCTTGAAATCGAGTGACAGAAAAAGCGCGCTGTGCGGTAGATCACATTGCCGGTCCCACCGCCGAAAGCAGATGGAAATCAAAGCAATTGAGCATCAAGAACTGGAACAAAAGAATGTGCATTACGCCTTTTAAAGAAATGGGGAAATAAAGGACTCGAGTTGCATATTGAGCTGAAAGTGGTTAATTTATCTGCCCCAACAGGCCTGTGGGTTTTCATTGGAGGATTCACAGTACAACCAAGTGCACTTTAGATAGCTGAACACTTGCAAATTGGAAGCGAAGTCCTGTCAAAAATGCAGGCAAATCTCTTCTTCTTTGGCGCCTGCAGCATTATGGCAGTTAATTAACTTGATTTTGCCTGGGAGTATTATTTCAGATGTTGCAGAAGATGCTGTTTACACAGTGTCTCATACTTTGAGAAATGATGTACAATTTTGTAAAGAAGCTTACAGATGCTGCACTCCAATATGAAATCGAATTGGTGCTCAGAAGGAATGAACCTCAAATCAAATAACGCCCAGTAAAAAGGATCTTTGTGGAGTGAAGTCCTTTGGGACTGTCCCTGCAATTGTGTTAGTTTGGGATTCACGAGTGAGAGAACATCGAAGTGGAGTTCCTGCTCGTGGATATGTGGACATCTGTTTGACCGTCGCTGGGTTTGGCCGAGGCTGGAACAAAAGCAGCTACGTATTGCCCACCCGATTGATGGAGACAGTGGTGGATTCAGCCTCTGCAGGTGTCACTGCAATACGCATTATCTGATCCAAACAAGAGACACTGGTTTGTTCCAATGACGCCGCCACTCCGTCTGCTGTCCTGCTCGGCCCCTCGCTGTTTGGGGTCCAAACTGCCCCATCCAACGTCCAACCTCTTCTGGTCAGTTTGACATTATCAGAACTTTCAATTTCCACCCTTTATCTGGAAAAATCCCGTCCTTTATTTGTTGATGATTGTCAAAGATCAACGCGCGCGATTCAACAGTGGCGACTGCATCGTTTCTCAGCGTGGTATCAGTTGCCATACAGATGTTTAAAGCAGAGAAGCAGTCGTCGCTTTACTCGCAGGAAATTGTGTTCCTCTGTAAATAGTCTATAAGTGGCCTAATAGAGAGAACAAACGGTCTGCAGTGGTTCTAAAATCAGCAGAACCCATTGAAGCTGACGCATATCGAGTCTCCCCTGGCGACTGGCTTTCAGTTCTTCACTGTTCACTGACACATGAATCAACGCATTTCGTGAGAGCTTCGCTGTTTGACCGTGACCATTAGCACAAAACAAAGGTGTCTGTCCGTCAAATGGTGCAGTGTCATTGTTTGCAGGGAAATGGAAGGGCAATTTTTTGATGGGAGGGGAAGACGGGGTTGCGTTTCTACCGCGCGTGGGGGTTTAATCCCTTCTCAAACAGAGTCGTTTCTGGAACGTTGGCTCTCCGGAAACATGTAGGATTCATGAGCTTTCGGGTTGGCTTCTCGCTGCTTTTGTCTCTGTTCCGCGGCAGCGAAGCTCGCGCCAGGAGGCACACACTTTCAGCTGCAGCGTGGTGTCGTTTTTGTTGAGAACGAATTTCCGCGCACGATGCCGCAGCGTTTGTCCCTTGTCGTGATTAATTGTTCTGGACTTGAAAATGTTCTTTCAAAAACGCCTGCCAACAAATCCATTGTCGGTGCCTTGTTGAATTGGGTCCTGCAAGCACTCGAGTCACACAGTGGAGAAAACGCAATTTGTGTTCTGGACGGGGACATATGTAAAGCCCAACTCAGGACATGTTCCTGTGGTGAACCTGAATGCGCAAAGCTTGATGTATTCCGCAAACAGTTTATTTTCATTTGATTTCAATTCCGCAGGCCCTGTGCTCAGGGTGTAAAAATAGCGGCGTCGCCGTGAGTTGCAATGAGTGTAATGAAGCAAAGCTTCGAGTGAGAGACTCTTGCATCACGAGGCGACATCATTTCCATCTTCACTTCTGCGCCCATTGTGTTGTCCCTGCCAAAAGAGGCAGAAGGCTGAATGTGCGCATCGCATGACGCGCGGCTGTAAAGATGGGAAAGATGCCGTGACACTGGAAGTGTGATCTCCTCTTCTTCCTGCAGCCCTCTTTACAAGATACGACTCTTTCAAGTGTTTTATCACTTAATGCCAAATTTGGTAATTTATGGCTTGAAAGTGCTGGCAATCGACTGTCTCCTCTGCTTGCAAGATGCTAGCCATTAGATGTCATTAGTGACCATAGAATAGAGTAATCATTGGGTGCACAGATAGGTGCTGCATTCTCCAGCATTTGCCACATTATGCCTGATCTTGCGTGCTCTTTGAGAAAGTGGTGCGTTTGAACAGCGCTATCAGTGATTGTATTAAGATTTGATTGTGGCCTCGCAGATACGAGATGTCCATCTGTCGCGAGGGGAATTTTTATTGTGTTGAAGGCTTCTTAAGATGCGGACACCATGCGCCGTCACAGAAACATTTGTGAGTCAATACTGTCAGATAAAGTTAACATACAGTCGGCGACAATCGTGTGATGTTGTAGCCTCTTCGCCGCTCGCTATTCTTTCTTGGCTTTGGTGTCTGCTGTCCATTTCATCGATTCAACTGGCGTCAAGCGAAATGGATTCGACCCATCCCCAACCCCAGTTTTCTTACGCAAGTCGTCTTTTCACAACAACCCAGAAAAACGTCTGTGTTTGGCAGGACTTCCAGAAACCATGTTTCACGTAAATTTTGATAATTTAATGTGTTTGACCACTCTTTGGCCAACCTTTTATGTCACTGGTATCTCTGGTGTCAATTTGATCCGTTTTGTGCTGTGGAGATCAGCTCAGAAAAAAAGCAAGCACTGAGCCTTGAAAGCAAACAGTCTTGCAGGCAGACGAAGCATTTGCCTTAGAGACTGAGCAATCTTGAAATCCGAGCGGTTTGGAGGACCCGAGGTCAAGAAACCATTGAAAAGCCTAGATTAGGAAGGCATAGTTGATTTATTATTGGCCATCTACTTATGAAATTCATTCTATCAGGCTGGCGCACAGAAGCGGCGGCTGGTGAATGAGCGGCTGACCCGGTGCCACGCCTGGCACGCAAACCTTCACGTTCTGTTAGCTCACTTGATTAACTACAATCCCAAATTAGTATGACTTGCCATTTTCTTCATTATGGACCACGGGCAGAATGTTGTCAGAGAAGATTGTTATGAAAATTGAAATATTGATTCTTGTCAATGAAACTGTGTCCGCTGGAGATATTAGGAGTCGGAAACTGCTTATTGAAAAGCTACTCTTTGACGCCCTGGCGAGTTCAAATCACTATTACTGCTGTAAAGTTCTGATTATGATGGGGCAACACATTTGGAACAAGTCAAACATTAGTCATGACAAATCTGCACCTCGCTGCCAAAAAGGTTTTGACCTGCTATTACGAGTTGGAATGATGAGCGTTGGCACCATTTCCCTCCACTTCGCCAATTTTCTGCAAAACATCCATTGTGATGGAACTCTCGTTTGTTTGTGCACGCAATTCTTGAAAGTACGAAGCTTGCAGATTCAGAAATTGCAACCTTTTTTGTGAGACTTAGCACTTGAATTCTGTGCTCTGCTCGTCAGACGGAGGGGACATCTGAAAAAAGCTGTTCATGTAAACTTGTGGATCTGTCTGTTATCAGGTGAAGTTGGGCGCTCGAACAGTGTTGGAGGGTCGCAATAGTTTTGTTACAACCACCGGCAGTTGCAATTTTCTGCGCCAACAGTGGATGGAAACTGTGAAGACTTGTGAAAAGGGACGGAATGGGAATTCCCAAGGATTGCTGGCGTGTCTTCTGGACGTTTTGAAGTGCGTCGCATGTTCGTCGCAGTGACTCTAGAAGTTCTGAAGAGAGACGGCACCCGTTGAATGATAGATGGAGGCTGAAATGACCCGTGTTCTATCGCTGCACCTCGCGAAGCTGCGGAACTCGAGCCGCGCGATCAGCCTTTTCCATGTTCCTCGCCACTCATTAGTTAGCTCGTTAAGAACTGCAGCTGGACTTATCTTTATACATGGTTGATTATAGAGTGAATTTGTCTTATCTTGGCGGAACATGGTTGAATTAGCAATGAAAATTAGCGAGACATATTCGGCACTTTGTAAGACAGCCTCGCAATCAAGTGTGAGAAACGGAGCTTTCTTGAGAGTTCTCAGTCCCAACATCAGGGACCTCAAAGCGATCGTGCGCACAGAAATGTTTTCAACAACCAAGTTATTTTTAGTCCAGTACGGACACCCGCGACCTGAATGTGTCAGAATGTGTCTCAGATGTGTGTGTGTGTGTGTGTGTGTGTGTGTGTGTGTGTGTGTGTGTGTGTGTGTGTGTCTGTGTGTGTGTGCGTCTGTCTGTCTGTCTGTCTGTCTGTCTGTCTGTCTGTCTGTCTGTCTGTCTGTCTGTCTCTG